>Ga0302325_10001663_pt1 | contig 56010 bp, 64 predicted proteins | sample Palsa_T0_2_FD_201948 | JGI IMG/M metagenome (GOLD analysis project Ga0302325, IMG submission 201948) | Peat permafrost microbial communities from Stordalen Mire near Abisko, Sweden - Palsa_T0_2 | ecosystem: Environmental > Terrestrial > Soil > Palsa > Peat permafrost | place: Sweden: Abisko... | reverse complement strand
GCTCTGGGGCTGTCCCGCGGCAGGGGGAGCCTGCTGCGCCAGGGCAGGTGCCGTCATGACCGGCACTGCCAACAAAGATGCAGCCAACAGAAGGACACGGCTCGAACTAAACTTCATGACGGACTCCCCCTTTACTTAAGCCAGGTGGAGCGACTGAAGATCGTCGCTCTCGTTGTTCATCGTCGATAGGCGCCAGCGCAAAAAAACCGATCAGTCTTCGAATTCGATCAGTCCTCGAAACCGATCTCCTTCGATCTCACCTAAGCCTTCGGGCTGTTAAGTTCGCCACGAAGGGATGGAAAAACTCCACCTCTAACCGGATATGCTACGCGCTATTCTAGTATTGTCTCCTCGAGCATTTCAATTGCCAAAGTCCCCCGGGAACGGTGCTGGGCATGTCCCACGCAGCACGAATGCTTGCCCGCATGCGCACCACGGTGCCGAATTTTCCCGTGTCGGGCCGCGGGTGTACTTGGGGGCGGACTGGACCCGCCGACGACGTCCGGACCTCGCAATGATTGCGCCGGACGGCGTGTCCAGGGATTAATCTCCGTTATGGTGACAAAACAGAATGGAGGGGCTCTTGCCATGAGCGAACAAAACAAGCAGGTCGTGCTGACATTCATCGAAGCCATGGCTGCGAGCGATGCAGGGTCGGCCGCTCCCTGCCTCGCCCAAGACGCGTTCACGCTCGCGAAGGGTTTCGGCAAATTCGCCGGCGTTCGTCGTTACCAGACAATCATCGGCACGATCGACACATTCAGGAAACTCGTGCCGACGGGCCTGCGGCCGACAGTGCATACCGTTACCGCGGAGGCTGAGCGCGTGGTAGTGGAATTCGACGGCAACGCCGTCACATGCGAGGGCAAGCCTTATTGCAACCAATATTGCATGGTCTTCACGATGCAGGACGGCAAGATCAAGCAGGTCAACGAATATTTTTGCACCAAATTAGCCGACGAAGTGCTCTATCCGGCCGTTGTCGCTTTGGAGCAGCAAGAAAAAACTCGGTGAGGCTGCGGACTTTGCGGTCGGGTGCGAGGAAGCTATCGAGGATTTCCCTGCCGCTCTTTCAAGGCCGCCACCTGGAGCATCGAATCCAAGAGGAGCTTTTTGAGGCGCCGATTTTCTGTCTCGAGCGCTTCCAAATGCTGGGAACCCGCGCCGCCGATTTTTCCAGTCTCCGACGGTCCCAAGTGTGTTGCCCGATCGTCGCCGTTGCCGCTCGGCGCTCGAGGAAGAAGCCCATACAAGAACAGCCGCACGCAATATTGCGTATGCCGGTCAATGGCGGACTTATCGAGAATCAATCCCCAGGCGGCCATGGTGGCAGGACCGCATGCCACCAGATAGAGAAAGGCAAATGCGGCCTCCTGCGGATTGGCGATGTCGGAGCGGAACGGGATGCGCCGCTGAATGAGGTCGGCCAGGTAGGCGATGGTTGGCTCCGTGCCGTGCTGAGTGGTATAGGCCCCAATCTCGGGCATCCGCACCGACTCTGCGTTGGTGAGCCGGAGTAGCCGCAGACCCGCCGGAGTCATCAGGTTTTCAACGAGGATCTGCCCCACCCGGAGCAAAGTTTCCTCCACGTCATTGCTCTCGGCGGCGCGCAGGCGGTCGACGGGCACGATCCAATCTTCGATTGCGCGCTGCAGCGCTGCTTTGAAAAGCGCCGTCTTGTCGCCATAGCGGAGGTAAACCGTCCGCTTCGCCATGCCGGCCGAGGCGGTGATCGCATCGATGGTCGTTCGCTCGAATCCCTTTTCCAAAAAGAGGTCCACCGCCTTGTCGAGCAACTCCTCGTTGCTGAGCGTGGGCCTGCCGGGGCCCTGTCGCAGCTTGATGTTGCCCCTTGCACTTTCGCGGATTGAAACGGATTGCGGGTTCGTGCTCATCGAATCCTCGAAGCGAGAGTCACCACGCGGGGTCGAAGTGGCGGGCTGTGGTCGGCGCATACGCTAAATTTACCTTACGCCGCACAGCTCCCGCTATCGTTCGTGCGGGTTGGGCGGCCTTTCATTTCGGATAATGAAACCAGTCGTATAACATTAACGAGGTAGATTGAAACGATACGGGTAATAATATAGCATTTCGGCAAAATCGAGTGGGGAGCCGGTGCTTTTCCGACTCGGCCCGTTGACGGCAATACCGGGGGTAACCAAATGGCGCTCAGGACGGTCGATCTGACCCCGCGCATCGGAACTGAAGTCCAAATCGACTTGGCGACGCTGCTGAGCGGCAAGCTTTCTCATGAGATCAGGGACCTCCTCATCCGACGCGGGGTCATCGTGGTCCGCGATCTCGAGATGAGCGATGAGCATCAGCGTACCTTCACGCAGACGCTGGGCCAGCTGCGCCTCGGCACCGTGAAAGCGGAGGGCGAGGCCGGCCTGATGAAGGTCACCCACGACAAGAAAGAAAATCCCATCTATGCCGAGTTCTTCCCGGGTACTTTCTTCTGGCACTTCGACGGTCCGTATGAAGAGGTGCCCCCATTTGCCACCGTGCTCACGCCTCGTGTCCTATCACCGACCGGCGGCAACACCGAATTTGCCAATACCTACGCGGCCTATGAGGACCTGCCGCAGGAGGAGAAAGCCTTCCTCGAGACGCTGAAGGTCGTGCACACCATGCCGTCCGCGATGTGGCATTCGTATGAGGACGTCTCAGTAGAGCAGCTCGCACTATGGCGCAGCTACCCGGAGCGCACGCAATCCCTGGTGTGGCGCCACCGCTCGGGCCGCAAGTCGCTGGTGCTTGCCGCCTCGGCTTCGCGGATCCTCGGCATGCACGTCGCCGAGAGCTTCGATCTGCTGCAGCGTCTCATGGCGTGGGCAACCCGGCCCGAATACGTCTACCGGCACCAATGGCGCATGAACGATCTGTTGATCTGGGACAACACCGGAACCATGCATCGCGCGACGCCCTACGACATGGATTGCGGGAGGCGCTTGCATCGTTTCACGCTGGACGGCGAGGAAGCGATCCGCGGCAGCGCGTGAACTCCGCCAGCCGGCAAGGCAATCGTGAACATCGTTGATGCTCAGGTTCACATCGGGCCAGGCCGTATCGAGGAGGCCCTGGCGGCCATGGACGCGCTCGGCATCCGTGCGATCTTGATCGACGAATACTGGTTCGGCCGCAAGATGGGCGATCCGGGCTATTCGGTCCCCGACGGCGCTCACCGCCCGGTCCAGCCGACGGCGGAACTGGCCTCTTTGATGTATCCGGAGCGTTTCTCCTACCTCGTCCGGCTGGATCGCAAGGACAAGGACGTGACCACCGTCATCCGCATGGCACGCGATGCGCCACATGCCCGCGCCCTGCGCATCACACCCGGCATGTGGCCGGCCGAAGTCGACGCCTTCGCTGCGGGAGACTATGCGCCGATCTGCGCCGCGGCCTGCGATGGCGGACTGCCGCTGTTCATGTTCGTTCCGGGCCGGGCCAGGGACGTCATGCAATATGCGCGGAAGTTTTCCTCCCTGCGGATCGTCATCGATCACTGCGGGCTCATCAGCAATTCGATGCGGAAAGCGATCGGCGCGGGCGGGGAGCCCTCGAGCCGCGAGGCCCAGTCGGCCGCCTTCGAAGAAGTCCTGGCGCTGGCAGATTTACCCAATGTTGCGCTGAAATGGGCTCACGCGCCCGCAATGTTCGAGGCGCCCGGCTATCCCGGCGAGGGGCTGTGGCCCATCCTGCGTAAAGCGCTCGACCGCTTCGGCGCGGACCGAATCATGTGGGCCAGCGATGTGAGTGCCAATCAGACCGGTGAAAGCTGGGCGATGCTGCTCTTCGGGGTGCTCGGCAACCCCGATCTATCGCCGGCGGAGCGCACGGCTCTGCTGGGTGGAACGGTCAGGGCATGGCTCAACTGGCCGGCGTGACACCGACATCCGGACATGATATGAAACGAATCAGGCAACAATTAATCGATATCGAAGCAATCATCATCGGAAGGGGCGGGTCATGCAAATAGGACTACAACTGGGGTATCAAAATCTGCATGGCATTCCCGACGCCGAATTTTTCAGGACCGAGACGCAACTCGCCGTCGAGGCCGAAGCCATGGGCTTCGACTATGTCGCGCCCGTCGAGCATCACTTCACGGACTATGCCGCCTGCCCGGACAATTTCCAGGTCCTCACCTATATCGCGGCGAAGACGAAGACTCTCAAACTGATGACCGGTGCGGTCATCCTGCCCTGGAATGATCCGCTGCGCGTGGTGGAAAAGACCGCCATGCTCGACATACTGAGCGAGGGCCGCATGATTCTCGGCATGGGCCGGGGAGCGGCACGCCGCGAATTCAAGGCATTCCGCGTCGATCTGGCGGATTCGCGCGAGATGTTCGACGAGGCCGCCCTGATCATCATGGCGGGCCTCGAAACGGGCGTGGTCGAGGCCGACGGCAAATGGTACAAGCAGCCGCGAGCCGAGATTCGTCCGCGTCCCGACAAGTCGTTCAAGGGCCGCACCGTCATGGTGAGCATGTCGCCGGGGTCGGTGGAGGTTGCGGCAAAATACGGCCTCACGTCACTGCGGTTCTCGCAGGGCCGGTGGGAGAAGGCGCTTCCTGAGATCAACGAGTACCGGGACCTTTTTCTGAAGCTCCATGGCCGCAAGGCGCCGCCTTTCATCATTTGCGATTTCATGGCCTGCTTCGATGACAAGAAAAAAGTGGTCGAATATACCGACAAGTACTTCAGCAAGCTGTTTGCGCAGGTGGCGAATCACTACGAGTTCGGCGGTGAACACTTCAAATCGCTCCCCTCCTATTCGACCTATGTGACACTGGGAGAGATGTCGGCCGCGGCCGGCGGTCCCGAGAAAGCCTACAAGGACTATATCCAGGCCAATCTGATCGGCACGCCCGATGAAATGTGGGATCAGCATCTTGCCCGCAAGTCGATGGTGGGCGAATATGACATCGTCGCGAACTTCAGCTACGGCGGCATGCCGTTCGAGATCGTGTACGACCAGATGAGGCGCTTTGCCGATAAGCTGATTCCCAGACTCAAAGGATAAAGGATCGCGGGGAGAGGCCATGCAGCTGGACGAAGAGCTCGAGCAAATCCGCGGCACAGTCCAGTACCTCCGGGATCGCCAGGACATTCTCGACTGCATCACGCGAGAATCGCGCGGACGGGACCGGCACGACGCCGAGATGACGGCAAGCTGCTATTGGGCCGACGGGGCCGATGAGCATGGTCTTTTCGTCACACCCGGTGCGGAATACGGGGAGAAGGCAAATGCGGGACACCGCGCCGCCTTCAGCGGCAATAGCCACAATCTCACCAACCATACCTGCGACATCGAGGGCGACGTCGCCCATTGCGAAACGTACGTGATGGGCGGCCTGCTGTCTCTCGATCAAAAATCCTGCAAGATCGCTCTCGGCCGGTACATCGACCAACTACAGCGTAGGAACGGTGAGTGGAAAATCAAGCTGCGACGCACGGTCATCGATATGGTCGCGGAGGGAGATGCGGCCTGGCTGAAGACACCGGCGATTTCCGGATTCCTCAAGGGTGTGCGGTCCAAGGAGGACCCGTCGTATCGGCGTCCGATTCAGGGGACGCCGGCCGACCTGCGGTGGTGACCGATCAATGAAAATCGTCGTCAACTGGGCCTGTTGCGACGGCAACGGCAATTGCGCGAAAGAAGCGCCCGAGCTCTTTGCCCTGAGGGAGGACGACACCCTGCAGTTGCTGAAAGAGACTGTCGACGAGGCGTATCGCCCGAAGGCGGAAGCGGCCGTGCAGTCGTGCCCGAAAAGCGCTTTGAGATTGGTCGAATGAGCCGGCCGGGCTCTCGGAGTCTGCGTATTTGCGGCATCACCCTGCAGATGATCGCCGGGATCTACGGTTCAGGCGCGGTGAAGGCCGGCACACCCGGGGATGCCTGCTCTTTGCTGACGGCGGCACAGGTATCGAGTGCGCTTGGTGCGACAGTTGGACAGGGTCAGCCGATAATGCCCAACAATGCGACTACCTGCACCTGGACCGAGCAAGGAGGACCCCCGGGCAGTGCGCGCAACGTCACCGTGTCGTTGATCATGGTGAAAAGCTTCGAGAACGGCAAAGTGCCGTTCACCGGGGTCACGAAGACGCCCGTGAGCGGTATCGGGGATGATGCCTATTTCGTCGAATCGAAGGCAATGACGGCGGGCCTGAGTGTGAGGAAGGGCGATGCGTGCTTTCAGGTCCGGTCACGGTCGAACTCCGCGTGGTTCAAAACCGGAAAGACCCCGGCGTCGGAGCAAAAGGATCAAGACGTCGACCGCGCGCTCGCGCTCGAGATTCTAAAGAAACTCTGAGCGGTCACCGGCCGCTTTCGCGGAGATCATGCGAGAACCTGGTCGCCGACGACGATCGGCAGGTTGATCCATCCGCGCTGCATATAGCCGGCATTCTGGATCGCATCGCCTAGGTCGAATTCGAACGATTGCACGCTCGACAGCAGCTCATGGACGAGGGTCGTAACCTCGAGCTGCGCCAGATGCTTGCCGATGCAATGGTGCTGGCCGAGGCCAAATGAGAGCACGCGCCGGATCGGGCGGTTCCAGATGAACGAGTCGGGATCGTCGAATTCTCGTTCGTCGCGCGAGGCTGAAAACAGCATACTTGCCACGCGCTGGCCCGCTTTGACGTGCTGGTTTGCCACCGTGACGTCCTTGTGAGCCGTTCGAAACGTGTACTGAGCCGGCGCGCAGTAGCGGATCATCTCCTGAACGGCCACGGGTACGTTCCGGTCGAGATCCACGCGAACTGCCGCGAGCTGTTCGGGCCGCCGCCAGAGCTCCATGACGCCCTGGGCGGTGACTTTGGGCATCGATTCGATGCCGCCCACCATCGCGCAGACGAGCTGATCCGCAATTTCCTGGTCGCTCAGCGCGCGCTGATCGGCCTCCATCCGGTAATTGATCAAGCCGTCGATGAGCCCGTTGCTGCCATCCGCCCCTGCGGCGCGCCGGGCGTGAATGGCCGGAACGATGTCCTGCGTCAGCTCCGTGAAGAACGTGGACAGATCGATGCTCTTCTTCTCCGGACTGTATCGCGTGATTTCGTTGACCTTGTTCATCAGGTCTTCCGCGCGCGCCGGCGGCAATCCGAACAACGAGCAAATGACGGTGACGCCCACGATTCCGGCATAGTCCATCGTCAGGTTGAACTTGCGACGCGGCAGCAGCTGCGCGAGCCGCTCGCGCGCCAGCTCCCGGACGAAGTCTTTGAGCGCCGCCACGCTTTTCGGGCGCAACGGCGCGGTGTGCGCCGCTCGCATGTCTTCGTACCAAGGCGAAGCAAGCCTGGGGCCGGGGGCCATGGGATTGATGGAGGCGAAGGGCGGGGCGGCGCTGTTGCGGTGCTTTCGCAGGTACTCCGGCGTCGGCAGATTGCTCTCGGTTGCGAGCAGCGCATTCTCGCCGACGCGCAGAACCTCCCAAACGTCGGCGAACCGGGAGAAGAAATAGGTGTCGTAGTCCTCGCTGTAGTAGACCGGGTGCTTATCGCGCAGCTCCTTGTAGACGGGCTGCGGATTGGCGATCACCTGGGGGGAGAAGAGATCGATCTCGAATGCAGCGGCGGTTCCGTCGGTCATGCGACGCGCGCTCACGCGGCGGCGACCTGAGGCCGACGCCGATCCTCGCAGGTTCTCACGAGTCGGCCCGGGGTGGCCCCGGTGGGCACGTCTCGGCGATGGGTGACGACGCCATTGACCAGAATATAGTCGTAGCCGCCCGCGCGGCCCTTTCTGCGCCAGTCGCCGTTCGGCATGTCATGGACGATCTGGTATCTCTGCCGATCGAAATACAGATCGTCGAGATCGTAGATCAGGATATCCGCCCAATAGCCGGGCAGCAGAGCGCCCCGATCATAGATTTGAACGGCGCGTGCCGGCTTCAGCGCCAGCTGGAAATGCATGTCTTCGAGGGTCATGCGTTTCTCCTCGCGCACCAGCCATAGCAACAAGTCGGTGGCATAGTGGCCGACGCCAAAAGACTTGGTATGGGCACCGCCATCCGAGCTGCCCCCGACGACCGCGCAATGCGCCATCAACCGAATGATTTGCGCAGGGTCCGTTGCGATGATTTGCCCGGATTTTAGCTGTAGCGCAAGCCTCGAGCGCAGGGCAAGATCGAGCAGTACCGTGACGACGTCTCGACCTTCTTGTTGCGCAATCTCGAGCAAGGTCCGATTCAGATAGCGTGCGAGCGCCGGATTGTCACCGACGTCGATGACCGTCTGACCTTCCAGGCCGGCGCCATGAGTGGGACCCCGGGCCGCGTATTCCTCGACAAACGCGCGCTGAAACTCCGGGTTCGCGACGAGGCGCATGACCTCCTCGTCCGAGTTGCACGCGCAGATCTTGCGGACCGCGGCCAATTGGCCCGCAGGCACGTCCAATTGACGCAGACCCGATTCGAGCCATCCCCGATGCAGAAGAGAGCTGACGGTAATGTCGCAGCCCTTGGCGCGCTGCGCGTCGAGCCAAGCCAGGTTCTCCGTGGTTTTTTCCGGCAGCCGGTCGATGGGCAAGAAGCTGTTATGCATCAAGCGCACGCCCGACCCCCGGGCGATTTCTCCCATACGCTCCGAGATCGACCGATCACCATAGGTAATGATGTGCGAGAGCAGCTGGATGACCCCTTCGCCGCGCTCGATCACCGCGCGGCCGATGTCCAGGATCACATCGTGATCGAGCACGTCCGTGGGCATCGGCGAGCCGTCGAAGTCGACGTGAGAATTTCCCTCGGTGCCCATCGCGGACATCGAAATGCCGATGGCGCCCGCATCCATCGCCTCGTTGATCAAGCGATGCATCTCGGTCATCTCGGCCGCGGTAGGGCGTCTGGTCTTGGCGGCATCGATGCCCATGACATAGACGAGTAACGGATTCAGCGGGAGATAGGTGAGAACATTCACACCCTTCGGCAACTCGTCCACGCGGGCCAGGTATTCCGGAAAGCTCTCCCAGTCCCAGGGCAATGCCGAGCGCTGGTGAGCCACGGGAATCTGCTCCGTCGTCTCCAGCATCTGCATGGTGCGCTCGATGTCGCGCGGACGGACCGGGGCGACGCCAAATCCGCAATTGGCGTTCACCACCGTCGTGACGCCGTTTTCTCCCGAATTGGAGCAATAAGGGTCCCAGAAGAGCGCGACGTCGTAGTGCGAGTGTTGCGTCACATGGCCGGGGGCGACGATCTTGCCCGTCGCGTCGATGACTTGCTTCGAGCTCTTGCGAGCCAGGTGGCCAATGGCGGCGACTTTGCCGTCAATGATGCCGACATCTGCGTGAAAAGCGGGGCTGCCGGTGCCATCAACCACCCGTCCGCCGCTGATAATGGTATCGAAAGCCGTCATCGCGCATCTCCGCTCAGCATGGAGGCTATCATCCGAGGTGAGGATCGCGCAACGAGCGCGCATGGCGCGCGCCCGGGCCTAGTCCCGCCACAGCCGCTGCCATCCCACGTGTCCCAATTCGCGCAGTGTGCGAATATTTCGACGGTATATTTCCTCTGTATCGCCCACCGCGGCAATGGCGCGCTCTATGCTTGCTTCGCGCAGCAGATGTAACATCGGGTAGGGGGAGCGGTTGGTGAAATTCTCGATATCGTTGGGCTGCGTGTCCGCAAACTGATACTGAGGGTGAAAGCTCGCCACTTGCAGTTCGCCTTCCAGCCCTAGATCCTCGACCGTCGCCTCGCAGACCTCGAGGAAGTCGTTGTACTCGAGGAAATCAGTCAATACCCAGGGATGAATCAACAGTGTAGTCTCGCGCCGCAGCGGATCCGCAGCCTGCAATTGGACCAACTCCGACCGCAATTCCTCGAGCAAGCCGGACGCCGTCCGCTGCTCGCTGACGCAAAAGTGCACGCGATTCTCGCGGTAGGGGCCTGCCGCGAACGGACACAGGTCGAGGCCAATCACGGATCTTTCCAGCCAGCGGCGCGTCGTGGCAATGATTTCGTCGGCGCTCATTTGGCCAGGCTCATTCGCGCGTTTGTAGATGGTCCCAGCCGAAATCATCGTTGATTATCATAGCAGTCAGTCTTAAATTGCGTCATGTCTTCCAAGCCGTCTGCTGCGATCGCCGAGCCGACTTTCGTCCGTACGCTGCGCTTTAAGGTCAAGTCAGAAGCGTACCCGGCATCACGCCGATGCAAAGGCACGGATCAGCGCACGGCCGGCCGCTGATGAACACCGGAAAGCTAACAAACTGACGAGCGGATCCTGGGGGCTACTATGACGGGTTACCGGCTCGAAGGGCGTGTTGCGATCGTCACGGGGGCGGGTCAAGGGATTGGTGCCGCCATTGCCAGCGCTTATGCGCGGGAAGGCGCGAAAGTGATCATCACCGGTCGCACGCAAAGCAAGCTCGAGGATGTGGCGGGCAAGATTCGGGCGGAGGGCGGTGAAGTGCGCTGGCTCGCCGCCCACGCGGGCAACCGCGAGCATGCGCAAAAGACGGTAGGTGAAGCGATATCGACCTGGGGGCGGGTGGACATTCTGGTGAACAACGCACACACCTTCACCGATTATCTGCCGATCGAAGACCCCAAGCTCGAGGACAATATCCGTATCGACATGGAGTCGGCATTCATCGGTTCGCTGCAGTTGATGCAGTGCGTCTTTCCGCACATGCGCGACGCCGGCGGCGGCTCCATCGTCAACATGGGATCGAGCTACGGCATTCGCTGTGAACCGGGCTTCTTGGCCTATGCATCGACCAAGGAGGCCATCCGCACGCTCACCAAGACGGCGGCGCGCGAATGGGGCAAGCACAAGATTCGGGTGAACACGATTCTACCGGCGGCCATGTCGCCGAAGGCGCTCTGGTACCTCAAGGAAAGCAAATCCTACGACTCGGAACTGGCGAAGGTTGCTTTGGGCTATTTCGGGACGCCGGACGACATTGCACCGCTCGCGCTGTTCCTCGCAAGCGACACATCAAGCTACCTCACGGGTCAGACCATCGGTGCCGACGGCGGCAGCACGATGCTCTGAGTCCTATGCGGGGGTCAGCGGGAAGCGGTGCATCCCGCGTACCTCGAACACGCGACGGTTGAATTTCCATCCGTCGGGCGTACGGAGCAGGGTGTCCGCGTAGAAGCCAAGCACTTCGAGGGCCTCGTTTTGGCCCGTGAATTTCCCGCATTCGCGGATGACGGATCGGGCCGTGGCAGTGTGTTCACGGACCTCGATCAAGGCCGGCGCATTGATCTGCACAATGTAGTCCATCGGCCCGGTGAAGTGCTTCAGGGCATCACGGATGGCGTCGTGGCCCTCGAACTTCGCCCCGAAGTAGGGAATTTCCCAAACGCCGTCCGGCACGTAGGTTGACAAAACCTGATCCCAATCGCCGCGGCTGGCGCCTTCCGAGTAGCGATTGATGGTCTGCTGGATGGAAAATTCTTGGCTCATCGGGATCAGGCGCGGGCGACACTCGAAGTGCTCTGCGCTCTCCATTTTTCGGCGTCCACCCCGAGGATCAACAGCCACAGTGCCAGCGATACCTCGGCGATCAGGCTGGGCAGATAACTATAGGGAAAGAGATCGGGAAGGGCCCCGGGCGGTGTGAAATAGACGACGCTGTTGAAGAGGTAGCACATTCCGCCGATCCCAAGGAGCACGCCGAGTGCCCGCGGTAAGAATTTAGAAGCATATATCAAATATCCGGTCGCGAAACAGTCGAGCGAAAAGAGTCCGAGATTCACACTGAACGCGAACTGATAGAGTCGAAGCGACAACAGCGCGACCGATTGCAGTTGCGCAGGCTCGAAAGTCTGCAGGTAGCTTGCGCCGCTCAAAATGTGCAGCGGGGCGTAGCAGAGTATCGACGCGGCCAGGGACACGGTGTTCGAGACGAGGACAAAGGCGAGGGCGACGCGGGCGATCGGACGGCTCACGATCCGCAACAGATCATAGAAAATGATGCCGATCAGGATGCCGGTCGTAAACGAGATCAGATCCGCGAGAAATCCCCAGCGGTACAAAGACGGCGATGCAAGGATGTTCGCGGCAGTACGCGAGGCGTCGCCATAATCGACCAATTTGTCGCGCACGAAGAATTCGGCGCAGAAGCCTGACGCGATACAGATGACGTAGAGCAAGCCCGCGATCCGGGCCTTGAGTTTGGGCGACACTACGGCACCTGCACCCTTCTCTTCGATCTAAGTGGCTGAATTGCTTGGAAAGCACGATACACTATCGAGTGTCGCGGCGCAGGAGTCGCCAATTGTCGGCGAGCGAGGCCATGATCATCGGCACGGCGGGACATATCGATCATGGCAAGACGAGCCTGGTGCGCTCGCTCACGGGTATCGATACCGATCGGCTCAAGGAGGAGCGGGAACGCGGCATCTCCATCGAGCTCGGCTACGCCTACACGCCGCTCACCGGCGGCGATGTACTGGGATACGTCGATGTGCCCGGCCACGAGCGGCTGATTCACACCATGGTGGCGGGTGCCGGCGGGATCGATTTCGCCCTCCTGGTCATTGCCGCGGACGATGGGGTCATGCCCCAGACGCGTGAGCACCTCGCCATCCTCGAGCTCCTCGGGGTGGCGCAGGGGGCCGTGGCGCTCACGAAAATCGATCGGGTGGCCGAGACGCGCGTGCGGACCGTACAGGAGCAGATTGCGGCCCTGCTCGCGCAAGGGCCCCTGGGCGGCGCGCCGCAGTTTGCGCTCGTCGCAACGGCCGCCGACGATCCGGGTGTCGTTGCCCTGCGAGCGCATCTGCATGCGATGGCCGCCGCGTCCCCCAGCCGATACCCCGAGGACCGGCTGTTTCGGCTGGCGATCGACCGCGTGTTCACGCTTCCCGGCCGCGGCACGGTCGTGGCCGGCATGGTGCGCGCAGGCCGCGTCGAGGTAGGCGATTGGCTCACCGTGATGCCTCGAGGGATGGCGGTGCGAGTGCGCAGCATCCACGCACAGAATCGCGAGGCCTCCGTGGGGCGCGCGGGGCAGCGCTGTGCGCTGCTGCTTGCCGGCACCGAGAAATCCGAGGTGGCACGCGGCGACTGGCTTGCGCATCCGCAGGCGCTCATCGCCGCGAGGCGCATCGACGTCCGACTGCGGCTCCTCGCGGGAGGCGAAGGCATTGCGAATCGTGCCTCGGTGCACGTTCATCTGGGTACCGCTCATCGAGTGGCGCGCGCCGCGATGCTGGAAGGCGATGACTTGGCTGCGGGAGCAACCGCGCGGGTCCAGCTCGTATTCGACGGACTCCTGTGCGCTGCGCCGGGCGATTCGCTCATCCTGCGGGACGCGCAAGCTGCGCACACCTTGGGCGGCGGCACCGTGCTCGACTCGCGCGCCCCCGCGCGCCGCCGCCGCAGTCCACAGCGCCTCGCGTATCTCGCGGCCATCGAGCGGCTGCTCGCCGGAGAGGGGATCGAGCCGCTGTTGCGCGAGGCGCCCGAGGGTGTCCCTCTGCAGGAGCTCGCGGGCCTGTGCGGATGCGAGCCGGAGCGCATCCCCCTCCCGAGCGATGCGCGCCTCGTCGATGCAGGCGGGGGCACCCGCCGGGTCATTCTCGATGCGCACTGGCAGGCGCTCGGCGAGCGCGCCGCCGCGGCGGTTCGAGCGTTTCACGTCGAGCAGCCGCACGAATCCGGAATCGATCGCGGGCGGCTGCGCCGCATGACGGCGCCGGGGGTGCCCGATGGCGTCTGGCGTGCACTCGTTGCGGAGCTTCTGGCACGCAAGGTCCTCGAGCAAACCCATCACGCGTTGCATTTGCCCGGTCATCGCATTAGCTTAAGCCCAGCAGAGCAGGGGCTCGCCGAGACCCTGTGCAGAGCGATCGCTGCGGGAGGCTTCGATCCACCCTGGGTCCGGGATCTCGCGCTGCGCACTCACGCGAACGAGGACGAGGTGAGGCGGGTGTTGCGCAGGTGTGCGATACAAGGACAGGTTCTACAGGTCGTGCACGATCTCTTTTACGACCGTGATCGCATCCGGGAGCTGGCGGTCATCCTGCGGCGCCTGATGACGGAGCATCGCTCGATCGAGACGGCTCGGTATCGAGACGCCGTCGGCGTGGGGCGCAAACGCACTATCCAGATCCTGGAGTTCTTCGATCGCGTCGGATACACGCGCCGCATCCTCGATGCGCGCATCCTCAGAACCGACAGTGCCTGGCACCAGGAATAGGGAAGCCACAGTGACGAAAATGATTTCGGAGGGCATGCGCATCCGGTGGTGCGGCCGGGCTTCAAACCCGGTGGGGGACGTCAACCGTTTCCCGGTAGGTTCGACTCCTGCTGCCTTCCGCTCAACCGCAAGAGCGTGCCGACGGTGCGCACGCCGGCCATGAGCGAGCCTTCGACTCCGCGGTCCGAACCTCGGCTCACGTCGCTGTCGCACGGCGGCGGATGCGGCTGCAAGATCGCACCGAATGTGCTCGCCGAGCTCCTCAAGGATAGAGCGGCCGGGGACGCTTACAGCAATCTCCTGGTCGGCAGCGACACTTCGGACGATGCGGCCGTGTATCGCTTGAACGAGTCTCAGGCGATCGTCTCGACCACCGACTTCTTCATGCCGATCGTCGATGACCCGTTCGATTTTGGCCGGATCGCGGCGACCAACGCGCTCTCCGATATCTATGCGATGGGCGGGCATCCGCTGCTCGCCTTGGCCATCCTCGGAATGCCGATCAATACGTTATCGCGGCAGACGATCCGGGAGATTTTGCGCGGCGGGGAAACGGTGTGCCGGCAGGCCGGTATCCCGGTGGCCGGGGGCCACAGTATCGATTCGGTCGAGCCGATCTATGGCCTCGCGGTCACGGGCGTCGTCGATCCTCTGCTGGTCAAGCGCAACAGCGGCGCGCGGCCCGGCGATGTCCTCATTCTCGGCAAGCCCTTGGGCGTCGGAATCTTCTCGGCGGCGCTGAAAAAGGGGTTCCTGGACGAGGCAGGCTATCGAGCGATGATCGAGGTGACCACGCAGCTGAATATCCCGGGGGAGGCGCTTGCGCGCTTGCCCGGCGTACATGCGATGACCGATGTCACGGGGTTCGGATTGCTGGGCCATTTGCTCGAGATGTGCCGGGGAAGCTCGCTCGGTGCGCGCATCGAGGCCGAGAGGTTGCCGTTGTTGCCCGGAGTGCTCGAGCTGGCGCACGCGGGGATTACGACCGGTGCCTCGACCCGCAACTGGCAAGCCTGCGGCGACGAGGTCCGCTTGGCGTCGCGGATCGAAAGCGCCATGCGAGCGATCCTGACCGACCCTCAGACATCGGGCGGGCTGCTCGTCGCCTGCGCGCCGGAGGAGGCATCGCGAGTGCTCGATATGTTCAACGAGCTCCGATTCGAGCGCGCTACGGTGATCGGCCGGTTCGTGGGTCAAGTCGTGCGCGTCGATGTAGACTAAGCGGGATCTCCTCGAAGGAATTATATTGAACGATACATGGAGTCACGCCGGAGCCCGCGTTCTCGTTCGACCGCTGGTCGGAACCTGGGTAAGACCCAACCACATCACGTTCATCCGTCTGGCAACGGGCGTCCTGGCTTGCGTGCTATTGGCGCGAGGCGGCTACACCGCGGAGTTATGGTCGGGCATCCTCTGGCTGATCTCGGCGTTTCTGGATCGCGCCGACGGCGAATTGGCCCGCATCGGGAAACTCCAGAGCCGCCAGGGACATCTGTTCGATTACTACACGGACGTCGTACTGAATTCGGGCTTTTTTCTCGCCGCCGGGATCAATCTGCGGCATGGATGGCTCGGCCATTCGGCGATCCTCTTGGGGGTTATCGCGTTCGCATCCATGCTCGCCTGCTGTCTACTGGCGGAAGCCTACGAGAGCGCCGTGGGGACGGGCGCGCGGGTGTGGGAGGGTGGCTGGGGCTTTCAACCTGACGATGCGCTCTATCTGTTGCCGCTGTTCGTGTGGCTGCACTGGCTCGCGCCGATGCTGATCGCCGCCACCGTCGTCAGCACCGTGATCGCGCTGGTGATTCTCAGCCGATACATTCTTTTAATGCGGCGGCACACGACCAGACGAGCTCAAGACGAGGGGAGAGCGGGACCATGATGCGGAACCTTCCGACGACCTGGGACATGGAGACGGGGCTCGTCTCGATCGGCTCAGGAATCGGTGGCTTGTCCGCTGCCATCACCGCGTACGATGAGGGCGCGCAGGCCTTGGTTCTCGAACGATCCGAGCAGGTGGGCGGAGTCACCGCTCTCTCGATGGGCGAGGTCTGGGTCGCGGGCAATCATCACGCGGCCGCTCTCGGCCTCGAAGATTCGGTGGAAAGCGGCTTTCGCTATCTCAAGCGTCTTTCGATGGGCTATGGCAACGACCTCGCCATACTCAATAAGGTCGTGCATGCGCGCCATGCGCTGCGCTATTTCGAGGAGCGGATGGGCCTCCAGATGCGGGTCATCCGCAATTGCCCGGATTACTACTACCGCACCACCGACGACAGCGTCGCCGAAGGACGCATGCTCGAAGTCGTACCCTTCGCCGCCGAGACGCTCGGCGAATGGCAGTCGAAGACGCGCCTCTCGCCGCAGATGCCCTATGGGCTGACCCATCACGATATGTTCGAGCGGGGCGGCGTCGCGAACATGATGAAATGGGACTTTGCCCTCATGGGCGAACGCCTGAGCAAGGACGAGCGCTGCCTCGGCCCCGGGCTCGCGGCCTACTTCGTCAAGGGCGCGCTCGATCGCGGCATTCCCTTGCTGACTGGCAGCATGGCGCAAGAGTTGATCGGCGACGGTGAGCGTATCGTGGGCGTGCGCGTGACCCGGGACGGCAAGGATCTTTTCGTGAAGGCGACTCGCGGCGTAGTTATCGCGGCCAGCAGTTACGAGCGCAACCAGGACTACAACAAGACGCTGGGTCAGCAGCTCGAGCTGGGATCCATGGTGTTCTCGACGATCGATGGCTCGAACTTCCGCCTTGCGGGTCCGGTCGGGGCGCGCAGCGCGCGCGTGCCCGACATCACCTCGCTGGGCTTCGTCGTCCCCGGCGAGGAGGATGAGGAAGGGAAGCCCCTGTGGCGCAGTGCGCTGCCCGTCATCGGCCAGCCTCATACCATCGTCGTCAACCGCAAGGGCAAACGCTTCGGGAACGAGGCTTTTTACCGCTCCTTCTACTACACCATCGACATCATCGACGGCGGCAACCAGACGCACCCGAACTTTCCTTGCTGGGTCATCATCGACAGCCAGGTGCGGGAGAAGTATCCCTTCGGCGCCATCACGCCCGGGCAGGACTGGCCTGCCGGGCTGGGTGCCATCGCCGATACGATCGGCGAATTGGCGGGCAAGATCGGCATCGACGCCAGAGAGCTCGAGGCAACCGTCGCCACCTTCAACACTCATGCCGATCAGGGCGAGGACCCCGAATTCGGACGCGGCAGGCATCCCTGGAGCATCTGGATGTGCGGCGATCCCTTCCACAAGCCGAACCCCAATCTCGGCTCGCTGGTCAAGCCGCCTTTCTACGCGGTCGAGCTCAAGCGGATGGGCGGTACCGCCATCCCCGCGGTGGGCCTGCTGACCGATCACCACTCCCGCGTCATGGGCTGGGACGATGGGCCGATCGAGGGATTGTATGCGGCGGGGAATTCCGTGGCGCGCATGGAAACCGGCGCCGTCATGCAGAGCGGAATCTCGAATGCACGCGGCATGACGTACGGCTGGCTTGCCGCTCGCCATGCCACGGGCCATCCAAGCGGCCTGCTCAAGGAAGAGATCAAGCGCCTGGGGCTTTGAGTCGCCCGCATGATCGAGGCGGAGCAGTCAGTCGTGGTCGATGTCGGAATAGACGACGTCTGGCATTACGTCAAGGATATGCAGAGATGGGCCGGCATGATGCCCGGATACCGGGAATGCACCCTCATCGATGCCGATGACTCGCGCTGGACGCTCAAGGTCGGCGTGGGCGGCCTGGTACGCACCGTGAAAGTCCTGGTACACGTCGAGGAGTGGGACGAACCGGAGCGGGTGGTTTTTTCCTACCAATTGGAAGGCGATCCGGTACGGGGCGGCGGCTCTTATCACGCTCGCCGAAAGGGAGCTCACGAGACCGAGGTCGCGCTGAGAGTGCGCGTCGAAGGCAGCGGGCCGATGGCGCCCATGTGGGAGGCGATGAGCCGGCCGCTCCTGCCGCAACTCGCAAAGTCCTTCGCCGCGAAGCTGAAGGCCGAGATCGAGGCGGCGGTTCGCGCCCGCCCCTAAAGGCCTGGCCGCCGCGCCGGCCCGTGCAATTACGGCATTTTCGTCCAAGAGAGTTCAGCCCGCGAGGACTACTCTGGTGCCCGTCATGGAACACGCTGAGCACCCTTGGTGAAGCACGTCGAACCCGATGGATCGCGCTGGTGCATCGTCGTTGCGGATGATCACCGAGCGGACCGCGCCATCGGCCCGGGGCGACATCCTGCGCCGGTGCAATACTGCCGTCTCGGCGAGGGCGCTACGCTCCTGCAACGCGCACTGCACCGAGCGGCGGGAATAGTACCGAGCTCGCAAGTGCTGGTCTCGGCCTTCGAGGAAAACCGGGATTTTTGGGAGCCCGCAGCGTGGTTCATCCGGCCCGAGAAGCGGTTCGTCAGCGTCACTCCTCAGGCATCGCAGCTGTCCGTGGCGGCGGCCATTCTATCGGTGGCGGCCCACTCGACGTCCGACGTCATAACCATTTTGCCAGCGCGGTGCTATGTGGAGCATGAAGGGATTTTGCGGCGCGCAATGAATCATGCTCTGGCGGAATTGCCCGCCGTCCCCGAGGGCGCTGTCACGCTCGGAATGCTCGACCTGGAGGAGGGCGTCGACGAGGATTATCTCCTGGTCCGCCGCGCCCGAACGGGGCGGAGCCTGCGGGTCGACGGATTCGCCCGCCAACCCGTCCCGTGGGTTGCGCGACGGTTGCGGCAACACGGGGCCCTGGTCGCCTCGGGTATCCTGATGGGATACGCGGGCGTGTTCGCCGCCCATATTTCCAAGCACTGGCCCGGCGTGTCGAAAAAGCTGACGCAGCTGGTTGCGGCTGCAGCGGCGCGCGGCGAGGAATGCAAAGTCCCGTCCGTGGTGAACAAGGGCGACTCACCCGCGCTGCCGCATTCCTTGCGCTGGCGACCGTCCGCCTTTCAACAGCGCGTGATCGGCGTGTGCCGGAGCGGTTGGAGCGGGCTAAAATCGCCCCAATCGGTGGCACGCATGGTCGAATTCCTGTCCAACCGGGCCGCGGCGGAAATGCACGACGGATTCGGCGCGGATGACGTCGATCAGGCAGCGGCCGAGATCGATGTAAGTTACCGGAGGGGTGAAGCCTTTTCGGACCTCGGTCTATGACCCTTCGAGGAGAATTGAGATGATTCGCAAAGCAAGAGCTGTCTGGCGCGGCAATGGGCGTGCGGGGAATGGCGACCTGACCACGGACTCGGGAGTACTGTCCAAGACCCCGTATTCCTTCAAAACTCGCTTCGAAAATGAGAAGGGCACGAATCCAGAGGAGCTGATCGCTGCTGCCCACGCGGGCTGCTTCACGATGGCGCTCGCGTTTCGGCTGCAGACAGCCGGCTACACGCCGACGGAGCTTAGTACGGAGGCCGCGGTTTCGCTCGATCCGGAGGGCGAGGGCTTTCGCATCACCCGCTCCGCCCTCACGCTGCGCGCCCAGGTGCCGAATCTCACCGAAGCCTTGTTTGCTCAGCTGGCCAAGGATGCCGAGACGAATTGCCCGGTATCGAAGGTTTTGAAGGCCGAGATCACGCTGGATGCCAAGCTGATCTGAAGGCGATGATCGAGAGGGAGGGCATGCCTCGCGGCCCCCTCCCTCCGAGTACGAGTTCCGCTGCCTACGCTTGTGCCGTCTTCGCCCGGACCGGAATCTTCCATTCGGGCCGAATGAAATGACAGGTGTAGCCGTCGGGATATCGCTCCAAATAATCCTGATGCTCGGGCTCGGCTTCCCAAAACGCCGAGGCGGGGGCAATCTCGGTGACCACTTTGCCCGGCCAAAGACCCGATGCGTCGGCATCCTCAACCGTGTCCTCGGCGATCCGCTTCTGTTCCTCGGTGGTGTAGAAGATGGCGGAGCGGTAGCTCAATCCGCGGTCGTTACCCTGCCGATTCTGGGTGGTCGGATCGTGGATCTGGAAAAAGAACTCGAGTAGCTTGCGATAGCTGATCAGCTTCGGATCGAAGACGATCTCGATCGCTTCGGCATGCGTGCCGTGATTTCGATAAGTCGCGTTCGGCACATCGCCGCCCGTATAGCCCACGCGCGTAGACACGACACCGCGATAGCGCCGCAGAAGATCCTGCATTCCCCAAAAGCAGCCGCCTGCCAGAATTGCGCGTTCGGTCACTGTGGTCATTGTCGTTGCCTCCTCATTTGCACACCAACTGTCTGTTTGTGGTCGGCCGACTCGCTTCAGGTGAGTCTACGTTGGGTCATCGGGATGCTGATTCAATAGCAATCCACGGTAGTTTATCACGGGTGGATAGCAGGCCCCGGGAGCGAGGAGTATAAATCAACGACCGACGTAAGAGGAGAGCGCCCATGCCATCGAATCCACCGGAAAATACGCCGCGCATCACCCCGTACCTGTTGTACGAGAACGTGGCTGCGGCGATCGATTGGCTCGGAACGGCGTTCGGCTTCCGAGAGAGGATGCGAATTCCAGGTCCGGGCGGCAAAGTGATGCATGCGGAGATGGAACTCGCCGATGGCCTCGTCATGATGGGATGCCCCGGGCCGGAGTACCGAAATCCGAAGCGATTGGGTCAGGTCACCCAGCATCTGTACGTGTACGTGGACGGTGTCGATGCTCACTTTGAGCGCGCCAAGAAAGCCGGCGCCAAAATCGTGGAAGAGCCCAAGGATCAGTTTTATGGGGATCGGCGTTATGGGGCCGAGGATCTTGAGGGACACTGCTGGTTTTTCGCCGAGCACGTGCGCGACGTATCTCCCGAAGAGATGAAGGCCGCGGCCCAGCCCTAGCGAATATCCGCCGAAGATGAATCAATCCATCGGCCTCGCGGCGTTGGTTGTCCGTGACTACGACGAAGCGATCGAGTTCAATGTGGGCACGCTCGACTTCAGGCTCGTGGAAGATACCCACATTGCTGCGCAGGATAAGCGCTGGGTCGTGCACGCGTACTCGGTTCGACGCATTGCCTGAGCTGCTGCAACGGGAGCATCGAGGCGCAGGGTCAAACCAGAGTGAGCGGCCTCAGCGGCCCAGCAGCAATCGGCATACGGCGGTAAACGCCGGGATCGTGACCGAATCGTTGGCAGCGTTCGTTGCGATCGGATGTGAGCTGAAACGCGCGATCACCACTTCCGCAACCGGGGCGATGTACAGTCTTTGCCCGTGAATGCCGCGGCCCTCGAAGACACCCAGCGGGTCGTGCGAGACCCACCACATGTTCCGGTAGGAATAGCCGGCGAGCTGTTGGTAGCCGGCCATCGCGAATTTGACGGGATCGGAGCCGCACCGAATGTCGGCGATGACCGCGGTGGGGAGCAGCTGACGTCCCTGCGCGGCACCTTCACAACGCATCAATTCGCCGAAACGCGCCATGTCCCGCAGGCTCGCACTCATGCCGCCGCCGCCCATGGCGACTCCGATCGAATCGACCGTGACGTAGGCGTCCTGCTCGCAGCCGATGTGCGACCAGATGCGATCGCTCAGCAGGATCTCGAGCCGGGAGCCTGTGACGCGCTTCATTACCCAGCACAGCACCTCGGTGTTGACGGTCTTGTAAGCAAACGCACGGCCGTGTTCGCCCTCCTTGCGCAGGGTGAGCAGCGATTCGTAGAAGTTCCCGGGACCGGAATAGTCGGGTGGGCGGGAGCGTAAGCCGCCGGCGCGCGCATAGGCCCAGACTTCGGCATGCGCATCGGCGTACTCCTCGGAATAGGCGACACCGATCTGCATGTCGAGCAAGTCCCGCAGGGTCGCGTCGCCATAAGCGGTGTGCGCCATCTCGGGCAGGTAGTAGCTCACGAGCTGCGTATCATCGAGCACACCCTCGTGAATCAGCGTGGCGGCAATGGTGGCCACATAGGATTTCGTGATGGAGAAGCACGCATGCGGAATGTGGGCCTGCAAGGCGCCGAAGTATCGTTCGTACACCCGCCGCCCTCGATGCAATATCACGATACCGTCGGTATAGACATCGTGGTGAGATGTGCCGAACGCTCGGATATGCCCCGCCGCGTCTTCGAATTGGACCGCATCGATTGCTGCGGCGATTGCCGGGTCGATGGCTCCGAGATCGTTGGCGCCGCCGTTGCCGCGCCAGACGTTCGTCGTTGGGCAGAGTTCGCGCATGTGCGACAGGGTCCAGCGAATCTGGGGAAATTCCAGGAACCGATCGTCCTGGAAGCGAATGCGCTGATCCGCACGAGGCGGCGAGCCTTCCATTAAACCCAGCAACTTGGGGTCCGAGGACTCGCCGTCCAGGTATTGCCGGCCGTCGAACTCGAGCATTCCTGGCATTCGTGTGTCCTCGGGGGTCAGTGCTCGCGGAGGCATGCGAGTAAACTCGTTATAGTGTACCTCGATGTGTCCGCAACGGGCGCCCGGAGGCAGGCGTTCACGAACTCGAGGAGTGAAGCAATGCAGTCGATTTCATTGGCTGAATTACCCATGAGCAAACTCACGGAACTCATTTGCAGCAACTCCGTGACTCCGGGCGCCGGCGCGGCAGCTGCACTGACCCTGGCACTCGCCGCCGCTTGCGGCGGTAAAGCGGTGTCGATCAGCTTGAAGCATTCGAACGATGCTCCGCTGCACCTGGCTCTCAATCGCTTCCAAGAGCTCTGCCGCTGTGCGTTACAGGAGGCGGACGACGATGCGGAGGCGTTTGCCGCATGGGTGCGGGAGAGAAGTGCCCATGCGACTGACGAGTTGATCGAGTCTGAGGAAAGGATGGCTCGCCTGGTCAACGCGCTGTTGGTTACTATCAGCGAAGTCGAGCCCTTCATCAGGCCCAACATGGTTGGCGACTTGATTGCCGCGAAGTCCCTGGCGGGCGCGGCAAAGACGATCCAAACGACCAATGAGGCCGAAGCGAAGGGGATGCGACGATGACAGATGCCTTCGAGTTTCCGCCCGACGCATTCGAGAAAGGGGATGTCGGCGATGATTCCGACTTTTATGCGCAGCCGCGCTTCGTCACTCATATCGACGACACGGCAATTGGCGCATTGACCTCGTTTTACCGGGAAAGACTGCCCGCCGGCGGCGTCCTTCTCGACCTCATGAGCAGTTGGGTCAGCCACCTTCCGGAATACGTCTCCTACGCCACGGTCATCGGGCATGGCATGAACGCCGACGAACTTGCCAAAAATCCGCGCCTTGATCGCCGGTTCGTTTTGGACTTGAACCGCAGTCCGCGGCTGCCGCTGTCCGACTCGTCGGTGGACGCAGCAATGATATGCGTGTCGATCCAGTATCTGCAGCAGCCTGTCGCCGTGCTTCGGGAGGTCGCGCGTATTCTCAAGCCTGGCCAGCCTCTTCTCATCAGCTTCTCGAACCGCTGCTTTCCGACAAAGGCCGTAGCCATCTGGCGCGCGCTCGATGATGCGGGGCATGCACAACTCGTCGCAATGTACTTGCGGAGCGCTGGCTTCGCGGATATCGAGACCAGAGAGCTTTGCGATGGGCATGGGAGTGATCCCTTGACCATTGTCGTCGGCCGTGGAACCTATCCGAGCTGAACCGTTAGCCTGGCGTCAATGTGCGAGCACGCGCGGACCTGGCGGCGTTAATGGCCCGCGTCGTCGGTTATCGACCGCGCGGGCGCGGCGGATCAGGTAGGACATCGGTCTTCGGCAGCCTGCAGTCGGGCGACGTCGATGATCTTGCTTTCGTTGGTTTGCGGTTGATCGAGCGCGCAGAGCTGACGAAACATGTCGCCGGCGAGCCTCCCGAAGGGACTGCCGATCGAGAACTTGCGGGCGAGTGCCAAACCGTAGTCGACATCCTTCAGCCGCAGTTGTGGCGTGAACACAATATCTCGGTTGTGATGCTCGTCGGCGATTCGGCGGGTGTTCCTGACTACTTGCGGGCTCGCAGCCTGGCCGGCAGCCAGTGCGTCAGCGACCATGCCGAGATCAAGCCCGACCTTCTCCGCAATCGCCATCGTCTCTGCGGCGGAGGCGATCTGCACGGCACCCAGCATGTTTACCAGCAGCTTGTAGGCGGTGCCCGCACCGACTCGGCCGAAGTGGAGGATGCTCTTCGAGAAGGCGGTCAGCACGGGGCGCGCTGCGCCGAGGTCCTCGAGGCTCGCACCGAGCAGCAAGGTGAGTTCGCCCGCAGCTGCGCTATCGGGAAGACCCGTGACGGGCGCGTCGAGATATCGAAGTCCTTGCCGGGTTGCTGCGCCACTCAGCTCGAGAACCCACTCATAGGACAGGGTCGAGCATTCGATAGCCAGGGCGCCAGGCGCAAACTGTGCCGCGAGCGCGCCGCTAGCGCCATACCAAATCGCGCGTGAAGCCTGATCGTCCGTCACCATCGACACAACCGCATCAACGCCCTCGCAGGCTTCGCGTGGCGTGGCGCACTGCACAGCTCCCCGCCTCACAAGCTCAAGGGCGCGAGCTGCCGTCCTGTTGAATACTCGCAGCTGATGACCGGAATCGAGCAGTCGTCGGGCCATTCCCGAACCCATCCTGCCCAACCCTATGAATGCCACTCTGCCCATACCGATCCCTTGACTTGAATCTTTACGGACTGCCACCCGACGCTGACGCTGAGAATACGGCAAAATTGCGGCTGCTGATCCCTCTTTTAGTAGGCCGGCGGAAGCGCTGCTCGGGGTTCGCTTGTTTTCCATTCAATAACATAGGGCCAGCGAGAGTCACAATGCCGTTAAAGGGTTCTACAGTGCTTGATGTGCAGCCTCCCGTCGAACCGATGCTCGCCAAACTCGGGGACGAGCTGCCCGTCGGCGGGTACTTCTATGAGCCGAAGTGGGACGGGTTTCGGGCGATCATCTTCCGTCGCGAGGACGAGGTGTACATCCAAAGCCGCGATTCGCGGCCGCTCGACCGCTATTTCCGGAGCTGCATGATGCGCTGCTCAAGCGTCTGCCGAAGAACTGCGTGGTGGACGGGGAGATTGTGATCGCGACCGCGCGGGGGCTCGATTTCGACGCGCTGCAGTTGCGATTGCATCCGGCGGCATCGCGCACCGAGAAGCTCGCGAAAGAGACCCCGTCTTCGTTCGTTGCATTCGATCTGCTCGCCCTCAAAGGACGCACTCTCATGGCAGCACCGCAATCGGCGCGCCGTGCGGCTCTCGAGCAGTTGCTTCGGAAGGTGAAACCGCCCGTGTATCTCACACCGGTCACGCGCGATCGAGCGGTCGCGCTCGATTGGCTAACGCGCTTTGAAGGAGCCGGCCTTGACGGCGTGGTTGCGAAGCCGGAGGCGGGCACCTATCTGCCGGGCAAACGCGCGATGATCAAGGTGAAGCACGTGCGGACGGCCGACTGCGCCGTGGCCGGATTCCGCTGGTACAAGAGCGGCAATGACGCCATCGGTTCTCTGCTGCTTGGCCTATACGATGAAAGCGGGGTGCTCCAGCATGTCGGGGTCACCTCGTCTTTCACGATGGCGATGCGAAGGCAGCTGGCGAAGGAGCTCGCGCCCCTCCGTAAGAATGCGATGGAAGGGCACCCTTGGCGAGACTGGGCGAGCGCCGCAGCCGCATCAAGCCGCATGCCGGGCGCGCAGAGCCGCTGGAGCGCGGGTAAGGACCTATCGTGGGAGCCGCTCAGGATCGGACGCGTCTGCGAGGTGAAGTACGATCATATGCAGGGTGATCGCTTTCGCCACGCGGGGATCTTCCAGCGCTGGCGCCCCGACAAGCGTCCGCAGGATTGCCGTTTCGATCAGCTCGTAGTCGCGAAACCCTACGAGCTCGAGAGGATTTTCTCGTCCGCATCGAGCGTCTCCACACCCACGAGGGACCAATAGTTAGCCATCACCCCGATCCCGCGAAACTCTTGAGCACGAGCTCCTTGACGTAGAGCCGCACCAAGTAGCGCAGCTGCAGGGCGACAGGCGGGGCCAAAATTGTGGGCAAGGGCGTCGTGGGAGGGTCAATTGGGTGTATGCGGGTCCGTAGGTGGTTGCCCAGAGCCGCAACTCAAGTCACCGCCTCTGCCTGCGTCGTGGTTTCGCCTTCGGTGGTACCCGGCGCCGAGCGGCCGGTGCGCGCTTTTGCGGGCGCTCCAAGAGTCCGTTCTCCAAGTCGCTAATGCGAGTTAGCTGACCTTCAATCGTGGCGTGGTCCTTGCGCGCTTGGAGCTCGAGCTTGCGGACTTGCAGGCGAAGCTCGTCGATGTCGCGCTCGCGGGAGTCTAGGCGAGACTTCAGCTCGCCCTCACGCAAGGTGAGGATGTGGGAACGGATTTCGAGATCGCCCTCTAGCTTGATGGCGCTGCGGGCTTCGCGACTGAGCTCTCGCTCCAGGCGACGACGGGCCTCGTCGAGGGCCTGCATCCAGAGCGCCTCGGCGACGTGGGCGACCGTTTCGGGGAGACGGTGGAAGGCCGCGGGGCCGGCGTCGAGCCGGGCGGCGAGGCGCTTCCACCAGGCGTCCAGCAATGGGTTGATAGTGTTCGGGGAGCCGCGGCCGATTTTCTGGCGGACGCGTTCGATGGTAGGGCGCTCGCCGGAGCGTAGTAAGGCGTCGGCGGCGAGTTCCACATCGCGGGCGGTGGTGCCGCGGGAAGGCGCGCCGTAGGGAGGTAGGCATGAGCTCGTTTCTTTCATGTATTCAATACTACAGCATATGTATTTAGGCACCGGTATCTATCAGGGAATCCCTGAACGAGTTCATCAACATTCACCTCGGGGGCTGTGGCCGCGGCGCGAGCACGGATTCATGTCCCGCGTTGTGACGTGCGTAGCGGTTCAGCAACGAGGACGCGCGCACAATCAGGTTGCTCCGAGAGGGCCGCATCGATGCGGTACGATTTGGGACAATTGATCGCCCGACATCGTGTTACGGAATGGAACTTCCACTCATGAGTATTGACACTCGTCAGCATCTCGACGCGGCCACAATAGAAGAGGTCGATGGGTCGAATGGAATCGCGTATCGCAGTGGTGTAGCAGCGCCGATTGTGCAAGGCAAGGCGTGCACCGAGGGTGCGCTGACGCTCTTCGCCGCCGGCAGCTCGAGGCGCAACGCATCAGTCTCGCAACGCATCAGGCCCACAACGCATCAGGCCCACGCTACGATCAAGCGTGGCGCGCGGACCCGAAAGGAACTCTGGCATACATGCACACCATGAAGCTTCGGACACTACAACAGCCGTCCCTGATGGAGTCGCTCCTCGATTCGCTATCGATGACCCAAAACTGGGTGCCGACTGGGGCTACTCCAGTCACCGACCGGAGTGAGCTCATGCCAGACTTGCAAAAGCTCGCCATGAGAGCGGTGAAAGGTGAAGGAGCGTGGCGCGCCTGGATAAGTCACGATGACGTCCGATTCTTCGTCGCTGAAATGTCGATGGAGTTGTCTCGCGAACGCGGCAGCCCAGCACTAAAGGTGCACCATTACAACGGTCGAGGACAATTACAGCAATACGGCGTGTGGGTCCATCTACCCGGCGGTGCGTGGCAGCGCTGCGCGGACTGAAAACGTGGTCCAAAGAGACAACATAGGAATCTGTAGCTGTAGAAGATCGGTATCCGCAGACTCCCAATTTGCGGCCGGCTGCGGGGCATCGTGATATGCATAGTCGGGAGCCATTCAGCGGGGCGCGTTCGAGAACTCGACGCAGAACGCGCTGTAAGGCGGGAACCCTGAGCCACACGAGCAGAACGCCGACAGTCATCACGGTTACCAGCGCCGATAGCCGCGCCGGACGGACGACGGTTACCGTCAATCTTGCCGTAGCGCTTGCTGAGCGCGGGCGTCACGTGCTCGTGCTTGATGCCGATGTCGCTCGCCCAAACGTTTGTGCACTCCTCGGATTCGAGCACCAGAGCGGCATTCATGATCTGCTGACCGGTGTGCGCACGCTCGACGAACTGCTCGTTGTGGGCCCGCGCGGCGTTTATCTGGTTCCCGGAACCATGCGCGAGCGCAGCGAGCTTGGTGTACTTGAACAGGCCGCCCTTATTTGGGCGATCGATGCGATGCGCCAACGCATCGATGTGCTCTTGATCGATACCGCCGCGGGGCACCGCTCGGAAGTGGCGACCTTCGCCCGCGCCGCCCATCACGTTCTCGTCGTCCTCCGCGACGGGCCGGCATCAGCCGACCGCACTCTGGCGTTCATCACCTGCCTGTCGCGCGAGCACGCGGTGCACCACTATAAGGTGTTAGCGAGCCAAACCCCTACCCTCTCAGCCGGTGCCGCTCTCTACCACACGCTACAGGATGCCTGCGATCGGCAGCTTGAGATTACGCTCGAGCATGCCGGTACCGTTCCGCATGATGAATCCGTGCAGCGCGCGATCCAGACGCACCGATCGGTGGCGGACGCTGATCCCCAATCCCATGCGGCACGTGCGTTTCGCGCGCTCTCGGCCGAGGTCGGTACCTGGGCGCGACCCGAGGGGCCGCGCGGACATCTGGAGTTCTTCCTCGAACAGTTAGTGAATGCGGAGACCTATGGAGCCCGCTAAATGATGGCCGCACACGCACTAAAGGTTGAACCGAAGATGCCGGCTGAGCGAGGCCGTGCGGTCCGGGCGTGCGAAGCACTGGTTCTAGGGCACACAAGCCTCGTGAGACAGATCGCCGTTCGGCTTTTGCGTCGCATGCCGCCCCATGTGGAGGTCGACGATCTGATCCAAGCGGGGATGGTTGGTCTGCTCGAAGCCGCCGACCGGTACGCGCCCGGCAAGGGCGCCGCATTTAGAACGTACGCGGCGCTTCGCATTCGCGGTGCGATCCTGGATTCTGTGCGGAAGTCCGATTGGACCCCGCGCTCGTTACACCGACGGCTTCGAGACATAGAAAAGGTAAAGCGACGACTTGAGAACCAGGCGAGCACGCTCCCGACGTCCGCTGAGGTGGCCTCGACGCTTGGAATATCGGTCAAGGATTATCACGATACGCTGCAGCATGCGGTGATGTCCCGGCTCGTGAGCCTGGACGAAAAGGATTCGGCGGATGGTAGAGCGTTACATGACAAGCTGATCGGTGGCAGCGCCGACCCGGCTGATGAAATGGAGCAGGACAGCTTCCGTCACGTCGTAGCGGCAGCCATTGACGCCCTTCCGGAGCAAGAACGGCTCATTGTGTTGCTTTACTATGACGCTGAGCTATTGCTTCGCGAGATTGGCGAGCAGTTTGACTTGAGCGAATCGCGTGTCTGCCAAATCCACAAACGCGCCATCGAGCGACTTCGTACGGTGGCGCAATCGTGGATGCGGGCCGCCGGAGCTAGTGCCGGAACCCGCATTGGAGTTGGCTATTTTCCAAAGCCCAGCGGGGCATCGGCGAATTCGACTGTGTCGAGAAGCAGATCGATACCATTTCTAGCAAGCGATAGCGCCTCAATCCGTCGTCGCGGGACCCGTCCCGCGAGCCGTATCCAGGAGATTAACCAGCTCCTGCAGGTCGACCCCATCGCCGATATATAGGAAACTGTACGCCCCCGTAGAGAGTTCACATACTTCCAGCGCTCGCTTGATCGCATCGGCCCCCGCTCGTAATCCCTGATTCAGCAGATGCCGTGCTTGCGCATCTTCGAACGCCGGCGCCCCACCGAGGGAGCGGCGCAATGTGAGACGAAGTTCCTCGTGTCGCTTCCTGATTCGGGAGTTAATGTTAAGTTAATAGAATCGGCTTTACGGGTCCCGGTTAATACACTGCAGGTCGGAACAACATACTTCGAGTCGTAAAACGAGCGCATCTGCCAACCGTCCGGAGAATGCCGCTATGCCGACCAACCCAATTAATCTTGATGATTTTCCGAATTCTGCTCATGCGGATGAGTTGCGCCGCGGATTGAGTCGTCTGTATTTCGACCCGCCGCTAGAGGCGGAGTACAAATCGGCGCATCTACATCGGGTACGCCTTCGCGTGCGCATCTGGCATTCAGCAAACATCTTGGTGTCTACGCTGTTTACGGTCGATCAAGTGCGGAGTACCGGCTTTTGGAGTGCCAACTCGCTAGCGCATATGGGTGTCCTGATTCCGTGTATCGTTGCCCTTGCTTGGCTAGCGTGGAGCACAAAGTACCAGAGACACTATCTTGTTGCCGCGCCGATATTGGTGACGATATTCAGTGCACTTATTGCGATGTTCGTTGTTCGTGCACTGTCCATGGGACACGGCGAGCGACTTGCCGCATTGACGGTGTTCCTGGTTGGGGTGTTCTTTTTCGCCGGGTTGATGTTTCGTCAGGCGGTGCTGACAGCCGGGATTATGCTGGTGGTGTTTGCTAGTACGGCAGTCACGTTGAGCCTTCCATCTGCGATGTTTATCGAGAGCCTGGTGATCGTTACCCTGACGAGCGGCATCGCCGCGATTGTATATCGAGACATGGAGCAGTCGTACCGCAGGAGCTTTTTAGAGGCTGCGCTCGTTAGTGAGCTTATTGCGCGCGACGGGCTTTCGGGGCTGATGAACCGTCGTTCCTTCGATCAGCATTTGGTACGTGTATGGCAGCAGGCGCTGCGCGATCAGCGTTTGATCGCAGTACTGATGATCGACATCGATCACTTCAAGCAGTACAACGACAGCTGGGGCCACCAGGCCGGAGATTGGGCTCTATGTAGCGTGGCGGAAATATTACAAGGCGTCGCACGCCGACCCTTAGACCTTGCGGCACGCTATGGCGGGGAGGAATTCGCCTTGATTCTTTACGACGTCGAGCTTGCGCATGTGCTGACGACGGCGGAGCATCTTCGCGAAGCGGTCGAGAAGCTGAAGCTTAAGCCGCAACACGCCAGTGGGGGAGATACAATGCAGGTAACGGTGAGTGTAGGTGTAGGCTCGGCAGCGCCGACCATCGGCCGGACGCCTCAGGGCGTCGTCCAATTGGCTGATGAGGCGTTGTATGAAGCCAAACGTACCGGTCGCAATCGAGTTGTCGTCAAAGGCGCCGAAGCGTACAGGCTTCTCGAGACGGGCGCTTTCAAAGGACCATACCGCTCCCGCCGGTAGACGAGGACTGCTGCCGGTGCGCAATGCTGTCGATTTCAATATTCCATGTCATTTATTTCAGCAATTGATGTCACGAAGACGAGGAAGGCCGTCGCATAACATGCAATCACGGCGCCGAACGTTGAATTTGTACTCCGTGGCGGCTCCGGAACCCCGAGGACGGTGACATCAATCGTTGGCAAGATGCGTGATCGTGACACGGATTGTTGAAATATTGTTTTCTCGGTTGGTGGTCAGCCCGCGGGCGCAAATTTGGAGGCCGTGAAAACTCCTGGCGAATCAGAGCGATGCGAGCGAGTAACATTTCTCCGCGACAACGCCAATTGAAATCAGGTGACATGGATATGTGATGTCGACATGCTCGACGTTCTGTGGACCGGGCAGAGAGCCCCTCGCCCTCGTTCATCAACCGGACCTTAGGAAAACCAGAAGGCAGAGACCGCCCCCGAAGGTTAAGGGGCCGCCGAGCACGGCGAATTACAGACTGCGCAATGCCAACATCAGATTGTCGACCTTGCGTCCGACGGAGGTCCGGCTCGGTTTGAGGTTCTGCTCGACACTCAGACCCGCGAAGAACTTGACGTTAAGGCAGCGTGAATTCAGCTTGATAACATCGGGATTATCTCGGACACTCGACGGGGAGGCCGAGCGGCCGCCCAGCGCCCGGAGCTCGGTCGTGCTGACGAATCTCAATTCGGGGCATCCCATGCCGAGATCACAGAGACCGAAGGCGATGTCATCGCGGCCGGCAGATGATGATGCGCCGTAGAACTACTCCAAGCTTTGAAGACCGATTTCTGCTCGTCCAATTCTGATAGTGGCGGTTGGGCGCCGCTCGTCGGGTCGGCCATTTAAGAGCGCACCACGGGGAACCATGATGACCTCAAGATCCTTGAGCGACCCGGCGACCTTTATCGCGGCTTCTAGGGCGCGGCTGATTTTGAAGGTGAACACGGGTAGGTGTCCGGCTTCGGCTGTTTTTGGGAGATATCGTTCGTGGTATTTCATTTGCCCTTCCATGTCACGGACGCCGCCGCCGAATAGCGCGAGGTTGCCAACGTAGAAAGGACTTTCAAATTGTGGGAAAGTACCCTTAGGTCCGAAATAGACTTCATAGTATACGTTGGGTTGGTGATTGGCTTCTACCTGCGAAAGCTTGAGAACTACCGCGGAGCCGACTCTTATGCGCGCGAGCGGGGTGATCCGCAGGTGTTGGATCAGAGGCTCTGTGTTTACCTGAATTCTCCTGGATTCGAGCACGGCGGGCAGCTCGATCGGGCCCGGCCAGATTTCGTACCACGGAATGTAGGCGTAATAGGGAACGCGAATTCTTCGATGGAGGCAATACTTTTTGATTTGAGGCGGCTCGCCTTCATAGACGTAACCCAGTTGTTCTTGCGCTCTTAGAATATCGCAGCCCGTGATGGACACCTGTTTTTTGTTTTCATCGAAGAACGTGAAGGCGGTAGTCGTCCAAGTCGAGTCGTTGTAGGGATCCTGTCTGCCACCTTTTTGCGCCAGCCAGGCGTTCCAGAGGCGATCAATGTTGCAGTGGTGCAGGAAGAAGATCGGGTCTTGTGCGGATGTTTGTATTACCCCCATGAGCCCGCCGATGGCGACATGCACGGTGTCGTGCGGATTGTATTCGAGTTGGCTATAGAAACTCCCGAAATCGATGTCGCCGAATGCTATGGAAGTTGATACCGCGGAATCCCAGAGTGATGCTGTGCCGTCGTTCCAGCTGGGGATGCGGTCTGAGACGTAGAGTGGATTGGAATCGGCTGCCGGTGTCCAAAAGGCTTTTGGCAGTGCTCGTTCCGCTGCCGATTCATAATTCCAGAATGGCAATGCCCAGCTTGCGTCGCCCGACATCTTGCGAATGATTCTTTCGAAATAGTAAAGGTACATGCGGTGCCATGATAGGAAGAATTCTGTATTATGCTGACAGGTATTCCAAGCCGCTTGCTCACCAGGTGTCGTCATCGGAGCGTTGGTTCCATGTATGGCTGCTTGGTACCGCCAGCCTAACGGGTTGGTCGGATCCGTGGTGTCCAACTGCTGCATGGCTGAGACAGCCGCTGCGTAAGAGGTCAATATTGTATCGGTGGCACTGAGGGTCCCGATGTCTCTGCGCACGAAAGGACCCACGGCGCGGGCCCGTCGTGGACACAAAGTAGAAAGCCCAAGGATGGCGCCGCTGGCCATACTAGTTTGCTGTAGAAAATCCCTGCGACTCACCGATTGCTTGTTCATGTGGGTTCCCTGCTAGCTTTGAGATTTGGATGAAGCGCGTTTAATGCGCAGTGGTTGTTTCCGATATCGCTAGACACCATAGCTGGACGCGTGAGGCAAATTCAGCCACCCATGATGCCGCGCATTTGCATCGGCGGATCGCTGGCATGTGATCGTGACGTAAAGTGCTCAATGTTACCGATGAAAGTATAAATCCAGTGACAAGAGACGCGCGCGTTCTATGCCCGGTAGTGATACTATTTGCCGTCGTACGCCGCACGCTAGGTCAGCGCTTTTGCCGTCTATTGGGCTTGATTTAAGATAACTACCTAGGCGACCGGGTGCGAGACCAGCAGAATGTACATGACTGCGGTATTAAACGATGACACCTAGAGCCATCGCGGGTATCCCCGTTACCGCTCGCTCGAAGACTGTTTTTAGCCGTTCTCTCTTCCATTCCGGAGAAAAAATATGAGCCCACTCCTCCTGAGTGCGTCTTGCAGATTTCTTCGTTCAACGCCGCTCGTCCCCATCTTTAGTGTACTGATTTCTGTGTCACGTGCTGATGGCTCGTTCGTTACTAACTTGACCGCTCAGTCATTTGACTTCGGCTACTTTCCAACTGGCGAGCAATTTTCTGGTGTTGGCCTTGAGGGGTTAGTAACTAACGCGTTTCAGAACTACGCGGAGGTTCCCAATCAGGTGGCGCCGGGCTTCTATGGTCTCAGCCTCAGTTTTCCTGGTTCGCCAACGCCGTACGTACCAATGCTGTTCGTAACCGTGACTGAAATAGTGTTGAATTCGAGTGGGACACGAGGAGTTGTTGAAACGGGCTCGGTAGCGCAGGGTCAAATAGTGATCGGCAAGATAGAAGATGCAGCTGACTTCGGTCCCTGATTTCATTCGCGCGGTCTTAAGCTCGGGACGCTAAGTCACTTTATCAAAAAAGCGGCTTTAAGGCCCCAAACACATGGCTAATTTCGGTCGTTGCATTGTTGACGCTGCTGTTCATGTTCTGGTGACAACCAAAACAATTTGACCCTTGCTGGTAGGTTTCCATCGAAATGTTCGCCAGTTGAGAGGTACCGACCCCGGGATTTGAAGAACTGGGGTTACTGCCAAAGGGGGTCCAGGTTGCTCCTCGAAGGATGTAGTTACCGCGGATATCGCCGTTTGCCATCATGCCGAGAACGTTGTTATCGGTAGAAATAATCTCTGTATTGGATCCGGTACTGGGGCCGGGCGCACCCCAGGGCTGAGCGCGCAACGAATCGCTGGGGCTGACGGTGAAGCCCGGATTGGCCTGGATCGTTACACTTGGCGCCGTTCCGTTAGCGGCCATATGGGGCAAGTTAAACGGGCCGATCGCGCCGCTTGCCGCGAACAACCATGCGCCAGTCGTATTTTGCGCCACTGTCTGCGTGCCCGAGCTCGTCGTATAGGAATATGCCGCGACCGGCGCGTCACCCAGATGCTCGAAAGTGGCCCATACCATCTCCGGGTGGCCGAACGTGCTGCCTACAACATGCATGCCAACCAGAGCCACTTGCACCGTTTGCTGGCCCGTCTGAATCCACGTCTCCGGATTGGATTGATTATAGGTCGGTATCGTTGCCATCGTGGTGATGTAGCTATTGAGGTTGGGCAGGCCGGCTGCCAAGACCCATGCAGACTTAACCTCCACGGCCAGCGCATTCGGGTCCGGGAATGGAGGCGAGGATTTGCCGTTAGCAACCGCGAATGCGACCGTATTACTCAAGTCGGTTGGCGTTGTCGGGAATTGATTGGCGGGACTGGTGGAAATAGCCCCCTTTGACGCCCCGGTGAGAAAGTATGCGTAGACATCATTAACCATGGTCGCATAGTAAATCAGCGAACCATTCGCAGTTGTCTGCGCCTGCAGTACACCGCCGTCTGCCTGTCCCTGTTCTGTATCGACGACCGAAAGCGATGGATCGATGAATATCGGTATTCGATCGATGATGAATTTCTGCACGATCAGCGAATCGACTTCTCTATTTTGATCGACAGGCTTTATGCTTCCCGCGAGGACGGGGTGGATTATCTCGCCATTCCCACCCAGCAACACCAACCGTCCCCGTTCCACCCTCGCGTGCACGACCTCGACGTGCTTACCCTGCCGGTCTCGAACCATCGGCTTTAGATCTGGCTGCACAGGTCTCACCTCAAGCAGCCTTCCAAAGCGATCGATAACGACCGGGAGCCTATGAACCCCCAGCTTGGCGATCCGCAAAGGCGCGGCGTGAATGAAGTTCAGTGTGTGCGGAACAAAGGTACGGTTGCCGCTAGCGTCGGGGGACGATACATCAAAAAAAGTGGGCGAATCGAAGATATGAGTACCGCCTCCATAGGTGCTAGGCGCTGGAGAAGTCAACCACATGAACATCTGCTCAGCCCATTGGTAGAAGCCGCAATTCGGAACCAAGGTATTGAGACTATTCGCGGGGTTGACGACTCCGTTCAATGAAACTGATCCCGATTGAAACCATGCAGCAAAGGTCGCGGCAGCGAGTGGACACGCATTCTGCGCGTCAGATGGGAGCGTAATCGCCAATTGGGGTGGACTGGGACAGCCGGCCAACAGCCACCCGAGGCAGATACCCGTCGCCGCTTTTCGCAATTCTGCGCAGCAGCGGAGCCGGCGAAAAGCGCTAGTGTTGTTGGGTTCAATCATTCGTCCTTGAATCGATTGCTCGTATAACGATCTGCTTACTTCCTCCCGGTGTCAAGAGGTGACCGAATTCGTACGAATTAGATTTATGTTTTGGCTCTCGTTTTTTTTTTCCGAACGACCATTACGCTTTCGACACCATGAGGAGCCTCCCTTGGGGTCCTCTCATTTTCCGTGCAATAACATACGGTAGCTTTTGGCGTTAATTGCAGCTGGCGATGGTGATTCTGTCATCTGATTCAATGACTTGCGGATTGCGTTTTGCTGCGGCGTATTGTGCCAGCCTTAGTCAGGGAGGTGCGCGATGGACAGCTGGCACGCGACATTTCTGGGTCTTCGGCACCTGCCGTGCGGGGTAACGGGCTTCGAGGTTGAGGTGTTCTTCCAGTATTCGGCCGAGGAGGCCCGGATCATTGAGGAACGCCGCCGACCCGAGCTCAAGCTCGGGCTTGCCCTGCCGATCGGGTTTCTGCGCATGAGCGGCAGACTCCTCGATGCGGTGCGGATGGTGCCGCCGCTGCTGTGGCGGCATCTGGGCGAACGATTCGGCGTTGCCGCTCCGGACTTTGCGTCGCTGCGCGCGATGTACCAGCGTGCCCCGACGTTGATCGAGCACCAGCAGCTTGCCTGCGATGCTCTGGGATTTCAGTGGCTCACCGGTCGACACCGGCGCGTGCTCGGGGGAGTGCTGCGCCAGGAGCTTTCCCGCTCGTACGGCCGCGAGCGACTGCTCGGGTTTGCGCGCCGCTGGCTCTATGAGCACCAGGCTCCTAATCGTCCACGAGCGGCCTCTCGATGGTTCAATCAGTGTCGCTGGATCGGTAGTCTCCGCCCCCGAATTGGATCTGTCATCGACCGCGAGCGCGATTGCGCTATTGATTGGGGCTCTTGCGATATTGCGTGGTCGGACCACCAAGCCTGCGCCCTCAGACTCCCTCCGATGAAGTGGGCGTTCGATATTTGGATACGCGTTGGGTTCATGGGCTCGGAATGACGTGCCAGCCTGTGGCAGTTCTATGAACGACCAAACTTGCTCCATTGGCTGACTCACCGACCGCCCAAACATCTTCTGACGAGAGGGCCTTGACGGCATGGAGACAGCCCTGCCCGATAGATGAGGGCTCCCAGTATGATCCTTTCCAATGAAGAATCAGCATGCGGGGGACACGCGAAACGGGATAAACGCATCGCACTGCCCAGACATCCTTCGCGTTCGACGCCGACACTGCATTCAACGCGTTGTCCGTGCCTTGCAGGTTGTATAGATTCCCGCTGGCCTCCCGCACCCACACGCCGTTGTGTTTATGTTCGATCAGCGTCCAGCTCCTGCAAAGCTGCCCTTTGAGACCTGTTACCGTGCCCACGGCCCACACATCGTCTGTACCTTTGATGCCTGTCACTCTATTGAGAATGTGGCCACAGAACCCGCATCTACTGCGTGGCTCATAGACCAATGAGCGCCGCCGCGTTCGCTGGGGAATCGATGCATCTTGGTGCCACCCCACCGCCCAGGCGTCCGCGGGTGAATTTGCCGTCACCGCGAGCAACACGTTATTCATGTTGTCTCCTCCCTCGTTGGGAGGATGCGGCTGCAATGACCATACGCTGCCATTCCAATGCGCAACCAACGGTGTGGCCGCCACTAAATCCGCCGCACCGGCCATGCCGACGGCCCATGCATCGTGCGGCCCCAGTGGCATCCACTCCGAACAGTATAATGTCCATCAGCTGAGGTGGAGTATTCGGGGCGACAAAGTTTGGGCTAGCAACGGGCCTCAAGAACTCCCCGTTCCACAACAAAATCAACGTCGCGGTTATTTGGCTGGTGTTGGCCAACCGAGGTACTGCATTTTGTCCGACGGCCCACATGCGACCGTTCGGACCGGCTCGCGACGCAGCGTTTAATTGTGAACCCACACCCGCTGACGTACCAAACGTTTTGAGCACCTTGGCCGAATCGAGAGTGCTAAACGTTTTGCGCAGACACGCACCGATATCGTACAACTCTGAGAACCGACTGCGAGCACCCGGTCGGCAGTCGCCAGTGGCCCCTCGTCAACCGATACTCCATAGAACACTTTCGGCGTTGCCGCAAACGCAAGTGAGTTGGCGACCGTCACGAGTACTGCGAATACCGCGTAGGTGCTTTTTCATTTTCTGCCACTCCTTTTGTTGCGATCAGCCCGCAGGCTGTCCGCACCTGGCCGCCACGAATATCCTATTTGTTTAATAAGTTCTTTAACTGGCTAAGCGAATACGATGCAATTGCGGTTCTAAACGATATGATTCACGATTATGGTATGGGCGTCACCATAGAGCACACAATCTGCTCCGCTCCTGAACGCCCATCTGTCCAAGCGCTTATAAAGCCCTCTTCAGCTGATCCCGATATGGGTCCCGTTGCGAGTCCGAAGTAGTCTCCGATCAGCGTGTAATCAGAGCTTCCCAACTTCACCATCATTGTCTGGCCTGCGTCAGTAATCCAAGCCTGGTCACTGATTTGGTACGAATCGGAGAAGGATTCTCCTCCGTCGGAGGAAACAGAGGCGTGAACGCTGATCCACCCCCAGTTGGCGGTTGAAGAGCTCGGTGTGTAGGAATAGTAGTTGCACACTATTTTGCCGCTCGGCGTGACGGCCAATTGGGGGGAGAAGAGACAGGTATCTTCTATATTTCCATGAGAAAGGGAGTATTTTTCCCAATAGTTCTTCTCAATGCGCGGCTGGTCCCAAATTTCGCCTCCATCCCGGGATCTGAGAAATCTGATACCAATCTTTACTAGATTGTTTTGGTCGTCATAGGTCGGCTTCAACCAGGCACATAGTAACAACCCGTCGCTCCCCGCACAGATTGACGTGAAAGAGTTGGCACGGAACAAGGCATTCCCAAATGTGTCTGCCGACTCAATTACGTCTCCTATCATGACCGTAGCACCCGAGGTCTGCAAAAGATCAATACCGGTTACTTTGAAATAGCTGAACGTTTCTCCGCCATCGTCGGACCTCCCTACCGAAAAAGCCTGCGCACCAATCGAGCGCGCAAAATAAAAGACACCGTCCGGAGAGAGCGCTCCTGTCGGCCAGCTGGCTGTTGTCGAAATCGTTTTAATGTTCCAAGTAGCACCAGCATCATTGGATCTGCCGAGCACTACAACCTGTTCGTTCTGGCCGTTCGCATCGGCCTCGAAGCTTAGCCACATTCCGTATATTCGGCCGGGATACTTGCCATTTTTGGTGTCGATAAAGATGCTTGGCTTATCGTCGAAGCCATTCTGACGCAACAAGTGGGGGTTTGACCAAGTAACGCCGCCGTCGATCGATTTGTAGATGGCAATTCCGACCAAATGCTGCAAATTACTCGTCACGGCTAACGTCAACAAATAGGCATTACCATCCTCATCGAATGCCACGGAGGGATTGGCATTCGCGCCAAAGGGTTCGCCGAAGTTCGGGGCGTTCAGACTCAAAGGCGCGGAGGGCTCCCATGTTTTGCCGGAGTCCGTGGAATAAAATATGGCAGCATTTAACTGTGCCAGTTGATGGTCGGGCCCCGACACTTGCCTCAACGCGCAAACCACATTATTTGAAACGGGGCTCATCGCAATGGTGCACTCCGCCGCGATGGTCTGATTTGTGCCCTGAGACGTAATCATCACGTTCGGTGCGAGCGGCAGATGTAGCTTGGGCGGCGGGAGAAATAGTCGGGGTGCCATGTCAGTATTCCTTTATCGACAACTAGTTACCCAGGTCACGAGCTGCCACAGTGTAGCGCGTCGCGCTGAAAGATATAGGAAGAGCGACAAGCCCGTGACTGCACACTTGATTTTCGCGAGCGACTTAACGTAGTTACTGGTAATTCGCGCATTTATCGCTGCCCAGGTGAAGGCCGGCAAGAAGCTCGCGACGATACAGCGCTATGTGGCGACGATCTCGCGCGTACCTAGGGCCGCCCATCTACACAATCCCTGTTCAAGCGAAGCTGTCCGATTGGGATTGAAAAAGATCGGACGAGAAACCTCCGCTCGCCAAGACCAGGCGCATCCCTTGAACTGGAAGGACATCAAGGATGTCACGAAGACGGGGGAAAGCCGTAAAGCCGTCGCATAAACATGCCATCACTGCGCCGAACGTTGAATTTGTACTCCGTGGCGGCTCCGGAACCCCGAGGACGGTGACATCAATCGTTGGCAAGATGCGTGATCGTGACACGGATTGTTGAAATATTTTTTTCTCGGTTGGTGGTCAGCCCGCGGGCGCAAATTTGGAGGCCGTGAAAACTCCTGGCGAATCAGAGCGATGCGAGCGAGTAATATTTCTCCGCGACAACGCCAATTGAAATCAGGTGATATGGATATGTGATGTCGACACAAGGTATCTCTCCCTGGAAAAACACCGTGCTTCAACCGTATGCAATTGCACGAAGAAGGAGAGGATCCCGGCTGAGCGTGCATAAATTTCCGAATCGCGAGCGGACCCCTTGAGGGCCCCGAAGAGTCTGATATGGAGTTATTTGTTGTCGGTGCGATCGGGCGGCAGGACGACGAGGGCCGCAGAGAGGGGGAGCTCTCACATGCCGTCTAGCTGGCCGTCGGCGAACAGGTCTTCAAGATTCATGAGCGCCAGCATCTGCTGGTAACGCATCTCGATGAGTTCCAGTCCCTCGTCGGTAAACTCGCGGAGTTCCGTCAACGTCAACGGGGTGGAAATCTCCTGGGGTTGAAGTTCCCGACGGTCTTGCGCAGAGTCAAACTCCGCGTGTTTGGCGTGCGTTTCTATGCATCCCGCTAGCGTTTCCATCGTTAACGTCCTAAGTCATTGAAGGCGACCCAAGACAGCCGCGGAATCCGGGTAGAACCAATGTAGATTGTGCAGCGACGGTTTGACCAAACAATGACGCCGCTGCGCTGCGCGATTGCGGCCAGCAACGCATGCACGGAACACGCGACGGCTTCGCCTCTGTTGGCTACGCGCACATCCTGGAGTCCATCGTGACCCAGATTGTCCTTGTGTCCTAGTTGTCGCCTGCCGCCGACAAAGGGAGGCGCTTGGGCGGCATGTGGGACCATGGAGGCAATCTCGCCAATCTGATTGATCAAAGCAATTTCGATTTCTGTTCAAACTCGATGCGCTCGGGGCATGGCCATCGATCCGTAAATCTATACGCGACCCCCTCAACGCGTCCGGGTGTTGGATCATCCGCGGGAAGAATCCGCCTAACCATCGCGTTGGCGATCGCGTAGTAGCTCCTCATACTCGTGTGGCTGATCGCGTTGGAGTCGGTCGAGAGCTTTACTGGCAGCACTCAGGGCGGATGGCTGAGCTTCCTCCTTGATCGCCTTAATGCGCTGTACTGCGTTCTCGAGACTCCGCAGCGTTTCTTCGGGAATGGGCTGCTTGTTTGCAAGAGCGAGTACGATTGCGTTGAGCCAACCGAGCTGTGTGCCGTAACTTGCTACCTCCGTCACTACTCGATCTTCGATAGCCGGATCCCCGGCATAGTTTACGGTGAGAGACGGCGAGAACCACGGTGCTGTGATGCGTTGGTTGACGGCACCAGACAGGGGTAAGCGAAACATCCAGAACGGATCAAAGCTAGGGGAACCATTCGACATATCAGCCTCCCGACGCGCGAGCGTCGCAAATAGGTCAGGCCATCATGGGAATCCAACCGATCTTACGACATAAGCTTTCAGACTGTCCCTTATGACGTAAACCGAGAGGCTACGACTTGCTCGGGGTGGTGAATGGCGAGTGTGATAGTCGGAAGGCCACTGGCGGTACTTGCACGATGTGCCGGTGCTGGCGACAAGGAGACGCCGACGTGTCCATCGAATCCTGGGAACTCCGTAAAGGTCTCGCCGTACATTCGACGCAAAAAAGTGCCGTTTTGATAACGCGGCGCAGCATGGTTTCTGATCTGATTCCGGGCACGATCAGGAGCCTCGGAAAAGGGGATTCGATGCGCCTCGGGTCTTAGACGCTCTATGCGATCAGGTTCGCGCCGGCGTCGATCGCCATAACCTGCTCGCGCAAACTCGCTTCATTCTCTACGAACGCCGGTATGTAATTCCTGCGTCGGTGACCGTGGGAGAACTCGCAAAGCGGGCGCGGCAACGGGTCGCGCGTGAGATCGGCGTCGCAATCGAACGGACATGCCGCCGGCGATCCGCGACCGCTGGCTCGACAAGTTGTTCGACGTACCGGTGTACATTGTGGAGAGGGTGATTTAGTCGGTACTTCATGACCAAGGCTGAGCCAGCCATCCCGCATCGATGAGCTGCAGCAAAAAACGGGTCGCGGCCAGCCGAAGGGAGAGTGATCGAGCACGCGTCGCGTCGCGCCGCACGCGCGCGTCGCGGCAGCGGCGGCGATTGGGATCGTAAGAAGTGCCGCCTAGTGCAATCCAAAAGGTGGACGCCGCCTTAGGGCGGCTCGGCGCCCCCGCCTCGGCGGCGGCGCCGCCCAGACGGTTTGGCGAGGCGGAGCTTCATGCGGATGAAGCAAACCTATTTCCTACATGATGTGCCGGAGGCCGTTTTGCGCGATGCTCCCCGACAACGAGAGCAATCGGACACCATCTTTAAGGGACCTCGCCGCTTCAAGCGCTGGCCCAACATTCCCATACGCGTGATCGCATCCGCCGACGATCGATTTTTTCCCTTGGATTTCCAGCGACGCGTTGCGCGGGACCGCCTCGATGGCGAAGTCGAGGGCGCCCCGCTTAGGGTGGTGTCGGGTGGGCACCTGGTCGCGCTGTCCAATCCAACGGAGCTTGTAGAGCGATTGGTATGATTAGAACGGAACTGAAGGCGTGATGTTCGGCAGGCCGGCTTGCGATGCTTTAAGAGTCAGGCGGACGCCCTTTCGGGCTCGGCGCTCCCGGCTCGGCGCCGGCGGCGCCGGGATTGTTGGGCGAGGTGGTTACTGTGGTAAGCAGAACGACAACCCGAACGGAGAGATGATCGGAGGTCTGAAGTACCACGCAGCGGTTGAAGGGCAACGCCTCCCGGGCGGAGTTGACATAAAAGCTTCGGGTTGACTCGCGGCGCGACGGGTCCTTAAATGGAGCACAGGCTCCAAGGGATTGGGAGGATCGCGTGACAAATCTTTGCGTGAATACCGCGGTCGACGTCGACTTCAGCCGAGATCGATCGATGAAGGACAAGCGCTCGGCGCGCCTGATAAGCCGGCGGATCAAGATTGGGCCGCGCATTTGGCTTCTGGTCGCTTGGGCGGCCAGCTCTCTGCTGTTTTTGGGCTTCTCCTTGGCACTTGATCACGGCGTCGCTACGACGCAGTCGGACTCGGTGTTGTGTAAGCGGCATTAATTTGATGCTGACTCGCGCCCTGGCGCTTCCTCCTCGAACGACTTGGTGACTTGGACAATCAGGATTATCGCAGCATCTTGAAGCGCATCGGCATCGTTCTGGTGCCCTGCTTTGCGCCCCTCTACGTCATTTCTGACGGACACTATCTCTTGGTGATGGCAAGAGACGGGCAAGAAACCTCACCGTAGGTCGAGTAGACGGCGCAAGCTCGGGGGCGTGAGCTTCGCGCAGGTGCGTCTCGCCGCTCTAGTGTTTCCGGGTGTCGAAGACTCGACATCGTACGGAACTCCTGCGCTCAAGGTGCGAGGGAAGCTACTTGCGCGCCTACATCAGAGCGGGGAATGTCTGGTTCTGCGTTCACACCTGATCGATCGCGAGATCCTGATACAGTCGGATCCCCGGGTTTTCTTCGTCGCCGACCATTATCGAGACTACCCTTGGGTGCTGGTGCGGTTCTCTACCGTCGACGCGGGCGCGCTGCGGGACCTAATTGAGCGCGCCTGGCTACTGGTCGCGCCCAAGTCGCTGGTGGTGAAATACGAGGAAGGACACAAGGGTAGGGGAGGACGAGGGGAGAGATAGAAAGATATGACAGCGGACGGCGCTCTGTGGGCGCGCCCGGCTCGCCGCCCGCCACTGGGCACGCCCGTGCCTCGGCCGTGGATCTGCCGAGATTGTTGGGCGAGGTAATTAGACACAATGGCAATAACTGATCGCATTCGAGATCTTCGTGGTGAGTCGGGACGCACCGAGCGGAAATTGACGGATGCGCTCGGCCGGACGGTTGAAGGGTATTGCGATTTGGAGCAACACGGATGATGAGCTGGAGAGCACCCTCGGCATCGCGCAAGCGGTGATGCTCTCGGGCGTTTTGGGTGCGGCTCTTTCAGAAATAACAGGAAAATCCGTCGGGTCCGCGCCAGTCCGAATCTCGGCCGTGCGAGCGCGGATGGCGGATCAGCTGGGTCGATGGCCGGAAGCTCGCGAAGCGCTCGAGGATCTAATTGATTGGGATCTCGGGCCTTTCTAGAAGGCGTCACGAGCGTATTGAAACGACAGCACGCACTTCAGCGCCAATTGCCTACCTCATCCGATGGAGTTGTCTTACGCGTGCGTTAGGTTTCGCGCCTCATACTCCTCGTTTGGCTCCCAATTGGCGCAGTCGCGCATCTACCGAGCTTTACCGCGTAGCAAAACCTCGGCGCATACGTCGATTGCGGCTTGAGCATGAAAAGCGGTATTTGTCTAATCAGGAGATTGATGTGCAGAAGCTTTTATTGCCGATGATTGGAATATTAACCACGGCATTGGCGTGTGGGTGCAGCAGTGCGAAGTCCCCGGCGGCAGTCGCCGCCGATGTGGCTGCGGCGCGGCAGCAAGCCTCCACGGAAGTGGCGGATGCTCGGAAGGATGCAGCAAGAAATGTCGACAGTGCTGCCGCAAACGTTGGCGGCTCGTCCAAGGATCTCAGCGATGCGAGCACCAAAGCCGCATATGACGTCGCCGTAGCGCAGGCAGATGGTGATCATAGCGTCGCAATCCAACAGTGTTCTGCATTACCTGGGGAGGCGCAAAAGTCGTGCAAGGAACGAGCGGAGGCCGGTTATGACCAGGCGAAAACTCACGCCAATGTTATTCGTCTTTCGAAACTTCAATAGTCATTGTGGTTGTCTGTAGACTTGCTGGTGACCAAGAGATGGCCCGCCGATCGTTGCGACCAGTGAAATGACTACTACGACTGAAACGGGGACGCGACGGTTCGGTAGCATATACGTCAAAGTTGAGCGGCCGCGCGCAGAGGCGTGACGCGCGGTGAGTCCATTGGAAAAAAGGGCTTTCGATAGTCCTGGTCCTTCTCGTGGTGACGGCATGCTCCGACACCAGGGGACGACGCTCTCGCAAGCGCCTCGGCGGCCCCGCCTCGGCGGCCGCGCCGCCAAGATTCCGTGTGGCGGGAATATGCGTTTACGTCGGCGGTGACGGGAAGCGATCGATCTCAAGGTGTGGTGCGCGTGAATACGTGAGTAGATCGCGTTGGAATCTACCGAGCCGACGGTGGACTGTGGCAGTCCATCGCGACCTGGTGGGCAGAGCCGGTTTCGGATCGCGTCGATGTTTGTATCACATTGAATTCGGGTGGGGTGCGACGGGGAAAGGATGGCGCAATGGCTCGATTCACATACCTCTGGGAATTCCGCGTTGCGCCGTCGGCGCAGGCTCAGTTTGAGTTCGAGTACGGGCCGCGCGGCAGCTGGGTGGCGCTTTTTCGCGAGGCGCTGGGATATATCGAGACGATTCTGCTGCGCGACAATGCCGATCCTCTGCGGTATGTGACAGTGGATCGGTGGGAGAACGAGGATGCGCACAACGCGTTTCGCAGTGCACATCACAAGGAATATCTGGAGATTGACCGACGCTGCCAGGGGTATACGACGAGCGAGCGGGAGATGGGGGAGTTCACGGAGGGATAACCCGTGGTCGGCGACGTGCGTGAGCGATGACCGCGACCGGTAGCGCAACCAAGTGTCGCTGAGCGTGCGGCTCGAGATCGTTACGCGTTATCACTGCGGGAATCCTGGCGGCCTAAGGTCGCCCAGTCCAGTCGCCGGGTGGCCAGCATGAGGGCGGAGAGGATCCCGAACAACAGGAGCGAGCCAAATAGCAGCGCATAGTCTTCGGAAAGCAATATGACGTAGAGCACAGCATATGCCGTGGCCAAGGCCGCTCCGATCCAGCCAGCGGCTCGGCGATTGCTCGTGGCGCCGACAATGTACGTCGTGATCAAGGCGACTAAGGCCGCGGCGGCGATGGTGTACGCGATCGCGAATCCCACATGTTCCGAAAGCGCCAGCAGAAGGAGATAAAAGGTCGCGAGGGCGAGGCCGATCAGCAGATATTGCATGGGATGAAGCCGCAGACCTCGAATTACATGCTCGCACGCAAAAAAGCATGCGAATGTAATGGCGATGAAAAGGATGCCGTAACGCATCGCACGGTAGTTCTGTGTGTAGATATCGGACGGTTGGAACATGCGAACGCCGAATGAGGTCGCGAGCAACGCCGAATTGGAGACGGTGGCGCCGCGCCACGTCTGCGGAATGGCACGATTCAGCTCGAGAACGTGCCAACTGGCAGAGTATCCACTCGCCGAGCTCTCATGCGAGATCGGCAAAAACGCTCCGTCAAAGTCGGGGTGCTGCCAGGCGATTCTGGCGGTCACGGTGGTATCCGATGCCAGCGGCAGGAAATGTATCGAGTCGCTCCCTGCGAGCTCGAACTCGATACGAAAAGTGAGTGGAATCGTCCGATCGAGAGATTGGAGATCGATGAGAGCGGACAATGCCGCGAACCCCGCAATTTCCTCGCTAGTCACGTGTAACGGCTGACCATTCACTGCGAAAAGCGTCAATCCCCTGAGATACCTGACGCCGGGCAGTGGTAGCTGGATGACAGCGTGCGACGGCGAGGCCCGCATATCCGCATTCGATGCGAGTACGTGCGCGATCGAATCCGGTGTGAATTGACCCGTAACCACAAATTTGGAGACGTACACGGGTACGGAATAGATGCCCTTCCTTCTGACCTCTACCGCGATGTCGCTCTCGATCCGAAGCTTTTCCGAAAGAAGGTGTATTGGCGCGCCGGGGCGCCACGCCTCGATGGGGTTATTGCCCGATGGATCCACGACAAGGTCTTGCGTGTCGACGCTGATGATGGGACCGCCTATGGTCTGCGAGCCGCCAAACCCCGCTGAGATTACCCCATACGCTTGGTGCTGGAGCTCCTGCCTTTCGCTCACCAGACTCCCGACGCGTGCGAGAGGCCACAACATGAGCAAGGTCAGGCCTCCAATGATCAGCGCTTTGGCCCAGATCGATTCGAAGGGGTGCCCCAATCTCTGCATTGTCGTCGCTCCCGGTACTCATGAGACTCGAGAGCAATTAGACGGCGCGATGCTGGCGATGGGCGGACGCAATTGTGGCGAATTCTGGCGATTCAGGCGATTGGGGGCAGAGCCACGGAACGTTAAGACGTGTAGACCGCGCGCTAGCGCGCCTCGGCGGCCCCGCCGCCCAGAGAGCTTTGCGTGCGAGACGAAATCGGACTGCAGACCCGCCAATACTCGACCCAGCGCAAGGGCCGCCGAGTAATACCGCTTTGTTGCCACCCCGTTACCGCCTTGGGGTAGCCGACGGTGGCCTGACATCGGTCGGGGACCCTGGAACCTCGGTCTTGACACGACGCCCGCCGATCTCCGTCAGTTAAGAAAAACTGGACACTCCGTCAGGTATTGCGTTTGTTGTGCGTCGGCGGGCGGCGCAATCTGTTCCCCATCGGATCAACTCAGCCCATGGAGAATGCACATGACGAGCTCAATCCTTGCTATACGGGTCGCGGCGGCGCTTCTTGCGGTCGCTGCGACGGTCGCTTCCGTTGTGGTTTTGCAGTTTGCCCTCCTAGTCGCGTGACGCGCTGCGCTTGGCGCTTTAGGGGATTGGACCGTGGTAGGTCGCAGCTCGGGTAACGGTGTCTCGCGATCTATAGATGGACCAGCGGTCCCGTCGGGAAGTTGCGTGAAAGCTGAAATTGGGACATCGGACGCGCGAGGGGGCTTCTTAAGACTTGTAGACGGCGCTGCCGCGGCGCCTCGCGGCTATGCCGCGCGGAGGGGGGCTCGCCGAGGGTTTTGCGTGGGTGAGAGTTGGGGGCACCGCAAACTCGCGGTTCGTCATATCCGCTCATTGTGCTCCGCCGCGCGTTCCAGCTCGATTCGTCGATAAATTTCCTCGCGGTGAACGCCGACCTCGCGAGGTGCATCGACGCCGACGCGGACCTGATTGCCGTGCACGCTGAGGATGGTGAGGGTGATATTCGAGCCGATCATGATTTTTTCGCCGATGCGGCGCGTCATCACTAACATAGCGTGTCCTCCTTGCCTCTATTCTCTTCGGGGTTATACCGGAAGTCAGCGGACAGAATGGAATGTCGTCGTTCGGCTACAAAACGCTTGGACGATCGCGGGTAAGATTTGAAGGGATCCAACTTGAGCAATCCATGGCTGGAAATACCGCTATCGGACTATGGGGGCCGCATGTCGATGCCGTCAATCCGGCGGTCCTTGATGCTGGGTCGTGGTGGGTAGTGACTTGCGTATCTTTGTCGCGCCGAGCCGGGCGCCCGGCCAGGGGGGCGCGGACCTGGGGAGCGCCGATGGAGCCACGAGACACGGTCACCGCGATCGCGGATACCTGGCTCGTGGGCGACCGATATGCAATTTCGGCCAATCGTCGCGTGGCCGACTATTAGCTCTGGCCGACGATCCCGTATTTTCTGCGCAACCCATCGAACAACCAATTCAAGGGCTCGTGGACCGCAAGGTGGCCGGCTAGGTGCTGCCAGCTGAGGCGTCGGAGCATCTCGGGGAAGCGCAGGGCGGCGACGGCCCGATGCCACTGAGTATCTGCGGCTCCCCCTGGTGCGAAGGCGGGGTTTCGGTGCTCAGAAATGCACTGTCGTGGCCATCATAAGCGCGACGAACCTAAACCGCGGCCTGGCAAGTTGGTGGTGTGACTGAGCGCAAGTCGGGAACGGACAGAATGTTTGCAGTGGTCAACGATCTCGAACACACGGCATGTTTGTGAAGCAAGGCAAAGTAGGGTTTTGGGAGTGCGGGCCGGATCAACAAATGGCGTGGGCTCACATGCACCTCGACCAGGGGCGAGGTGGTAACCCTGGCGGCTCTCCGGGGCTCGATGGCTGGGTGGGACGATCCCGCGGCCCAACCGGCAATTAAATGGAAACCGATAAGATTAGCAGTTGCACCTACACGGGAGAGTCGCTTGCCAACAGAGCAATTGACTCGTGCGCTGTCCATTCGGCAGCCGCTGTCGGAGTTGATATTGACCGGCGAGAAGACAGAGGAATATCGCTGCAAGACGACGATTAACCGGCGGTCGACATTCGCATGACCGATCTTTCTCGAGGCATCGGCTATTCAAGTTGACAATGTACTGTACGGTCTGTACAGTTAGACCATGAAAATTGTGCGTAAAGGATCTGAGGAGGCTCGCAACGAACTCCCAACGCTCTTGGAAGATGCCGAGGGCGGCCGCTCGACTGTTATCACCCGTCGCGGTCGGCCGGTTGCGGCGCTCGTGCCCATCGCTCAATTACGAAGTATGCAGCAACAGAAGTCCCTGATGTCACTTAAGGGCTCCGGCCGCGGGCTGTGGGGAAAGAATAGCGGCGGCTCCTTGAAGAAGCTGCGCGAAGAGTGGGACCGTTAACGATCAGAGCCCTGCCGGGGGGATCGCTTGTCCTCGTGGATTCCGCGCCGATCATCTATTTCTTAGAGGCGCATCCGAAACTGGCAAGCGTGTTCAGCTCAATGTTTGAGCGACAAGCCGCGGGAGAGCTACACTTTGCCGTTGCAACGATCACGATAGCAGAGGTGCTGACGGGCCCATTACAGTCCGGAAACGAAGCTTTGGCGGAGCGCTACCGGGCGATCTTAGAATCTTGGCAGGTAGTGGACCTTACGGCGCATGTGGCGGAGAGTGCCGCGCGCCTTAGGGCCTCTCTGCGTCTGAAGCTACCAGATGCCATACAGGCCGCGAGTGCGCTAGCGATCAACGCTGATGCACTCGTCACTCATGACCGGGATTTCTCGCGCGTGCGCTCTTTAACGGTACTGTCTTCATGAACTTCGGTGGTCGTAGTACATCTATCTCTGGCTGAGCCAGGAACATCGGGGAGCTTCGTGTACGACTGTAGCTGCCAGATTCCACCAAGCAAGTGAGGTTCGGCAGGTCTCGCGCACGTCTTATCCCTTCTGAGCGTTTCGCGGCGGCGATCTTGCTTTGTTTGGGAGTGTGCACCCGAGGGCGGTGGGGGGTCAAAATCTTGGCGGGTGAGAAACCCCGGGAAGTGCTAACCAAAAGAAGTACAGGGGAATAAGAGTTGCGTTTGTGTAGAAATGGGGGCCGAAAACCTTGGTGCTGCCGACGAGCGGAGTAGCGGTATACGGAAGGCGGAATAGCGGCGCCGAGGTGATCGGCCCGCGGGGCGCACCCCGGAGAGGGCCGCCGGGCGACGCGGCCTTCATTTCCCAACGCGCGATGCCTAGACCTCGAACTCGGATATTACGATGGAGGTTAATGTCATGGCACAGACACATTCCGGCGGCTGTCAATGCGGCAAAGTACGTTACGAAGTGCAAATGGACATCGGCGAGGCTATCGCCTGTAATTGCTCGCGATGTGGTCGGCTGGGTTCGTTGATGGCGTTCGCGCCGGCAACTCAATTCAAGCTCCTCTCAGGCGAGGACGATCTGACGAAGTTCGAGTTCAACAAACACAGAATCGAGCACCAGTTCTGCGCAACCTGCGGTATTCAGTCTTTTGCGATGGGGACCCATCCCAAGAGCGGGGAAAAGATGGCGGCGATCAATGTGAGGTGCGTAGACGGCATCGACCTCGACTCTCTCAAGGTGAAGAAAGTCGATGGCAGGAGCCTCTAACGAGATGCCGGAGAGAGAATCAGCCGGGGACAATCGGCTACGAGCTGCCGGACAGTCAAATTACTCGCTTCCGGCAGCGCGGTTAATTTGGGGATTGCTCCCAAGCCTAGGGTAAGCGTCGCCCATCAGGCGCTTTTTGTCGCCGGCGCGATCGTTTCGCCGATGCCACCCTCCGTTGCGAGATACTCCTAGGATTTCGCTGCTCGCGCCGTAGATCTGGCGCGGACCCGCTGATGGGCTTGCCACATGCTATTTTGAGGGGTCACAGCCCGACCGCTGTCGTTGTGTTGTCGAAAGTCCATGAGGAAATTCTGGGATGTCCCGTTTTTGGCGGCTCGAGAGGCTGTGGCTGTCCATGCTATTTGGCTCAGGGCCGCTGTACGCGCAGATGCCGTTTTACACTGACGATCCTGCGGTGACTGAGCCGAAGAAGCTGCATGTCGAGATCTTTGATGAGTTCGACGGTTTGCAGTCCTCGCAGTTTCCCGACTTACGCCAGAACACCGCGAATTTCAAGATTAACTACAGCCCCCTGCGCACGATAGAGGTGGATGTGGATGCACCCTATCTTACGATTTCCCGTACGGCCGGCGCTGAGACGTCCCGCGGCGTCGGCGATACGAATCTGGGGGCGAAGTGGAATCTCCGCGAAACGCCACCCGATACCCTGCTCCCGGCGCTCGCGGTCAGCTTCTATGTCGAGTTCCCGACGGGAGACTCTCGACAGGAACTGGGATCGGGGCTCACCGATTATTGGCTGAACTTCATTCTGCAGAAGCCCTTGTCCGAGGCCACACGGATCAACGTGAACCTGGGCCTGCTCTTTGCTGGCAACACGAGCACCGGCGCCGTCGGAATTCAAACCCGACGCGGCCAAGTCTACACAGGGGGGATCTCGTTGCTGCACGATGCGACCTCTCGGGTCACATGGGGCGGTGAAGTATACGGAGGTATTTCCGACGGCGCGGGTTCGGATAAGACGCAGCTACAGGCGATGCTGGGAGTCCAATACGCGATTCGCGACGGCCTGTCCTTGTGTGTGGGAGTCCTCGGCGGAAAGTACGGCGCGACGCCGCAGATCGGCGGACAGATCGGAGTGTCGATCGATTTTCCCGATGTGCTCGGATCGTCGGCACGTCCGCCACACTAGGTTAATAATATCTCCTCAAGTTTCCCCTAAAGGTGCTGAGGAGACCCCGATGAGATACGCCTCTATCAACATCGCCTCGCACGGCAAGGCGTGGGACCCCTATCCTTTTATCCTACTGAATCTGTTTCTGTCGATGCTTGCGGCAATCCAAGCGCCCGTGATCATGATGAGTCAAAATCGTCAGGACACCAAAGACCGGCTGCGCGGTGAGCTCGATTTCGACGTGAACCGGAGGGCGGCTTCCGACATCCAGGGCCTTGCACGCAAGTTGAATCTACTGGACGAAAAGATGGACGATGTCGGCAATCTGCTGCGGGGTGGCGGGACTCGCTCGAGCTAGCCTGCGGGGTATGTGCTGAGCAGGCGGTGACGGCGCGGGCCAGCGGACGAAGGTGGCTGGGGCCGCAGATACGCTGGCTATCTAGAGGCCTACGACCTTCAAGCCGTGCGCTTGGGCCGCAACGCCTAGTGCCCTGTCGTGGGTAGCCATCGTCAGATCTTCGCCGGTGGCGTCTTGCCAAAGCAACGAAGACGCCAAGTGAATGGCATCGAGGGTACCGAGTTCGGTCGGCATGGGTTGCGCGGCGCGATCGAGGACGAGGCTGTCGATCTCGATGAGTTCCAGGGAGTCGATCAGCGCAAGGATGGTGGAGCGGCGGCGGGCCATTTCGCTGTCGGAGAGAGCTGCGCGTAGGCGCACGCGATCCAAGGTACGAAGACTCTCGGTGGTGACGAGTGCGCTCGAGACGCCTCGATCGACGTGCCGCCACTCGGGAAGTGCGTTCGGCTGGCCGAGCGCGACGCGCAGAAGCACCGATGCATCGACATAAGCGATCATCGATGACTCTGCCGCTCCTCGAGCAGCAACTCGAGTACGTCGATCTTCAGTTGTGCCGGCTTCGGTAGGGGAACCTTATTGGGCGGGGGCGAGCCAGCGGTGGGCTTTCTGGTGCGCATTCCCAGGCGCTTGCGAATGGGGACGATCTGGGCGATGGCCGTATTTCGATCCAGTACAGCAATCGATTCGCCGGCCTGCACTGCGCGGAGGAATTCGCTCAATTTGGCCTTGAGTTCGGCGATGCGCACTTGTTTCATGACCATATATGACCACAATGGGTCATAATAGGCAAGCATGAAAGTGGGATGCCCAGGCGTCCCGCCGGATGTCGCTTCCGCTATCACTCATGCGCGCGAGGCTGCCGAACGCGGCACCATTGACGCCCTGCTCTCAATTGGTCCACGGCTGTCTGCCAGCCAAATGGATCCGGATGAACTGTCTGCTTGGAATGTGGTGCATGCCTCGCTGGAGCAGCAGGGATGTATCGGTAACGGCTTTAGTGTGGAGTCGATGAAGGCGATAACGGGAACATTGACGTCAAGCAGTATCACCGAGAAGACAAGGACTCTGGCCAATCAATATTGGCAAGAGTATGGCGCCCAGATCATATCTTCTGTTGGATGTACTCCTTGAATGGGTGGGCTTCGCGTGCTGCCGAGCGCAATGGGGACAACGCTGGTGCGCACGGATGTCGGGAGTATCGGTATTTTTTGATTGGGCGATGCTCGCTTTGAACGCTGCTGCGGCCGCGACCACTAGCCCTCTGTAACCAGTTGGCGCTATACCAGATATAGGTGGACAAGTGATGTCAAAGTCGGACCCAGCGGAAGACCAGCTGTCGACGGATGGCATCAAGGCGCTTTTCTTTGACGTCTTCGGCACGCTGGTCGATTGGCGCCGAGGGGTAGCCCGGGAGGCGGAATCGATCTTGAATCCGGTGGGGTTTCATCTCGACTGGCCGGCATTTGCGGATGCGTGGCGTGATCAATATCAGCCCGGCATGGAGCAAGTGCGATCTGGCGCTATTCCGTACGCGAAGCTCGATGTGTTGCACTTGCGGATGTTGCGGAGGGTTCTGCCGTCGTTCGGTCTGGAAAAGATCGCGCCGTCCGTGCAGGATGAGTTGACTCTGGCTTGGCATAAATTGGACGCGTGGAAGGACGTACCGGCGGGTCTCGGTCGACTTCGCGCACGCTATCTCTTGGCGCCCGTTTCCAACGGTAACATTGCGCTCATGAGCGATCTCGCACGACGCAATAAGTTTCCTTGGGACGCAATCCTCGGCGCGGATCTGGCACGGAACTACAAGCCTACGCCGGAAGTTTATCGATCGGCTGTGGAGGCATTCAATCTCGAGCCCAGCCAGTGCATGATGTGCGCGGCGCACAGCAGCGATTTGAAAGCTGCGGCTGAGATTGGGCTACGAACGGCCTTTATCGCACGTCCGGATGAACAAGCTGGCAGGAGCGAAGAGTCGCCAATGGTTCCCGTCGATTTCAGCACGCGATCGGTTGAGGAACTGGCGGGTCGGCTGGGCGTTTAGGGATTGCCAATGGGGGCATCGCTCACCTGTCCGGCACAGTGGACTCCAAATGTCCTTCGGCTCTGCTTCGGGTAAGGGACGAATTTCAGCGGAGAATTTCGGGGAGTGCTGGAGGTGTCTGAGAGTTCGGGCGACGGCAGCCGGCGGAGCCTCACGCAGCATATATAGGCGGTGGACGCCGCGCTGAGCGCGGCTCGCTGGCGGTGCCGCCAAGAGGGTTTGGCGTGGGAGATCGGTCGTTGAGATACCGCCCCGTGAGGGCTGGTAAGCTGGAGGAGCGTCGGTGAAGTTAGATGTGCCTACAAAAGAGAAAATTGCGATCGGGATCTGCGCAACATCGGTGTTGGCCGCGCTGGCGGCCATCCGCGCGAAATGGAACTTGCCTAACACGATCATGGGGGTCGCTTTTGTCTGGTCTTGTACCGCGGTGTGGGTATCACGCCTGCCGCCGCTCTGGCACAAGAACTTCCGGGAGATCTTCGCGATTGCGCGCCGAGGTGGCTTGCGGGATAGTCGGGTCGCATCGATTATTTCGTGGGGGAGCACGTTACTGATGATCATGTTTTTTGTGGCGATCTACGAGACGTGGGGGCAGTGAAGGCTTCGTGCTAATGTCAACCGACAATATCGTTGGATCGCACATGCGTGGGGTGAGGTCGTCTCTGTGTCTGAAATGCGCGGTCGCTGCAAGCGGATCATAATACGCTGCACCGCAGCCAAAAAAGGAGCCCTAGTGTGAACGTATTGATCGCCCCTCATTGACATCCACAGAATCTCGCGGGAGAGTGAGGGCACATTTTTCCGGCGGTGACGGCGCGTTCTTGGGAGTCTCGAGCATGGCTCATCATGACTCGCCTTGCATTAGCCGCTCAACTAACGAAGGAGATATTCCGTGCCCAAGATCACTACCCGTGACGGTACCGCGATCTACTATCGTGACTGGGGCTCGGGACCGCCTATCGTTTTCTCTCACGGCTGGCCGTTAACCGGTGCGGCGTGGGAAGCGCAGATGCTGTTTTTCAATGACCAGGGTTACCGTACTGTCGCCCATGACCGGCGGGGTAACGGCTATTCCGATCAACCGGGATCCGGCAACGATGTCGACACTTGGGCGGACGATCTGGATGAGCTCATCAACGCGCTTGATCTTCGCGGCGCAATATTGGTTGGGCACTCGACGGGAGGTGGGGAGCTGGCCCGCTACATCTCGCGCCATGGAACGTCGCGCGTCGCCAAGATGGTCCTCCTCGATTCGATCGTACCGGTGATGATGCAACGTGACGGTATAGCTGGGGGCACTCCGAAATCGGTAATTGACAGCATCCGCGCCGGCGTTGCACATGATCGTTCATCGTTCTACAGAGAGTTGTCGGCGCCGTTCTTCGGCGCCAATCGCCCAAGTTCGACCGCAACGCAAGGCATGCGCGACTTATTCTGGTTCCAGGGTCTGCTGGGCGGCGCCAAGGCTCAGTACGAAACGACTTACAGCTGGGAACTCGATTACACCAAAGATATCGCCAAGTGCGATGTACCATTGCTTGTCATTCACTGCGAAGACGATCAGATCGTGCCGATCGAGCCGACT
>Ga0302325_10001662_pt1 | contig 56023 bp, 58 predicted proteins | sample Palsa_T0_2_FD_201948 | JGI IMG/M metagenome (GOLD analysis project Ga0302325, IMG submission 201948) | Peat permafrost microbial communities from Stordalen Mire near Abisko, Sweden - Palsa_T0_2 | ecosystem: Environmental > Terrestrial > Soil > Palsa > Peat permafrost | place: Sweden: Abisko... | reverse complement strand
AGGAGAAGCGGTTGATCGAAGCCTGCCTGGAGCTGCTCGACACGAAGCTCGTCGTCGGCATTCAGGACCTCGGGGGCGCCGGCTTGGCCTGTGCCACCAGCGAGACGGCGGGACGCGGTGGCGTCGGCATGGACGTCGACGTCTGCGCCGTGCCGCGGCGCGAGGAGGGCATGGAGCCCTGGGAGGTGATGACGAGCGAGAGCCAGGAGCGCATGCTCGCCATCGTCACGCCCGAGTCCTGGTCCGCGGTGGAGGCGATCTGCGCCAAGTGGGAGGTGCGGGCCACGGTCGTCGGCACCGTCATGGAGCCCGACCCCGGCGGGGGCGGTCGGCTGCGAATCCGCGACGGCATGGACGGCCCCGTGCTGGCCGACGTGCCGGCGGCCTCGCTCTCCGACGACGCGCCGCTCTACGACCGGCCGCGCCAGGCGCCCGTGCGCGAGGCGAGCGACCCTCCGGCTCCGCCAACCGACTGTGGCGCCGATCTGCTGGCGCTGCTGCGCTCGCCGGGCTGGGTCTACCGCCAGTACGACCACCAGCTGTTCCTCAACACCGTGGCCGGACCGGGCGCCGACGCCGCGCTGCTCCGACTGTCCGGACCCGGCCTGCCCCCCTCGGAGCGCGGCGTGGCACTGACGACGGACTCGAACCCGCGGGCCTGCGCGCTCGACCCGCGGGGCGGCCCCGCGCTGGTCCTCGCAGAGGGTGTCGCCAATCTGGCCTGTGTCGGAGCGACGCCGGCCGCCGTCGTGAACTGCCTGAACTTCGGGAACCCCGAGCACCCCGAGGTCATGTGGCAGCTCTCGGAGTGCATCGACGGCATGGCCGAGTCGTGCCGCGCCCTCGGACTCCCGATCATCGGCGGCAACGTCAGCTTCTACAACGAGAGCGGTGGGTCCGACATCGACCCCACGCCGGTGCTCGGCGTGCTCGGCCTCGTCGACGCTGTGCACGCGCCACCACCCGGCCTGGCCTGGTCGCCCGGCGACACCGTCGTGCTGCTCGGGCCGCGCGCGGCGGACGGTTCCTTCCCCCTGGAGGGCACGCGCTGGGCCACCGAACGCCGGGACCACCGCACGGGGCGGATCCCCTCGGTCGACTTCGCGGCGCACAGCGCGGTGTGTGCCTTCGTCGCCGACCTGGTCGCGGCGCAAGTGGCCGGCGGCGACGCCGCGCCGCTGCTGCACGCCGTGCACGACGTGTCGGGCGGGGGACTGGCCGTGGCGCTGGCCGAGATGGCCGCCGCCGCGGGAAGCGGGTGCACGCTCGACATCGGGGAGAGCGCCGAGCTCTTCACTGAGCTGCCGTCGCGCTTCGTGGTGGCCACGGCCGATCCCGACGAGGTGTGCCGCCGGGCCGCGGCGGACGGGATCCCGGCCGCCGTGCTGGGTCCGGCGGGCGGCGCCCGGTGCACCCTGGGTGGCCTGATCGACCTCCCCGTCGACGCCCTGTCCCGGGCGCACGAGGGAAACCTCGCCCTGGCCCTGGGGGAATCGTGAGGCCACAGGCCTGTGCGAGAATGGCGGGCGCGTGAAGGAAGCCTGTGGAGTCTTCGGGGTCTACGCGCCCGGAACAAGGGTGGCCAACCTCACGTTCGACGGCCTCTTCGCCCTGCAGCACCGCGGCCAGGAGTCGGCGGGCATGGCGGTGAGCGACGGCAACACGGTCACCGTCGTCAAGGACATGGGACTGGTCGCCACCGTCTTCGACGAGCGCACCCTGTCGGGGCTCGAGGGGCATCTCGCCATCGGCCACACGCGCTATTCGACCCACGGCTCCTCGGATTGGGCCGGGGCCCAGCCGGTCTACCGGCCGGTGGGCCGCGCCGGCTTCGCGCTGGGGCACAACGGCAACCTCACCAACACGGCGGCGCTGGCCGAGAAGGCCGGCATGCTGCCGGGCTCCATCGCCACCGACAGCGACGTCGTGGCCGAGCTGCTCATGCAGTCGTTCCCCGAGACCGAGGACCTGTCCACCGCGCTGCAGGCCGTGCTCCCCATCCTCGAGGGTGCGTACTCGTTCGTCCTCATGAGCTCGGAGCGGTTGTTCGGCGTGCGCGATCCGTACGGCTTCCGTCCCCTCTGCCTGGGACGGCTCGGGCCCGCCGACGCGCCCGAGGGCTGGGTCCTGGCTTCCGAGACGCCCGCCCTGAGCGTCATCGGCGCCACCTTCGTGCGCGAGGTGGCGCCCGGAGAGATGGTCGTGATCGACGCCGACGGGCCCACGAGCCTCGAGATCCCGTGGCTGCGCGACGTGGAGTCGCGCCTGTGCATCTTCGAGTTCGCCTACATCGCGCGACCGGACAGCCGGCTCTACGGCCGGGAGGTCCACGAGGTGCGGTGCCGTATGGGCGAGCTGTTGGCGCTGCAGGCGCCGGCCGAGGCCGACATGGTGATGGGGGTGCCCGAGTCGGGCGTCCCCGCCGCCGAGGGCTTTGCCCGGGCGAGCGGCATCCCTTACGGGCAGGGGTTGGTCAAGAACCGGTACATCGGGCGCTCGTTCATCGCCCCGGGCCAGCAGCAGCGGGCCGATGCCGTCCGGCGCAAGCTCAACCCCCTCACCGAGAACATCGCCGGCAAGCGGCTCGTCGTGGTGGACGACTCCATCGTGCGCGGCACCACGCAGCGCTCCGTCATCCGCATGTTGCGGGAGGCCGGCGCGGCGGAGGTGCACCTGCGCATCTCGTCGCCGCCCTGGCGCTGGCCCTGCTTCTACGGCATCGACACGCCCTCGCACGAGGAGCTGCTGGCGACAGGCAACACGGTCGAGGACATGGCGCGCATTCTGGGCGCCGACTCGTTGGCCTACATCACCATCGAGAACCTCAAGGAAGCGATCGGGGCCGACGGCGGCTTCTGTGACGCCTGCTTCACGGGCGACTATCCGACGCCCGTCCCTGCCTCGGTCGCGCTGCGGCGGCCCGAACCCCTCGGGGTCACCGCCCACCAGGGCGCGCTCCCCGGGGTCTGACCATCGTGGGGGAGGGCGGCGCCACCTACGCCGGCGCCGGTGTGGACATCGCGGCCGGTGATGCGGCCGTCGAGCGCCTGCGCGGCATGGTGCAGGGGATCGGCGGGTTCGGCGGCCAGTTCCCACTCGATCTCGGGCGCTTCCCGCAACCCGTCCTGGTGGCGTCGACCGACGGCGTGGGCACCAAGATGGTCGTCGCCCGCGACACCGGTCGCTACGCGTCGGTCGGCATCGACCTGGTCGCCATGTGCGTCGACGACCTCGTCTGCGTGGGCGCCGAGCCGCTGTTCATGCTCGATTACATCGCCACCGGCAAGGTGGACCCCGACCAGGTGGCGACCGTGGTGGCCGGGGTGCACGAGGGCTGCCGCCAGGCGGGCTGCACGTTGATCGGCGGCGAGACGGCCGAGCACGCCGGCGTCATGGCGGGCGACGAGCTCGATCTGGCCGGTTTCGCCGTCGGCGTGGTGGAACAGGGGACCCAGCTCGGTCCCGAACGCGTGCGGCCCGGCGACGCCATCGTCGGGTTGCCCTCGCCCGGGCTGCGTTCGAACGGCTACACGCTGGCCCGCCACGTGCTGCTCGAGCGCGCCGGCCTGGAGCTGGGCGATCCCGCCTGGGCGGGAGCGGACCACAGCGTGGCGGACGAGCTCTTGCGCCCCTCGGTGATCTACACCCCGGCCGTGCTGGCCCTGCGCAGCGCGCTGGGTGAGGCCCTCCACGCCTGCGCGCACATCACCGGCGGGGGAATCGTGGGCAACCTGCCGCGGGCGCTTCCGGCTGACCTGGGCGCAGTACTCAGTCGCTCGACGTGGTCCGAACCGCGTGTGTTCGCGGAGATCGCGCGGCTGGGCGCGGTGGCGCAGGACGAGATGGACCGGGTGTTCAACCGCGGCGTCGGCATGGCGCTCGTGCTCGACGCCGGCTCGGCCGATGAGGCCCTGCGGGCACTGGAGCGGGCGGGGAGCCCCGCCACCGTGATCGGCGAGGTCGTCGCCGGCGGCCCGGGGGTGCGATTCCGGTGAGCGGAGGGGACGCCTACGCCGAACTGCGTGACCACCTGCTGGCGCACTCGGTCAAGACCGGCGACTTCACGCTCAAGTCCGGCCGCAAGAGCGGCTGGTTCATCGACTCCAAGCAGACGGTTTGCCGGCCCGAGGCCATGCTCCTCGTGGCCGACGCCGTGCTCTCGGTCATGCCGGACGACGCCACGGCGATCGGCGGCCTCACCATGGGTGCCGACCCCGTCGCCTTCGTGACCGCAGGCGTGGCGGCGACACGGGATCGCCCGCTCAAGGCCTTCAGCGTGCGCAAGGAGGCCAAGGACCACGGCGGGGGCGGCCGCATCGCCGGCGCGCTGGACCCGGGCGACAAGGTGGTCGTGACCGAGGACACCGTGACGCGTGGCACGTCGCTGCTCCAGGCCGCGCACGCGGTGCAGGAGGCGGGAGGCGAGGTTGTGCTGCTGGTGGCGATCGTGGACCGCGGCGGCACGGTCGAGGCCATGGCGGCGGCGGAAGGCATCCCGTTCCGCGCCATCCTCAGCGCGCCCGATCTCGGCTTCCCCTACGAAGGGGCCTGAGCCGGTCAACCCGGCGATCAGAAGAGCGCGATGGGGTTGACCGGTGAGGCCGTGCCGCGTCGGAGTACGAGCGGTGCCACCGTGAAGAGGAACTCCCAACGCTGCTCCTCCGCGCAGGCGGCAGCCAGCGCGTCGAAGTCGAGGTTGTCCAGCAGGTGGACACCCATGGCGACGATCGCCACGGTGTGGATCGGCATCCCCACGCCCTCCACGAGCGACGGGAGAACGTCGGAGACGCCGTCGCTGCCGAGCGTGGCCACGTCGCGCTCGTGCAGCCAGGGGAGGCAGGAGGCATGGAGCCCGGCGGCGAGGCTGCTCGCGTCCCAGGCGCCGTGTGTGGCGCGCCACCGCCACCGCCCAGTGCGGACCAGGAGCGCGTCGCCCGCCCGTACCTGCAGGCCGGATCGTTCTTCAGCCGCCTCGAGGTCCTCGGGGAAGATCGGCTCACCGGGCTCGAGCGCGTCGACGCCACGCAGCGCCGCCACGTCGAGGAGCACGCCCCGGGTCACGATGCCGTCGTGGAGCCGGTGGATGCCCAACTCGGTCGCGCCGTGCGCGGTGACCGTTTCGGCCGGGTACCCGTTGTAGAGCTTCCCCTCGTGGAAGATGTGGCACAGCGCGTCGAGGTGGCTCGTGGCGAAGCCGTGCGAGGCGATGGCGAAGTAGTCCGCCCCCATGCCCTCGGTCGCCGTCCCCGTCATGTGGTGCGCGACGGGGAAGGGATTGTCGGCCGCGGGCCGCGTGTCGAGCGGCCGGGCGCAGGACACCGTCCGACCCTTGCGCACCGTGGCCGCTGCAGCCGCCGTGATCCCCGGCGTGATCAGGTTCAGCGTGCCCAGCTGGTCGTCGTCGCCCCAGCGGCCCCAGTTGGAGAGCGTCCGATGGAGGGCCAGGACGTCGGCCGTGGTCATGGGGTCGGGGGACACGGTCGGACAGTAGCCCCGACCCTCTACGATCGGCCCATGACGACACTCCCAGGTGACTACCAACCCAGCCCCTCCGATTGGGTGCGCGACCAGGTGGCCGAGTACGAGGCCTCCGGTGGCCAGAAGGCCAACACCCTCATGGACACGGGCATGCCCATCATTGTGGTGACGACCCGTGGCGCCAAGAGCGGCAAGGTGCGCAAGACCCCGGTCATGCGCGTCGAGCACGACGGGGAGTACGCGCTGGTTGCATCGAAGGGCGGCGCGCCCGAGCATCCCGAGTGGTTCTACAACCTGGAGGCGCACCCCGACGAGGTACTGCTGCAGGACGGGCAGGCGCCGGTCGCCGTGACGGTGCGCGAGGTCAGCGGTGACGAGAAGGCCACCTGGTGGGAGCGCGCCGTGGCGGCCTACCCGCCCTACGCCGAGTACCAGGAGAAGACGGACCGGCAGATCCCCGTCTTCGTCACCGCGCCCAAGGGCGCCTGAGCTTCGGGCTCTTCAGCGGCCGGCGGCGTCGGCGAAGGCCTGCACCATCGCCGCCCGCCACGGGACGAGGAAGTCCTCGCGCTCATGGGCCGTCTTGCCGAGGCGCACCACCATCAGGTCGAGCGCCGGGCAGAGCGTGATGGTCTGGCCCTCGTAGCCCGAGGCGCGGAAGGTGCCCAGCGGGTTGAGGGTGTCGAGCGTCTCGCCCCGGACGCCGAGCCAGTGCGCGCCATAGGGACTCGGGTCCGCCGGATCGTCGATCGACACCATGGTGCGCCCGTAGTCCACCCAGCCCGCCGGGAGGATCCGCGAGCCGTCCCATAGGCCGTCGCGCAGGTAGAGCAGCCCGAAGCGGGCGTAGTCGCGCGCGCTGGCCCGCAGGTAGGACGAGGCGACCCAGGTGCCGGCCTCGTCGAACTCGGGGTCGGCGCTGGTCATGCCGAGCGGGCCGAAGAGCCGGGTGTGGAGGAAGCGGGCGTAGCTCTCGCCGGGCCCCACGGTGCGGGCCACGACGCCCGAGATGATGTTCGACGTCCCCGACGAGTAGTTGAACCGCGTGCCGGGCGGCGCGGCGGGCGGGCGGGCGGCGGCGAAGTGCGCCATGTCAGCCTGTCCGTCGCCGAAGAGCATCTGCATTGTGTCGGAGATCCGGTCGTCGACGTAGTCCTCCACGAAGTCGAGCCCGTCGCGCATGGCGAGCATCTGGCGCAGGGTGATGGCGTGGCGCGGGTCGTCGCGCGCGGCCCACTCGGGCACCGTGGCGGGGGTATCGAGGTCGAGCCGGCCCTGGCCGACGAGCACTCCGACCACCGCGTGCAGCATCGACTTGGCCATCGACCAGCTGAGCAGCGGCGTGTCGGCGGTCACCCGCGTCGGCGGGCGATCGAAATGCTCCAGCGCGCCCTGGTAGCGCTCGACGACGAGGCGCCCGCGGTGCACGACGATGACGGCGAAGGTCTCGGCCATCGGCCCCTCGTTGTCGAAGACGTCGTCGAGCAACGGCGCCAGGTCGACGCCGGGCGGGAGATCGCCCACGGGCCAGTCGTCGGTGGGCCAGGCCACCCCGGCGGGCTGCGGCGGCAGCGCGACCAGGTCGCTCACACCGAAGCGAGGAAGGACAACAGCCCGACGTTGGTCTCGGCCGGCTTCTCCTGCTGCACCCAGTGGCCGGCGCCCTCGACGACGGTCGTGCCGCGGTAGTCGGGCAGCGCGGCGGCCATCTCCTCGGCCGCGTTGGGCATCATGAGCGCCACCGGGTCGAGCACGCCCGTCAGGAAGCCGGTGGGCATTGTGTACACCGACGCCGGGATGTCCTTGGCGCGCTCCCAGTTGGCGTCCATGTTGCGGTAGAAGCTCACGGGCCCGAAGAAGCCGCCCTTCTCGAAGGCGGCTGCGTACACGTCGATGTCGGCCTCGCTGATCCAGGCCGGCAGGACGTCGGGGGCCGGCGTGAGGATGTCCTGGAAACGGGTTCCTTCCCGCGGCGCGTCCGACACGAGCGGGCCGGCGTGCGCCATGCCTTCGGCACCGGCCGAATAGAGCATGGTGCGCAGGAAGCGCCTGGGGTCTGCCTCGAACTCGGCCTCGGCCGGCCCGACCGGTTGGAAGTACAGCATGTAGAAGAACTTGTCGGCGAAGATCGCCTCGAAGATCTCAATCGGCGGGGCGGGCGCGTTCGAATACGGGACGCTCATGTTGTAGAGCGCCGAGACTCGTTGGGGATGCAGGCGTCCCATCTCCCACACCACCATGGCACCCCAGTCGTGGCCGACGAAGGCGGCGCGGTCGTAGTCGTAGTGGTCGAGCAGGCCGGCGAGGTCGCCGGTCAGCTTGTCCGACCCGTAGTCGGTGACCGCGGTCGGGTGCGAGCTCCCGCCGTAGCCGCGAAGGTCGGGGGCGTAGGCGCGGTAGCCGGCGTCGGCCAGCGCGTCGAGCTGATGGCGCCACGAGTACCAGAGCTCGGGGAAGCCGTGGCAGAGGACGACGGGAGGCCCGTCCGCCGGCCCTGCGGCGGCCACGTGCAACTCGATCCCGTTCGTCGGCACCTGTTCGTGCGTGACCTCAGCCATGGGGCGTCACCTGCTCCTCCGTCTTGGCCGCCTTGTCGGCTTTTTCCTCATGATGTTTCTGAATGGCCGACATGACGGCGTTGCCTGCCGCTCCGATGAATTCGGGACGGTTCTCTGCGGCCCAGTCCCGACTCGACGTCAGCGAGGCCGCCGAGTCCTGGAAGTGGGGCGCCACGTAGCGAGCGATGAGCTCGTAGGAGTGGCGGGTGGCGGCGGTGTCGGCCCACTCGTGGCCCATGAGGAGGAAGGTCCCGAAGCCCTTGGACTGGGTCTGCAGGCGGGCGACCTGCGCGATGGCGTCGTCCACCGTGCCGATGACGGCGAAGCCCGACGCGTTGAGCGCGTCGACCAGCGACTCGAAGTTCTCGGTGTTGGGCGCCAGCGGCAGGGCCGCCACGCGCTGGAAGTAGTCGACCCATTCCTCCAACCCGAAGGCCACGTCGGCGATGGCCTGCTCCTTGGTGTCGGCGATGTGCATCGGCCCGACCAGGCGCCACTTGTTGCGGTCGACCACGGTGGAGAACTCCGCGGCCCGCTCCTCCATAACGTCCCAGTGGATGCCGAGCACGTCGAAGCCGCCGGCCGACGTCGCCCCGATGGACAGGAGGCTGGTGCCGAAGCGCCCGGCCGCCCGCGGTCCCGCCGGAGACACCTGCGCCGCCACCGCCACCTCGGGGAAGGGCCGCTGGTAGGGCCGCAGCTGCAGGCGGGCCTTGACGAGCTTGAACCAGTCCGTCTCCATGGTGACCGTCTCGCCGGCCAGCAGTTGGAGGATGGCCTCGAGCGACTCCTCCATCATGTCGCGCTGCTTGGCCGGGTCGATGCCCATCATGAAGGCGTCGGAGGGCAGGGCGCCGGGGCCGACGCCGAACATGACGCGCCCGCGTGTCATGTGGTCGAGCAGCACCATGCGGTCCGCCAGCATGAACGGGTGGTGGTAGGGCAGCGACGAGACACCGGTGCCGAGGCGGATGTGCTTGGTGCGTTGCGCTGCGGCGGCGATGAAGACCTCGGGCGAGGCGATGATCTCGTAGCCGGCGGAGTGGTGCTCGCCGAACCAGGCCTCGTCGAAGCCGAGCGCGTCGAGATGCTCGACGAGCTGCAGGTCCCGTTCGAGCGCCAGGGTCGGGTTCTGGCCCACGGGATGGAACGGGGCCAGGAAGATCCCGAATTTGAGGCGGCCGTCGGCGTCAATGGTCGTCATGGCTCTCCAGCGTGCTCGGTGGGATGGGGACGGGGTCGCGCCATGTCAGGGCGTGACCAGGATTTTGCCGTGCTCGCCCGGCGTGCGCAGCGTCTCGAAGGCGCCCGGTGCGCCGGCGAGGTCGACGGTGGAGGTGACCAGGAGGTCGGCCCCGGGCACCCCGTCGGCCAGGCGCCCGAGCGTGGCGGCGAACTCGGCGGGGGTGTAGCCGAAGGAGAAGCGCAGCTCCATCTCCTTGGTCACCGCCATGAAGGGCTCGATGGTGTCGCTGTGCATGCACACACCGACCACCACGATGCGGCTGTGCGGCGGCCCCTCGGCGATCAGGGACTGCAGCATGCCCGGGAGGCCGACCGCCTCGAAGATCACCGGGTCGGTCACCGCGCCGCCCAGCATGGCGGACCCGATGCGCTCCATGACGGTGCGGGCGATGCCGAAGTCGGACCAGCGCTCGTGCGGCGACCCCTCGGCGGGGTCGAGCACCTCGTCGGCCCCGAAGGCCTCGGCCAGACGGCGGCGCGTGGGCGAGTAGTCGGCGGCGAGCACCGGCCCGTGTCCGCGGCCCTTGAGCGCGGCAATGACGGCCAGCCCGACCGGACCGCAGCCGACCACGAGGCAGGGCTGCCGCGGGTGTAGGCCGGCCAGCCCCACGGCGTGCTCGCCCACGGCCAGGGGCTCGGTCAGCGTGGCCAGGTCGGTGTCCAGTGCGTCGGGCACCGGGAGGAGGAGAAGTTCCTGCAGGACCATGTGCTCGGCCAGCGCGCCCGGGTAGAGGTTGGAATAGCCGATCTGCTCCACGCCGGTCGGGCCGAGGATGATCGGCACCGAGCACACGCGGGTCCCGACAGGGAGGGTGGCCACGGTGTCGGGCCCGTGCTCCACGATTTCCGCGCAGAACTCGTGGCCGAAGACGCAGTCGGCGCCGGCGTCCAGTGCGGGCACGCCGACGGAGTCCATCAGCCCGGTGAAATGGCCGAAGTCGGCCAACGCGTGCAGGTCGGAGCCACAGATGCCGGCGGAGAGCGAGCGCACGACCACGTGGCCCGAGGCGGGAACCGGGTCCGCGACGTCACCCACCACCAACCGTCCACCCCTGGTCACCGCGGCACGCATGGCAAAGCCACCCCCGCGGACGGCGCGGCCGCCCGCATTCGTCGCTACGTTTGCCTGGTGAGTTTCACACACGACGCTGCGGCCCGCCTGTTCGAGGGCCAGGTCGCGCTGGTGACCGGGGCGGCCCGCCCGCGCGGCATCGGCCGGGCCACCGCGGTGGCCCTGGCCCGGGGTGGGGCCGACGTGGCCTGCCTCGACATCGCCCGCCCCTATACCGACGCGCCGTTGCACGGCACGGCCAGCGCCAACGATCTCGACGCGCTGGCCGCCGAGCTGGCCGAGCACGACGTGCGGGCCCTGGCGGTCCAGGCCGACGTGTCCGACGAGGCCGCGGTGGAGGCCGCCGTGGCCCGCGTCAGCGAGGAGCTGGGGACGGTGACGCTGGTGGCCAACGTCGCCGGGGGCAGCGGTGTGGGCTTCGGTGCCGGACCGCTGCTCGGGGTCCCGGTCGACGAGTTCCGCCGGGTGCTCGACGTCAACCTGATCGGGACCTGGCTCGTCTCCAAGGCCTGTGCCACCCGCATGGTGGCCGCCGGCGTGGGCGGCCGCATCTGCAACGTGTCGAGCCAGGCCGGCAAGCGGGCCTTCACCTTCCTCGGCCCCTACTGCGCCGCCAAGGCGGGTGTGATCCTGCTCACCCAGACGATGGCGCTCGAGCTGGGCCCGTCGGGCATCGTCGTCAACGCGGTCTGTCCCGGCACGGTCGACACCGACCTCCTGAACAAGGACCACATGTTCGAGAACATGATGGGCGGGCCCGAGGGGCTGGCGGCCTACATCGCCCGCGAGATCCCGCTCGGTCGCCTGCAGGACGCCGAGGAGATCGCGGCGGCCATCTGCTGGTTGCTGTCGGACGGCGCGCGCGGCGTCACGGGCGAGGCGTTGAACGTCAGTGCCGGACAGACAATGGTGTAGGCATGCCGATCCTCGATGCCCGCCACGACCTGGCCCACCCGGTGGAGGGAGACAAGGCGTGGAGCGAGTCGTACTACTTCAACGCCTACGACCCGGGGACGGACTCGGGGTTCTTCACCCGCATCGGCATCCGCCCCAACGAGGGGACGATGGATGTCGGGATGTCGCTCTGGCTGCCCGGGGGTGAGCTCGGCGAGTACCGCTGGGTCAAGGAGCAACGCGAGATGGTCGACGCCGACCTGCATGTGGGCGACGTTCGTTACGTCATGCTCGAGGCGCTGCAGTCGTGGCAGCTCACCATGGAGGGGCAGGTGCAGGCGCGCCCGTGCGTGCGGGGCGACACGACGACACACGCCGTCCCGGTGGCGCTCGACGTGCGCTTCGACGCGGTCACGCCCGCCATCGGGACCGACGGGCAACCGAGCGGCGGGGCCCGGTCGGCCGAGGCCGCCGCGGCGGCGGGCACGACGGGCAAGGGGCACCTGGAGCAGGCGGGCCGCTGGACGGGCGCGCTGACCATCGACGGCGCCCGCCACGAATGGCACGGCGCCCACGGCAACCGCGACCGCTCGTGGGGCCCGCGGCGCTGGGGCGGTCCGAAGATGTGGCGCTGGTTCTCCATCAACATCGGCGAGGACATGCACTTCGGCGGCATCCGCCTCGGCACCGACGCCGGCGATCTGCACCGGGGCTGGGTCTGGGACGGCGGGCGCGCCACCTCGGTAGCCGAGTGGCGGGTGAGGACCGAGCTGGCCGACGACGGCGTCACGCACCGCGTCGTGCACCTCGACGTGGTCGACAAGAAAGGACGCACCTATCCGCTGCGTGGCGACGTGCTCCGGGTGGCCGACATCGGCCGGGCCGGCGGCACCATGGTCAACGAGGGCCTGGCGCGCTGGACGTACGAGGACAGCGCGGGCCCAGCGCAGACCGGCTACGGGATTGCCGAGTACCTGCATCAGCTCGACGACGGCGGGAGGCCTGTCGTCCCCGTCGAGTAGGGATGGCGCCGCGGCTCAGCAATGAGGAGGTGGCGGTCGCCCTGGGGCACCGGCTCGACGGCACCGTGGAAGGCCTGCGGCGCCTCTCCGGCGGTGCGTCGCGCGTCACCAGCGCATTCGAGCTCCGCACACGGGACGGTGCGGTGCGGCCCCTCATCCTGCAGATGGACCGCGGTGCTGCGCCGCGCGGGCGCGTGCGGATGGAAGACGACCTGCTGCGCGCCGCGGCGACGGCCGGCGTGCCGGTGCCCGGCGTGGTCGCCGTGGGCGAGGGCGACGAGCTCGGCGCCAGCTGGCTGGTGGTGGAGCGCCTGGAGGGGGAGACGATCCCGCGCAAGATCCTGCGGGACGACGCATGGGCCGCCGCCCGCCGCGCCCTGACCGACCAGGCCGGGACGGCGCTGGCCTCCATCCACCGCATCGACCCCGCCGCCATCGTCGGGCTCCCTCCGTCCGACCCGCTCGGCGACCCGCTGCCGCTCCTGAACGCGCTCGGCGAGGTGCGGCCCGCACTCGAGCTCGGGGTGCGCTGGCTGGCGAGCCGCACCCCGCCCGGCGGGCCGGTGGTGACGGTGGTGACGGTGCACGGCGACTACCGGTTGGGCAACTTCCTGGTCGGGCCGGACGGGCTGCGTGGCGTCCTCGACTGGGAGCTGGCGCACGCCGGCGACCCGGCCGAGGACGTCGGCTGGCTCTGCGCCCCGGCCTGGCGCTTCGGTGGCAGCGGGGAGGTCGGCGGCTTCGGCACGCTCGGCGAGCTGTTGACCGCCTACGCGGCGGCGGGCGGCGCGGCGGACATGACACCTGCACGCGTGCACTGGTGGCAGGTCTACGCCACGGTCAAGTGGGCTGCCATCTGCGCCCTGCAGGCCTCGGCGCACCTGAGCGGGGCCACGCGTTCGGTCGAGCTGGCCACCATCGGACGCCGCGTCTGCGAGAGCGAGTGGGACCTCTTCGTCCTACTGGGCACGCCACCGCCCGCCACCGCCGGGCCCGTCGCGGCGGACGGACCGACGCCGCCCTTCGGCCGTCCGACCGCGGCGGAGCTGGTGGAGGCGGTGGGCGAGTACCTGCAGGGTGTGATGGAGCGCAGCGAGGACGGCGCCCGCTTCGAGGCGCGTGTGGCGCGCAACGCTCTCGGCATCGCCGAACGCGAGCTCCGCCTGGGCCCGGCGGTCAGCGCGGCGCACGCGGCACGCCTGGCCGAGCTGGGGTTCGCGGACGACGCCGCGTTGGTCGGTGCGCTGCGTTCCGGCGCGCTCGACCGGGACCTGGCATCCGTCGCCCCGGCGCTCGCGGCGTCGGCCCGCGACCAGTTGCTGGTGGCGAACCCCTCCTACTTGCCGCCGCCGACCCGGTAGAGCGCGGCGGCGGCCGGCCCCGCTGCGGGCGCGGACACCACGTCGGCAGTCGAGCGGTGTGGCTCCGCCTCGGTCGAAGCGTCGGCCACCTCGGTGACCCGGTTGCCCACGCCCTGCAACAGGGCACCCGCGGCCAGGCTGCAGGCGATCATGAAGATCCAGGCGTGGTGGAAGGCGTGCACAGCGCCCGCTCCGGTGGAGACGCCGAGGATGGCGACCAGGCCGGCCACGCCGAGGGCGATGCCGATCTGCCGGCTCATGACGAACAGCGCCGACCCGGTGGCGAAGCGCTCCGGCGGCAACGGTGCCGTGGCGGCGCCACCCAGCGAGGGGAGCATGAGCCCCACACCGATGCCGCTGAGAATGCTGCCCGGCAGGTAGGCGCCCGCCCAGTCCGGCGTGACGCCGACATGGGTGATCCACCACACGCCGCTGCCCGCAAACAGCAGCGCGCCGATGGTGCCGACGGCGCGGTGCCCGAACCGGGCGCCCAGGAGCCCGCCCGGGAACGCGGTGAGACCGGCCAGCAATGGCCCGGGGGCGATCATGAACCCGGCCCGCAGGATCGACTCGTGCCAGAGTCCCGTGAGGAGGAGCACGCCACCTAGGACCAGGGCCCCGAAGCCACCGAAGAAGGCGAGCGAGCTCAGGTCGGCCAGCGCCACGGCGCGGTGGCGGATGACGGCCGGCTCGATGATCGGGTTGGGGTGACGACGGGAGCGCAGCACGAGCCCGGCGCCGGCGACGATGGCCAACGAGAAGGCGCCGAGGATGCGCCCGCTGGTCCACCCCCAATCCGACCCTTCGACGATGGCGGCGACCAGGCTGGCGACGGCGACCGTCAGCAGGCCGGCGCCGAGCACATCGGACTTCTGGGCATCGGGGTCGCGCACCTCGCCCAGGATGCGGACGCCCAGCACCAGCGCCACCAAGGCGAAGGGCAGGTTGACGAGGAAGACCCAACGCCAACTGGCCTGGACCAGCAGGCCGCCTATCGGTGGGCCCAGCGCGGCGGCCGCGCCGCCGACGGCCGACCACAGGCCGATGGCTGCACCTTTGCGCTCGGGGCCGAAGGCGGCCAGGAGCAGCCCGAGGGAGGTGGGGAGCATGAGGGCACCACCGACGGCCTGCAGGACACGAGCGGCGACCAGGAGCCCCAAGGAGGGTGAGACGGCACACAATGCCGAGGCGGTCGTGAAGGTAGCCAGCCCGAGCAGGAAGGCCCGCTTGCGACCGGCCCGATCGGCCCAGCGGCCCGCCGGGACGAGGGCTGCGGCGAAGACGATGGTGTACGCGCTCAGCACCCACGAGAGCGAGCTCAGGCTCTCGTGGTGGTACGTGGCGGAGATGCTGGGGAAGGCGATGTTGACGATGAAGAGGTCGAGCGAGGACAGAAAGACGCCGGTGAGGACGATCAGGGCGGTCAGGACCGGTCGGGCCCGCTGCGCCCCCCGGGGAGGATTCTCCATCAGTTCTGTCATGCAATGCACTGTAGAGGACAGAGTTGCGTGAAACAACCCACCGGGCCAATTTCGGGTTTTGCTGGGGAGATGCTGAAGAGGGACCACCCCCGCCAGGCCCGCCACCGCCGGCGCCCACCGGCGGGGCGGCTCACCCCGGGGCGGCAGCCGCGGCGACCGCCACCCGCACGTCGGTCAATGTCTGAGCGCCCCGGGCGCGCCGGCGCCGGCATCGCTACCGTGCGGGTCATGAGTGACGACACGGCATGGCTGGACGCGACGGGACAGGCGGAGCTGATCCGCAGCAAGGAGGTGTCGCCCACCGAGCTGGTCGACGCCGCGATCGGCCGCATCGAGAAGCTCAACCCCGAGCTCAATGCCGTGATCCACGAGCTCTTCGCGCCCGCTCGGGACCAGGCGGCGGCCGGTGCGCTGCCTGACGGCCCGTTCCGTGGCGTGCCCTTCCTGCTCAAGGATCTCGCAGCGGAACTGGCCGGCACGCCCTTCAACGAAGGGCTGGCGTTCGCCGGTGACTACCGCTCGCCCGCCACCCAGACTCTGACGCAGCGGTACATCGACGCCGGCTTCGTCATCTGCGGCAAGACCAACACGCCCGAACTCGGTATTCTGCCGACGACGGAGCCCCGGCGCTTCGGGCCGACGCGGAACCCGTGGGACACCACCCGGTCGACCGGGGGGTCCTCCGGTGGTTCCGCGGCGGCGGTGGCGTCGGGGATGGTGCCGGCCGCGCACGCCAACGACGGCGGCGGCTCCATCCGGATTCCCGCCTCGTGCTGTGGCCTGGTGGGCTTGAAGCCGACGCGAGGGCGCAATTCGCTGGCCCCCGCCTACGGCGACCTGATGGGCGGCCTCGTGGCCGAGCACGTGGTGACGCGCTCGGTGCGCGATTCGGCTGCGATCCTGGACGCGACGGCCGGCCCCGTGCCGGGCGATCCCTACTGGGCGCCTCCGTTGCTCGGCCCGTCCTTCTCGGCGGCGGCAGCAACGCCGCCGTCGCCGTTGCGTGTGGCGGTCCTGTCGGCCTCGCCCGTCGGCAGCGAAGTGCACGCCGACTGCGTGGCGGCGGTGCAGGCCGCGGCGGCGCACTGCGAGTCGCTGGGCCACCAGGTGGAGGAGGCGACGCTGTCGGTCGACGGCGACGCCTTCGTCACTCACTTCGTCAACCAGTGGGCCTGCGCCAACGCCTGGGCTTTGGCCGACTGGGAGAAGCGGGTGGGCCGAGAGGCCACAGAGGGCGACCTGGAGCCGTTGAGCTGGGCCCTCATAGAGCTCGGTCGCTCGGTCAACGGCGGGCAGTACCTGGTCTCGGTGCAGGAGCTGCAGTCCATCAGCCGCCAGATCGCCGACTACTTCGAGGGGATCGATGTCCTGCTCACGCCCACGCTCGCCGAGCCGCCCGCTCCGCTGGGCACCTTCGATTCGCCCCCCGGTGAGCCGTTGGCCGGCCTCTTCCGTGCTGCCACGTACACGCCCTTCACGCCGCCCTTCAACGTGACCGGACAGCCGGGGATCTCTCTCCCGCTGCATTGGAACGATGACGGGCTGCCGGTCGGCGTGCAGTTCGTCGGGCGCTTCGGCGACGAGGAGACCTTGCTGGCGCTGGCCGGCCAACTCGAGCAGGCCGCTCCCTGGGCCGAGCGCCGGCCGCCGGTCGCGGCCTGAGCAGACCGGGCGGTCAGCTCACCAGGACGCAGCGCGTGCCCGAGTAGATCGTGGGCATGCACTTGTTGCAGTGGATGCAGAGGGAGGTGGACGAGGTGCCCGCTTGCATGCGGTTCGGCAGATCGGGCTCGCGCAGCAGAGCGCGCGCCATGGCGACGAAGGCGAACCCCTCGGCGAGAGCCATCTGCACCGTCGCCAGTTCGGTGATGCCGCCGAGGAGGATCAAGGGAGTCGAGAGGGCGCGCTTGAACTGGCGCGCGTAGGGGAGGAAGAAGGCCTCCTCATAGGGGTACGAGCGCAGGAAGCGGTGACCGATGAAGCGGAAGCCGAGCCGGACCGGTGCCGGCAGCGTGGCACCGAACTCCCGCAGTGGGGCGTCGCCCCGGAAGAGGTACATCGGATTCGCCAGCGAGCTGCCCCCGGTGAGCTCCAACGCGTCGACCGCACCGTCGGCTTCGAAGAGCGCCGCGACGGCGACGCTCTCGTCGAGCCAGAGGCCGCCGTCGACCCCATCGGCCATGTTGAGCTTGGCCGTCACCGCCACATCGGGGCCGGCTGCGTCGCGCACGGTGCGCAGGACGGCGCGGGCGAAGCGGGCGCGGTTCTCCACTGATCCGCCGAACTGGTCGTCGCGGCGGTTGAGCTTGGGGCTCAAGAAAGCGCTCAGCAGGTAGTTGTGCCCGACGTGAACTTCGATGCTGTCGAAGCCCGCCTGCACGGCCAGCGTCGCGGCGCGCCGGTAGTCCTCGGTGATGCGCTCGATCCCGGCGACGTCGACGGCGCGCAGGCGCGAGCCCATGGGCGTCAGGCCGCCCGAGGGCGAGAGGGCGGGCGCGCCGTTGGACCGCGCGTTGGCGACCGGCCCGGCATGGCCGACCTGTGCCGCGGCGGCCGCGCCTTCGGCGTGCACGGCGTCGGTCAAGCGGCGAAGTCCGGGGACGGTCTCCTCGTTGAGCAGCAGGCAGTGGCGATCGGTGCGCCCTTCCGGCGAGACCGCCAGGTAGGCCACGGTGGAGAGCGCAGCTCCGCCCGCGGCCACGCGGCGATGGAAGTCGATCAGGTCGTCGCTCACCCGCCCGCCCGGGGTCACCCCTTCGAACGTTGCCGCCTTGATGATGCGGTTGCGCAGGGTCAGCGGCCCCAGGGGTGCCGGGGCGAAGACGGGCGGGACGGCATCGCTCCGGGCGGGTGGCGGCATGGGCCTACCTTTGCCGCGCGCCGCGCCGGCTGCACGTCGGCGTCAGCGCCCCCATTGTGCGGTCGCCTCGAGCGACGGGTTGTGCGGTGGGTTGCCCACCCCGCAGCTCCAGGTGGGCACCGCCGCTTTCGCTGCGGCGGCGCGCTGCGTGCGGGGCGGATTGCGGATGGTCAGGACGGCCAGCAAGCCGCCGGCCGCACTGACGGCACCCGAGATCAACATGGCGGTGCGGAATCCGTGGGCCAGCGTGGCACTGTGCAGCGCGGCGGCGCCGGTCAACCCGGCCAGGAGCGGCAGCACGGCGACGGCGAGGAGGCCGGCAGCCCGGGCGACGACGTTGTTGACAGCCGAGGCCACCCCGGAGTGCTCGGGCGGGGCCGCGCCCATGGCGGTGGACGTCAGCGGGGCGACGGTGATGGCCAGCCCGAAGGCGAAGAGCAGGACGGCCGGGAAGACCTGGGTCCAATAGCTGCCCGGACCGGTGGCCCGGGTGAGGAGGGCGAGCCCAGCGCCGACGACGAGCGGGCCGACGCTCATCTGGAGGCGGGGACCGATGCGGGCCGACAGTGCGCCGGACCGGGCCGACAGGGTCAGCATTACGACCGTGAGGGGAAAGAGGGCGACGCCCGACTCGAGCGGCGAATAGCCCTTCACGAGCTGCAGCTCGATAGGGAGCAGGAAGAGGGCTCCGCCGAGGGCGCCGTAGACGACGAAGGTCACGCCGTTGGCCCCGTCGAACTGGCGGGAGCGGAACAGCCCCAGGGGGAGCATGGGATGGGCCCGCAGGTGCTCGACGACGAGGAAGGCGGGAGCCGACACCACGGCCACGGCCAGGCAGGCCATGACGGCGGGACTGGTCCACCCGCGCGTGGGCCCCTCGATGAGCCCGTAGGTCAACCCGGCCAGGAACACGACGGCGAGGGCGGCGCCGACGGAGTCGACGCGCCCGCTCGTGCTGGGATCCCGTGACTCGGGGACGTGGCGGGCCGTGATGACGAGCACGGCGGCAGCCAGTGGCAGGTTGATGAAGAACACCCAGCGCCAGGAGGCGACGGCGATGAGGTAGCCCCCGAGCAGCGGGCCGATGGCGGACGCCACGCCGCTCAGCCCTGACCAGGCGCCGATGGCCCGGGCCCGATCGTCGGCGCGGAACGACGCCTGCAAAATGGCCAGGCTGGCCGGGGCCAGCAGCGCGCCGCCGACACCTTGGACGACACGGGCGGCGATGAGGAGACCTGCCGTGGGTGCGACGCCGCAGACGGCCGACGCGGCGGCGAACCAGACGACCCCGATGGAGAAGATCCGCTTGCGCCCGTAGCGGTCGCCGAGGGAACCCCCCAGGAGCAGGAACGCGGCCAGCGTCAGCGAATAGCCGGTGACCACCCACTGCAGCGTGTCGACGCCCCCGTGGAACTCGCGGCCGATGGATGGCAGGGCGATGCTGACCACGGTCGAGTCGAGCAGAGCGATCCCCGACCCGAGGACCATGGCCGCCAGGACCCAGCGCCCGCGCCCGCTCGAGAGCGACAGCTCCTCGGACGCCGCACCGGCACTGGTACCGGCACCGGCCGGAGTCGACGGACCGGCCCCGCCCGTGTTGCTCACCGGGGAGTGTGGGGCTTGCCGAAGGAGGCGATGGCATCGAGGCGGCGCAGGGAGTCCGACCTCGGGTCCTGGGCGGCAGCGCCCACCACCGCGACTGGACCCCCGACGTGCACGTCCCCAATCATGGTTCGTGAGGCGTCTCGGCGCGGGCGGCCCGCAGCGTCACTTCAAGATGTTGACGGCGCGGGCGACGACGAGGACCGCCACGACCAGGGAAATGGCCTCCTCGGCCATCATCATCAGCTTCATCCAGGGCTTGACGGCGGACACGTCGGTCGGACTGAAGGCGGTGGCAGTGGCGAAGGCGAAATGGAAGTAGTCGACGAAGGTCGGGTACCAGCCCTCCTCGACGTGATCCGTATGCAGCATTTCGGGGAAGATCAGCGCCGGCCGGATGCTCGTGCCCGCGGCGCGTGCGGCCGGACCACCGCGGTCGAGGTTCCAGTACCACAGCGCGAAGGCGATGATGTTGGAGAGCCAGACGGCGGCGCCGCTGGCCAGCAACACCTTGGCGTTCTGGGTGAAGTTCGAGACGTCGATGATCCCGATCACCAGACGCACGGCGGCGTCCGCGTTGGCGAGGGAGATGAACGCGATCAGCACGGTGGTCAGGTTGTGGAGCCAGGGACGATCCCGGTCGATGCGGCCGGGATCCCCGATGATCAACACGGCCAGCAGCCCGACGACCAGCACCAGGAAGAGCCACGCCGCATCGCCATTGCGCAACTCGCTCGGCAGTGTCGCCCGTAACAGGCCCGTGGCGATCACCGCGATCGCCATCGGCCAGCGCGGCTCGCCGAGGCGGGTCTTCTGCTGCTGGGGCGGTCCAGGGCGGACGGACATGGAGCTATCTTCCCGCACGGCGAGCCGTGAACCGGGTACTCCACGAGGGGCGGCGCAGACCCGGCACCCCTCGCCCCGCAGCGCTACGGAACGTACGCGCCCTGGAACGCCAGCACGGCATAGAGCGCCATGGCCGCGCCGCATAGTACGTAGGTCACGGTAGCCACCCGCGGCGATCGGATCAGCGTCGCTCCCGCCATCACGAGAGGGAACGCGCTCAGCGCGTAGCGCTCGAACGAGTCGAGGTTCGACCCCGAGAGGGCGACGAGCACGACGCAGAGCGCGAACGCGCCGTAGGACACGGGCAAGCGCCAGAACGCCACCACGATCAAGATGGCGGCGACGCCGATCCACGGGACGTGCAACGCGTCGCCGACGTGGTGCCCGTGCGCCAAGGCCGTGAGCGCGTGGTACATGGACGAGAGGGGATCGGCCAGCGCCCCGTGGTGGGCCTGTTGCTGCTGGATCTTGAGTGGCTCGAGGAACCCTCCGGCCGTGGAGCGCACCCAGGCGAGATACGTGACGGTGCCGGCAACAGAGGCCACGATGGCCACGACCTTGCCCGGCCATCCGCGCCAGCGGTCGGCACGCCAGGAGCGGACCACCTCAATGAGGGCGGGCACCGCGAGGAGACAGCCGATCGGGCGGGCTGTTCCCGCCAGGTACCCGAAGAGGCCGGCCCACCACCAGTTCCCTCGCCGTACGTTGATGAAGAAGGCGACCGCGAGCAGGACCAGGAGCGCCTCCGAGTAGCCCATCACGAAGACGAACGCAGGCGGAGCCAGCATGATCAGCCACACGACTCGCCGGGCGACGACGGCGTCCCGGAACTCGGAGCGGACGAGCGCGTAGAGGCCGACCCCCAACAAGAGCGATGCAGCATTCGTGATCACGAGTGACGCGATGCCCACGGTGAGCGAGGTGATGTCGCTCAGCCCACGGTCGAGGAGCGGGAGCAGCGGGAAGAACCGGGTGGCTGACCGCGGGAGCGCGCCGTAGCCGTGCGCGGCGATGGTCTGGTACCAGCCCGCGTCGGAACCCAGGAGCCCGTCGTGCGATTCGAGTACAGCTTTGCTGTTCGTGATGTGGAAATGCGACACCTCGTACTTCGCCATGCCCAGCGCGGCCAGCGTGATGACCCGTGCCGTGAGCCACGGCAGCCAGGCCACACCGAGAGCCTCGAGGACAAGGGCGCGGCGACCGCGCCAGCGTTCGACCAGACCCGGTGTCGACCCGAGATCACCTGACGCGTGCACGTCTGTACTCAAAGTCATCGGGGAAGCGGTGTCCAATGCTCCCGACGGCATGAATGGATGTTTGCACGTCGAAGGCACCACCGCGAGTCTTCAACGAGGAACATCGGCCAAGGTGCGGGAGAAGGACGCACCGGTGGCCCGGCTCATTGCTATGAAATCAATCGCACTCGCTCCGTGTCTGCGGCGGTCACTCGGCACGCCTCGAACCTTCGAGAGCAAGGCTGCTAGCCCCGAGTGCCGGCCCCCTGGCAGTTACGGCAACGGCCAAAGATCGAAAAGTGATGGGGGTCGATGGCGAAGCCGAACTCCTTCTGGGCCCGGTCGGCCAGGTTCACGAACAGCTCGTCGGGCGCCTTGACCGCCGTGCCGCAGTGTTCGCACACGAAATGGCAGTGGGCGGTGGCGGCCAGGTGGTAGGTGGCCGGCCCGTGCCCGAGATGCGAATGCACGACGACCCCCAACCGCTCGAGCTCCTCGAGGTTGCGGTAGATCGTCGACAGGTGCACGTCGGGAGCTCTCGCCTGGACGATGCCGGCGAGGTCCTCGGCACTGTGATGGCCCGGGTCGTCGAAGATGGCCTCGAGCAGCAACCGCCGGGAGTTCGTGACGCGTCCCCCGCTCTCACGGACCAGGGCGAGCACGTCATCGACGGAGTGGACGTCGTGCTGCGGTGTATCGAGGCCGAAGGGAACGCCCATGACTGCCCCAGTGTAGGACCGGACCTGTCGCGACCAGCCCTCGGATTCCATCACTGACGGGGTCATCGATAGGGTGTCGGGATGGCTCACGAGACAAGCACGGGATCGTCGCCGATCATCAGAGGCTTGATGAATGGCCTTCGGGAAGTGCTCCCGAAGGATGACCAGGAAAAGCTGACTGCCTTTACGGAGCAAGCCGAAGCAGCGAGCCCGCGTGGGGATCTCCACCGGGCGTGGCACTGCCTGCATTGGGCGATCGAGGTGTCGGAGCAGCCGAAGCATTCGCACATCGCTGACGTAGGTATCCGGCTCAAGGAGACCTACAAGGCCTGGCAGGACATCGTGCTCGGAACCGAGTTCGGCTCCGACGTGAAGATCGGCAAGGGCAACCCATCGCAGGAGATCAAGGGCGATCAGAAGATTGGCCCGGGAGAGGACATCGAGCTCCTGTGGGTGGGCGAGGCCGTGTCCGTCGCCAAGAGTGCGGCTGAGAAGAACGGTTGGGACAACGTGCCGTGGCAGGGCTTGCTGCAAGAGGTTCTTCGGATCGGCTAGAGGTGATCCGGCTCCCCCGCTCGGGGGCCGTAGCTTCACTCTTCTGGGTCGAGGCCGTCGTCGCGCAACCGATGCAGGCCTGAGCGCCGGCGGACAGCTCTCTTTCCTGACGCGGCAATCACGTCGCGCGCACCTGGCGAAAAAGCAGGTCAGGGAGCGCAGGTCTCAGATCGAGGATTTCTTCCCTCGAATCATCATCCAAGCCAGCCATCCGTTCCGTACGAAACCCGGAGGAACGAACGGAGGGTCGACCATGAGTCCTGATCCGAGTGACACGTCAGAACACGGAACCGACGGTTGGCGGGGGAATCTGAGCCGACGCAACTTCCTGCGCCGCGGAACGTTCACTGCGGCGGCCGTCGCCGTCGCCGGCAGTGTTCCCGGCCTGTCCACTCTCGTGGCCGGAACCACGGCGAATGCTCCGACCGTCGAAGCAGGCGTCGACGACGCCGGAGACGACGCCGGTGCTCTTTCGGAGCCGCTCATCGCTCAGGTCAAGGACGTGACGACCGGCGAGATGAGCCTCTTCCAGGGGGAACGAGAAGTCGTGGTCCGCATCCCCGAACTTGCCCGAAGTCTGCTGTCTGCCGCACGCCAATAGTCCCGCTCAGCTCAACCAGGAGGAAAGGCCATGTCATCACATCGCGAAGCACCGGAAATTTCGAAGGATCCCGTCGCTGACAGCACGGATGTCTACGCCTTCATGAGCCCGGACAAGCCCGGGACGGCGACACTCATCGCCAACTACATTCCGCTGGAGGCTCCCGACGGCGGCCCGAATTTCTACGAGTTCGCTGACGATGTGCTCTACGAGATCCACATCGACAATACCGGCGACGGCAATCCTGACATCAGCTATCAGTTCCGCTTCACGACCGTGAACAACATCCCCTCGTCCTTCCTGTACAACGACGGGCCCATCACGTCTCTGACCCCCCCGTCGCCGTCATCCAACTGGAACCGCCAGCAGACGTACACGCTGACCCGCGTCGACAACAATCCGCACAATCGGTGGGGAGCGTCTTCAGTCGTGCTGGGTTCAGGGCTCCTGTGCCCGCCCTGCAACATCGGGCCACTGTCGACACCGAACTACGCCGCACTGGCGGCGACCGCCGTGCACTCCGTGGGGGGAGGGCCCTTCTCGGCTCAGGTGTTCGTCGGACAGCGGGCGGAGGGGTTCTATGTCGACCTGGGGGCAGTGTTCGACCTCGGGGATCTGCGAGGGTTCGCCGGTGACCACGCCGGCGGTCCCGCCGCCGGACTCTTGAACGGCATGCCCGGCGTGAACTCGACCGCCGACGTGAACGTCCATACGCTGGCGCTGCAGGTGCCCGTGGCCGAGCTCACGCGAGCCACGCCGAGCGGACCAGGCGACCCGGCAGCTGTCGTCGGCGTCTGGACCACGGCCAGCCGTCAACGGGTCCGCGTCGGGGGCAATTGGTTCAACGGGGGCGATGTCTGCAGCGGTCCCTGGACCCAGGCGTCACGCCTCGGCAACCCGCTCACCAACGAACTCCTTATTGGCATCGGCGCCAAGGACCTGTGGAACACGCAGCCGCCCACCGCGGACGGCACCGAGTTCCTCAGTTACTTCTCCAACCCGCTGTTGCCGCAGCTGCTGCCGAATCTGTATCCGGGCGTGTTTCCGAACCTCGCCAAGTACAACGCTGGCGTCTCCAACTCGCGGCCGGATATTGAGGCGATCTTCCTCACCGGGATTCCTGCTGGCGTCATCACCCAGGCCCCTACCTTTACGAACTACAACGGCACGGGCGTCAAGGCCGACATGTTGCGGCTCAACACAGCGATCGGTCCTTCGTCGAGCCCGAACAGCTTGGGACTCCTCGGCCTCGACGTGGCTGGATTTCCCAATGGACGACGCGTGTTCGATGACGTGGCGACCATTGCGCTGCGTGCGGTCGCAGGTGCGACCCTCGGCTATGTGGTCCCGTCCTTCACGGTCGACGCCGCAGCCGGCCTGGTCGACTTCGGGCTCACGAACGGTGGGACCGGGACCGACCTCTCGGCCAAGGGCACCGAGGACTACCTCCCTGCCTTCCCCTATCTGGGAACGCCGTACAGCGGCTACAAGAACCCGGCCGCGACGCCGGTGTCGGTGGCATCGTAGTCATGGACCATCTCACCGGGACGAGCGAAGTGGGATCGGTCGTGCTCGACATCGGCGGCGACCTTGGCGCCGCAGTCGTGCACACACCGGCGACCCTGGCTGGCTTGGAGATAGAGATACGGCGTCAGGGCGCCGAATGGGACGGAACGCACGTCGCGGTCCGGGCTCGGCGTACTCCCGGAGGCGAGGTGTACGCCGCTCTCTTTCCGGCCCTGGAGCAAGGCAGGTATGAGGCACGCGTGCGAGGCGACGACAACGGAAAAGTCGTTGCAGTGGCTGTGGAGGGCGCACGGGTGAGCGAGGCCCGTTTCGCGCCATAGCCACGCCGGCCTGCCGAGAGCACGAGGGTTGTCTGGTGTCGAACTATCGCGGACCGTCGCGGTCGAGGTACCAGTGATTGACGACAGCGGGAAACCACTCACTGTCCGAACCGGGATATCGGGTAATTGAGAACCGGCTCATCGTTCGCTGGCCACCCTCCTGGTCTCCGTAGAGCAGATCGACGAGTAGCATCTCATGGCCGGCCAGCGCGGCTTCGACCCGGGCCCGGTCGGGGTCGTCCCGCGTCCGTATGGCCGCCTGCCAGAAGCTCAGGTCGTGTGGTGGCGAGTAGAGGTCCCGCGTTTGACCCCGGAAAGCACCCGGATCGGGACGGACCATCTGCGGCTGCTCCAGCATCTCCTCGCGAGTTGCATTCGGGTTGATGAGCTGACCCGAGTCAACCCGCCAGCCGAGGATCACGGCGGTACCAGTCCCGACGTTCTGCAGCGACATGGCCATGTAGACGACGCCACCCTCCTCCTCGAGTATGGCCCGACCGGGTGGCAGCACGGCGAAATGCCCGTCTCCCCACCTCACCTTCTGCAGGGTTTCATGCGGCCGGGATGCAAAGAGGACAGGGCGCAGTCCGGCCTGGTACGCGCGCTCGGCGTTGCGCCCGGCGCGGTTACCGGATCGGACCGAGGCGAACGTGGCCACGGCCAGGACCAGGGTGCCGATCGCAGTGCCCCACGACGCCCAGTCAGTCCCGAGCATGATCCATCCGCTCCGAGTCGACTCTCACGCCAGCAGGCCTGGGGCGGTCATCACCGTTCGATCATCCGCATCTGCTGCTCGTTGTGGTGTTGGCCGGCAGCCGCAGGAAGCTTGTCGAGCCGGTCGATCTGCTCCGCGCTCAGCTCGAGCGCGTCGGCGCCGACGTTCTCCTCGACCCGCGCCACCCGCTTCGTGCCAGGGATCGGAGCGATGTCGTCACCCTTCGTCAGCAGCCACGCCAGCGCCACCTGACCCGGTGTGGCTCCGAGTTCGGCCGCGACGCCCTCGACCTCGTCGACGAGGCGCTGGTTGCGCTCGAAGTTCTCACCCACGAAGCGGGGATTGGTCTTGCGGGAGTCGGTGTCGTTGAATTCGTCCAATGAGCGAACCGTTCCGGTGAGGAGCCCTCTTCCGAGGGGCGAGTAAGCGACGAACCCGATGCCCAACTCGCGCAGGAGCGGCAACACCTCATCTTCCTGGTCGCGGGTGAACAACGAGTACTCCGACTGGAGGGCGGCGATGGGATGTACAGCGTGGGCGCGGCGGATGGTGCCCACCCACGCTTCGGAGAGGCCGATGTGTCGCACCTTGCCCTCGGTGACCAGTTCGGCGACTGCCCCTACGGTGTCTTCAATGGGGGTATTGGGATCCACCCGGTGTTGGTAGTAGAGGTCGATGTGGTCCGTGCCGAGCCGCCGCAGTGAACCCTCGAGGGCGGTGCGGACGTTGGCGGGACTGCTGTCCAGATGGCCGGGACCGTCGCCGGCGTGCGAGACCATCCCGAACTTCGTGGCCAGCACCACCTGGTCACGTCGATCCTTGATGGCCGAACCGACGAGCTCCTCATTTGTGAACGGCCCGTAGATCTCGGCGGTGTCGACCAGGGTGACGCCGAGGTCGAGGGCCCGGTGGATGGTCCGAATCGACTCGGCGTCGTCCTCACCTGCGCCCGTGTAAGCGGTTGACATGCCCATGCCGCCCAGCCCGATGCGGCCGACGTCCAGCGTTCCCAGACGGATGTGCTTCATGTTTGTGTTCCCCTCTTCGTGTTCGCAGGGATGTGCTGTTCCGACCATTCACGATCATGTCAGACCTCACGGTTGTCGTTGCGCAGGATCATTGGTGTGAACGTCGCGATCATCAGGCTGTAGCCGAGGAATCCGACGAAGACGACCACGTACAGCGGGAAGATGCGACGGTTCATGCTGCTCGCCCGCTCCGCGTCACCGGGAGGTCGCACGCCGACCCTGTTTCGAATTCAGCGCTCTTTGCCGAGCGCACGCACCAGGATCTGTTGTGCCTCCGGGCTGCCGTCGATCACGCGATTCGCCCTGCGGGTCACGCGCCAACCGCTCGGCATGCGAGCGAACTCCCACTGGTTGGCCGAGACCCGCCAGACGTGGTGCCCCTGGTCGGAGTGGAGGTAGACCTGGGAATACGTCACCGCTTCGGCCCGGTCGCCGTCGACGGTCACGATCGGCGCGCTCTGGACGTGGGCGCAACCCCGCCTGATCAACGATTGCTGACCGTCGCTCTCGACCATGGCGACGACGGCGCTTGGGCCCTCGAGGTGCGAGAGGTCGGACTCGAGCACCCCCGCGTCGTCAAAGAGCGCGCCGGCGGCCTCGCTGCTCCCCGTGTCGACGGCAGGACCCCAGCTATTGACGAGCCGCAGGACTGCGACTTCGTCCTCGAGCAGTTGCACGCGCCGTTCAAGGGCGGCGAACCGATCCGTTGCTTCGGTTTCCGGATCCACGTTGTGCTCCGCTGCCCCTCAGTCCTGTGCCGGTGTGATGGTTGCGGCCAATGTCCCGTCGGCGTCCAGCAGATGGTGATGCGCCTCGTGCACCGCATAGTTGGCCAGACCGACCACCGTGAACTTGTAGACACCGTCCGTACCACCGTCCCTGATCATCGTGAGGGACCACTGTCCCGGTTCCAGATTGTCGAAAATGCTGGCGAGGCGTTGGGCCTGGGTCTCGAGGTCGTCGGCCAACTCCTTCCGTCCGAGGCGGTTGTAGCTGTCCCAGATGCCTTCGTCCGGATTGAACTGCGGGAAGACGGGATGGTCCTCCTCGAGCATGATGATGATCCTGTTGCCGTAGACACGCAGAATGTCGCGCACGTGTGCCCCGTACTGCAGCGGGGAGAAGACGCCGGGAGCCGGAACGGTGCGCAGGTACGAGTCGTCCGCCTCCATGAGAAAGGTCCGCCACGAGTCGGCCGACTCCATGAGCTGCGTACCAAGTGCGTCCCGCTCCATTGCGGCCGGATGGTGACCGCAATGAGGGCAACGATCCGTCTGCGCCCGAGCCCATTGCCACCCCTCACCACGCTGCCGCCGAAGATCATGGAGCGTGACGCCGCCGGTTCGACCTGGGCCGGGGGACTCGGCCGGACCGGTCATGGGTCAAGTATGGCAGGCCCTCCGGTCGTTCAGTCGGGGAGATGCAGTCGGGGAAGGTTCGTGCGGGGGCGGGTGATTTCGAAGAATCCCTGGTGTTCCGACAGCACCTGAATGGCGTCCCAGAGCTTGACTGCGTCCGGCCCCGTGGGAGCGGGGGCCATCACGGGACCCTTGAACCCGTGGGGAGGATCGGTGCGAACGACGATCGTCGGGGTCTGGGTTCTCGGGCCGCCGAAGGCGTAGGCAACCTCCATGGCCTCACGGATCGGAACGTCCCATTTCTCGACATCGGCTGCCGCTCTGAGTCCAGGAGCGAGGCCGGCGGCGGACACGCAGTCGGTCAAGAGTGATTCGGCGTCGGGGCGCTCGCCCGCGAAGTTGCGCGCTCCCCATTCCGTGTACAGACGGTCGACGATCTCCTCTCCTTGCTCGGCGCGCGCGGCCTCGAAAATGCGCAACATGCGATGACTGACGGCATGACCGTCCAGGGCTTGTTGCCGGTACGCCTCGGGCACGGTGGGCGCTACGTCGTAGTCATCCCGAATCTCGAGGCAGTACGAACGCCAAGAGATGGTCAGGTCCCGCTTCGGTGCCAGGTCTCGCAGCCAACGGGAAGTGACCCAGGCCCACGGGCAGCTCGGATCGATGAAGACCTCGACATTGGTCATCTCCGCAGAGTAACGGGAGCGGTCGTGGAGTTCTGCAGTGACATCGACCTGTACGCTCCTTCCCCGATGACGCAGCGAGCAGGCCGACAGGTCGGGAGCATGCCGTGACCGAGTCGGAGCACCCGCATGAGCGGTTCCGCCGGTGGGCGGCGACCATGCTGGCGCACCGTACCCCTGACCACGGAATCCATCACGACGGGGCGCGAGCGCGGACCCTGTACCAGACCTCGACCATGTCTGCGCTCGTCGATGGCATCTACGACGGTTCTCTGACCATTGCCGGGTTGCTGGAGCACGGCGACTTCGGGGTTGGTACCTTCAATCGCCTCGACGGCGAGATGGTCGTCAACGAGGGTGTGTGCTTCCATTTGTTCTCGAGCGGGGAAGCACGCGTCGCGAGTCCAGATGACCTCACGCCCTTCGCGGCTGTCACCACGTTCGAACCCGACACGACCTTCGACGTGAAGACGCCGACAACTCGGGCCGACCTCATTGCGCAGATCGACGAACGCCTCTCGAGCGAGAATCTCTTCTACGCGATCAGGGGCACCGGACGCTTCTCGACGGTCTCCACCCGCACGGCGACGCGCCAGGAAGCCCCCTATCCGCCGCTGCCAGAGGCCACGGCCAGCGAAGCCGAGCGGACCTTTACGGACACGGGCGGCGTCCTCGTCGGCTTCCGGACACCCGATTACGAGCAGGGCATCTCGGTGGCCGGCTACCACCTGCACTTCCTCAACGATGAGCACACCGGTGGTGGACACGCCTTCGACTTCCTGTTCGAGCGAGGCGTCGTCGAGATCATGACGGTGTCCGAACTCCGGCTCAGCCTGCCGACCTCCGGACCGTTCCTCGCCGCTGATCTGAACAGCAAGGACATGGACGAGGGAATCCGCCAGAGCGAGGGTTGAGCGGCCATCCTTCAGGCCAGGCGTTATCCCAAGTGCCGCCCGAGGAACTCCAGCGACGGTGGCTCCTGCGCGGTGAAGAAGTCTCCGGTGTGGCAACCCTGCGAGAACTCCACCACGGCTGAACTCGGCAGAACGCGGCTCAGGGCGACCACGCCGGGATGGAACGGATCGTCCAATCCGGAAGCGACTCGTACGGGCATCCCAACGAGGGCATCGGCGTGGGTGACGGCATCATTGGCGGTGAACACGGCGGCGGACGAGTAGGCCCCGTCGTTCGCCGCGCTGGCCTGGGCGTAACTCGTCCAGATGGCCGGACTGATCGCGGCGACTGCCCCGAAGAGCGTCGGGTACTTCTCGGCCAGGAGCAGTGCTCCGTAGCCGCCCATGGATATGCCCATGGTGCCGATCGACTTCGGGCCTTGCCCGAGGCCGAGACGTTGGCACATGGGGATGAGCTCATCGACCACCATCGCCATCGGATCGTCGCCCGGGTGTGGGTTCCAGTACCCAGTGCCGCCGTCCACCGTGACCATCGCCATCGGTGGCAGCGGCGTGCCGTCGGACTCGAGGGCGATCGCCTGAGCCGGAGTCATCCCGGTCAGCGCGTTGGCGTGGTTGGCACCCTCGCCGTGCAGCATGACGATGAGAGGAACGGGGCTCCCGGGCCCGTGGCCCGGTGGCCAGGCGATGGTGTATCCGACGCTGCGCCCACGAGCTCTGGAGTAGAAGCGCCCAGACCTCGAGGTCCCTGTGGTCGAGAATCGCAGCGGAGGCGCCGCAACCGAACAGGCCCCATCGATCTGATCGAGCTCTTGTTGACCAGGGAGGACGCCATGCGACACCAGGTCGACCCCCACTGCCGCCGCTGCGACCACGGCAGCGAGACCGGCCACTCCGACGGTGAGAATGCGCCGTCGCGACCATGTCGCTCCAGGCTCTTCGTTAATGTCTTGGGCGTTCACTTCGGGACATCCCCCTGACTCTCGGCGGCTGTCGCCACGGCGAGAGTCGGGGCAGGCGCGTCCCATCACTTGTGACGCTCAGCGAGGGACGAATACTCGTGCGGCGTCCCTGGTGCATTCCACCGCCCGGCCTGCGAGGGCAAGCGACGCGACCAGCACCACCAACTCCATGACGTCGATTGCCCCGATGTGAAACAGGTCCCGCGGGCCTGGCCCTCCGTCGAATATCCATAGGGCCGAACCGATCAGAAACAGTGCCATCGCGCTGGCGCCGATGACTCCCATTGCTCGCTCGAAGCGCAGGATTCGGTTCGAGAATTCGAGTCGGCGGACCAGCTTGGCCACGCCGACGATGACGGAGGCCAGCGCGAGTGGGCAGGCGAACATCCACGCCACCTCGACCGCAGGGAAGTTGGTCAGAGCGGCCGGGTGAAGCCAATAGGAGCTGAGAAACAAGGTGGACGCCCAGGCGTAGGCGGCAACCCCCCCGGGCACGATGCCCTGATGAGCCCACGGGTGCCCACCTGTTCCCGGCCATCCGTTCGCAAAATGATGCGTGCCCAAGATCAGCGCCGTGAGCCCGATGACGACGAGAGTGAGCGGTCGCACGGTTTCCATGCTCCGGCGTTTTGCAAGGTTGCGTACTGCGAGGCAGGCCACGGGTACAGCACAGGCGACACACGCCGCTCCGAGAGCGGCAACCGCAACGGTCATGATGAACATCGCCGCTGTGGTCGCGACCGTGTCAGGTGCGGACCATTGCCACCCGATGGTGAGCTGCGCCCAGATGGCAAGGGCGACGGTCACGAAGAGCGCGGCCGCGCAAACAAAGGCCGCCAGCGACCGGCGCCCGTCCTTGTCGGGGTGGAGCGATCGACCTCCGAGCCCGGCAACGGCGACCCGAGCCAAGAGACCATTCCGCGCGACGTCGAGACTCCGGCTGAGCGAATGAGGTCGTTCCTGCAGGTCGTCAACCAAGAGCTCGAGAAACTCATCTCCGTAGCAACGCCTCCATTCGCGCGGGTACCACCGTGACAGCAGCGTCGCTCGTCGGCGCACGCTTCTGACGTCCACCCTCATGGCGCGCCCCAGGTGCCGGCAAGACGTCGGAGCCCGAGGTCGGCAACCTTGCGCTGCGCGGCGAGGTGGGTACGGAGAGCCTCGGCCCCCACCGCCGTCAGCCGGTAGGGGCGGCGACGGTCAGCGCTCTCGATGGATTCGATGAGACCTTGACCCTCGAGGCGGCTCAGGGCCTCGTACAGAGTTCCCGGCGCGAGCCGCACGTCGGCGAAGCGCTCGATGTCCTTGGTCAAGGCGTACCCGTGCTTGGGGCCCTCCGCCAAACTGGCGAGGATCAGCGTGGCCGGGCCGGCGTAGCGGCCGAACCCGGAAAAGCTCGTGGTGGCCTTCGACGTCTCTTCAGTCCGTTTAGGTCGCGCCACCGCACGCACTCTATATCGGTGACCGATATACCGTCAACCAGACTATTCAGCCTCAGACAGTCCCGAAGACTGCCTGGTTAGGGTAGATAGGCACAGTCAACGGAACCACGAGGTGTCTCACTGGTGGGACGCGACGGTCGAAGCGGGCGTCTTGGCCTGAGCGGTGACGCATGTCAGCGGGTGGACAGCAACAGCGAAGCTGTTCGCGCCGGAGACTCCATCGCCCAGGGATCTGCGAAGGATCGTCCGATGCGGGCGGCTCGCGCGGGAGGTTCGTTCGCGAGAGTCCCCGACGGGTCGACCCAGACTGCGCGCATGAAGTGGCTGCCCGTTTTCAGGCGGCTCGAGATAACCGGACCGATCGAACGGTCCGCGCCGCGTATGACCAGCTTGCGCGACAGTCAGACGTGATCTTCGCCCGATTGACGGATCCTGATGGTCATTTCCTTCGCGGTCTCCGAGTCGAGTTCACCCGCTGTGAGAGTCCATACGATTCCGATGAGGAGTTGGTCGGCGCAGCAAGGACTCATGGGGTGCTGGAGATCACCGCGAGCGCCGGGGACCGAGATCGGCGCCACCCGCTGCTGGACTGCGACCGCGGCGGCGCGTACGACAGGTTTCGTGCCGTCCACGACATCGTTGGACATGTGGGCCCCTGCCTCGGCTTCGACCGAGACGGGGAATTCGCAGCTTGGCTGACCCAGGAGCGTCTCTACGACGGACTCGCCCGATGGGCTCTGGCCACCGAGCTCCACGCCGAGCACAGCGTTCGATGGACCACCGGAACGCTCTCCGACCACAAGGCAACCCTTCTCGACCGGGACCTGCTCAACAGGGTTCGGAATGCCTCGTCCATCGTCGCTCCATCAGCTTCGGGGTGGTCGAAACCGGTGTCGATCCGGTGACCTCACGCTTTTCAGGTCGGTTCAGGCCTATTGGCGGGTGAATGATCTGACCAGGACGACACGCCAAAGTCCTAGTCATCGGGTAGAAATATGAGCTCGGCTGGTTGTCGCTGGAGTGCGCTGTTTCGACCTTCGACTTGAGCGTGCAGACACCGTCGTGTTTCTCGATGCTCCATGGTGGGTGTGTGCACGGCGAGCGGTCGTCCGCGGGGTTCGTAAGCGTCCGGTTGGCTTTCAGCTTCCCAACGGCTGTGACGAGTCGTTTTCGCGACGGTTGAGCGCAGAATGGTCGCTGGTCTGGCGCATCTGGCGAGACCGCCGATCTGAACGCGAACTAGAGCTCGGAATCCTGTCGCGACACGGGAACCACATGGCGTTATACGTTCTCCGCTCTGAGCGCGATGTCCGTGACTTCCTCAATGCATAGGTGACGTCAGCGAACCATCTGAAGGGCGCCCCACTGCCGGATGGGGCTTGGACGGACGACGGAGCATGTGGCACTTGTGGCGTGCTCGAGGCCCGTTTCTCACCAGCCGACGTTTGGGGCCAGTCGAGGGATAGCCTCGGGGTGTGGCGCGGAGAACAACGAGAGAGGTTAACTACGGCGGGCCCGTCGAGATCTGGATGGATGGCAGCAAGCGGTTTGAGGCAGGCATTCGACTGACCAAACACGAGATTGTCGAGGACATCGACACGTTGGCTGGTACAGAAACCGTGTTGGCGGGGACGGTCTGGGATGGGCGATTCCGAGGGGCAACTGAGAATGATCTCCGAGCCCTCCAGGTGGCCGGTGAATTCGAGCTCAGACTAGATACCGGTTCAGTGGGTTCTGCCGTGCTGCCCAACGGCAGAGATCTCGCCTACCTCCAGGGCTTGGGCGATCCGCCGTTCTGAACGATCCACCCGCCTCTACGAGGTGACAGCCCGAGGCCGTACAGAAGGTCGATGATGGCCATCCCGGTATTGGCTAGAGCGGGATGATGGACGGCTGTGCTGGGCCAATGGTGACATCGGCAACTCATTTGAACAGCGGGTCGGCGCCGACATCGTCTATTGGGCCCGTGACAGGTCCTGGCTTCTGATTTGACTGCCCCACTTCGCAGGCATTGTGTCGCGGTAGACTCTCCCTGTGGGGTCAAGTCAGTACCGGAGCTCCGCGAGGACTCCATAGTGGTCTGAGAGTTGGAGCTGGTCGTCCGGTACGACGCCGAGCAGCTCGCAATGGGTGGGGTGCCCCACCCCTCCAAGCCGCGGCCACGCCGACAAGACGTAGTCGAATCGTCGATCTGGATACAGCGCGACTGCCGCCAAAGGATTGCGGTTGGACCAGGTGATTCCCGCAGTTCCATCTCCGGCAACCTCCCAGGCGTCGTAGAACACCAGTCCCGGTTCTGCGGTGGCACTCTGTCCGGTGAGCATGCGGATCTCATCAGAGTCGGGTCCGGCATTGAAGTCTCCGCACACCACGATGGGGTGACGACGGCGGGTAGTCGAAGAAATGAATTGGGCAAGCTGTCGGACTTGCGCCTGGCGCACGACGCTCGCGCCAAGTGGGTAGTCCAGCATCACGGCAAAGAACTGCACGGGCCCGCGGTCGCCTTCGATCGTGACGGCCAGCGTCTCTCCCATTCCAGATTCATCTTCTCCGCGTAGCTTGCGGCGTTCGACTATCTCGAGCGGCCACCGGGAAACTAGAGCAGTGCCCGAGACCCAATCGCCCTGGTCCCAGTCGCCGGCGAACACGTAATGTTCAAAGCCCAGACGTGCGGCAATGTGCTTGGCCTGTGTTGTCTCTGCGTTCGACCAGGACTCGATCAGGCAGATGACGTCAGGACTCGCCGCGGCTAAGGATTCCTCGATTCCCGCTTGTCGCTCCGCCCATTGCCCGTATCGGCCCCATACATTCCAAGTCACGACTCGCAGACTCGACTCAACGACAGGCCCGTAAGGCGCATACTGATCGAAGCTCACTTCCGCAGTTTGCCCGCTTTGTCGAGCTCGGCGCGGTGGGATGCCAGCTACCAGGGACGGTCAACAACTCCGAATGTCCCAGATCTCGGTGGGGGGGCTAAATGCCCCCGTACATTGGTATCAGGCGTCATCCGAGCTATCGGACCACCAAGTGGCTACGCGGATTTCACGATGTTGCACGAAAGTCGAGGTCCTTGGTCTTGACGACCTGGGCCGTCCGACCCGGTGCCTCCTGATAGCTCCAGTAGAGGTTCGTATGGGCGATGACCTGTTCTGGAGGGGGCGCCCCCCAAGGAGTCTGGTCCTCCGTCGTATGAGCATCGCCGACAAGGATCGTGTCGTATCCCCTCACGAACGCGCCGTGAAGTGTCGAGCGGATGCATGCATCGGTTTGTGCACCGACGACGAAGATTCGCCCGACTCCGAGGCGCGAGAGCACGGATTCGAGGTCGGTATCTTCGAATGAATCGCCGTACTTCTTATCGACATGCGGCTCGGTGTCGATCGGAGTCAGTTCGGGGACGATCTTCCAAGGGTCGCTACCTATGGCACGCGACTCGCCGGAGTCTTGGACCCAGACGACAGGGATCCGCTTCTGGCGTGCCTCGTCAACAACGCGCTCGATATTCGCCACCACTGCATCGCGTTCGTGGTTCCCACTGACCACTCCGTTCTGCACATCGACGACCAGGAGCGCGGCATTTGGCCGGTTCTCAAATGTGCTCACGTGGCTCCTCTCTGTCACCCTGAACTAGGTCTGACAAGACTTATACCCAGCGAGCGACACCGACTCAATCGTGCTCTGCCACGAGGACGAATGCCGCCTCAATTCCCCAGCTGAGCAGGTGCCCCCGTACATTGCCGGGACGGCGGGCAGTTCGGACGCGGATGTCATGAGAGCCGAGTTCTTGGACCGAAGCCAATGCCGAGTTGTTCAGTGCGGCGTCATGACGGGCCTGAACAGAGGTCGGACGGCACAACAGTTGCGAAGATGGTCTTGCGGCCATTGACATTGGCGATTGGGGATGTTGTTCCGGGGTTGTGTCCGGCGAGTTCCAATGGCCCTATCACTGAATCGCTAGCCGTCGTCAGAATCATCTCTGAGGTTCGACGCTCGACATGCTGACCTCGCACAGACGGCGCAAGGGTTTGGAGCGTCCTCGGAGGAGGTCTCACGATGTCGTGGCGATTCGTACGAGTGCTGGCGGCACTCGTCACCCTATGTTCAGTCGGGGTCGCCCTCTCAGGCGCCGCGGCCAATGCAGCGCAACAGCCGGCGATCGCGAGCGTGAGCCCGATCAACAGCAGCGCTCCTTTGACCCACGCGGGCGCGGCAGATGTCCCTTCGCCGCTTGGGCCGTCGCCTGTGCATTGGCAGGGGGGGCAGCAGTCACACGTCGTCGAACACGCGCTCGATGCGGGGACTCAGAACTCCCTCGCGAGCACCAACTGGTCTGGCTACATCGCCAGCGGTACGACGTTCACCGGTGTCGGCGGCGACTGGACCGTTCCTTCGGTGGCCGCATCCCCAGCGCAGGAGTACTCCTCGGCTTGGATCGGCATCGACGGAGTCCTCGACTCTGACCTGATCCAGACCGGCACGAGCCAAGACACTGCGGGTACCAGCACGTCATCGCCCTACTTTGCCTGGTATGAGCTTCTTCCGGACAATGCCGTGGAGATAGATGCTCCGGTTGACCCCGGCGACGCCATGGCCGCGACGATCGTCGAGAGCTCCTCAAATGACTGGACGATCTCCATCGAAGACCAGACGCAAAATTGGATCTATACACACACGTTCTCGTATTCGATTTCGGCGCAAACGGCTGAGTGGATCCAAGAGGCCCCGACCGTGGATGGTGCACAATCGACCTTGGCGGACTTCGGGTCGACCACGTTCTCATCCCTTGGCCTGAGCGGCGTAGACACATCCGCAGTCGGCCTCACCGATGTCGAAATGACCAACGCCTCGGGAACGATCATCGCTTATCCGACCCCTCTGACCTCCAGCGGATTCACCGACTACTACGGCACCCCGCGGCCGGCCGTGTCCTCCATCAGCCCGGCGTCGGGCGGCACTACAGGAGGGACCCTTGTCACGATCCAGGGGAGTTATCTCTACGGGGTGACGGCAGTCACGTTCGGAGGAGTGGAGGCTTCTGGCTACGAGAATGCCGACGGCTCGCTTTCGGTCGAGACACCGCCCGAAAGTGCGGGCACAGTTCTTGTGACCGTTTATACCGCCGGAGGCTCAAGCCAGACACTCCCGACAGACGCTTTCACCTATGTCGCAACTCAACCGCCCGCCACACCACCTGTCACGTCCTCTGCCACGCCCACATCGACCCACGGCTATTGGCTCGATGGCTCCGACGGTGGCATCTTCACGTTCGGTTCTGCCCAGTTCTATGGCTCGACTGGCTCTCTCAAGCTCCAACGCCCGGTTGTCGGCATCGTGCCGACGGCGAACAAGGGTGGGTACTGGCTCGATGCTTCAGACGGCGGGATCTTCGCTTTCGGGGATTCGGGCTTCTACGGCTCCATACCAGGCCTCGGATTGCATCCTGCGGGATCAGGAGAACCAGACAGCCTCGATGCGCCCATCGTCGGGATGGTGCCATCAGCCGATGGTGGTGGGTACTTCATGGTGGCCTCCGATGGTGGCGTCTTCGCCTTCGGTGACGCCCGCTTCGCTGGAAGCTGCCCGGGCATTGGTGGTTGTTCGGGGGCGGCAGTCGCCGTGATGCCCGACGCAAGCGGGAATGGGTACTGGCTGGTTACGCAAACCGGCCACGTTTACACCTTCGGTGACGCCCCCAACTTCGGAGCACCCGGCCCGCAGGCCGCTCCAGTTACCTCGGCGGTGCGTACTCCGGACGGAAAGGGCTACTGGATCCTCTTTGCCAACGGCACGATCGCCAACTTCGGAGACGCCGGCGATTTCGGGAGTCCGGCTGGACAGTTCGGGGGTATGAATCCCGCGACCGCTATCTTCACCACTTCGGACGGAGATGGCTACTGGGTGGCGTCGGCAAACGGATCCGTCGACAACTATGGAGATGCCCCGAATGAAGGGTCGATGGCTGGGACACGGCTGAATGGTTCGATCATCGCAGCGACTGGTTGGTAGCAACGCCGAAACGGTGGCTCGCGGAGCATTGTCCTGAGCCATTGCTGCGCCCAAGTCCGCGTGTCGAGATACGACATCGTAGGGCGCCCGTCCACAGAATTCTGACCGACTAGTCCTCCTTCTGACTGACTAGTCCTCCCAGCTCCCGTGTCCCAGTACCCGGATCTGGGCGTGGCTGAACGGCACCATGGGGGCAGTAGGTCCGACTCGGGCAAAATGGTGAAAGTGCGACCAGACGACATCAGACTTTCGTTCAACGAGGCCCCTGAGATCTACGACAAAGTGCGGCCTTCCTATCCCACCGACCTGTTCGACGCCCTCTTTCAGATGCTCCCGTCCCAGCCGGAAATCGTAGAGGTCGGTCCGGGAACAGGCCAAGCCACGAAGGATCTCCTTGCCCGAGGAGCATCGGTGCTCGCCATAGAGATAGGTCCGGCGACAGCCGCCAGGTTGCGCTCGAACCTCCCATCGGACCGGCTACGAGTGGCCGTCGGTGACTTCGAGGTCATGGAGATCGCGGCCGGTGAGGCCGACGCGGTGTTCTCCGCCACCGCCTACGACTGGATCTCTCGAGAGGCGCAGACAGATCGGCCCGCTGCGATCCTGCGACCCGGCGGCCTCGTGGCGATCGTCGACCTAATCCAAGTCGACTCGCCCGAGGATGCGGGCTTCTTCGCGGCTGCCCAGCCGATATACGAACGACATGGACAAGGTCACTCTGGACCCCCCGCACCGAATCGTAAAAGCGTCGATCCGAAGATCCGCGCTGTTCTGGACGAAGATCGTCGTTTCGACTGCGTTGACGTCCGCCAATATGACTGGGACCAGACGTACAGCGCCTCGGACTACCGAAACCTGATGCTCTCGTACTCCGGCACCCAGATGATGCAGGAGTCCGACCGAGTTGGTTTGCTCGACGATATGGAGACCTTCATCCGGAACGATTTCGGCGGTATCGTCACGAGGCCGCTCGTCGTCACCCTCACTACCGCCAGCCTCCGTTGACGTAGTACCGCTACGTCGGCTCTGCCCCCGAACGCCGGCCTGGGGAGGAGGTCAGCTCGCCTTGAAGCAGGGGTCGTCGAGTTCAAGTAGCTGACGGAGTCGGTGCTCCCACGGCGCTCGTGAGCAGACGCTCGCACCGATAGTTCCGTCGAAGCTCTCGGTAGCAATGGTCCCCGGTTCGCCCTCTGACGCCGGCAGTCGACCCACCACCAGCCCGTCAGGAACGGCAGGGCGGACTTGGAGCCAAATGGACTGACGTTGAGCCACGATGAAGTACTCCGCCATATCTGCACCGGCCAAGGTGATCCAGAGCTGTGGGTCCACCGCGATGTGCTCCACCGGACCAACCATGCGCATGAGCCTACGGTCGCCGATCCGATTCGTCGTCGTGGTGTCTCAGATCCTGCTGAATGGTTCGCTACCCTGCCCCCGTAACGCCGGAAGCGGGATGGTTGAAGAGCTTCTTCTTGATGGACTTCGGCGGCGCTGAATCAAGAGAGATAATGGGCTTCAGTGACAAGGAACGGCCACGAGGATTCGGCCGCGTACGATCGCCTTGGCGTCGGTTATCAATATGTGCGGCGACCGGATCCTCGCCTAGGGAGGATGATTCAGAAGGCCCTCGGCGATGCCGAGACGGTCTTAAATGTGGGGGCCGGAACCGGCTCGTACGAGCCCGCGGACCGCCGAGTCGTCGCGATCGAGCCTTCTACCGTCATGCTTGCCCAACACGCCGGTTCCCGTCGGATTCGAGGAGAGGCCGAGAGTCTGCCCTTCCCCGACGGCAGTTTCGATGCGGCGATGGCAATTCTTACTGTCCACCACTGGCGAGACCTCTTGCGAGGACTCAGCGAGGTGAAGCGCGTCGCTCGGCGTCAGGTGATCTTCACGTGGGACCCGGATCACGATCGGAGGCTCTGGATCGCGACGGAGTACGTCCCTGCGATTATCGCGATGGAGACGGCCCGCTTCGCTACGGTCCCGCGAATAGTTGAGGCGCTCGATGCCCACACAGTGCACCGATTTGAGATCCCTCACGATTTCACCGACGGCTTCCAAGCGGCGTTTTGGCGGAACCCCGAGGCGTATCTTGATCCACGAATCAGAGCTGCCAGCTCGACGTTCGCGTCGTTGCCGTCGGAACTCGTTGAGCCTGGGATCTCTCAGCTTCGTCGCGACCTCGAATCAGGCGTGTGGGCCAGCGAGCACAGCGATTTGTTGGGGTTGGACAGCGCGGATTACGGCTACCGAGTCGTTGTGGCGGGCTGATTGGGTACTCACATTGAGGGGTGCACACGAACAGTGACGCCGGGATGGGGTGCCTCCGTGCGACACATCGGGCATACCCCCGACCGTTGATTCGTCAATCCTGGGTTGACGAAATGCGGTCGTCAATATAGGGTTGACGGATGACACCATCCCCCACTTTGCAAGAACTGATCAAAGAAGTGAAGGGGGATGCCTCTGGGGATGAGGCCCTCGTGCAACTGTCACAGGCCTCCAAGACCGTCAACGACCTCGAGCAGGTCGGAGATGCATTACTCGGTCATTTCGTTAACCAGTGTCGCCAGAGCGGACACTCCTGGTCAGAGATCAGCAGGGCGCTCGGTGTTTCGAAACAAGCCGCCCACAAGCGGTTCACCTCCGACCCCCCGACATTCGAGCGGTTCACGGAGCGGGCCCAAAGTGTTCTCATCAACTCCGAGTCCGAGGCGCATCGCTTGGGGCACGGATTCGTGGGGACCGAGCACATTCTGCTCGCGTTGTTCGACGTTCCAGGTGGTCTCGCGATGCGAGTCCTCGATGAGGTCGGCATCTCGAAGTCCATGGTTGAAGAGCAGGTCCTCGCGCTGATCAAACGAACCAGTGCATCGGAGGGTGGGTGTTTGCCCTTTACCCCGCGGGCCAAGTCGGTACTCAGCGAGTCGGTGGCGGTGGCCCTGGACCTTGGTCACAACTACATCGGGACAGAGCATCTGCTCCTTGGTCTGTTCGTCGATGAGAACTCGGTGGCGGCCAAGGTTCTCCAGCAACTTGGTACCAGTCAGGCAGTCTTGCGAGATCGAACCGTCGAGTTATTGGCGGGGCACGGCGAGGATTGATCGGTTGGGATCTATGGCGTCCGACCGTAGCGTGCGTCATCGAACGCTGGACTCGGGTGTCACCCTGGGGCACTTCGGGGCTAGCAGCTCGATAGTCTGATTGCCGGCGCGGATTGTTCCGATGCCTTGGACGGCGGAGTTTAGGTGGACGAACACTTCCGAACGATGGCCTTCTTGATCGACACTGAGCGGTTGTCATTGCGACTGCGCACGAAGGATGACGCCGAGTGCAACCTCGAACTCCTTCGTGAACACGAGGGCGGCACCGAGCTGTCGCTCGGGCAAGTCGAGCAGCGAATGGTCGAACAGAACGAACGAGCGCACCTAGATGGCTTCGGACTACTGGGTATTCGGCGGCGGAACGAAACCAACCCGATCGGGTACTGCGGACTAATCATTGGCCGGGGAACATTCGAGGAACCAGAAATCGCCTACGAGATTCTTCCCCAATTCCGAGGTAGCGGTTACGCCACGGAGGCCGCTGGAGCGGTGAGCGAAGCCGCTTTTGCGACGGGCAGGGGGCGTCTGTGGGCGACCGTAGGCACTGGGAATGCACCGTCGTTTCGTGTCCTTGAAAAGAACGGGTTTCACGCACACCACAATGACTACGGCGATCGGGGCGAGTTCGTCTGGATGGTTCGGAACGCAGCAAAGTGATGGAGTCAGAACTGCCCCGCTCCACCGGGACGTGGTGCGGGATTCGTGCAGATCGGCCTAACCGGGACTTAGGAACACTGAGACCTGCTGGGTGAGCGTTTCAATGTCGATCGGCAGAGTGGTATCTACGCGGACAACAGGTCCCAATCCGATGGGCTGATCGAACTCAGCGAGAAAGCTTGGGTCCAGAGTCGGAGTCACGTGAGCGGGATGGTGAGTTGACTTCGCCGCTCGCCGCTCGCCGCTCGCCGCTCGCCGCTCGCCGCTCGCCGCTCGTAGCGCTCTAGGGCGACTTCTGGAGGGCACACAGCACACTTCGATCAGATTGGCGGAAAGACCCCTTAACTTGGTCTTTTCGTAATCGCTGTGCGGACGAAAGTTCGCCTCTAGAACGACCCGATGACTTTGCGCGGCAAGGGTCCACATGACTTCCATCGCCGCTGCACCCAGTCGTTTGGACCATGCGAGATCCCCAGCAGGTGGGTCGAACAGGTCCCAGAGAGTCTCCTTGATGAAGTCCTTTCCAATGAGATTCGCATGAAGCGACTCGGCCAGCCCTTTGGCAAGTGTGGACTTCCCTGAACCCGGCGCACCCGACACCAGAACGATTTCGCGCTCCATGTACGCAGTCTAAGAACTCACCCAGACAAAGGTGGAGGAGGTGCCCCGTTCCGGCTCAGGGCGCTTCGATTTGGCCAATGTCACGTTGCGCGGCGAGCAAAGACGAAGCCCTGGGAGGTCATTTCGTGTTCTAGAGCAGGTGCTCGCTCAACCTTGGCGCAGATCGTGAAGCGAGCTTCTTGGAGTTGAGCAGCAACCTCTTCGAGGCTGTGCTGGTAGCTGGTGAGCGGCAAGTGCGTACGATGTGCCTCAGCCCGGTTTGCTGGCTCGCCACTTCCTGCCTGGAAACCCAGAAGGACGTAGCCTCCCGGAATCAAGACCCGCATGGGTTCATTGAATGCTTCGCCGAGCCGATCCGGGGGTGTGTAGATGATCGAGTACCAACACACCGCACCGGCGAGGACCCCCGTGTCGATTGGAAGCGCTGCAAGCTCGCCCTCCTCGAAACGAATGTGCGGATGTGCGCTCCGAGCATCGGCCAGCATCCCCTAGACACGTCCACGCCGACGACATCGAGGCCATGTTGGGCCAGGAAGGCCGCCACACGACCCGGTCCGCACCCGACGTCAGCGACACCACCGGCGGGCCCATCCCGGATCAGCTCGACGAACGCCGTGAGCAGCGAGCGGTCGATGGTCTCCTCGGTCGCTGAACCGATCTGAGTTCCCACGAACTCGATGTATCTCGACGCCGTCACGTCGTATACCGCTCGGGCTGACTCCACATGGTTCGGATCAGACACACTCCGAGGTCATGTGAACGACAAGGTCGGGAGTCAGGTATAGGAAGAACCGAGTGCCCCGTCCGCCGGACCTGGGCGCACCATCCGGCACCCTCGGGGCAGTCAGGCTTCTCTCGTGGCCGAACATATGGGGGCACGGCAGGACTTTGACCGAGCGTCCGGACGGGGATGGCCTAACGGCCGCCTGCGATGATGGTCAAGTTCGCTCCATTCAGGCACAAGCGGAGTTGGTCAAAGGGAGATGACCTAGGCAACCGACATGTGTATGCCGACCGTGGGGGTTCTCTTTGACTGCTGCGGGACTCTTGTCAGAACCGGGATGACACGTGATCAGTGGGGTGCCGCCATCTCGCCTTGTCGCCTTCGACAGGTCTGTCACGCCCACGACAAACGGCTCGTGCCTTCTCAGGTGGCGTACGCTCGAGGGTCGAGCGCAAAGGCAAGGCCCTCGAGCGGTTCGCCTCGGTTTCGCCGCTCCGCGTTCTCGCGGGCGATGCGAGCGTAAAGCCTCAGAGCGTGGATGTCGTCAAGCTCGGCAGTGTCTTGTCCTAAGTGTTCGAGTAGGAGGTCGCGTCGCAGTTCGGTGACAGTTGGCCGGTGCCAAAAGGAAGCGTTGAGCTCAGTGTCGCCATAGAAGGAGCGGTTGGCGATGTTGGCTGATCCTATGGTCGCCCATACGTCATCGATGACAGCAATCTTGGCGTGGACATAGGCGTTCTGATAGTCCCCGGGCTTGTTGCCGTTTCGGGCAATGCCGACCAGAGTGAAACGCTCGTGATCCCCGAGTGCGTGCAGGCGTTCCCAAAACGGCGCCGTTCGAGGATCGGTGCGCGCTGCGGCCATGTCCTCGTTGGGGTCCACTGGCAGCAGCAGAACAACCTCGACACCGCGCCCAAGCGCATCGTGCAACCCCTCGACGAACTCGGGCGATCCGAGTGCTTGGTCCTCGACGTAGATGGTGCGGCGGGCGGCTGCCAAGGCGGACAGATACTGGGCGCGGACGCCGTACTCGCCTTCGACGATCGGGAAGGGGTCAGCGCCCGGGGCCGGTGTATCGCCCCTGTATTGCTCGCGCCGAACGGTCCGCTGGATCTGCACAGCGACTTCACCCACTGGCGGTGCCGCCCTATCGGGGAAAGTCAGATCGCCGTTATTCGAGGTTTCGGGCCAGAGCCCGTCCGGTTGATGGCGATCGCTCGCCCCGTTCCAGCGCTGGACGAAGTTGTGATGGACGTCACTGGCACTCGGGCCTTCGATTTCGACGTAGACGTCGTGCGTGCTCTTCCCCGTATCAGTCAACGGGTGTCCCGGCGGAACCACCGAGTTGGGATTCAGATTGATGCCGCCAACGAACGCCACCTCGCCGGGGTTGCCTGCGTCTATCAACCAGCTCTTCTGGTGGTGGCAATAGAGCTTGGCTGCACGATCCCATCGCGCAAGGAAACACGATCCTCGTGACCGCAACATTTCGAGTTGGGGAGCATCGCCGAAAAAGTGCGCGTCGGGAGACATCTTGTGCAGGGGAGCACAACGCCAGAAGAGGACGCGCACGTCGAGGCCTCGTGCGTGAGCGCGATCCAGTACGTCAAACAGGCTTCCCTGTCCATCCGGCAGCCGGAATGTCGGGTCGATGAACGCCACGGTCACCCAGACGCTGTGTTGGGCGGAATCAATGCTTTGACAGATCCGCCGGAACGCAGGTTCGCCGTCCACGAGGGGCCGCACTCGGTTTCCTTCCCGAATCGGATAGCTACCGGATTCGACGAAGGGAATGTGCTCTCCCATTCGGTCCACCTGCAGGCCCTTTCGACAGCGCGAACAGTATCAGTGAGGCCCCGTCGATGGCCACCGGGAATCACAGTCTGAGTGTCGCACCGCCGGGCGTCAGATTGCACGCAAGCGGAACCCGCTGCGGGAGCGGCCATGTCAGATATCGGCGGCGTCCAGAGCAACCCGTGGACCGCCCGCCTTTACCGAGTGGACGAGTCTTGAGCGGCCTCTGAACATCTGGGGAGCACAAGGTGTCCCAGTGCGCCGGTTCTACAGGTGACCGCGCAGCGCTGTCCCAGGCCCGGCGCCGAGAACGTGGTGCGTATCGACGGCTCTGCGGGACTTGAATCGTCGGCACAACAAACGGTGGCAAGGATTACGTGGATCTCGCGGCAAAGGAGGTCGACGTCTTATTCCCCTCGGTAGCGCCGTAGCCCCGTCAGACCGTCGATGTGAGCCTCACAGCTCCAAACGCGCCACCACGTGCCATCGTTCCGAGGACTGAACCAGCGGCTTGTCCAACTCGTCGGCTGGCAGCAGATAGCGGCCTGGCTTCTGACGTCGCGAACGACCCGCCAGCACTGCTCTGGCTCCACGATGAAGGCCTGGGCGTACGGTTCCCCGGGTTCTTGGAGCATGGGTCTGAGGTTAGGGCCACGTTGTAATCGCAGATCGAACGGGCTTCGTAAGCAAGCTTGACCGTGAGGGCGGACCTGCCACAACAGATGCTGCAGTGTCGCACCTTTCCAGCGATGGCGGGGCGCCCGCCTCGTGCCTCGATAAACCCCGCTGCCCTGCCAAACGTCTACTCCATAGTGTCCGGAGCGGTTCTAATGGGTTCTAGGGAGATCGACTTGGAAGAGGCGGATCCGCAGGAGCAGAGCCCAGGGGCGCCGTCGGCCAGAATCCGAGCAAAGCCATCCTCTCATCAGGTTTCGGGGCTTAAGGGGGTTGGCGACCACGATGCTGTCCGCCTGTCGGACTTTGCTCAGAACGATTTCGCCGCCGTATGCCGCATCGTGGCAGCGCTGTGCGGACCTGAGATCGACGTGGACGGAGCAGTCGCGGAAGCAACGGCTCGGGCTATCGAACATCTGGGCGCGGGAAAATCGATCGACGCGTTGGGTGCCTGGATCACTCGCGTCGCTGTGAACCTCGGACGATCCGAGAACCGAAGGCTGGCGATCCGAAGGCGAAAAGCGCCCGTGGTGTCCCTACTCGCCCACACCGATGCCGGTATCGACTCGACCGCCTTACGCCTCGACATGCAGCATGCCCTGAGAGAACTGACCAAGCGGCAGGCGGAGGTCGTGGCGCTTTATTACGGGCTTGACCTCTCGGTGAGCGAAGTCGCTGTGACTCTTGGTCGCTCTGAAGGAACAGTCAAGGCAACGCTCTTCAAAGCGCGATCGATTTTGGCCCGTTCACTAGGTTCAACATCGGGGGACGACGATGGCACAGCTTGACGAGGCGATCCGATCAGAACTCCACGGAGTCTTCCGCAACCAACCTGCTCCGGACCTCATCTGGGGTGAGGTTTCACAGAGGGTGGAGCGTCGACGCCGTCGGCGTAGCGTACGAAGGCGGACGATTCTCGGACTGAGCCTCGCCGTTGTGGCGGCAGCAGCTCTCGTCGTCTGTCTTCCAACAAACAGCGGCGTACCCAACAAGGAACACGAACCCCAAGTCGTTGACCCGGCAGCAGGTCGAGGAGGGTTCTCAGTCGCGCCAAGCACCGGCCTTGTCAACGGTCAGCCAATCACGGTCTCCATCCACGGTCTTCATCCGAACGCTGTTGTCTGGGTCACCATGTGTGTGGGCCACCCGCAAAGCTTTCAAGCCGGCGTCAATCAGTGCAACGCGCCCGCGAAGATGGTCAGTCTCGATCCACACGGGGCAGCAGACGTGACGTTTACCGTGAGCAGATACCTGGCACCCGGGGGATACCAGGTGGATTGCGCCACCTACAGTTCCGGCTGCTCGGTTGCGCTAGTCGAGCCGGACAGCTTGGCTTCAGGCGAGATCATCGCCAACACGGAGGCTGTCACTTTCGACAGCACATCGTCCGCTCCGCCGAACCCGCTTCAGATCTCTGCGACCCCGAACGGACCCTACGCGGACGGACAAGCGGTTACCGTCTCCGGCGCCGGCTTTCCATCGAGCACGTCTGTCCAGGTGGGAGAGTGCCCGACGAACACCGATTGCGGCGGCTATTTCCAGACCGTCGAGAGCACCCCACAGGGCACATTCAATGCTGTCGTGACCCTGCACAGTACCTATACGGTCGAACAGGGAGACGCCGGCGGCGGCGAGTCGCCCGTACGGATCGACTGTAGTCAGCCGCTGCGATGCTTCGTGATGGCCGAGGAGGCATCGCCACCGTACGGCGCCGCATCTTCCATACCGCTTACGTTCGCATCCACTCTCTCGGGCACGAATTGAGTTTGACGCTTCGGAATAATAGAGCTAAACCAATTAGCACTATGGATCGTGTGAAGGTCGACTTCGCCGAGGACACCCCGCTTTACCAGCAAGTCGCCGCCGAGATTCGTCGGGCCATCGCTGAGGGTGAAGCGCGGCCCGGTGAGCGCATGCCCCTGGCCAAGGACCTGGCCACCGTCCTCGGGGTGAACACCAACACCGTTCTGCGAGCGCTGCGCGAACTGCGCGATGAGGGGATGCTCGAGTTCCGACGCGGCCGTGGCATCACCGTGGCCGGCACTCCCGAGCGCGGCGTCGTCATGGCCCGGGTGAAGGATCTCGTCGCCTTCGCTCGCCAACAGGGCTATCAGCCCGCTGAGGTCATCGCCATGATCGAGGCGGTGTCGTGACACTGCTGCGACCCAGGATGGATCCGCCTCCGGTGGATGCGAGCGACGCCGAGGCGCTCATTCGGGAGGCTCGCCGTCTTCGAAGGCGACGCTGGACTATCGGTCTCCTTGTTGCTGCCGTGGTGGCGACAGGTGCGGGCTGGGCTCTCGCTGCGAGCGCACGCGGACCGACTACTCCGACAACTCTTGCGACCAGGCACAACGTGACCAGAGACAACTTCCGGCCCGGGTTACCGGTAGGCCCCTACGCCAACCTCACGGTGGCCGGGCCGCTCGCTGTCGCGCCCACCGGCGCTCTCTACGTGGCTGACGTTGATCGCGAACAGGTACTGGTGCGTCTCCCCGACGGGCGCTTTCGTGTGATCGCCGGCGACGGGAAGAAGGGTGTCTCGGGTGACGGGGGTCCGGCGGTCGACGCGGAGTTCTTGGACATCGCCGACATGGCGGTCGGGCCTGATGGGAGTCTCTACGTCGTGGACGGGGATCGAGTCAGGGTCGTGAGCCAGGGCGGCGTGATCTCCACCATCGCTGGCATTGCCGGTATGGGCACTGCTCCGCCGTGCTGCTCGGGCACCACGCTTCCACCACCGATCGCCAACGGCACGCCCGCTCGCTCAGTATCAATCGACCAGCTCAACTCGGCGGCGATCGCGGATAGCGAACAGGGCGTCTTGTACATCTCGACAGGAATGCAACTCCTCCGTCTCGATGCCGGCTCACTCGACGTCATCACCACCAGAGCGGTCGGTCCCCCGTACAACGGGCAGCCGCTGCCCGATCTGGGACAGGTTGCGGTCGATGCGCAGGGCAACCTGGTCGTCTCGGGCGGCAATGGCTGGGCTATCTGGCAAGTGGCTTCCAACGGAGTCGCCACCGAAATCGGAGCGCCCAACGACAGGCGCAGTGGCGGCAACACCTCCGTCCTCGAGCGAGCCCCCGACGGCGTGGTCTACGGCGAGTCAGGGCCCACATTCCTCAAGCTCCAAGGCGGCCAGGCGATACCTGGCTATTCCTTTCCCCAGAGGCAGCGCTCGGGCTTCTGGCTCACCTACTTCGCCTTCGGGCCCGATGGAACGATCTACGCCGACGAGATTCCCGGCTTCGGAGCTTGGGAGGCGTATCAGCAGCTACGCATCGTTCGCGGTAACCGATCTTCTGTGCTCTGGCAACAGAGATCTGCCCCTGCGGCTGCAGTTACGCCCTGACCTTTGGCTGGGCGGCTGGAAAATCGTTGGCTGCCGGAGCAACGAGCGGGCACAATGACATTGTGAGACGTGACGTTGTCGCGTTGCACGAACCAGGGTAAGGCTCAATAACCTCGGTTTTGACCACCTTGAGTGAACCGGCCAGACCCCGGCCGAACTCAATGAAGCGGTTGATCGTTCTTGCTGTGGCGGCGGTTGTCCTGGTGGTTGTGGCCGGAGGCTTGGTGTTCTCGCTGTCGGGCCCGCACCCACTCGCCACCAAGGTCGTGAACTTCGAGCCCCGGGTTGCGACAAGCGAGATCGACCGATGCGCCCAAGGCAATGGCGAGATCCACATTTCGGGTACGACAACGGCGACCCAGTCCTCCTACCCCACGGTGAGCGTCTTCGGATTTAGTGGGTCGCGCTATTTCGCCGACCAGACAATTCATCTGTCTCGCCTCGATCTAAATCAAAGTTCGTCGTGGCATGCCAACATTCCTGAGCACGAATCGGCCTCAGGTTGTGAGGTGGTGACGTTGGTGTTTGCGATACCCCCGCAGGGCTCGTTGATGGACTCATCCGGCAGGAACTTTCCGTGGGGTTGGTGATGCCGGATAAAAGTTTTTTTCGGGCCGCCGCCGCGCATTGCCCTTGGTTCCAGCGCCGCGCTGGGCGTGGTCGCACACACAGCCGGGGCCCGAAAATGAAACTCGTTCTGATTCGCTTGGGCCACGTGGGGGCACGGGATTTCAGCCGAACAACGGACAGGTGGTCGAAGTACCCTCTGAACAGGGACTTTCCGGTGGTCGGGACCGGCGTCGATCCGGTGACCTCACGCTTTTCAGGCGCGCGCTCTACCAACTGAGCTACCCGACCGGGTAACCGGGCTCCCCCCGCCCGCAGGCGGGTCGGAACTCGGTGGCGGACCTGACGGGATTTGAACCCGCGACCTCCGCCTTGACAGGGCGGCGTGCACTCCGAGCTGCACCACAGGTCCGTGGCAATAGCCATCCCGCTCCTCGACCTGGATCAACCCGGCCGCTGAGCAGCCCTTCACTGTAGCCGGTCCCGGATTCCGGCCCTCCCCGGCGTAGTGGTGCGGCAGGCCTACGGGACGGCGGCGCGCAGCGCCGTGACCCCGGCCTCGAAGTCCGAGTACCTGGCTTCGTCGAGCGCACCTGCCAGTGCCGATGCACAGAGCCGGTCCGTGATCTCCTCCGCCTCGAGGTGGCGCTCCTTTATGGCGGCAATGTCGGGGAAGGGCTCCGGCCAACCGAAGAATTTCGCCTGGCCCGGACCCTCATTGGTCAAGATGGCCTCCAGGGGGGAGAGTCCGACAGCGGTCGTGGCCACCAAATGGTTCCCGCCGCGCCATTCGCGCAGGATCTGCATCAGCTGCGCCGCTCGTCCCGGGGGCGAATCGGCCCGGGCGGCATCGCGCCACCCGACGAAGAGAGGGAGCGCGGATCCTTCGAGCCCGTCGACCAACTCCTCGGTCACGGCAACGATCCCCTCTACACCTTCCACCTCGCCGTAGTGCTTCTCGCCCCACTTCCCGTGTGCCTCGGCCATCCGGGCTGCCGCCCCGGTTGCGCCGGCGACGCCGATGCCTTCGGAGTACATCGCCTGGACCGCGTTCGGCGCGAACCAGCCGAGGGCGGACGTGACTACGTCGGCACCGACCTCTCCGAGCATGCCTCCCCGCCCGGCGAAGTAGAAGGCGAAGGGGTTGGACCATCCCCACTCCCCGGCCCAGCCGGCAATGTCTGGGCTGAGGTAGGCGGCAGTGCCGATGTCGTGGATGGGAACCGACGTCGCTTGCACGACCGCCAGCGCGGCATCCTGCTGTGTGGCACCCATGGGACCTCCTCGGTTCAGTCCGGTTCGTACGGCAGCGACGGAGTCGAGCGCAGGACGCGTCGCATTCCCGGGATAGTGCCGACCACGGACTCCATCAGTCGCGCCATGTCCGTCACGACCGTATCGAGGTGGGAGAAGCGATCGTCGAGGAGCCCGACCACAGCGGCCAGCTCCGGCGACACCTCCTGGAGTGACCGGGTGGCCTTGGGGAGCTCGCTGGCCAACTCCATCGCCACTCCGCTGAGGCGCTCGGTCAGCCCGCGGAGCGCCGAAGCGGACTCCGAGAGCGAGGGGAGCGAGGCGTCCAGCATCCCGACCGCCTGCTCCAGCCCTGAGACCGCGCCCGAGATGCCCAAGGCCGCGAAGTCGATCCCCGAGCCTGCTTTGTTGACACCCCGATCGAGTTGATCGAGCAAGGTCATGAGGCGATCCATCCGCTCGGTGACCTCGTTGATGGCATCGAGTGTGGCCAGTGCCGAGGAAGGCAGTCGGAGTATCGCGCCCGGGAAACCGATCAGCGTTTCGAGCAACGACGGAGACTCATCCACACGTTGATCATGGGGCGGATGAGGCTGAGTGTCCAGTTCCCTCCCCGGTTGTCGAGGTTGGCGCGACCAGCTCGGTATCGATGGCCAATCGCAGTTCGTCGAGGACCGGTTTGCGCACGCGCAGCTTGGTGGCGGCGTGCGCCGGACGATCGAGAGTGGCGAGGTCGAGAGCGGCCCGCTCCGCCTGCGCTACGAGCTCGGTCGGTGGGACCACGACGTCGAGCAACCCGGCTTCCCGAGCGGCCTGGGGGTCGAACATCTCGCCGGTCACGGCGGCATGGTCGAAGTGGGCGGGGGCGAGACGGTGTCGGGCGAGCGCGACCGCGAACCAGGGGAGGGTGAGCCCGATCCGCACCTCGTTGAGTCCCAGCCGGAATGGCCCGTCGGCCCCGAGGCGCATGTCGGCGGCCATCAGGAGGAACGCCCCGGCCGGGTACGCATGGCCCGTGCAGGCGATCGTCACCGGCGTCGGGAAGGACAGGACGCGCTCGGCCAGGGACGCGCCCAGTGTCAGGAGAGTGAGCGCATCCTGGCGTGACCCGCTGAGCGTCTGGAGGTCGAAGCCCGCCGAGAAACACCCGGGTCTTCCCTTCAGCAGGACCACGGTCCCGTCGCGTTCGGCCTGGTCGAACGCCTCGTGCAGCGCGCGCAGCATCGGGATGGAGAAGACGTTGACCTTGCCGTCGTCCATGGCGATGGTGCTGACCAGGTCAGTGCGGGCGTAGGTGACGGTGTCGGTCATGGTCACTCCAGGGGCATATGCGTGCTGGGTAATATAGATCAGTGTTCCGAAACAGCGTTCCGGTTGGACTGCACCGCCGTCAAGGGGCCTGCTCCCGGAGGGATTCCTGATGCCGCGCACGAAGCAGCGCACTCCAGAGCTGCGTGAGCGGGCCCTGGCGATCGCGGTCGAGCTCCTGGCGGAGGAGGGGGCGGGCGGACTCACGACGCGGTCGTTGGCCGCCCGCGCCGGGACCTCGGCCTCTGCCCTCTACGAGCTGTTCGGAGACAAGTCGGGAGTCGTCCGGGAGCTCTACTTCGAGGGATTCCGGCGGCTCTCCGAGGAGCTGGGGGAGCTGCGCGAAACGGGGGACCCGGTCGCCGACCTCTGGAGCCTGGCCACCACCTACCGCAGGTTCATCCGGTCCAATCGGGAACTCGCCGAGGTGATGTTCTCGCGCCCGTTCACCGACTTCTCGGCCGGACCCGACGAGCTGGCTGCGACGAGTTCGGTCCGTGTCCTGACTGTGGGCCGGATTCGGCGGTGCATCGACGCCGGCCGCCTGCGCGGTGACGAGACGGATGTCGCACATGTCTTCGTCGCCGTGATCCAAGGCATGGCCTTCGCCGAGGCGGCCGGCCGACTCGGCACTTCGACGGAGTCGATCGAGCGACGGTGGCGGCTGGCCATCAGTACCACCCTCAATGGATTCGGCGGCCGTTCGTAGGCGCGTGGCGTGAAGGGGGCTACCCCCGCCGCGAGGCGACGCCCCTCGTCAGGATTGATTGGTAGATGGCGGCGGGTAACCGCGAGACGATGTCGATCACCTTGGCGTCGGGGCCGATCAGCGCGCGGCGACGGTCGCGTCGAACAGCGGTGAGAATTTGCGCCGCCGCCTTCTCCGGGCTGGTGATGAAGGCCCGTTCAAAATCCCTGGCCGCCTTCTCCGGATCTCCAGCGATGTCACGGATGCTCTCGTGCATGCGTGCATTGCGGGCGATGTTCGTCTTGATGCCGCCCGGATGGATGGTCGTCACCGAGACGTTGGCTCCCTCGATCTCGAGTTCCATCCGTAGCGTATCGGTGAAGCCCCGGACGGCGAACTTGGCGGCGTTGTAGGCGGACTGTGAGGGCACACTGATCAGCCCGAAGACACTCGAGAGATTCACGATGTGGCCCTCGCCGGACCGCTTCAGGTGGGGGAGGAACGCCTTTGTGCCGTAGACCACACCCCAGAAGTTGATATTCATCAGCCATTCGAAGTCTTCGTAAGACATCGACTCGACGGTGGCGCCCAGCGCCACGCCGGCATTGTTGATGATCAGGTTCACCTTGCCGTGCTCGGCGACGACCCGGTCGGACCACGCGTAGACGGCGTCCCGGTCGGCCACGTCCAGGTGCTCGGACGTGATCTTGACCCCGAACCCCTCGCATTGCGCCACCGTCTCGGCGAGATCCGCGTCGTCGATGTCACTCAGCGCGACGTGCGCCCCCTGGCGAGCGAGCGCGTTGGCGAGCGCTCGGCCGATGCCGGAACCAGCTCCGGTGATGGCGGCCACGCGGCCACCGAATTCCTTCATTGGAGCCTCATCGCTGTTCAGGGCGCCACGGGGTCGAGGACCTTCGCCTGAGCCCGTCGACCGGAGAACTCCATGATGGAGTCGTCGATATCACTCATCTTCAGTGCGCGGTAGTCGCGCAGGTAGCTCTGGTGCACCTTCCACGGGTACGTGGTCCCTTGCCTCGGCAGCAGATGGGCCGAGCGCTGGATGTACCCGGAGGTCAGCCCGAGGAGGGGCGTGGAGGCGGCGGGGGCGTCGTCCTTGTTGCGAGGAACGCACTCGGTCAGCGAGCGCTCGTGCATGTAGTTCAGCAGGCGACAGACGTAGTCGCACGTGAGGTCGCACTTCAGTGTCCACGATGCGTTCGTGTACCCGATGGCGAGCGCCAGGTTCGGCACACCCTCCATCATCATCCCCTTGTAGGTGAGTCTGCTCGCAGGGTCGACGGGCGTTCCGTCCACACTCAGCGCGATGCCGCCGAGGAAGAGCAGCTCCAGACCGGTGGCGGCGACGACGATGTCAGCCTCGAGCTCCTGCCCCGACGAGAGCAGAAGGCCCTTCTCGGTGAAGCGCTCGATCGTGTCGGTGGCCACCGATGCCGTGCCGTCGGAGAGTGCCTTGAAGAGGTCGCCGTTCAGCACGGCACAGAAACGCTGGTCCCACGGGTTGTAGCGCGGCGTGAAGTGGGTGGCGATGTCGTACCCGGACGGAAGTTGTCGCTCCAGACCTTTGGCCAGCATCCGCCGGACCAGCTTCGGATACTTCCGGCTGAACCCGTAGAAGGCCTGGGTGAGGACGGCGTGAAACCACTTCGCCGCGGTCCCCGCCTGCTGCGCCGGCAGGACCTTTCGCAGCGCCGCGACGACGGGGCTCTTCTCGGGCAGGGTCGCGATGTAGGTGGGTGATCGCTGCAGCATGGTCACGTGGGAAGCGGCTCGGGCCAGAGCGGGGACAAGCGTGACTGCGGTGGCCCCGCTGCCGATGACGACGACCTTCTTTCTGCACACGTCGAGGCCTTCGGGCCACGCCTGCGGGTGCACGATGGTGCCGGCGAAGTCGGCCATCCCCTCGAAGTCGGGCAGGTACCCGTGGTCGTAGCGGTAGTACCCGCTACAGGAGAAGAGGAACGAGGCGGTGAACTCCGAGGACTCGTTGATGTCCGTCCGCTCTGCGGTGATGCGCCAGAGCGAATCGGCCGTGGACCAGTTGGCCGCGGTGATCCGGTGGTTGAAGCGAATGTGGGTGTCGACGCCGGACTCTCTGGCGGTGTCCTTGATGTACTGCAGTATGGAGTCGCCGTCGGCGATCGACTTCTCGCCCTCCCAGGGCCGAAACGAGTAACCCAGGGTGTGCATGTCCGAGTCCGATCGGATGCCGGGGTAGCGGAAGAGGTCCCACGTCCCTCCGATGGCGTCTCGCGCTTCGAAAATCTCGTACTCGGCCCAGGGGCACTCGGTCTGGAGGTAGTGGCCGGCGCCGATGCCGGACAATCCGGCGCCGACGATCAGGACGTCGAGGTGGGGCGTTCTTTCGGCGGACGCTGTCTCCATCAGGCCGCTGCTCCAATCAGCTTGTCGTTCAAGGTGCCGGTGGCACCGAAGAGTTCCGCTCTCCAGGATTCCACCAACTCGGTCGTGTCGCTGTCGTCCGGGTGGAAGTCGGGGCGGTTGTAGTCCTTCAACTGCGCCCGGGGCTGATCCAGGAGGGCCTGGCGACCGTCCTCGACGTGCCCGACGTCCGGCGTTGGCACGACACCCTGATCTTCTCCCCGGTGGACGCCGTCGAGCACCATCCGCTGGCCCGCCGCCTCCTCGCCGGTCTGGAGCCCGAAGTGACCGTCCGTGAGCTCGAGATTCCCGCCTTGAACGAGTTGCGGAAGGCCTGCACGGAGATGCTGCGCACGGGTCAGGCGGCGGGAACGGTGCGACCG
>Ga0302325_10001659_pt1 | contig 56119 bp, 71 predicted proteins | sample Palsa_T0_2_FD_201948 | JGI IMG/M metagenome (GOLD analysis project Ga0302325, IMG submission 201948) | Peat permafrost microbial communities from Stordalen Mire near Abisko, Sweden - Palsa_T0_2 | ecosystem: Environmental > Terrestrial > Soil > Palsa > Peat permafrost | place: Sweden: Abisko... | reverse complement strand
ACCATGAGGGGGGGATCTGTTGAAGCCAGATGGGTAGTGTTTCGCCCGCTTCTGCTGCCATCGATATCTTGAATATGAAAGCTGCGCCGACGAGAAAGACCAGCCAGAGTATCCTTCGAAAGAATTCGTCTTCTCGGAACGTGTGCCGGAATACTGAATAGCCTGCTAGAAGGTATGTTGATATCACTAGTATCGCAAGGAATTGGGGATTTGGTTGCAAGACGAGTTTTCCTATATCAGGTGCCCCAGCGAATTTCTGTCCCGTCTGATTCCACCGACGTATAATACTAAGGAGAGGAAGCTGTACGAACAAAGCGAGAGACCTTGTACTTGAAAACATTGATTTTGCACGCAGACTTCATCAGCGCTAGAAATGGGGAGTGATACCTCTCCAGAAACGCGACAGCGAAGTGCGTCGCAGTAATCCAGTACCAAAATTGTTGCTCCTCCTCGACATAGCTACTTGCAAACATGATCGCGCCGAATGATAACGTCACGGATACGAACTCGAGTTTCAAAAATGAGGGGTAGGATGAGCGGAGGATTGGTAGACTAAGGAGAGACACGCTGACGAGAAGAGTGACAAGACCGAGGTACATGTAAGATACCCGATAATCTGTAGAAGCAGAAGCGAGAAGAGACTGAGATGCAAGAAGAAACTAATGTCAGACGCTATGTAGTATGAATATTACTTCAAAACAGTCTTCAACAGATCGTTGTGTGTCTTGATTGTTCCATGAAGATTTGCATTTACTCCATGAACAGCCAATATCCCCTTCATCGGAACAATCTGACGTATAATCGACATCAAATATCTCTGGGCGACTGAATTTGATGAGGTTTGAAATTTGGACAATGTTACTCCCCGTAACAGCCAACTGATCTGTTTGATCTACAATTAGCACAGGGTCTGGTGGAATTGTACCTTTCCATAGGCGCAGGAATGGCTTTAATAAAACGCCAATATTATTTCTGGGGATGGGCCATCCGAGGAGTGTGGAAATAGTGGGGACCAGATCAGATTGCTGGATCTTTGTATAAAAATGGAAATCACCAGTTGGTTCAACGGGACATTCAATACCGCCCTCCGCAGGAAAAGAAGGAGACGAAAATAAGACGGCCTGCATGTAAGTCTGGGAAAATCGAAAGGTGCGTACTGTGGAAGTCTCTCCAGAGGAAGAGCCGCCATGATTTCCAGCCTAATTCGCTTAGTCCCAACCTTAGAAGAACATACATCATTCATCCCATGATCACCACAGACTACCATCAAAGTCCTTTCCCCTACGTTTGTCGTGAAAGTCTCATATATGCTCTCAAGAATACCATCCATCTCACTTTGTTTCGGTTTCATGTAAATACTAGCACATCAGAACTCGGTGCTTTGGGAATAGCACCTCCTCGGTCCACCAAGATGTCCAATATGGTCTAATCCCAGGTAATGCAGAATCAACACATCCCAATCCTTGTTCACCAACTCTAAATCCAAATGTCTTGTGACATTATTATCCACCTCCGTGAAATCCTATCATTACCTCATCTTTCGCCCGGAAATTCATACCGACACAAAGAAACTGCTCGTCCCCTCTGATCGCGCAAACATCCCCGGGAATAACTTGATCCATGTATCGTCACCATACATAACGATCCGATCTCCCGTTAAATTGGCTTGCGAAAGCCAGGTATCCTGGAACGCCAACGTGGATGAAGTATCTGATTCCGCGATATTGAGAATTGCGTCCAGGAAGTTGGGAATGGAGCCAGTCGTCAAGGCTTTTATTCTAGGCAACGTGACTGTGGGGGGCAATGCGTGCGCAGTAAACGGCCACGCTCGTCCAGACGATACTTGTCTACCTGTCAGCCACCTCTTCCTCCTTACGGGGACTCACCTCTGAACCCAATTCATCGCAGAATCCCCAGAAAACATAAAATCACTACCATCAACATTATCATTAGCAAGTCTACCTTCTCAACGCATCAATAACAACAAACACCAATCGATCAAATAACTTTTCCGGCGGATTAATCGCCCGAAGTCCCAAGGCATGGTACTCTTCAGGACCATGCTGCGTCGCAAAACCAGGGAGAACTTTTTTATAGGGAAAGAAGCCTCGGGCGAAGAAGGCTATGCCGGTAAGTTGAAGGAGCGACGAAAGAATGACGAGAAGACATAGGTTGCGTGTCTTCATTCGCCCACGTTGAGGATTTTGGGTCGGTGAGTTTGGGGTGTTGGTGATGATCGGCGGGGACTCGTGGCGCGATTTTCTATATTTGGGCTGTAGCCGGGGATTTCAACCGGGCAGCCTCCATCAATTGAAGGCCTGACCACCAAACTTTCTGTCGGAGGTAGGAGACACATTTTTTGCAATATAACCTACTCAGTAAGGAATTGCTAGGCAAACCCTATATACGCTGGCTTTTCCCTTTCACAGTCTAATTCATCTCTGACATAAAGTTTGATATCCTCCTCCTCTTCGGAGATCAACCAAGAAATAGCAATAAATTTTAAGAGCGAACAGTGTCCGCAGATCCTAATGTAATTTCCAATCTTCTACTCAATGGCGCATCTCAGCAGATACCAATATACTTTGTTCGACGAATAATTGCGATGGACAAGGTGCTTCCAAATTACATATTGGTGGGTGGTCGCGCGTTTCAGGCCTAGGATTTCCCGCCAGGGGCAGAGGCGCTGCGTCCCGAGTCCGGATCGCGCTCACACATTTTAATTTTAGCAGCAGCAGCACCACACACAAAACGGGTCCGCTCCGCACATGCACGGCACCACACAAACCCAAATCACAGAAGGATTACACCGCCCCGAGTGCCAAGTTTCACACTGCCATACCATAATATTGAGTTTAGGGCTGTGGGAAACCTCCACGCAACACTTTTATTTAAGGAAGTCGCATCGCATCACCTTGCCTTACCTTGTTGGCAGGCCTTTGTTGAACGAGGCTGATCACGGACTTTGAACTCGTTGCAAGGAGACGGAATAGCAATAGATATGGCAAATCCGTATCCGCGAACGAATAGTCCGCCTCGCAACTCAGATTATGAGGCATATCGGCCATCGGCAGTACAGGATCTGAACGTCCCAACGTATGGACGAACAGAGTCCAATGCCCCGGTTCCCTCGCAGTCCACAGATCCATACAATCCATACCCTCGAACAGAAGATACCCGTCGACCCTACAATGACTACTGGTCCTCCCCGAACAATACCCTTCCAAACACGCCCTATTCGGACGATATCAACGGAGGCAAACCCTTCCAGCCTCTGGACGCCTCGCAATCCTATCAAGATCAATATGCGAAACCAGCTGAGCCGTACCCGTATGTGGAAACCAACATCAATGCGCCGACACCGCCGCCTGCACCTCCGAAACAGCGCTCATTGATCTCTAGACTGTTTGATGGCGACCAACGGTTTGCGTACTTTTGTTGGGGAATCTCAATTATTCAAATCGGTGTGTTTATCGGAGAACTCATTAAGAATGGCATTGTTCAGCATACGCCGATATCAATTCAGCCGTTCAATCCTTTAATCGGACCGTCGTCATATGTATACCCTCCCCTCCGCCTTATCTGTATTTGTCCCAGGAGGAAGCTTATATAGCAGGTATTGATAAATATGGGAGCCAGATTTCCGCCTTGTATGCACGCTATTCCAGGGATCACCAACACGACAGACTCGTGGCCTTGTGTAAACAGCACTTCCACAGACCAGTCACCATGTACATTATCCGACCTCTGTGGCTTTGGAGGCTTTACCGGAGATCCAGACCAGGTTTTCTCTCTTGCAGTACGAGGGGGCTGATAGAAGTGGTTCCGGGTGATTGTGCCCATCTTCCTCCATGGCGGGGTGCTTCATATCCTTTTCAATTTGTTGGTGCAGTTGCGTCTGGGAGTGGATATGGAGAAAGCGATTGGAACGGTACGGTTTGTGATCGTGTACTTCCCGGCTGGAATCATGGGGTTTATTCTCGGGGCCAATTTTGCGGGGAATGGGATTGCTAGTACCGGTTGTAGTGGCTCCCTCTTCGGAATCATCGCAGTGGTCCTGCTCGTACCATCCCTCCCCCTCCCTCTGTCGCCATGTTTAGCTTCCCCCTCCCCGATCCCTTTTGTTTTGTATAATTTGTCCCCCTGCTAACAGCAGGACCTGTGCTACAACTGGCACGCCTACGTCAAACCAAAAAGACAACTCGCAATCCTCCTAATCCAAGTAGTTATCTGTTTCGTCCTAGGCCTCCTCCCCGGCCTGGACAACTTCTCCCACATCGGCGGCTTCGCCACCGGTCTGCTCCTTGGCCTTGCGGTCATGCGGCCGCCACCTCGCATCCGCGCCCGCCTAAACGACTCCAGAGCAAGTACCAACTCGTACGACTTGGATGCGTCGTACTCGTCGCTCACGGGACGCGGCGCCTCGACGGGGAGACGCAGCGGACCCGTGGGGTATTTCAAGGGACGGAAGGCCTGGTGGTGGGTTTGGGGGTTTATTCGCTTGGGGTGTCTGGTTTTGGTGGTTGTGTTTATGGGGTTGTTGGTGAATAATTTTTATGCTAATGGTGGGGGGCATTGTTCTTGGTGTCGGTATCTCAGGTATTATTCTCCTTATCCTCGATCTTTCTCTCTTTCTCTCCTTCTAAAATCGCTTCTTCAATTATTGGTTTTGCTCCCCTCAGGAGTGTATTGCGTCTTTTTGTTATCTTATGGTGTTTCGGTTCGAAACTGATAATAGTTGTTTGCCGGTGAATGGGTGGTGCGACTTGGGAAATATCAAATCTTAGTTGGAAGTTGTTATAGTTGACTTGGTTTGCATGGAAAGGTGGAGCATCTTTAGGGATCTATCATATTAGCAATGTCAATCATTATTCCGTCTCTGAATGCTTACTCCTCCTGACTGTCTCAAAGTCGTCAGAGCCCAGCACCCGTGTCACTTCTTGGTTACGGAACGTAGGCTCATGAGTAATTAATGTAGTCCCATTCCTATCCTTAAGCAAATCCCTAAAGCAACGGCTATGCATCAATGCTACCAACATAACTATCCCTTCTCACGACATCCTCGTCAGACTGATTCCTCAACAGAGGTCGTATTTCATCAGATACCCTACCATCCGCCGAAACCACACCTCCACCTACACCACCCCGTTGACCCTTCAACTCATCTGTGCTGGGCACAGGGTCCAATTCAACGACCTCGCCCTGTTCCCTTTCCCGCTCCAATCGCACCTCCTCCAGCCTATCCTCCTCCTCCTCCTCCTCCCTCTGTTTCACGGGAGACAGAAACCGTACATTAGGCGCAGTAATCACTCTGTCCAACTCACTTTCCCGCCTCTGTTCCTGCCCCCCGGGCCCGGAACTCGATGTCCCGGACTCAGACGTGAACTGTAAACTCCTAGTAACACTACCGATTAGGTTCTAGTACTCCCCAACTAAGAGGCCAAGGGTACCTTTCACTGGTCTGCGAGACTACGTGCTCAGAAGTAGAAGAAATGGTTTCCCTAGCCGCATCATGGCCATCCGATCCCGGGCGTCTCGTCGATTGCCCTGTCTGGGCAGTAAACGTGATTGCTCTGCTGGTGTATTTCTTCTTGGTCCCGTACCAGGTGCGCTTGTGTGTTTTGATCCAGCCCTGGGGAATAGGTCCGATGAAGAGTCTCGCTGTCGTTTGATGCAGATGCTATCGAACTTGTCAATATTTGCCGGTGATGGGGGATGAGGGGGGATGTACTTCGGGATGGGCGTGGGAGAGAAGAGTGGTTGTGTAGGGCGCGTCGCGGAGGTCGTCTTTTGAGAAGGAGGGTGCGGGGTTATGTGGCTCGACGTGTTGTGCCATAGTCACTCCTCGGCAAGAGAACGAACCTGGTTGAGAATGCGTCGTCAAGATCTGCTGTTATCTGGGGTCAACTTTCGGCGATTTACAGTGAATTTAGTTACGTCATTTCAAGTTTAGAGTCTGAACCTTTGAGGCATTTATTTACACAAATACCCAAATATTTACCTAAACATGTAAGCGCGCATGAAATTGGCTTGGCTCTGATCCGCCCCCTTTTTCCACCACGTATTAACTTTCCCCGCGAGTCAGTGTCCTTCAGGCAGGAATACTTTTGAGACCACCACCAAGCCAAGAAAGATGTCGACATTCTTCGATACCATGAAGCGCTCCTACGAGGACGTGCAAGTCACGTCCAACGGGATCAACACAAGCCAGTTTCTGGAGGCCAGTGAGTCCTTAGTCACGCTCTTCGGTACCAGTGTCTTCCAGCGCCGAGAATTGACGGTAGATTTACTTGGTTCAACTGCCTTTGCAGTCGTCAAGAACGATATGAATGGCAATATCAAGGTACCGTCATAATCCGTATGGTATGGTTTGTTGATGGTAGAAAATCCGCGAGCGCATGCTCAGTCAGCCGATGCAGTCGGAAACACTGCAGGAACTAGCTGCCAACGAAACCAGAGAGGGCAAGAAAACCGCCACCGAGGGAATGATGTGGCTCCTCCGGTACGTCCCACTACCAAACGCACGTCTGATAATAGTGGTCTTAATTTCACGGCCTCGGCACTACGTCGCAGTGTAACCAATCCCTCCGAGGAATTAAGCACCAGTTTCAACACCGCCTACGACGGCACCCTGAAGAAATACCACTCCTTTGTCGTGCGGCCGGTATTCTCGGTAGGAACCCTTTTAGTTGGGGGGGTTATATTGATGGTAGCTGGCGATGAAGGCATGTCCTTATCGAGCGGATTTCTACAAGAAATTGGGACCCGATCAGACGAAGGTGGATACACAGATGACGGCATGGCTAGATGCTTTGGAGAAGATCGTGGAGGAGATGAAGACTGTGTATGCGAGTAATGCAAAGGCATATGGAGGACAGGTTTAGCATTTATGTAAGAAGAAGCATGTGGAGAGACTGTACGAGAGTAGCAGATTGGTGATACTACTATAGCAAACGAGAATAATCGGACAAGGCGGGGGTATTACATACATACATGTTCTGTGTGTTCTTATCACCTACTGTATGTATGTAGACCAATACATATCACCGCGCTGTTCCGTCATCTGTGTGTGTATAACACCTGCGATGAAGAGGGGTTTGTGTATCGACGTTTGGCGAGAAACCAATCGATGCCATACCATAATACTCCATTTCTGCAAGGTCGGAGGGGGGTTTGGGATGTCGCTATGGCATTTGTTGCAAAACAAGAGCGATGCATCGGAGAACAGAGCAATGCATTACAGCGGTCTCCAACTTTTTGACCAATATGAACGTCTGCTCTCTGGCTAATCGCTGCTCCAACACCGATTTAGCGGAATGTCGGTATTGCAGGCGCGACCAGCGAGAAAGCAGGCCTTGCATCAATCTTTCAAAAGCTTGTTGAACTGCTCTCCAACGCATCGCTCTTTCTCCAGTGCACCACTCCTGGTCTCCAACAAATCGCCCCGTACCTGTCTCAACATCGTGGCAGACGCGACTGGCAGACGCGACTTGCAGGAACAGTAGCAAGAGAGGACCGAGCTGTTGAACTCGTAAGCCTTGGTGATACATGCAGGATGTGCTTCTTTGTTTGTCTGCCCTCTTGAGTCTGAAACACCATACATGGCCCGGAAGGGAAGGCAGATACTTAGACATCTAAGAATCGTAAGGCACTCCCTGTCACATCAAAGTCGTCCTCAATAACTGGTTGGTTCAGAGATCTTTCTTTACCCAACCACCGCAGTCTTAACTCGGCCGCCATTTCTCGGCTTAATATCCATCCACTTAACACCGCGTCGGGGAAAGCCATCCGATTGACGTATATTCGAGTTCGTCCACACGCCCTAATCACAGAGACCTTAAAATGCGCGAAATCCGCCGTGTCGAGGAGATGTCGTAATAAGGGTCCTCAACCAAACGAGTTACATAGTGTGTGACGTTCGCAGGGGCGGAAAATTTGACAGCGCGTTTTCAGGGTGGCGTTGGTTCATGTTTCAGGTGGTCCCTGAAAGGGGGAAGCCACTTTTATGACAGGTGGAGGTTTGGTTAATTAATTTGCTTGCCAGAAATATTGGGGATAATTAGAGGGTCAGGAAAAAAAGAGACAAATCGGCGTCGTTGTACGACAAAGAGATCCGTGCGCGGAGAGGCGTCTTGAGCCGCATTCGGTTTAAGGTACAATTGAGTTGGGGGATTGTATTCGTAGTGGTACCGTACCGGTGACGAATGGAAAGGTACTAGTCTTTTCTAGTCAGGGGAGTGAGTGGCTTGAGATTGCTCCCGTGCCGAGGAATGCGGAGATAGACCTGGACCCCTTGAATTCCTCGACGCTGAGACGAACGTGATTTTCAACTTTCCGCTCTGTTGATCGATGCAACGGGAACGGTATGGGCCAAGGAAGTCTCCCCGTGGACTATGTATGAATATCGTCGTCACACAAACCATCTGAGACGGAAATAGATTTCCCATGCCGATAGCAGAGTGTATTCTATTCCGAGTTATTGCACAAGAGGGAGGGAGGTATCACATGGGAGTGTCAAGCGGATGGCATTCTGTATGCATTCCCTTGTGATGCGGATGCTAAAATTCAGGGGTGATGGAAGCCTGTACTGATTCGGGAAGTGTAACGTGAGATATGTTTGTACATACAGTATGTATGGACTACTTTGTTTAGAGTTAAATGAGGATCGTCGAGGGAGAGGATAGCGTATCATTCGAGAGAATGGGTGGTCTTCGGTCCTTGGTCCCGGAGGATTCCGTCGAGGCGTTTTCCATTTAAGAAGTAGCCACCACACCGCGGTCCGGTTGTCAGGTTCCGTGCAAAAGACTACTATTTACATACGTATTTATCTATCTTCCGGGAGAGACGGCAATAAGAGGAAAAAGGAAAGGGAAGGAAAGGGGTTATGTTAGTGCTGCACGGTGGGTGGAGGAGAAGACTGGACGCCCGCCGAGCCGAGGAATGTCGGCGTGTCATCCTTCATTACAACAGGGACAAGTCGCATCGAACAGAACACGACACTCGCGTAAGACAGCCGGCACGTTACATATTTAAGGTGAGACACGGGCGAATAAGATTGGCTCGTACGCGGGTTAAGGCTTCTTGTGGCGTCGCACGGCTTGATTGGATGGCGGCGGCCAGGCAAGGGGTCAAAGTGCCTGTGCATGAAACTGTCGGGTCTGTGCGTCGATTGTTCTACTAAAATGAAGGCACAAAGAAATTCACAGCGGCTTTACGAGTACATACATATTACGAATCATTTATGACACGGCGGTCGCTTGTCCTTTCCTCGCTGCACGGCAACGACGACATCGACGAGGACACCATGATCGACCTCCAGGGATGGATGTACTGGCAGGCATCCGAGAAGACGTCGATTCTGGGAAAACCTTCGTGGAAGAGGAAGTGGATTGTGCTTACCCCTGATGCCATCTTCATATACAAGAGCGACAAGGTCCGTGGACTCATCCTGATGATGGAAGCTGATTTTTGTAGGAAGGTTCCAATCCGCCAACGGCTTCCTATCCACTTGCCAGCTTCGATACCTGCCTTATTCTAGAACCAACAAAGAAATCCCCATCCGCATTATCTCTCATTCCTAATCCGAATCGCACCTGCAACGCTCCGATTCCCCGGTCGAATCGATCAACGTCCGGTTCTGCATCATCCACACTAATGCGCAAAGCTCGTCGACAATCCATCCCATCTTCCCCTACGACGTGCAATATACCTTACCATACACCTCTGACCTCGACTCCCATCCTCTTGCGAGCTGAGCCCGATTCTCCAATTTCATTACATGAATGGCAACGCTCGATCAACGACCGAATAAAACAGGTCTTCCCTCCCGAAGGCTACAGATCACCGTCACCACCCCCTCCCCCGGTCCCAAAAGTCCCGTATGGCACAGTCAACATGTACGCACCTGTCAATATAAACATCAATCCCAACCGCAATACATTACCATCGAGCACCTCCCACAAGTCGTTATCTCAATCTGTTACTTCCAATCTTTCAGCCGCCTTATCATCCGTCACCGGCCCTGCAACAAGGAGGAAGAGCCGCGCTCTTTCTCCCTCGGATATGCGGCGTGTTCGAGAAACTGATCAGGCGTCCATGACGAGCAGTGAGAGTGCAACCCCACCGCCATCAGGAAGCTTTCAACAAGGTTATTTCGACAATGACTCCCGTGATTCCCTTCCAAATGCAGAAAAGGTGCTCGAACAGGCTATGCGCTTTCATCAACAACGGCGGAATCAACGTCTTGGGGGTGCTGCCTCCGTGAAATCAAGCGCATCCACAAAGTCAGGGAAGGAATCTAGTCCCTCTTCGCCTGTCCAACCTCTGACCACCCCTCCAATTCGTCCAGGCGCTACTTTGCCGGCAATGCGAATGAATACAACGTCCCGACCGAACGTATCTATTGCAAGTTTCGAAGTCTTGATCAAAGAGCTGGAAGAGGAAGAGGAGGAACGGAAAAGGAAACGTCAGGCTGCACTTCCGCCTATATCATCGTCACCCCCGAAAAAACCCACCCCCGAAGCGTCTCCATCTCCTTCCGCCGTAGAACCTCCTGCAATTGCCCAGCCGCGACCCAGAAGGCCCTCTGCTCTCAACGACGCCAAACGTCGTTCCACCGGCTCGATTCTGTTCTCCACTCAACATACCCCGACATTCGTGCCATTCGACAAGGAGAACTCTTTCCCTTTTGGTCAGGACGGGAAAACTAGCACATCAGGTCGTCAATCACGACGAGTCAGTGTCGCCAGTTTTGGTTCTGAACAAAGCGACAGCAAACGAAACTCTGCCCACGAGCTTACATTCAATTTCGATTGGAGTGGGATCGCAGCAGGTGGATGTTCGGTATCAGAAAAGCGTGCGAGTCGGGAATACAGCGCCGTGATGGTGAGAAGTAACAGTGTTGTCAGCTCCATCTTTGGAGAATTCGACGAGCCCAGGCGGATTTCGTCAAGCTATAATTTCGGGCGGCGAGGGAGTGTGTTTTAAGGATATATATGTCTTGGGGATATACTGGTCTGTGGGTAATGGGTTCACGTTGCATTGGGTTATTCTTCTTCTGATTCATAATTACTGGAGTATATTGGTCGATGAAGGACGGAGTTTGAGCATTGAGAGATCACATAAGTTTCTGGGGATACGGTTGCATATGGCTGCATTTTAATGGTACTGAAATTTCTCCTGTTTGCATATTCTTGCATTCAAATCCGTGTCCTGCATGAAATCGGCCTCTCGCATGTCAGTTACGATCTATCCAATATCTCAATCACATGCCGCGTCCAGATATCACAGGTCCTGGTCGCCGTCGCGTCTTGTCTACCTTTCTTTTTAGTCTGTGGTGATTGTGGGCCGTTCTCGGCGCGCGAAAGTCAGCCTGCTTTAGAATGGCGTTTTTGCACCCACGTCACACGTCCGCTTGTCTGTCCGTACGTGCCACAGCGGAGCCTTCGGCTTTAGAAGAAGCCACTGGCATTGCCTGTCCTCCAACGTTGCGTGCCGTCAACTCGCTCCAATTCACCGCCCAGCGAGCTCCAGAATCAAGCTTTTTGGCTGAGAGCGCACGGCCACCCCCGCCGTCCTTAAATATCTGCATCCAGTCCGCGGGGTACGCCTGCAGTCATGCCCAACACCGTCATGGACAAGCCTGCTGTCGTCGTCGAGTCGACCCCGAGGCGTGAGCCTGGCACAGGTACCGTCGTCCAATGCATCCTGCCCAGCCTGTTTGGAGATATATTCTAATTGCTTTTCTAGTACATAGTCCAATGGCCTCACCGAGACTGGACACTATCTCGCCCTCGATTTCACTTACCAAAGAATCCCTCGACAACGACAGACGGGCTTCTTCGCGGGCTTCCGGGTCCTCCCAACCGTCACTTGTTGATGACCGTGGGGTTGATCCGCTATCATTACACATCCTCAAGCGCACAGGCACAGAGGCGCAATTGAAGTATCGCCCAAGCGGACCAAATCCGGGGGAAGAAGGTACACGGAGTCGGCAAGGAAGTCTCAGTAATCACCCCGAAGCTCCTCCCAGTGAGAGTGCGGCTGCGACCGGAGTTAAGACAATTGCAAATGCGGGAAGAAGTATTCTCGGAGAAGTCCTGGGGAATGAAAGCGGGCACAAGAAGTATTAATAATCGCTCAACTCAAGCTAACTTATTTAGGAAGGGGTCATTGTTAACGCGTATTATGGGGGGGAAAGATAGTGACGAGTCGGATGATGACTCGGTTGAAAATCTGAAGCGGACTGAAGGCTTGGATGCTCAAGCTTTCTCGGCGCCTCTTGGCGTTGGAGCCGCCGCTGCTCCTCCGAAATATATTAGAGTTTGCAACCCTGTTATGGCGATGTTAAGCTTAGGTACGATCTCACAACAAAATCAAGAAAGACTTCGACCACCTTTTCCTTGCGCAGGAACTTTACAATCCATCAAATGCACGCTCTTCTTCGAAACCAGGCACGGCCTCGAAACCCAGTACCCCTTTCTCGAGGAATGGACATCCCCTGTTGACACCCAATGTACCGAACACTCTACCCCGTCACAAAACCGGCGCAATATGGTCGATGAAATTTAGCCGTGATGGCAAGTACTTAGCCGCTGGAGGGCAGGATATGATTGTCCGTGTATGGTCTGTGATAAGTACCCCGGAAGAAAGAAGAAAGCATGAATCTCTCGAGGAAGCTGTTGGCATTGGTGATGGAACGGAATATCATCAAGGGAAAGGCTTGAAGCTGAATGCGCCGGTTTTCATGAGCGAACCACTCCACGAGTACTCTGGTCATACTGCTGATGTTTTGGATCTCAGCTGGAGTAAGAACAACTTCCTCTTATCTTCCTCGATGGATAAAACTGTTCGACTCTGGCACGTTACCAAGAAAGAGTGTCTGTGCTGTTTTCAGCACAGCGATTTTGTTACAGCAATTGCATTTCATCCAAGGGATGACCGGTTCTTTCTCTCCGGATCATTGGACTGTAAACTTCGCCTCTGGAGCATACCAGATAAACAAGTCGCCTTCTGGAATGAACTGCCCGAACTCATCACTGCGGTGGCATTCACGCCAGACGGCAAATTCGCCATCGCTGGCAGTTTTGTAGGCCTCTGTTTGTTTTATGAAACCGACGGTCTTCGATATCACACTCAAATCCATGTGCGAAGCACACGTGGTCGGAACTCCAAGGGAAGTAAGATAACCGGAATCAAAGCGGTCTCTATCCCTACCGGAAGCTCGCATGGTGAAGTCAAGTTACTGATCACGAGCAATGACTCTCGTGTTCGGATGTATAATTTCCGAGATAAAAGCTTGGAAGTCAAGTTCAAGGGAAATATGAACACTTGCAGTCAGATTCATGCTACATTCAACGATACCGGAAAATTCGTTGTTTGTGGGAGCGAGGATCGAAAGGTGTATATATGGAATGGCTCAGCAGAAAACAATTCGAAGAGGGACAAACGCGGGTATGAACATTTCGAAGGTAAATTCATCTCCGTTACACAACTAATTCTAGCACACTCAACTATTGTAACGGTGGCCATTTTCGCCTCAACACATAGTCGACAATTACTTGCTGCATCTGGAGATCCTGTATACGAGCTATGCAAAGGACATCAGGGATTGAGTCTTGCCCCAACGGCATCCACCACTTCTGTTGCGTCCCAAATGAGTGCTGCGCAAGCCAATACATTCCATGCAGATGGTAATATTATCGTCACTGCGGATTATACTGGTCAGATCAAAGTGTTTCGACAGGATTGTGCGTGGGCACACCGCAAACCAGACGTTAGCGACACAGCATCCATTCGGAATCGGGCGAAATCGTCACTAACTCGAGGGTCGTCGTCATCTGTTCGGCCGTCAGGGTTTGCCAACTGGCGGAATAGCACCACTGCTAGCCAAAGCGGTTCAACACATTCTTCCTCACGAAAAAATTCTGTCTCATCCTTGGCTACTCCAACGAATTCAAGTTCGACTGCACTGGCTGGTAGGAATCTTGATGTTCCGAAATCGGGTTCCACAGTCCGGTCCAATGGACGAGGTACAAGTCCTTCGCCAACCCGAGGCCCCGGTTTGTTAGCACCTCGAGGTCGGACTCAGACTCAACAAGATGACACTCGTCTACGAAGCGTCTCGTCTGATTCTATGACACGCAAAAAGTCCACTCCGCAAGACAGGTTGATGCTTCAAGAGGACGGGCAGTCTATGGCTTTCTACAGCCTTAGCGCACAGCGACGCGAGACGGTTTACTCAGACCGATCGGTTAGTGTCTCCCCTCTGCCCGGTCGTCGTGGGTCTGTCAGCAGCGGGTATTCACTCGACAGCATTGAGGAAGCAAAGAGTTTCGTGGATGCGCCGGAGCGGCTATCTAGTGATAATGATATGGTGTGCCGGAACTGCTCAGCAAGGACGTTCAATGCATTCAAAGTACAAAGTGGACCACACAAGGGTCAGACAAAGTTGAGATGCTCAGTGTATGTTCCTTGTGGAAGTGCATTAACAGTAGATGTAAACATGTCTACGACTGACAGCTGATGTGTATCTCTTGTGGTTCGGATATATCAAGTGGATTTTGATTTGGGTGGCTGGCGTCAGGGGTCTCACTTTGTTTCGGGATAGAACTCATGTAGGTTAGTAAGTCAATAATTATTGATCTTTTGAGACCTAAGTACCATCTACGACGCCTCTCTATGTACTGTACACCGACTCATTAGCTCTCCTTAGCCTTCACATATTGCCTCCCTATCGAATTACAATTCCATCATTCTCAAAACGCTTGAAATGCCACACTCAAAAGCCTCAAACAAGAAAGGACTTCAAAAAGCCCGCGGTATTAACAAACCAATCGTCATCCAACAATAAACATTACCTCCAACGATGAATAAAATTAAATGTCCGCCTTGCGCATTATGGTTGCTTTTTAGTTTCCCCATTCCCAAACAGGTCGAAGAGCGCTTTGATAGGATGGCCTCTCTGGTGCCACACATCGCTGAAATGGATGAGGACAAGCCAGGCAGCTACCAGATTCGTAATGTAATGTAGGAGATATGCATACATCACACCGTAGAAAATCGCATAGCTGCAGAGTACGACGAACAGGATTGATGTGATGCTTTTACAATAGCAGTTTTGGCGGGGAATCATTTGACTACTAGTCACTGTTTCGACGAGAAGGATGAAGGGCGCGATGGATAGGACGTTGTGGTGTGAAGAGAATGGTGTAAGCCAGGCGACCTGGAGGTTTCGAACCCATACTATGAGGACCGGAATGTTGACTGGCAGTAACCAGATCATGAGAACGAAAAGCGAGTGTGTATAGTTGAAAAAGGACCAGGCTCGAACAGATTTGTCTTGTCTTCGGTCGTTGCGGAGCTAGAGTCAGTAAAGTTAGACACCAGAATATATACATCTCTAGTGCGATTGAGCGCTTTCACGCAACTCGAGAACTGAACAACGCACGCGACAACATAAGCGAATTGGAACGGAACCACGGTGGCGACGATGAACAGCAAGATAAGCGTCACTACAATTCGTCGTTTCGTTCGGCTGCTCGCAGCCACAGTGGTGGGATTATGGATTAACCTGCCATTAGAGATTATTTTACACAAAAGAATACCTTGTCTCTGTCGTCCACCAAGATCCAACCCAGCGGAAGACACCTGCGAGCCAAGGCGCACTGCGATCAAGCCATTGTATGACTCCTAGCCAAGGGAACGATGGGATCCGATTCCAGAGAGCGGTGATTGCGAGCGTCGTAAGGAAAGCAATCTTCGACACCAGAATCGTTACCCCAACCGAGACCAGAACAAATACTGGCGCTAAGAACCATAGAAAGGGTTCCCGAAGACCAAGCAGCATATCATTACGTCGGGGCGACTCAATTGACGACCCTCGTATTCGATCGAGCGCCTCGAGGGCTTTTCCATTGAAAACAATGAAGGGCGAAACTTCAGGAGTTTGGATCGACGCTAGCCAGACTGATGCAATAGAGATGAACAATAACAACATCGGCAGACTGTCCCGTATGACAAAGAGTAAACTATCATCAAAACTGATGAAATAACCTGCAGTCAGATGGATACCAATACAAAACATACCACCAGTATTATACTCCGAAAACTGCCGTTTCAAGCACATTGCCACAATAGCAAGGGGGAAAGCCGCCAAGCCAATTCTATACCGCATCACAGTCTTCCCAAAACTGCCCATCAAGTCGAATTTGACTTGAATATCCAGAGGAGCATCACAACTTGGATCCGTCCAAAATTGCAAGGTAACACCCTGACTTGGTACAGCGCCGTTGCGACGTATTTGAGGGACAAGGTAAGGGGCTAGGCCGTGTAAGTTCAGATCGACTTCACGCACATTGACAAAGAACTTCGATTCGTAAGGCTCTGCAATGGACTGTCGTACAAAGGGTCGAAAAAGTTGGCCATCGCAATCGGGGGTAGAAACTTGAAGTTTGTAGGCAAGCAGGCTGCTTTCCAGGGAGGGAATATTCAATTCTGTGGTTACCGCTCTAGCGCTCGGGAAGCGTTCATGAAGTCCGGTAGTCAATAACCCTATAATTAGAAATGAATTCACGACGCTTACCTGTGATGCTAACGTTGGACTGTAGTTTGGCTGCATTGGTATTGTAGAACTCAGCAACAACAAAACCACCTTCAGACTCTCTGGGACGTTCCACTACAGCCACAAATTGATGTTCGCCAATTGATTGCAGGTCGTACTGTAAATAGGAAAATGTCTCTCCTTGGAAGGGATATATCGTCTGTGCTGTAGATGCCGGGAGGAGGATCGCGTCCAGGGAGGCATCCTTACAAGCCAAACGAGTCGTTGTATCAATTTTGACCTGAGTTCCATCCATATAGGTCGAAGGATCCAATTTATTCAGAGCTTCCGCATATTGAAATTGCCATTCAACATTTTGCTTGCCTTCAAGAGGAAGGACTGTACAGAATAAAACATCAACACCTCGTTGCGAAGCATTTGTGAGATTTTGATCCGTCAGGAGAGAGAACGAGGAAAGCCACGGGTGAGATTTCTCTGGAGGTACTGGAAGAAGATGTATCCGAGGTTTCGAAGTAATCCCTGAGCCAAGTGTTGGAATCCGTAAACGCTCGCCCAGTCTCAAGTTTCGATGCGAGGCATCCCCAACAGTAAGTACCGTAACCGGTGCTATTGTCAGCGAAGTATCTCCAAGATAAATTACAGCCGTAGGGTAAAGTCTTCTGATTTATATTCTCGAGTCCACTCAGGTACAGTTTCTGGAAAACTTGCATCCGCTCTGCCCGTGACTTTGTCTGCGCAGGTCGGCGGACATCGACGACCTCCAATAAACTTTTCGCAACCACCTTTCGAAACTGATCACACCACAAGATAGCCTGATGATCCATACCAGTCCATACTCCAGGCACAGTAGAGGTATATACTGTGAACCCGTTCGTCATAGGCACAATGCTTGACGTTGCTGTATAATCTGATGCGACCGTATTATCCAGACCACCACCGGCAATGGAGATAAGTGTAACATGCCATAACGGATTGTTGTTCGCCCACTTGGCGGCATATGCTTTTCGCCAATATCCATTGACGTTGTTGTAAATACGCTGCATTTCCCAGTCAAAAGGAGCAGGAGGCAGTGCATGCGGCGCTGCCATGGTGATTATCGTATTGATAGAGTTTGGTAGGTAGTTTGGCATGGTGAGCATCGCACGCGCAACCACACCGCCCATACTGTGTCCGACAATGATTACGGACTGTGGGTCGGGGAGACCTACATCGTGAGGACCACGGCGAGTCTCGTGGTAAAGGCTCAAGATATAACTCACAGCCTCGTTGAGATACTCCGCTTGGTCCAGTAATGTTTGTCCGTGAAAGGCAGAAAAGTCTTCATTGAAATCGACTATTTGTTAGACGGATAATCCAAGGTTGTACCAGTGAAGAAGTCGAGGTTTCGAATTCCATCCTGCAGTATTGTATTATTATTTCTGTAAGCGTGATAGAATTGTGATGCCGCCTCGGCAGCGATTGGACGAACTTGACGATAACTCCCGGCATTTCCAGGGATGAAGAGGACAGGTACACCATTTGGCTAAAATCAGTTCAATCCCAAGATTAAAGTACCTCCATCGACACATCCATTTTCTGTTCTCTATACAGATACAGAGAGTACTTTGTAGCGAATCTGGTGTGTTCGGTATCGAAATCGGTGAGCTTTGCGTATGAGGGATACATGAAAGACATTTTACAGCCCTTAGGATCCCGTTGTAAGTTTAAAAATGAATGTGCTACTAGTCCCAAGAATGCAACTGATAAACATGCAAGAATAAAGGAAACAAGGGAACATCCTCTCGGTCGGATCCGGACACGGCCATCACGTAAGTTTGGCTTATTCGAAGGCCGAGGTAAGAGCGACGAGGTTTCCTCCATACTGGCTGACTCTACTTCCGCCCCCACGGATGATTGTCGAGCAGGCGAGGAGGTCTGATGCGGTATTCTTCGTGCAGTATCGGCGTTTGCTAATTGGGATCGCAGGGGTGATGTTGGAGAATAGACCGAGCTAGGGGTATACTGGGTGGATTCGAGGCGCTGTAACCGAACTGTCTCCCTTCCATCATAGTCTGTTCCTAGTCCTTCAGGAGGGGAAGCCGCATATTCACTGATCCGTTCATCGCCAGGAGATGGCCTGTATGATTGGGCTGACGATCGTGTTCCTGGCCTCATGGCAGGTCAATTGACCCTTTGCGCGAAGTGCGTGCCCAAATCGCGACAAAAGGGGTAATCGCTGGGTTAATTGCTGTTGGTGAGAGAGCGACAACGACGACAGCGACAAATGAATGTTAACAACACGCAATCCTTTCCGCGAAACTGACCACTTGCTCGCGCCAAGTGCGAACGAATCCTTATCCGAACAGCTGCACCCTGCCGCAACCAACGCTCAATCAAGGTCAGGAATGTTGTTGGAGCAGGCACACAATTGATACAGACGATATCGCGACGCGGATGCCGGCTGGGATCAGGAAGGAGAGAACTGGCAGGCCAGCCGAGGGAAGGCAGCGAGCTAGCTGAAGCTTGGCAAGGCGGATGGTCGTAGCAGTCGTAGAGGCGCTGTAGCTCGGCTTCACCACCACACACAAATCGCAGCCAGTTTCGAGGTGGGAGAAAAATTACAGGCGAAATTTGCCCACCATCAATGCACAGTTATGTAAGGCCCGACCAATCATTTCCCCCCAGTTCCTCACCGAAGCCTTCTGATTTCATTTGCTCGGAAAATAATGTGGAAGCGACCACGCAATTTCCATTTCAAGCTTACTCCTGTCACCACTATATATCCTCGCTGTCTTCAGCTGCAACGATAGTCTTGCCAGCCATCAACCTTGGGCGCGCCGTGTTGAAAGTTGATCTTGGACAAACGCTCAAGAAGAGTCTGTCAAGTCATGGGGAGATGCGTCAACATGACGGGAGTAGGTTCTCCAAAGTCGATTTCTTGGATAAAAATTGCGGGATCGCATCGCAAGCTAGCGTGACATCGTCCCGAGTCCTAGGTTGTTGGCTTCAAGGGTTCGTCGTTGAAGGCCAGTCATTGAGGTGCGGATGTTGATTCCCAAGCTGAGCCAACCATTGCGATACTCCGCTGCATCCCGATATCAAATGGTTCTATACCCTTGGAACAAGAGTGTCTTCGGAGTGAGCCGGCGTCCTTCATTTTTTCCGACGGACCTGGTTGCATCGAAAATATTGAAAACCCTGTCCACTGGTACACCTTGATCCTAACTATCAAGAAAGGGGAAAATCTGTCATCACGGAACTCAAAAATTCTAATTCGAATTCCGCAAGGGCTGTCAATACTGATGATGCCGGGATACGTTTCCCTCCCCCCTCTGTAACGTAGGAACTCAATCTCGCCAAGTTCGGATACACTTCTTCCTGATAAGGACGAAAGGAGCCTATCTTGTGATCAATCGGTTCCGTGGGGGCAGAGCTTCACCCCTGACAGTCGAAATATCTGTGCCTTTCGATATCATGGCACGCGGCAAATTTTCCTATCTCGTGTTTTTCAAAGAAACTTCTCACATGGGACTCTATGTCCCCCGTCACCAGGGTGGTGTTGTGTGAACAGATAACAATTAAGGTTTCGGTGTACGGTAGGACAAAACCTGGCCCCCGTTAAATTAACCAACGGTACCTTGCAGAGCATGAGTGATCCCGATGAGCACAATCTTTGCCATACCGCTAAATCCCGACTTCTCGTAAGATCACGCGAATTGCGACATCGCGACCGGGTCGGAGGAAACTACATCATCTGATGTCTGTATTCCGCCATTGGAGCACGGGACAAATCTCCGGTGTGCTCGGTATTTCGGAAATGATTAGAAAATTTTTGTATCACTTAAAATAGCGAACAGCTATCTCGAAGCTAGTTTAGAGCCCCAAACGCTGTTTGGGAAACAACCAAGTAGTACATAGTACTATATGTTTTGCCAATAAACTCTGCGTGTTGAGAAACGTGGAGCTAACCCCACGAGTTCAGTCCCTCAGCGTGTGGTGGAGCTTCCGTCGTGCGTGCCGCGCCTCACTCTGAATCCGTTTGCAATTGGCATTTGATAAGCGAGCAACCACGGGATGCCTATCTGGCCCTCGCCGATTATCAGTCCCAGATTCACTGCGTGCTTTCATTAGCTTGTAACACGAAACAAAAAGTGACGTGGCCACCGGCGTCCGGCCTAGATAGGCCATTTCCCGTTATCGCTTGGCTTACCACTGATTTTCATTAAACTTGCAAAATCCGGGGTGGGGGGGCCTCAAGGCGTTATCGCTACCAATGAAGTTGGACCAAGTCTGGTGATCAGCGATAGGGGGGCCTATCGGCGGGATGAAACGCTTCCGGGGGATAAGGCGTGCTGTGCATTTCGCGAATATTCGGCCTGTGACGGTCTACGGCGATAACACGCTGGCCTCGCGAATGGTGCGCACGTAGCCAGGATTCCTTAATTCGGCGAGAATAATTTGCTGGACCCGTGGGGAAAATTTGGTCCGGGCCGGATGGGGACGTGAAAGGTGCCGCTCGTCCACGCGATAAGATATGAGAGGAACGGGCGATAATGGGGGTTTATCGGTTAAAGAAAGGGGGGGTGGGCAAGGCAATCAATCGCCTTGGTTGACGATTTTGCGTCCAAATTATATGGTGTGCTTTATTTCCCCTGTAAACTTTATCGGGGGTTTGATTGTGCAGGAAATTAAGATTTCAATTTTGGGTGCAGGTGATCCGGGTTCGAGTGGGGAGTCGCTGTGCAAGATTGGCTGCGATTCGACTAGCGGAGTGGGGACGTTTGACTCCGTGAAATTTGTTTGCAATTGATGACCAAAAGTATTTAAATGGCTCCGTGATAGACGCCGCCGAGCCGATCGCGTTCCCACATCCCATCATTCCATCATCACATCACCTCACCATCATCGCCGTCATCATCATTATCGGCTCCCATTTCGTCACGCGGCAGGACGGTATTTGAACTCCCAGTGCGCTGTCTGTCGCTCGGCGCTGTCGCTCGGCGATTTGTTCCTGCAGCTGATCGATCCGGAAAACCCTGCACGCAATATTTCGCTCCTGCCGGAACACAGCCAGCCAAACATTCCCGCACAAGGGGTCACGAGGCTACCAATTTTATATCGGACGAATCAGGGGGCGTGCTTGACGCACTCTGGACATCTACCCGCCGCAGTCCTCCCGTCGAGATTTGAATTTTTTTTCTTATCACACCATATCGTCACGGTTATCGCACGCCCACTTTTTGGGGCCGACCACAAAGCCAACTAAATCGCACGCCCCGTTTTATTTATCTCCTTTCTGCTGCTCCACGAACCGCGGTCCGCAGCCAGCCCGAGTCAGTCAGTCCTTCCGCCGGCAATCCGTCGACGTGTCCCCGTTTCCTCCCCTTCGACGCCTGGTTCGTCCGCGCTCCTGCTTCGTGAATCATCATCCAAGGTGCGTTATCTGATCCCGCGGCTCAAGTGGGACCCACGGGAAATCAAATTTTTTTGCTTCCTTTGATGGACCACATGAGCACCGCTAATTTTCGCAACTTTCCACTAACCACGCTGTTTAGCACCAGGACATCGATGCTACGACGTTCATGACATACTCGAGATCAGTCAGCGATTCAATAATGGTTGCATCGACCCCTGCCACCAACGGCAGCCATGACGACCCAGCCTGGAATGGCACCTCCGAACGAGCCGCACTTCAGAATGGCGATGAGAACCACGAGGCCAGGCAAATGACCGACTCACCGCCCTCTTCGAACGGTGCCGCCCTCGCTCACAACAACAACGGCAACCCGCCAGTCTGCCAGAACTGCGGCACCTCGACCACACCTCTATGGCGGAGAAACGAGCTGGGAGCGACCCTGTGCAACGCGTGTGGATTGTTTCTCAAGCTTCATGGCCGAGCGAGACCGCTGAACCTGAAAACCGACACGATAAAGAGTCGCAACCGAGTGAAGAGCGTCACTCAGCCGAAGAGGAAGGTATTCTCCCCATACGATAAGGCTGATTTCCAGATGGTGTTTGATGACCACAAGGGGCATAATCCACACCCCCGACCCGGATTGAAGCACATGAACGGCCAGAGCAACGGATACTCAAATGGACATATGAGAATCGAGCAACACCCGAAGTCTCGCATGGACATGTCCCGGCAACCCTATGACCACCACGAATCATCCTACTCCTCGCAAGCCTACTCCTACGCACGCTCGAACGCCTCGTCGACTGAATCGGGTAACGAATATTCTCCTCCCAGTGGACCCATATCAGAACCTCCCAAGCCATACTCGCCATACTACGGAGCCATAGGTAGCCCAAGAGACTACACTCGAGGCCCGCACTCGCCTCCCTATTATCCCGTCCATCCTCATCACTCGTTGGGTGGACCACCTCCGCTCTCGTTGCCTCCTACCTCGCACTCGGATGGATCTCGCTCATTACCACCCCCTGCGAGTCTCCTCCGTCCATCTCCACCTCCTCGACATGACTCGCCTCAACTCCCTCCGATCTATGCCATGGAGGCTCAACGACACCTCGCCCCACACCATCCGCACAGTCCCCTTGTCCCTGCAAAACGAGATCCCCCTTCGCCCGGCCCATCCCTCGCAGAACAATTCGAATCCCTAAAACAGTCAAACGAGCACCTACGAGGCCGCGTAATGGAGCTTGAACTCGTCAACGATCTCATGAAATCTCGTGTCTCCGAACTCGAGTCCTCGGAACAGAAGGCTCGTTCTACCATCGAAGGTCTCAAGTCCGATATCTCCCAATACCAAACACGGGAAAACGATCTCTACCGCAAAATCGATAAACTCCAGGACGAACTTGTTGGCGCCTACAAAACGCGCCACTCACGAAGTCCGTCAAATTCTTCCCACAGCGTCGGTGACGAGGAATCCGCCGCCAAGCGAAGAAAGGTCTCCCTCTCCGAACTAGTCGAGGCGAAGAAACAACAAACCGCACAACAATCTCCCTCCCCCATCTCCAACGGGGACATCAAACCGGAGTGAATTCTTGCTGCTGCATGTACTTTTATTAAAACAACGGGCGTTACAAAATTTTCAGGCTTTCGGGAAACGTTGTAAGGAAAACTGCTAAAAGGAAAAGGGTGTTCGGGTGGCCAAAAAGTTGGATTGAGATCGGTGTGACTGATATTATTTGGATATGAAAAAGCTCTTTGTGTTGATAGTGATTTTGTTTGTCGTTTTCTTTCGGAGTTGTATGGATCTGGTGGTGTATTGGGATAAAAGTGATGGAAAACTCGGAAAACTGGAAAAATTGGTGCTGGAGTCGAGGGGCAAATTATCCATATGAATATATTCATTCATCTCCTCTTAAAGCCCTCTTGTGCCATATCCCGACTTTCATGAGCGCTTTCGAATAGTCAACTCTCGCTACGTCTGACACATGCGGTTATCGCGATATTAGTCACACGCATCCCGCAGATCAGAGTCAGACTTGATTATCGTTGCCTGAAACCTCCATCATACGCCTGCCATCGGTCAATTACAACTATGAGCGCTCAATCCAAGTTCTTTGACACGTATTGCAAGTTCAAGGACGCTGCTAACTGCCCAGTGTCGAGACTCTCAAGAAGCCATTCATAGACAGACTTGCGACGGCAGTCGCAATTCCGAGTGTCTCGGCTGATGCCTCGTATCGTCCGGAAGTCCACAGAATGGGCAACTGGCTTGCCAGCGAGCTAGAAGCCCTTGGTGTCACGTATTTCTTTACTTGTGAATTGCTAACAATAGTGTGGAGAAGCGGCCCCTTGGGAAGCATGAAATGCAAGGCGTGGAACTTGAATTACCACCCATCATCCTTGGTCGATATGGTTCGGATCCCAGCAAGAAAACCGTCCTAGTGTACGGCCATTATGATGTGTAAGGCATTTCTCTAGCACTCTGATGATATAGTCAACCTGCTTTGAAAGATGACGGGTGGACAACAGAACCATTTGTCCTTACACACGATCCCAAGACTGATCGACTTTACGGACGGGGTTCCACAGACGATAAAGGCCCTGTCCTTGGCTGGCTCAATGTCATTCAAGCCCATAAGGAGGCTGGCATTGAATTTCCCGTCAACTTGTTGATGTGCTTTGAGGGAATGGAGGAGAACGGTTCTGAAGGTCTCGATGAACTCATCGAGCAAGAAGCCAAGAAGTTCTTCAAGGATGCCGACTGTGTTTGCATCAGTGATAATTACTGGCTGGGAACTACAAAGCCCTGTCTCACTGTACGCCGTCACTTACTATTACTAAGAGTAGTATGGTCTGCGAGGAGTAAGTTACTTCAAAGTCATTGTCAGTGGACCAGGAAAGGATCTCCATTCGGGTGTCTTTGGCGGAACAGTCCATGAACCTATGACAGATCTAATCTTCTTGATGAATTCGCTTGTCAAACCAAATGGAGAGATTTTGATCCCTGGTATTAACGACCAGGTGGCTCCTTTGAAGCCTGAGGAATCCGCTTTGTATCAGGACCTTGCATTCTCTATGAATGAATTATATGACGCACTCGGTAGTGAAACATCTCTTTTCCACGACGAGAAGAACACCTTGATGCACAGGTATTTCAACTGCTAGCAACGGTGGTAACAATAGATGGCGATACCCTTCCCTATCTCTCCACGGGATCGAGGGAGCGTTCTCCGCACCCGGAGCAAAGACCGTCATTCCAGCACGCGTCATCGGCAAGTTCTCAATCCGTACAGTTCCCAACATGGAACCATCCGATCTATCCAAACTTGTCTCCGACTACCTGCACAAGACATTCGCCACTCTCAACACCAAGAATACACTCAAAGTCGAGGAATTGCATGCCGGCAAATGGTGGGTTGCATCTCCTGATCATTGGAACTACAGGGCTGCTTCAAAGGCTGTTGAGGGCGTTTTCGGCGTGAAACCTGATTTGACCAGGGAGGGTGGAAGTATTCCCGTTACCTTGACGTTCCAGGATTGTTTGGGAAAGAGTGTCCTCTTGTTGCCTATGGGAAGAGGTATTCTCCCTTTTCGGATGAGACCTAATTTCAGGGGATGATGGTGCTCATTCTACGAATGAAAAGTTGGATCTTTCTAATTATATCTCTGGTAGTCTCCGCTTGGGATATTTATGTTGACGTTAGGGATTAAATTACTCGGAGCGTATTTACATGAGATCGCCGCGATTAAAGCAGAATGATCTTCTGGCGAAAGAAAGAATGAATAGTATTTTAGGAGATGTCACTGCATCTTAGGTGTTATAATGTATCGATATGCACATCCTATCGCTATCTCTGTCTGCCAGGGTCGATTATATGGCCTTGTAATGTAATCCACACCTAGCACCAGATCCTGCTTTGCTTATCGGTCTTTCGCCCCTTGAGAGTATGATCTTCTCATTTCTGGTACACGGAGATGAGATCATTATCTCCAATATCCCGTTCATCCGTCGTTCCCTCCGATCAGCAATCGATCAAAATAGAAAGATTGGATAGTTCGAAGGCTGGCCGGGTAAGCCTTCCGTATCTCGATCGGCGGTGGGACGAGTTCCCCTGAATTTCAAGGGGCACACCGCTGCAGTTGATGTCATTCCAGACGTATATGACTTTACCGACAATCACATCCGCTGCTATGCTTTCGTGGCTGTTGTAAAATGAATCTATAAAAAATTGCATGCTTTTTGACATTGCCGGAGCAAACACGTTGATCTATCCTGGCTACGTGTCGTGCGCAAGGCCACTCATCACTTCCGGATGGATAGGTAGTTCCCAACCTGGAGAAATAAGTCTGTCTCGCTTCTAGCCAATGGGCGCAAATTCGGAGGTCAGAATTCACGATACGTTCGTTATAATTACAAGGCTATCATTGAAAGCATCTGACGCGATATTGTCAAGGAGATTATAGCCAGCAGAGTATTCAGTAAGAAGATTGAACATGGTTGATAGTTTAAGTATTGATGAGTATGTATATACATTTTCATATCTCCCGGCATCTGTAAGTCGCCTTACCCCGCCTAGTGTACATATATAAAACCCAGCTACAGTACACAGTCCCATTCACGCCCTCGGAATCCGGTTCAAAAACGCCGTCAACTCACCCTGATCCAACTGCGGTCCATCACTATCCACAGCCTGCAACAATGCCTCCAGCAACGTATCCAAATTCTCCAGCGGCACCCCCGCACATCGACTCACAACGACTTTAATCTTGTCCTCTGTCAACTTGTTCTGGTATAATAAACTCTCTACATGTTGTTTCAGCGCGGCGTTGTTCTTGTTGTAAGCTGTTATACGGGCGCGGAGAATGGATGCTGGAGGGAGCGGTGGGGCATCGACTGCACCGTCTGTGTTGAGAGGTTTGACGATCATGGGGGCGTCGGCGTCAAAGGGGCCCGAGAAGGACATCGCGTCGCCGTTGACGTTACTGTGTTGGTAGAAACGGGTTTCCTCATCTGCGATTGCCTTATCTAGGTTTTTGGATTTCTTTTGCAGATCTTCGAAGATTGTAGTTTGTTCTTTGAGGAGATGTAGTTTTCGACGTGTGTCGGTTAATTCGCGTGTTTTGTCTTTGAGCTTGGCGTGTGCTTCATCGAGAAAAGTTTGCTTTTGTTGTATTTCCGTACTGAAGTCTTCATTTAGCGAGTCTAATAACCCCCGCATTTCTATGGTCAATAAATATTTCCAAGGGTAGAGTGCCTTGAAGGATGTCCTTTGATTTCTGGTTTGCGGCGGTGGCAGTAGCACTATTGGGTGGTCTCGGTGGTGCTGCTACTGCTCCATGCCTTCCGATATCAAAGTCAATCGCTCGGAGGCCAAGTTTGTTGGGTAAGTATGCGTCGGCGCTGAGTTCCTGCAACTGATCCACTAAACTCTTATTTCCCACTCTGGCGGCAATGTTCAGTGCAGTATCTCCATATTGATCCTGTGCATCCAAGACATGATTGCGGAAATAAGTTAAACTGACGCTCCCTCGTCCTCGCGCGATAAATTCCAAGAGAGACTCAAGGTAGTATCGTGCTGCTGCACCTCGTCCTTTGACGCCTGCTGTTATGGCGATATGGTGGAGAATTGTCCGCCCACCGTTATCGGTGATAGGGATGGCGGAGTGGAGGCTTTCGAGGAGACGGGAGAACGATTGTTGGTCGTGATTATTTGTAACTAGGACAGCGCGTATGAGAGGCGTTTCTCCGGAATCATTAACCCTCCGTGGATTTGCGCCTTTTCTAATGAGTGTTTCGACTGTCGGTAAGCGGGCTAATGCCGATGCCCAGTGTAACGCAGTATGCGAATATTCATCAATAATGACATCCATTTCAACATCTTGCGCTCTAGCATCCATTAGAGCCTTTGCCGAAGTGGCATTCGGATCGGATTCGAGGAAGAGGTTTATCATCAAATCTTTGGAAAGTCCGTAATTCTTGGTGTCCCGTGGATGAATAGGTGGTACGGGCGAAAAGTCTTGTTGACTATAGGTTTGTGGATTTTCGGGAGGGCCTTGTGAGTCTTCGATCTTCAGCGACGGAACCGCATCTTGATCAGAGAAACGATACCGCTTAGGTGGTGGTTCACTGTATTGTGCTGGTTGATTACCCCAATGGACTGGGGCGTATTGTGGATCGGAGCGACTTGGGAGGTAGCTTGAATGCGAAGGTTGACTGGGGGTAGGAGAGGGAACGGGAAGTGGTGGGCCAAATCGATTTGCCGCAGAATATCCGGTGAAGCTGGTTTCCTGAGGATACTGTCGTCCATTTGTGAGGGATCCTCCAAGACCGCCACTATACATCTGCTTCCGTTTGGCTGCATTGGCTTCTTCCTTGGTCGGAGTTTGATGTAATTCGCCCGCTGATGACGGGTCGAACTCTAGTAGGGGCCGCAAGATCTCGTCAACCCCGTATTTGCGGCAGAAGTCTACTCCGATATCGAATGGTACCCTATCATAGTCAGCATCTTCATGGGATGCAGTGTCTTACCATGTTCCTTGATACTTGCCATACCCGCCTTGGACTTTCTCATGGGGACCTGTAATGATCTCCTTCTCTAGGATCTTTGTGCGCCGTCCTTTGTCTATCCCAGCGATCTTAAGTATCTGCGTTGCATTGAGACAGGAATCGGACTGCCTCTTCATCGCAGCAATGTCTCCGACCGTCATCTCTATGACCGGTATATTTGAATAGCTCGCCTAAGATGAGCACACGCTACGCAGACACCGGGGGGAGACTGACCTTGTATATGCCGCTGACGGGCAGGTTGGCGATTTCCTGGGGCGGCGGAGTCAAGGTCGGCGTGGAATGAGCCGAGTCCATCCTGCTCCGATGAGTGTTGAAGAACGCCAGCGAAAAGTCCGACTCGGGCGTCGCTCACACAGCTGCAGGGACGCTACTGTGCTATCTGCAAGAATGGCTCTGTTTACGAAGAGATGAAGGCCGTTGATGTGGTGACAGATTGATGAAGTTTTGATTGGGTGCGTGCGTCTTTGACTGGTGATATTCGCTGCCGCATGCGTGCGTGCGTGCACCGTGTAACAAAAAAAGGTAAAGTGCTGGGCGTGATTGAAATCAGCCCAACAGATGGAAAGGTATTAGGTAAAATAACTTTCGCTTTCGAGCCCCGGGATTCTGGGCCGGGTGGGATTGTTTAACGGAGAAGAGAAACTTTTAGTTTATCCGAGGATATAACTGTTCTTGAACACAATCGGAGGTGTTCTGTCTTCTCGGTTTCTCTTACACTCTAGTAAGTTTTACGAGCTGCTTCAAGTTCTCATTCTCTGTATCTGACCTCGATCTATATCCCAAAATCCAGTTGTTCAACCCGCCCCATAGTCTCAGATCTAATTATCTCCCGCACAAGTGCCATTATCCGTTCGTTTGTCAATTCCCTGGCCCCCTTCTGGTACCCGTGCTAAAAGTATTTCCACTTCCCAAGCAGTGAGATACATCCAGTGGGTTAACTCTGCAGATGATCAAGCATGGCGATAGTATTGCTAATGTTATCAACGAAGTCCTCAGCCGTGTCGGGTGGGAGTCGTGGTGACATCCCATGTGATTTGTGAGGACTAGTCTGTATGGAAGGGTATTTTGACGAGAACAGTAGTTGGAAATGAGATCAGATGAGATGACCAAATGTGGCGTTGTATACGTATAATGACTCTGCAAGAGCATCATCGGTGGAAATCACCCTGCAATACGTACATAAGAACAAAAAGTATTACCGCTCATATGCATATGCATACCCAAGCAACGTTGCGAGATTGAGAAGAAGGTCCCAGATAATTGCCCCTCGCCACGACCGACAACTTGAACGAGTAAAGCTAGTCCTCAAAACAATGGAAACGCTCACTCCCACGTGCATGCCAAAACAGGCGATAGAGCATACGCTCTCCTAAGTAACCAAACCCCATGCATGTATCAGAAAAGACCCCAAGCCCAATAAACACAAGACACCTTCCAAAGAATCCTACCCGACAGGAAAGTCGATCTGCATGGGAGACAAAGGTGTCTTTGGGGCGATGGCTAAAGTCGACTCTTATACCGACGTCGCGATAACCATCCTTGGGTATATTATAATTAGTGAACCTTTGAAGAATGTCGATACGGATTTAGCGAAGGTGCAGAATGATTTGAAGAAGGTTAATTGGATGGGGGTTAGATGGGGGTTAGATGGGAGGTTGCAGGCTACGGTTTTTCAGGCTGCTGATACAACCAATACTGCTGGGGCCGTGCCTTTCGGCTCAGAGGAGGCGCCGCTGACACTGGTTGGGGACGAGGAATGGGTGTTGACTGAGGTCGATTCACTGTGGGAGCGAGTTGTACCCTAAGCGAGGTGGATAGGTCAGATGAGGGAGCACAAACTCAGTATTGAAGCAGTAATGTCAATATATCTTTGTCTTTGTCCGTACTATTTGAAACTGTCGATTAAGGCATAGAGGCAAAATTAGCGATGCATTATTTCTGACTGTCGCAAATGGACTGTCCATAGATCCACATAAATGACATCTAATCTCCACCTCACCAACTCGGGTAAAGTCCCTTCCCCATATTTTCCTATCAGATACCGCCGTAAATGAACTGAGCGGCCGTGGCCATCGGCCTAACCTTCTGACGCAATGCGAGAGACAGCCAATTTCCTCGGATAATAGTGATGACGAGGCCAGCTGTCGGCTAATGTCGGCAAACGGGTCCGCCAGAGTGGGATTATCAGAGTGGGCCGGGTATTAGATAGCGACGGCAACTAGAGGAGCGAGTGTAGCGATGGCCGTACTAGGCCCAAGTATCGTAAAACGGCATGTCGCAATGTGAGACGTGGCCTGTTTTGTTTTAAGGTTACAATAGTGTGGCGAGACCTGTGCCAAGACGGAGCGTTTCATGTGACCCCTGAGGGAGGCTAATGTTGGCGACCGGAGCACCGAGCCAAGACCCAAAATAACACATCCTATTCGGGACGACAGAACAGGATCCATTGATCGAAAAGGGATGACTAACTTGCCGAGATAGAATCCCAAGTGGAGCCCGTGAGATGAGCTTCGCCACAGCTATTAGCGCGGTACCTAGCCACTCTAGGAAAACAGAAAGGCAGAGAGACAGAGAGAGAGAGCGTCCGCCCCGAGTCCGCCTTAGCCGGTATGAATGGTCGCACTAATAATTATTTTAGGTGTGCGCTATGTCATACAAAATAGCTGGAGGCGTCACTCCACCGGCCAGTAGGAGCGGGAACCAGGCGTGGCGGTGCAGTCGGATATACGAAGAACGGCGCCTGATTGGCCGGTCTGGATGCAGTTCGAGTTTTGATTTGCTTCGTATACATGAGCCATTTATATTAGGTGGGCCAACCAAAGCAAGGCACGCCAAGCGTCTCCTGACTTTGGAGGGGGGCTTCTTATAACCACGCGGCGGACTGATATCACCACTCTCTTTTTTTTTAGTGACATATCCTATTTCTTGTCCGCGGCCCCGAATCGCACCCGTCGTCGTCGCACTTGTTGCCAATGCATATTTCGGTGTTTCTGGGCGTGCTGCCTTGTCTTGCGCAATGTGTCTGTGCAATCGCACTCGCCCCTCGGCAGCAGGGCGTCCCTGGCGTGGTACAGGCGCCAATGTGGAGGAGAGATGGCACAAGGAGCGTCGAACAGGATATCCTGCGAAGAGACCATCTGCAGCGGCGGCAGACGGCAGACACGGTCTCGGTACCGCTGCCAGGGGCATACAATAAACTTCTTTATTTTGCGAACAGTAATGTCTGCTAATCAAACTTTATTAACGTGGCAGTTACCATCGGCACTCCGGGGCAGAAGCTCGCACTGCAAATCGACACGGGATCGAGTGATATCTGGGTAGAAGTGCCTGAGTCGAGACTATGTCAACTTTCGACGAAGCCCTGTGCAACAACAGGAACCTATGAGAACACATCCAGTTCGACATATCATTATGTCAACAGTCTGTTCTCCATCCAGTATGCAGATAACACCCAAGCTGTCGGAGATTATGCAACAGAAGATTTCCAAATCGGAAGTACATCCCTATATTGTGGTAATATTGACGGTAGATGCAAAAGTAACAAACATGCAATTCGGTGTCGGTATCGATGCAACGTCTACAGAAGGTGTCATGGGGGTTGGATTTCGATCGAACGAAGCAATTCTACAATTCGCCGGAGCTTCTTCGTATCCCAACTTAGTCGACCAGATGGTCTCCCAGAACTTGATCAATTCACGGACATACTCCCTCTTCCTCGACGATATCTCTGCATCAGCAGGAAATATCCTCTTTGGCGGCGTCGATACAGACAAATTCACGGGAACACTCTCCACTTTCCCCATCAACACCGACTCATCCGGGATAGCCTCACAGTTCGTCATCACCTTAACAGGTCTAAGCGTCACTGCTCCCGGCGGATCCGCCACCGGTGTAGGCGCCTCGTCACTGTACCCGCTCAGCGTCCTGCTCGACTCTGGATCATCGTACATGTCTCTTCCCTCCGCGATGGTCAAATCAATTGCTACAGCAGTGGGAGCAGCGTATTCGAATCAATTGGGTGGATATATCCTTCCCAACTGTAATTCTCAATACTCATCAGGAACACTCAACTTTTTCTTCTCTGGCGTTGAAATTCAAGTCCCCTACAATGAATTCATTGTCCATCCCACAGCAACAGACGGCTCCAGCTTTCTTTACAACGACGGATCACCAGTATGTATGATTGGAGTCATCCCTGGATCCTCTTCTGACGTCGCTGTCCTCGGGGATACCTTCCTCCGATCCGCCTACGTCGTCTACGACTTGGTACCCCCCCTCCCCTCCCTATTCTCGTGTCTTTAATCTTTTCACGTTGTTTTTGTGAGTTTTCTAACATCTGCAGGACAACCAAGAAATCTCCCTCGCACCCGCAAAATTCAACCAAACCGCAAGCAACATCCTCGCCATCCCCAGCGGCAAAAACAAAATCCCCTCCGCCACCGCCGTCTCAAACCCCACCACCCTGACCTTGGGATCCAATCTCCTCCCCTCGAATCTGCCCAACGGCCAGACTCCCACGGGCACCGGCGGCGCAATCGGCACGGGCACGTCCCAGAGCGGGAGTTCGTCCGCTGCCAGTGGCCATGGTTTATATGGCAGTGGGACGGATTTGGTATTTGGAATGACGACTTGCATTTGTGTTTTATTGGGAGCTTGGTTGGCTTTATAGATTTGCAATCAAAATTGGGATTGAATGTTATTGTGCGTGGGTTTAGTATACTCATGGAGATCAGAGGACAGTATTTTCAAGAGGAGAGATAGGAATTAGGAAAAGATGGCTGTTGTAATATTTATTAGGAGGAGGAAAAATGGTTGGATCTACACTGCTTGAGGGTTGGTGCATTGCCTGTTTGTCTTTCCTCTTTATTCAATAGAGATTATTATCTATCTTATCCTCGACGGGATATTGTATGAATGAAAAATATGTCGGATTTGTGTTTCAGAATTTCTTTCAGTTAATGCTGCGAGAGTTCTCCTGTTTGTTCTGTCGCCTCTTCCTTGACCTTTTGCTTGATTTCCGTTTCAGCAATATCTTCCATTACCCACGCCCTTGCAGCCAACTGCACTTTTTGCGCTTCAGCAGGTCTATCCCACCCTGGAAGTTCAGGATCAACTGCATACCCACCCGAAACACTCAACACATGAGCCAGGTATTTATAGCTTTCTCTGGGATACTCGATCGTAAGAGGTTCCTTGGGGGGATTAATAACCGGCACAAGATTATCCTTATCATACACACACTCCAACGAGATGATTTTCCACTCACCCTCCACTCTCACAAGTTTAACCAAGAACGTCGCCGAACTGCTGAGATCGTAGTCCGTCCCATTCAATGTCGTGCGAGTATTAATCGTCCCATACGCCTCACATAGCGCTCTATCCCCCTTGACTAATTGCAATTAACAGATCCCCGCGTGCATATGGTGGGTGAATTACTAAGAACATCGACTGGGTTGACGACGTGTTTGACGGTCCCGATGCCAGGTTTCTTCATCAACCGCTTTGCCATGGCACGACTGCCCGTGATATGCTCGTTGATGGTGCCCTTGAACCATGTGATTTTGAGGGATGTCCTTTCGGTGTCGGGATGCCAGAAATTGCGCATCTTGTGCCATTGCGCGGTGTCCCTGCAGTAGCGTTCTGTGACGACAATTTGTTCGACTTTAAGGCGGTCGAGCGCATATGGTTTCGAGGATGAGGCCATGGACGTTGGAGTGGATGACTTGGACAATTAAGGCGAGTCGTCGGCTGCGCTTGCTGTACTTGCTGCGCTCGGATCGGTATTAGCCCGAGCGGGGGATGGGGTAAGTGTCTCAGGGGTAGAAAGCAAGCCAGTTCCACCAGATTAGAAACCTCAAACGCGGATTTCCCTGTCTCATCTCCGTAGTTTCATTGGTCAGTGACCACTTGGCCAATCAAGTATTAAGGCACGATGAACCACTGCCTCATGAACCGGCACCGCTTCGACTCTGCCTGAATCTCGCCTCGCTCGCCCAGAAATTGAAACTCCAAGCATCATGAAGAAGTTCATGAAGAGCAACTCTTCGCAGGATACCCAACAAGATCCAAACCGATCCGCCTTGTTTGGGAATCGCAACGCCGGCACCACCGGCGGCACTGACTCCCGTTCCGCTCCTCAGGGTCGCGATCCATATTCTCAGCGTCAAGAACCCGCTTCCGCAAGTCGAAACCCTTACTCCCAAGATCAGTCTCCATATGCCCGTGACCCATATGCATCTCGCGATCCCTATGCGTCCCGTGATGCGTATCCTTCCCGGGATGCCCCACCTTCTCGACCATCGCCTGGCCCACGAGGCTATTCCAATGACTCACAAGATAGCAGTCGGAATGCCCTCTTCGGCAACAGAGCTCCGTATAATCCAAGAGGACAAGATGATAATCGCACGCCTTATCAGTCAGCTCAGGAAACCGATCGATACGACGAATATCAACAACAAGCCGAGAATAGCGATGAAGATGTCGAGGCTGTGAAGCAGGAAATTCGTTTCACAAAGCAAGAGTCCCTTTCATCCACACGGAACGCCATTCGAATTGCTTCCGAAGCAGAGGAACAGGGCAGAAACACACTTGGTCGTCTAGGCGCACAGAGCGAGAAACTCTCGGGCATAGAAAAAAATCTCGATGTCTCTGCTGCGCACACTATTATCGCAGAAGACAAAGCCCGTGAACTCAAAAAGCTGAACCGCTCGATTTTCGCAGTCCACGTGTCTAATCCATTTACAAGTAAATCCCGCGCCGAGGAAGAAGAACGAAAGATCATGCAACGTCACGAGATGGAGCGTGAGGAGCGGGAACAGAATCGGAAATACGCCTACGAGTCCACGCAGAGGGTTAACTCCGCGTTGGACAAGCCTGGCACGGGGAGGAAACCCAAGTCACAGGAAACGGGACGTTCGACGATTGCGCAGAGGAGTCAGTTCTCGTTTGAGGAGGATGAGGAGGATGTCCAGATGGAGAAGGATATTGATGCGAATTTGAATACGCTGGGGGATATTACGAGTCGATTGAAGGGGCTTGCGTTGGCTAGTCAGACGGAAATCGATTCGCAGAATAAGAAACTTGATCAGATTACGAATAAAGTCGGACCCTTGTGTTTTATGCTGATAATCAGGGCGATAATTTGGGTACGAGAATTCACATCAATACGAATCGCTTGAACAAGATTCGATAAAGGGGTTAGGAGCAATAGTGATAGTATACGGGCGGACAGACACAGCGGTGACGGAAAGTGTAAATAACAGGGACGGGCGGCATTAATTAATCACATTTGGCGATGGCCTTCATGGCAGAGTTTCATGGGTTGCTTGAAGCCACTTCAAGCCCAGACAAGCTACTACTTGTCTCCTGCTTTATGCCTTTAGACCAAGGCTGATCTAACAGATGGCGCACCGTTTCGCAGAGGCACGTCTGTACCTCCTGTTCGATCCATAAAAGAAAAGAAGCTGAGACCAGATATTATTATACCCCATCAATTAAATGCAATATGTACTACGGAAAGAAAAAGAAATCTCCCGCCCAAAGCAACTTCTCCTGTCCAAAGCATCATCTACCGCCGCTGTCCATCCATAGCAACCACAATCTAGTCCAGTGGCTACCTAGCCACAACGATCTCTCCCGGCCGCGGCACATATCCCTCCGGCCAAGTAAGATCTCGCCGCATCACAAACCCAGCGGGATACGGCGGTGGCTCGTGCCCCCTATGCTGTGCGGCCAGCTGCACATGCCTCGTCATATTACTCCTAACCGAGAACCAATGTCCTACTTGATGTCGGGGGCAATCCGGAAAGGGACAAGGATAAGGCAACGCCCCCGTGTGAACCGTTTGGTGAGCCCGCAAGGCACTGGGACGGAGGAATCTTGAGTCGCAGGCTGGGCATTGGTGTCTGGGTACTTCCGGGGGGCGGCGACTACGGTTGCTGGTGCAGCGCCTGCGCTGGGGAGCAGGGGTGGAGCTAGGCTCAGCGCTAGACTCTGTGGAGGACGGCTGCACTACTCCTTGGGGGTGGATGTAGGCATTTGCTGGCGCTTCGGTTTGACCTTTTACCCCTTGCTGATAGTAAACTTGGGGGTAGGGCTGATAGGGAAGTATCCGCTGTTGAGCAGGATATACTCCCCCGTGGAAGCCTTGCGGCGCAACCGTTGGAACGACTAGGGGTATTTGTGCGTCAGATGGAGGGCCAACGCTCGGGAGATTTTGCATTTGTTGATATCCAAACCGATGCTGATCAACCGGCTGGAATGCAATTCCGGTGTGCGGCTGAGGAACCGGCTGGTTGAGAAACTGCAGGTTGGGAGACTGCAGGTTGGGAAAGTGTCGGTCAGCTCCCATGTTCTCTCGAGGGTATTCCAATGGCGAGAGTTCGGTGGTTTGGTAGAAAACCTGCTGCGCCACCGGTTGAGATGCGTCCTCATTAAACGACATTTGCTGGACTTGCTGCATCACTTGGGCCGCAGTGGGAAAGGCGTCCAAGGAAATATTGCTGAAATCCAACTGGGAGAGATCCAGCAGATCCAGCGCAGCTTCTCGGGCTTCGGTGTCTTGGGAAGGAAGCTGGTAGGTATGCCGCATGTGCCACTGTACAGGACCAATCTCAACTGCTTCAACCCCCTGCGACTGAAGGGGCATGGCAACAAAAGCTTCGTAAGGATCTCGGGTAATTGAAGGATCCAAGGAGCCATCATTAGAGTCCCAGGTGGCCCTTGGCGCTTCAGTCGATGCGTCAGATACCAGAGGGATATCCCTGAGAGTGGTATAAGATTGATCCGTCATGATTTGTGTTGATTTGTGTTGATTAACCGAGAGGAAAGCGATAAGCTGATAGATTTTCGGTAGGATGGATGTGGGTGAAGAGGCTAAGTGGTTGAAGAACTTTTATATCTGAAGGCCGCGAGCCACAAAATGATTTACATGTTTTGCGATTGAAGGATTTCGTATGCTCTGGCATTGTGCTGATCGCAAAATGATTTTGCGCATAGTTTAGGGCTTGAGGCGTGGTATTCATTGTTTCAGATAGTGCCCTGCATGTTTGAAGAAATTTCTGTGGTGGTGCTGAAGAATTGATGATGGTGTTGACTAGAGGGAGAGATCTGCGCTGCGGTCGGATCCAGAGTGATTTTGCACGTAATTTTTGCAATTTATGATGCACGTACATATTTAATAACTTTATGGACCAGTTCTCTCGTAAGCCGACCTGGCCGGGATACACACCAAACTTTGCCGGCAAGACAGCAAGCCAACGCCTGTCCACCAGCCTCAGGACAGGGAGCCAGCACCGCACGATTACCGCGACAACCAGCGTCCCTCTCGAAGGGCGTCCTCTGCAACAATAGCTTCTCCGTCCGCCTTGCTGTCTTCCCGAGATGGGAAGTCTTCCCTCTGGCTTTGAGCACTACAATGTCCGCATTGGCCTGGCTGCGACTCGAAACTGACCTGTAGGACGTTGTGTATGATATCGAGAGGATCTTTACGGTCAAGGCATTGAAGGCTTTGTGTGCTGCTTTGGGAGTTCCGGTTAGTGGTGCCAAGGGCGTTCTGCAACAGCGATTACGGGCTTCGTTTTTGAGGATCTTGAATGTTCAGGACACTGCGCTCTTCAACATCGGAAAAGTGGCTGCGGAGATCGAGAGAGGTCGATCTTATGCCACGGCTCGGACCGGGAGGTATTGCTCGTCGGGTTTGAAGGGATTAATGGTAGTCGTCCGAATGGGCATCATGCTGCATCTGCGACAGGGGGTACCTCATCTGCACCTCAGGGGAATAATTGGGGGATGTCTTCACTATATCAGAACGTTCGACTTCGTATGTCCCTTCCAATCTAAATCTAACAGCATGCAGCTGTCTACAAGAAACTGCCCTTCTATAACATTCTCACCAATGTAACTCAAGGATACACCATTCCAGGTATCACACCTTATCCAACTAGTGCCTAATATGTATTAGCATGTCCGACCTCCCGCACAACACAACCAATCCAAGTCCGGCTAACAACCGAAATGCTCGCCAAACTGCAACCAAAATCCGCTCAAAATCCCCACCGTCTAGTCCTTTTCAGCACTCAAACCGACCGCATCCATTTCGGTTCCTGTGTCATCGAATTCCCCGCCCATGCCGAAATCCGCTGCAACGGGACCGTCGTCACCGCCAACCTCCGCGGTATAAAGAACAAACCTGGGACAGTCAATCCTCCCGATCTCACTGCACAGAGTATCCTGATGCAGGGCGTGACAAATAAAGTTGACGTCACGTTCGCGGAATCAAAGAGCTCGTTCACAGTGACTGTGTATCTGGTGGAAAAGATGACGGTGCAGCAACTTGTGGACAAGATACAGAAGAGAGGGCCAACTTCAAAGGAAGCGACGTTAAATAAAAGTATTCTTGAGTCTAAGGGGGAAGGCTGATGATAGTGAAAGCCGCGCAACAGGATGCTGATATTGTGGCGGGACCGGAGACGTTAACTCTGAAGGATCCGATTTCGATGAAGAGGATTGATATTCCGTGCAAGTCGAGATGGTGTAATCATACTGCATGTTTCGATGCCGCGACGTTCCTCATGTTAAATGAACAGACTCCGACATGGACCTGTCCGATCTGTAACCGATCTATCCCCACTGAGGATGATTTATATATTGATGGGTAATCCCTTTCTTTGCAAAAATGCTGACTCTAGATACTTTTTGGATATCCTACAGAGAACGAATAAAGCAGTGGAATCAGTGATCATTAATCCCGATGGAACATGGATAAATAAAGACATCGATACAGACCATCCAGACGCGAAACTCCTCAACAACCAACCATCATCACGGCCTCGTCTAACCCCCGAAGACAGACGTCTTTCCTCGGACCGTAAACTCTCATTCGGTCCTCCCAAAACTGAAATCGTATCCCTCGATGACGATGACGAAGATAACGGTGCGCCAACTCCAGCATCGCTCCCTCCCCAGCAACAAAGGACGCTATCTACTTCCGTGCGACCATCTCCTGGGTCTTCCACCCCGTCACGCAAACGAGGACCTCCACAAGTGGTTGACTTGACGTTAAGTGATGATGAGGATTTACCGCCTGTGAGGACCGCTCGGCCCGCGGAACAACCTGCTCCGAAACGGATAAGGGTTGATCCGGCGCTGCCAAAGATGCCGAAGGATGTCAATGGTGTGAATAGGATGTCGATACAGTTAAATGGCTTTTCACCGTCGAGTACTGTGCGAGAAAGTCATATTCGATCGCCGCCGTCATCGATCTCTCCGAGGAACGAGACCAGTGCGTCCATGTTTCGATATAATCAAATTCCTATCTCACTCGATAATCAGCCATCTTTCCGTTCCCCTGGAGACTATACAATTACGGCTAATACCCTCTCGATGCCATTACCTTCATCGAACTCCTTGCAAACGGCCCTACCTGTCTCGCCCACGCAATCCCGCCCCTCCATTCCCAGTCCCTCATCACTTACTCATCCATATCAAACTGCATCTACAGCATACCCTGCATCGTCAACATCATACTCCACGACCACCACGACCACCACGGCCACCACGGCCATAAATAATAACGACACGACCGCAATACGGTCGACTTCAGCATCGCCTGTTCTTCCGGCATTCTTGCCCGCTAGGCCCCGTCCCGCAAATTCCTTCCCCTCCCTGGACTGGGAAACCGATTATCCCTCCGCGGGAGTAAGACCATGGGATCCCGAGCGCGATGAGATTGATAATGAGGATTTAGATCTAGAAATGGCGCGACTACCGAGTAGTATGTTTGACGCTGATGGACGACAAGATTGGGATGATGAGTACTAGGTGCATATGCACGAGCGTATATATATCTAAAGTATGTATACTAGGCCATTGGTATTCTAGGGGAGAGACGTACTACTGCACGGATGACGACTAGTTCGCTGGATGAGAACATAGCATTTCTGGAATTGGGGCGTGCAGTTAATGGTTGGGTTTCAGTTGGAGTTGAGGGGGAATATTGGTTTATACATTAATACAGACGAGACGTAATTGACGGATGTCTTATCTTAGGATGAATGGTATCGGTGATTGTGACTGTGCGATGAATTTTGGTCATGGATTATCGACTTTTATTTGGAAAGATATACTTGGCAGACCGAGAGGAGTTATATCTGCCATGACCTGTGCTTCTACACCCAAATTCGACAATGCTCCTCGAATCAACCCGCATGGGAACCACAGAAACTAGACCCAAGTTAGTACTCTTACAACAACAACAACAACAATAACACGCTAGAATCATAGAGATGGAGTTTTGTACCGGCTGAGCTTTGTTGATTGCGTCCTGTGAGCCTTGAACAGTCGACATGCGATTAAACCACTTGAAATTATTATCCGTCAACACATAAACTCCCTTCCATTAACCTGTCCTCACACAACAAAAAGCTAGTAGCTAGGGGATCAAGTACCCGATGATTCGTCTTCAAATTATCAATCTGTTTGCGAAACAAAATAGTCCATAGATCCTTACAAAGGAACTTTATCACGTCCATAGTATCGGTGAATCTGGGTCTATCACGACTAAACCTGCCGAATTACTCACCATCCCAAGTCCCGGGGGGTTACCTCTCGGCGATCCCCTGTCCGACTCGAAACCCAAGTGGTTCGAGACGAAAGTACATACTCTCTCGCGCGGAGTCGTCGTCCAAGTCTGCTGTGCCGGGCGGATTGAGGTCCAGGAATGTGTCGTCTGTGAGTGGAAGAGGGTTTGACGAGAGGCGTTTTGCGAGGGGAACGAGTTCGATGAGAAGGAGGTCCATGCATGTTGTCGAGAGGAAGGACGAGAGCGGGTCCGAGGAGCCGGCTGGGGCGGGTGGTGGAGCTGTTGAGAGAGAGGGAAGGGTCGTCATCGCTGTGGGACGTTGGGCTGCAGTGTGTCACCGCGCGCAGCTTGAGGTGACGGGAAATCAATCGTGTTGATCCATTTGGATCTGAGCTGTCAGATCAGCCCCTGAGGTTTCCACCGTTAGAGCTAGATGTTTCGCGAATGTCAGAACCCATGCATGCCCTTTGTATCGGAGACAATGAAAGACACTGCAATTGGCCATGGAATGAGGAATTAAAATTTGTGGTTCCTACCATACAAGAGTAGGCGAACCAGAGCTAAGAGGGATCAAGATGAGAGAATTGAATAACCAAACAGAAATACCCTTCACTTCCACGAAATAGAATCAACTGATGACATATGAGGTCGCATCCCTGTTGTTCTTTCGAGATCCACCTTATTGGGGGCTGAGGATAATGCTGTTACAGTATGTCGATAATCTGAGATCCATCTCAAATTTCGAGAAGCAAGTACTTGAAAAGAGTTTAAAATAGAATCTCCCATATTCCTTGAGTTTATCCGACTTCGTTGCAAGCCTGACTTTATTAGTGCTTGCTACTTTGTTCAGTATCCTTTTTCGTCGCCCCCTGACGCTGCAATCCTTGACGTCACCAATCAATCCATCGTATGTAGATCACCAAACACTTGTTACCCTCCAGTCATCCCCAAACATTTTCACAACCAGGGGCTCAACCATGTCTCTCAACCTCTTCGGTCGGCGCCGCGGCAAAGGCGAAATCCTCAAAGCAGAGCGCATGCTGGTCCGCATCGAAGTCATCGACAATCCAAATCAATCGTTACCTGCAGAGTACAATGAAGGGAACAGTGTTGATACACGACTCAAACGGGAATGGAGAGAGTATTATGTCGTCGCCCGAGCGCCTCATGATGAGCATAAGCATATCGTGTTGCATATTCATAAGTCGAGGGTATACACCTTCTCCTTGGCAAGAGCTGCTGAGTGCGTTTCTGCGTTCTCCGCATTGCCTTCCATCGATCGGCTCGTGGAAAGGGATTAATGGTAGCGTATTCCTGCGACGATGCATACGCATACGAGGAAGACATCCCGCTGGCAGATCGTTCTCGATCCTTCCAATACAAAAGTCAGTCTCTTCTCCCCGCTAGACAAAACAATTGCTATCCACCAGCCCGAAAGGGACAAAGGCCTCATCCTCTTCATCCTGAACTGTCAAAGTCTGCAATCCAGCACTCAATGGTACGCATTCATTCGTCTCGCTTTGAATGGCCCTCCTCGCGAGAAAATGGTAATCGTCACGGTCCCGGATTTAGACAATCTGCAAATCCAAGTGAATACGTATAGAGACGGTTCGGAGGCAGTGGACGAGAACGGGATGGCCTTGATGAATGGACATCCAATTACTGTGGGAGAGATCGTGCAGCGGTGTATGTGTGAGTTGAGGAAGGAGATGAGGTTTGCGGATGTATTGGATTATTGGGAGAGGAAGTATGAGATGGGATTGTGTTGGAAACGATATGATCGGATTGAGTGGATCACGGGGACTATGAAAGACGATCAAGATGAACTAGCTGGATCGTGGTCATTGAAACATGTAACCCCCTTACAAAGAAGTGGATGCTAATAATAGACTCACAATCTTGAACTTCGGCCAAAGACTCATTACCCTACAAGTGTTCGTCTAGGCTTCGAATCATATCTCCAAGAACCTGTTCCTGTCGAAGGATTTCTCATCAGACTTACAGCCGCAAATGGAAGACAAGCAAGACTAGGAAAATTGTTCTACAAACGACTTTACTTTACTTCCCACGACAATCTCCTATTCTTTTGTTCCCCCGCCAAGGCAGCCCCTCCACCACCACCTAAAGCCCTTCAAATGCCCAAACTAGACGATACAGAGGATATTTCCACGGACATGCCATTAATCTGGGCAACCACACCCTACAAACTCAGAGACGACGAGATACAGTGGCTAAAAGATGCCAAATCCCCTCGAGAAACGACCTGGTATGATGATAAAGCACGAATCGAGCACGAGAGATGCGTCCAACTTGTAACTCGTCCCTCCACATTTCTTTGAGATACCCCCTGACGAGTAGGTCAAAAACGCCAGTGGCTGCATCGACCTCGCAAATATCAAATACGTCCGCACCGTAAGACGCAAACCCGAAGGCCAAGACGCCGGCATCGGCCACGGCGAAAGCGTCGACTTCCACGCCGCCGAACTATCCACCAACGACTCCGAGTATGCCTTTGAACAAGGCGTAGCAAGTGAATTTGACGACGAACGTGCTTTTGAATTAGTCCTTGAGAATGGTCTTATCGTCAGATTGCAATCTTACAGTCTTGAGACTCGCAGGGAATGGATGCGGCGATTGCGGGATTTGATAAAGTATTGGAAGTTACGACTGCAACAGGATATTGATTCGCTCAAGGAGATGAGGGAGATGAATTTGAAGATGGTGGGGATGGATAGGGGGAATGAGTCTCGGTTTGGGGACTGGATTCAGCGGTATCAGTTGGTTGAGGCGGTTAGTGCTCCGGGGATGTATCATTTTTGCAGACTCAGTAATTGTCGTACTTTGGCTGTACTTCCCTTCCCCCTATATCTTCTAGAGGATGTTAATCATAGATGCGTGGGACCTTGTACGCTAAATTCCGTCGCCGAGGGACTTTCACTAATTTCCTCGCAGTATTGACTTCGCGAACGTTGATCATTTACGAACATAGCGCGAGATCTATCCGAGGCATCGCGAGACCTCGAATTCATCATAGGCAGACTCGACAGATCGATTTGAGGCACTGTTACGTCTACAGTGGTCAAATGGTTGATTCAGAGCTTTGCTACCAATCTACGTCCTTGGACCCCCATCTGGGCTACCGAGTCCTTCCAAAAGTCTACTGGGACGGATGGACCTCTGTCGACGATGACTTATCGTACTTACCTTTGCTTGTATAGGTACTGATGAGTAGATGTGCATTCGTGGTATGGCATGGACAGAGGAAGTTTACTTTCAAACCCAACGAGGGAGAAGAACATAATATCGCAAGTGTAGGCTTGCCAGGCAATATTGTCGTTTTCATGGCGAGAAGTAGACCTGAGCGGGACATGTGGGTGATGGCATTGGGACAAGAAATTAATCGTCATGCAAGTACGGTTCGGGAAAAGCTTAGCATTTATTAGCATCTGTTAAGTTTGGTTTTGAGATACGGGAGTTAGGGGATATTGGTATTGGTATTGGTGTTGCATTGCTTTTACTTCTATGGGTGTCTATTTGCTGGGATGAGGTATTTAGAGCATCAATCATACGAGGTGCTATTGCTGTTGTTGAAATGCTGTTTTTGAGATGTGGGTGCGGGGATGACTCTATCGTGCTGGAAATCTTTGTTATGTACAATCCGAGGGCGAGGCCAGAGAACGTATTCCACTTTTCCCACCAGGAGAAGTTTCGTCACCTACTATTAAATATCACAAACTGAGGACTTACAGGGCCATATGTGTTACTGTCCTTGGAGTGGAACGCTTCATCTCCTTCGACCCAATAGTGATTCTTCGGGACAATGACGTTCCGCTCCGGATACGAAGGTCTTGTCTCCACGATATCCCCCGGTGTCGCAATAATCCTCTTGATCACCCAAAACTTTGGATCCGTAGGAGATCTATCATCAATCTTCCATACATTAGATTCGTTACCTTAATACGACGATGTCCCCTCTTTGGGGTTTGAATAAAAACTTGTACAGAATGACCCAATCCCGCTTGCCATAATTCGTATCCGGATTAAGCTACCATCAATTCAAGCCCGCGTATTCGATGAATACAGTAGGCCTCATTGAGATTCCATTGACGGGTGAGATACTGACTACATGATCATTGATAAATACAACTGCCGGGAACCAAAGGAAATATCGCCATGCCTTCGTCCAAGCGGGCCGCGAGGGGAAGTGACTTTTCAGTCTGTTAAATAAAGTATGTGATGTTGGTGAAGAAGACGGAGACGAAGAGTAGCTGCGCGTGAAGAATTGTCGTCCCAGAGAGAACGACAATAAGCGCTTCATTCCATTCTCTCTAACTGCGTGGGGAAGTCGCAAGCAAACGAACCATCGCAAATACGGCAATTTTGGGGAATTCACACAAAGCCGGTTTCCTTTGAAGCGAGAGCCAAAGGCGTTCAGGGGATTTCACGGTCGAGTTCAGTTCGCGTCAAGTCGTGCCTTGAGGTGTTGAATGGATATGGGATTTTGAGACGATGGCGACGATAAAGCCTATTGACGCGGCGTCGGTGCATCGAATATGTTCAGGACAAGTTGTCATTGATCTCGCAACTGCAACAAAGGAACTGCTCGAGAACAGTTTAGACGCGGGAGCAACGACAGTCGGTACATCCTCTTTACGCCGCTGAAGTCTAATGCAAGTGATAAAGTTCAAGAATTATGGCCTCGATTTGATTGAAGTTGAAGACAACGGATCAGGAATATCCTCAGATGACTACGATCAAATAGGTACTGCGCTGCAGACCTTGCAAATTCTGATATTAGGACTTAAACATTATACTTCCAAACTATCTACATTCGAGAACTTGGAAGACTTGGAAACGTTTGGATTCCGTGGAGAAGCGATAAGTTCTCTCTGTGCACTGGCGCAAGTCAAAGTCTTAACCGCAACTCGCGACGAGGCTCCGCGCGGAACGAAATTGAAACTCGATCATAGCGGTGTGGTAATTGAGAAGAAAGTCGCCTCATCTAAGGTTTGTCCAAATTCCCTCTCCACTTGAGGCAAGGTAGTTGATAATAGAGAGGTACAGTAGTATCTGTGTCGAATTTATTCTCAACCTTACCCGTGCGGAGGAAAGAGTTCTCAAAGAATTGTAAAAGAGAATTTGCAAAAGCAATTACGTTACTTCAAGGATATGCGTTAATTAAAACAAATGTTAAGATTTCAGTCTTTCATCAGCCTCCTAATGGGTCGTTCCCCTATTTTCTCCGTGTGTCTGTAATGGGACTGAGATGTAGAAAAAGTAGTATACAACTGTCGACTAATGGGAACGGTACTGTTCGGGAGAATATAACCAATGTCTTTGGAGCGAAAATATTAACGTCATTGGAGCCACTGAATTTACATCTCGAGATCGATATCAAACATATTGGCGGAAGGCAGACGACGGAAAGTATCGATGTCGTGGGATACATATCCAAAAGCGCTCACGGAGAAGGCCGTTCTTCTAGTGATAGACAGTTCTTCTATATCAACGGCCGACCATGTACTCAAGTCAAGGTATCCTGCTCTGAAACAAGGATTCTGAGAGTAGATCGCAAGAGCATTTAACGAGATTTACCGCTCTTATAATAGTCACCAGTATGCATTTATATTGGCAGATTTTCGACTTTCTCCAGGTCCTTCATATTTCACGGTGTGGTGGTGCTGATTTCAGGGACATTCGATCTCAATCTAACTCCCGATAAACGAACAATCCTCCTTCACGACGAACAAACTCTCATAAAAGAACTCAGCGTACCCCCCTTGTATATTCCTTCTAACTCCTGGACAGGACCAACTTACTCAATTCTACGATTCCTTCCAACATACCCTCCCCCTAAGCCAATTCCTAATTTCTAAAACCCCCCGTCGCACCGAACGGATAAAAGCGGAATCCCCCGATGACTCCTCCGCACTTCCATCAACGCAACCGAGCAGCGACCCTCCCAGTGAGTTCGGCCCCTTACAAACCCCCCGACGACAATTTCGTATAATCGATTTATCGTCTGTGGAAAGGACGGTGAGTAATGTCACGGGGGACTTTAAAGATCGATTGGCTACGTATGCTTTGAATTCCCCGGAAGGGAGGGGCTTGGATAAGACGCTGACTCCTGTGCCTGAAGTTGTTCTGCAGCAGACTTCGCCTAGTCAGAGGAGAAGCCATGGGCGCCACGAACCTCAGGAGTCAGATGACGATGAGGAAGGTGAAGTTGGGGGTGATGGAGACGCTACACATGAGGATGAAGCAAATGTGGATAAGGACGGGGAGGATGAGATCAGTGATGACGGGGAGGATGTGCCTGTGAGAACGAGGAGGGATAAGAGAACTCTTGCGACTATTGTTACGCCGTCACAGCTGGAAAGGATTATTGGACCTCCTAGTAAAAAGGCGAGGAGTGAGGAGCCGAGAACGCCGCCACCACCGCCCAAGACGAAAAAAGTGGGGACGTTTCAAAAGACGTTGACGGAGCATTTTGCTAGGCGAGCGGGGGTTGGGGAGGCCAATAGACGGGGAGATGACGGGTTGGATTTGTTGTCCCCCGAGCAGGTTACTTCGTTATTGTCAAAAGTGGCGACTGGTGATGTCAACGATAATGAGGATGATGAAGAAATGGAAGAACAAGAGCAAGAAGATGAGGATGAGATGCCAGACGAGCGCTCAAGTCAGGGACCAGAAGAATGCGACGAGGATGAGATCGAGGGTGAAGTTGAATCGATGGACATCGAGGAAGAAGTCCAACAACCAAATCCTGAAGACGCCGACGCAAATGATCCTTTGGAAGATGCCCCCGAAGATAACAACACCACCATTCCCGCGCAAAAGCCCACTACGCCCACAAAATCCGAACGCAACCTCTTCAAATCCCGCCGCAAAAACGAAGTCCACACCCTCCACACCACCACCCCCACCACCCTCTCCCACATCCTCACGCAGCACACCTCCCTTCGAAAGCCCCACCACCCGTCCCGGCGCGGCCAAATTCTCTCGAAAGAGTACACTCTCTCGAACGAGAAAGCAGAAGAACGGCTATCGCTCACGGTCTCGAAGGAAGATTTTGCGCGAATGAGAATTGTAGGACAGTTTAATCTGGGTTTTATTATCGCTGTGAGGGAAAGGGAGGAAGATGAGATTGAGGATGTGTTTATTATTGATCAGCATGCTAGTGATGAGAAGTTCAATTTTGAGAGACTGCAGGCTGAGACGGTGATGCAGGTTCAGGCTCTGGCACGGTATCTCTTCACCACGTAAGAATACCAACTAAATTGTAGGCCACAGTTACTTGAGTTGACGGCGATGGAAGAGAGTATCGTGCTCGATCACTTGGATATATTCAAACTTAATGGGTTTGATATTCGTGACGAAGGCACCGTTACCGGTAAAAGATGTTACTTGCACGCCATCCCCATGTCTGGCAACACGGTTTTCACTCTCTCCGATTTAGAGGAATTGATCCACTTGATACAATTACATCCGGATAAAACGAGTGTGCGGTGTTCGAAGGCACGGGCCATGTTTGCGATGAGAGCTTGTCGATCGAGTATTATGATTGGGAGGGCTTTGAGCATGAAGATGATGGAGAAGGTGGTGAGGAATTTGGGCGGGTTGGATAAACCTTGGAGTTGTCCCCATGGACGGCCGACGATGAGGCATTTGACCGAGTTGGATGGATGGACTTCTTGGGATGGTGATATGGGTTCATAGGTTAAAGATACCAGGTGTCAAGATGCAATATCTTTATCTTGTCAAGGATAGCGATATCACAGGGGACTGTCTCGAATGCAATGACGGATCATTTCAAGTGTATTATTTCCTAGTATTCCTCGACTCCCCCTCCTAAAGCAAATCCCAAAGATAATTCGCGTAAAAGAATCGACTATACTTGCTCTCAATATTAACAACATGGACATCCTTCGTGGCCGCATTCCCTGTCATTAGCCTCCCATCTATTCACTGTTACATGGGGGGTCATACGAACAATAGCTTTACTGTACCCACCACTTCCATCCTCCTTTAAATCAATCCCAAGCCCTCTATAAACCTTGAGTCGTAATCTATATCAGCAACATACTCCTGGCGAGAGAAGATACAAAGTAGCATCATCGGCATTCTCGTTCTCCTTATTCGATTCCTCGTCCACAGCAACATTCTCCAACTCCTCCTTCAACCTCGCGAGCGTCGTCTCAAGAGCATGAGATCCACTTTCAAGTTCATTGATATTCTTTGCCAGACTGAATTTCTCGCGATCTAGATTAAGCATCGACGTCGCATGTTGTTGTCGTGACGGTGAATTCGCCGAACTATCCAACGTACTCTTCGACAAATCAAGTTTCCTACTCAGCGCTATTGTAAGTCTTCAGCCTAGTACACGGAACAAAAAGGAAGAACCTCTTAATACAGAACGCGATTCTTCGATGTGTTTTTGGCGGATTTGGGAGATTTGTTGGAGGGAATCTTCGATGCGGGAAATCGCTTGGAGATCAGAGTTGATTTGGAAGGCTACGGGTCAACAGACGACTAGAGAATGGGTGGGAGGGAAGAGTACCGGAAAGGGCAGATTGGATGAGAGATGGAGGATTGTCGCCTGTGGTTATGTCCATTGCTGCCATCATATCACGCTCACTGATAATGGTTGATGGAGATGTAAACAAATCAAATACACGGTGCACGGACGATTCTGATTGCGACTGACAAGGCGTTCCACGTGATATTAGTTCGTTTCGAGCTTTAGAAGGTTGAGATTGGACTATGTTAGGCTTCCATTGTTCGAAGAAGAAAACACGTCAAAGCGACTTTGGAAGAGCTTGGAATAGACCATAGTTGTCCTAAAGACCCTCTATAACACAGCATATGATCTAAGTAGCACATGCAAGCAGTTTAAACTTCCGACCCTATCTCATCTGTTGGATCCGTGTCGCCCCTGATTGGCCGACATGACGTGAAGATACCCAAAGACAGTAGGAGCATGACACATCACAGGTAATCATCCAACTTTTGCGTCACGAGAGAAGACGACAGAAACCTGTAGATCACCACATTCCGGCCTTAATCCGTTTGCCGCACCAAAGCATGTCCAGGAACGGATTCACGTTGCCATAGAAGTCCTCCCCACAAAGCGACTAACGGCGATCAAAAGCGCCCGTTCCTCTCATTCCGCTGTCTCGTCGCGTGCATCCCTCAACACCAACAGACAAGGCGCATCGGAAACACGCAAAGCGACGACATCATGGCTCCCCAATTAAAGTACTGTCATGCCTGTCACAATGAATTCTATGACGAGAATATCTGTCCACGGTGTCATTCCGATTTTCTTGAAGATGCAAGATCCCTTTCGATGTCCCTTTGAGCTTATTTTTTTAGATCGAGGGGAGCAATGATCCTGCGTCGTTTTATGATGAGGATGAGGAGGAGGAGGAGGAAGAGGAGGACTATCAGTATCCCGAGTTTGGGGGTGCTCCTCTTCCTTATGTCGCTTTTCAACAACCACTTGCTCCAGCTTCCGCACAGGGGCAATATCCGCAAGAACAGAGAGCACAGTCGCCTTTTGCACCCCAGCAATCTCAAGCGGGAACGAGATCGACGCCTATAATGGACCCGTTTGGGTTTGGATTGGGGGCTGCCACGGGTCAACCTTCTGCTTCGGGGACACCACGTCCTTCTACCCAAACTGGCGCAAATCCAATGTTTATGGATGGATATCGACATATTCTGGAACAGTTACTTGGTGGAATCGGTCAACAGCCTCAACCACAAGAACCACAGCCAAATAACAACAATATCCACAACCCCTTCCCACCACATATTGGACCATTTCAACAACAAGAGGCGTTCCGCCCAGCAGGACAGTACCAGCAACAAGGTCACTATCAGCCACCGCAACCGGGCACATCTCAGCATGGGGGCATTTTTCCGGGAATGGGACAAGGACATATATTGGGTGGTCAGCCACAAGCTCCGCAACCAGTTCCACAGCCTCAGGTTCCGAGAAACACGAGACGATTTCATTATTCTATGACGACAGTTGGACCTGATGGCCGGATACATCATATTTCCAATGATCCAGAGAGTCGACCTGATGTTGCTGGGGGAAGACAGATCCCTGTTCCTACGCTGAATGACTTCCTGGGAATGCATGGGCAAGGGAATGCGCGGGGAGGAGGACCCAATGCAGGCGTAGAACCGGGATTTGAAGATCCGTTCGGATATCACCCTCTGGGGATGATGTTGCGACAGCTCATGGAGGGGATGGCGCCTATCCATGGAGAGCGAGGAGATTATCTACCATATGTATAAAGCGCGTATTGAGATCGATCTGATCTATAGGGCATGACCATGGATGATGTAATTACGCAATTGATGGAGCAAGGACAAGGATCGACTGCTCCTCCTCCAGCAACAAACGATGCAATGGAATCACTCCCACGGTACAAAGCCGACAAAGCCCTCGTGGACGGAGGAAAGGAATGTACAGTATGCAAAGACAATTTCAGTCTCGGCGAAGATGTCGTTCGTCTACCTTGTTTACATGTCTTGTAATGCCCCTGCAACTACTTCATTCACAATTACTTACCATATTCATAGTCATCAAGATTGTATTATGCCATGGCTTAAAATCAACGGCTCATGTCCTGTTTGTCGATACACTCTTAATGGACAACAACAATCAGAAAACAACAATGATACCCCTGGATCACCACCCAACAACAACCGTTCCGCACCATCAAGTCCTAGATTATCAACCCAACAACAACAATCTGGCAGTGCAGGAGTTGGGGGCACTCTTTTATCAAGTATCACGAACTTATTAGGCAGTTTCGGAGGAGCCAACAGAGGTAGCACAAGTGGGACTAGCGGGAATCATGCGGAGGAGTCAGGGAGTTATCGACCTCAGCGGCGAAGGAGGTCGGATTCATTACCTCCCGAGGAGGACCTTGATTAGGGATGCTTGATTGATTGGCTGTGTGCTCCATGTTTTTAGAGGGATGGTGTTCCGGATACCGAACGGTGTAGCATTTTATATTACTTTTGTCTGTTCGTTTGCGAGACTCGGGGTTTGTTCTCGGGATTCGCTGTATGCATTACTATGGTAGAACTGATTGATCAGTGAGGCATTATTAAGTCATGTATACATCTGTTACAATCTGTACATTTTTAGATCGCTCCGGGTATACTCTTTCTCGGCTTGATGATACTCCCATTCCAAGTTAAGACTACTTTTGATCCCACGGTTTCGCCGTCTTCGGCGCTTCCAGGGTCGAATACCGTCTTTACACCGAGTTCGTTTCCCAATAACCTTCCAGCCGCAGCGTTCCACATTATCTGAGCAACTTTTCCACCAATTTCGTACCCGCCAACAAGGACAACGCCCATAGCCCTCTCACTTCCCATGACCACCCTCCTAGCTCCTTCGGTGAACCGCGACAGCGTCGCTAGTAGCACTATCGTCCCGTGTTCTTCTGCAGTCGTTGCGCCCTCCAATTCACGTAAATACTTTGGACCCATCGGCCGTTTCTCAGCTTTACATTGAACTACCACAGGTATTCCATCTGAATAGTGTGTATGACGTGGAAGAAGCCACCGGCCTCGCAAGTCTACTCCCTTGTCGTCTGTGCCACCCGTCCGATGAAGCGATACATTGAATTCTCGGAGTGCGCGAAGGACGGTATACTCGTATAAGGTACCGACGTAGTAAGTGGAAGTAGGAGAGAGATCAGTCGCCGTTGCATGCGCCAGGAAAGACGCTATATCCGTATGGGTTGCCTTGGTTGATACATAGCGCAGACACCCTTTCAGTCGAGGCAGCCAATTCTGTCTCGACAGAATTCTATGGCACACGAAGGAACGTATCATAATATCAACGGCGTGCAAACGAACGTCAAATCTCGCAGATTGTCCGTTACCGCAGCAACCCGCAATCAGGCAACCTCCAAAAATTTAAGCAAACTTCACCAGTGCAATCAACATGGCCTCGAATGATAACAACGAGGGCCTTGTCCGAGCGGCAAAGGACATCACAGCAGGCTCCGTCGGTGGCATAGCACAAGTTCTGACAGGTCAACCCTTCGATATTGTAAAGGTATCTCGCCCGTCTTTACCCCGAATTTCCTAGCCCCTTTGCTCCGAGATTGATCTTCAGGTGCGTTTACAAACTCAACCATCGACTGGACCAAGAGAGTATAATGGGGCCATTGACTGTGTGAAGAAGATTGTTGCGAATGAAGGGTTCAAGGGGTTTTATAAGGGAACTGCGACGCCGCTTGTTGGTGTAGGAGCCTGTGTTAGCATACAATTTGGGACGTTTGAGTTTATGAAACGTTATTTTCGGACGGGGAACGAGAAGGCTGGGAGGGAAGGGAATCTGTCTGGAGCACAGTTTTACTTGGCTGGTGGCGCCGCTGGGATTGCCAACACCATCGTGGCATGTATGAATTAACCCGCGATTAGGACTGACTGAAGGCCCTGTGGAGTTGATCAGGATCCGATTGCAGACTCAGCCGGTGAATGCCAAGCTCTACAATGGCCCGATTGATTGTATACGAAAGATTTATCAAGCTGGAGGATTTAAATCTCTCTATCGTGGGTTGGGACCTACGATTGGAAGAGAAGGACACGGGATGGGGTTTGCCGGAATCTTATCTTATCTGATGACTAGGATGTACTTTTTGACGTACGAGACGTTGATCCATCGTGATACTTCGCAAGGGATTAATCGAAAAGACATACCTGAGTGGAAGTTGTGTCTTTATGGTGCCTTGTATGTTTCATTTTAGTCCTTCTAAGTATAGATCCGGCGAGGCAATGTGGTTGACGTCTTATCCTATCGGTACGTGTTTAGAAATTCTGACTGACGACAGATGTAATCAAATCTCGATTACAAACAGACGTCATCGGCCCTGGGCGGAAGTACTCTAGTGCTCTTGATTGCGCCCTAAAGTCATACCGAAGTGAGGGTATGGGAACATTCTTTCGTGGAATCGGACCAACGCTGTGCAGAGCGGCCCCGGTCAATGCAATGGTAGCTTCATCCTTTAATACGCTAACTGTAGACATTCGTAGCATTTGAGACTGCGATGCGATACCTTGGATAGATTCAGACAGATAGAGAGAACAGACATAGGATGGACTAGAGTATATAATATACTTTTATCCGACTTACACGCATCCGTCTCTGAAGCGCCTTCTATGAACTACATGACAGGTCGCACACAGACACACAACGTACGAATATGGAAAACCAAGATACATATAGCAGCCAACTAAACACAATGCCGGGTTTACATCACACCTCCACATTCAACGACTACAACACACACAACACATATAAAAGAGAAATGACAAGTCCACGCACGAAAAACAAGTCCCGTGCAATGCGGTCGTATGAAAAATATTCATAGGTGTGTGTTCTACTGGACGCGGTAGGAGAGACAGGCCTCCTCGTTCATGGCCTTGGTGATGGAAACGTAGACTTCCTTTCCGTCGTCAAAGTCTGCGCGGATTTTGTCGCCGAGTTCGCCTTCGGGGAGCTTGACATCGTCCTTGGTGGAGCCTTCGCTGGTCATCAAGTTGAGGAAACCATCGTCAATGTCAATCTGCTCATTAGCTTACGTCGAAAACTAGAGAGTACCAATTGGTATTCAGTACGGACGACATTGGGGACATCCATGTTGTGGGTGGAAGGGCAGAGATCTTCCAATTTCTTCTGGGTGAAGATCTACGATTAATACTGACAGAGATAGGCGCAAATACATCAATACCAACCAAGTGGACCTTGGCGTGACCGTGCTTTCCAGTCTTGGAGGTACTCATATCGACAATCTAAAATAAGCTTTCCATCCCGCATTGGGCTAATCTACCTTACAGGGACGAGATTTAATGAGGACATATCCGTTCTTACGAAGCGCAGAGCATTGCATGGGGAAACTAGGGCAAGGTCAGCTCTACATGCTACATGAAGAATTTGTGCGAATTGAGAAGGATCGCCTGCAGGGGGAAGTTTGGGCGGAAGGCATACCTCAAGGAAGCACCCGCAGAGGCAGAGGAGAAATCGTGATCATGTTCACCGTCGTCGGCCATGGCGATGGATGAGGCTGATGGAAAGACTGAAGGATTTGAGATGGACGGACAAACAGCAAGGGCCTTGAGGCGTGGAGATTAAGTCGCGGATTTCAGAGCGAATTTTTTTAAGCGTGTGAAAGTCAACCGCCGGCTTTTTTCTTTGGGCCAAACGAAAATTTTATTCACCAAACCCACATATTACGTAAGCTCTTAAAAATCGTGTTCCAACTTCCCAGCGGCTGCGCTCGGCAAAATACATCCAAAACGACCAGCCAGCCCGTCAACCCGCTTAATCGAGAAACGCTATTTGATTCTGGCTTCGGTCTGTGACAGACGAAAAAGGCTCCTGCCGTTTTTCTGGGCTGTAGGTAGTGACTGCAATGATGATCAACCAACGTCATGACGGGATATCGAACGAGCCATTTGCGAACGGATGACCAGGTGTACTTCGAAGGAAGAATCTCAGGAGATATCTCTTACGACGGAAGTGAAGCAATGTTGATGCCTGAAGGATTCAGATCGTCCGAACCATGATAAACTAAATCAACATCGGAATTGAACTCGATACGACCACGGGAACAGAAAACGAGACGGGCGATACAATGCCGTCATGTTGCTAAGGACAGGTATCAGTTGCGAGCATGGAGACGCCTGTAGTGGAGGCGCTAATGTTTGTGCAATGTATTAGACTTTGTTATAAGCAATTATCGTGCGGTCGGTGTGGGTGAATTCATCATAGTCTGCGTTTATTTTTGGGGGTTCTGCGTGAGCACTCCGGCGGCCCAATGTCCTTCGAAGCTAGGGAGAAACTCGTTGAGCGATGTTATTGATCACTTCTGGGGCTCCATCTGATCACTGTGGGGTCGGTGGATCTGACCCGTCGTGCCGATCAAAGGGTCGGAAAAAGTTAGTCCTGATGGCAATTTTACAGCTTAAATGGCACTT
>Ga0302325_10001658_pt1 | contig 56172 bp, 58 predicted proteins | sample Palsa_T0_2_FD_201948 | JGI IMG/M metagenome (GOLD analysis project Ga0302325, IMG submission 201948) | Peat permafrost microbial communities from Stordalen Mire near Abisko, Sweden - Palsa_T0_2 | ecosystem: Environmental > Terrestrial > Soil > Palsa > Peat permafrost | place: Sweden: Abisko... | reverse complement strand
CCTACAACCCGAAAGCCATTCTTGATCTGAGCGGCGCCGCTCGGCATTTTCGAGCCGTCATTCTTGCCGGCATCGCGGCTGAGTGAGGTCGTGCCGGCGGGAATGTTCACCATGAGCCAATGCCAGAAACCTCGTCCTTGCATTGCATCGGGATCGAATAAGGCGACCGCATAGCTCTTCGTTCCCTGGGGCGCGCCGCTCCAGCTCAGCGCGGGCGATTGGTTTCCGCCGGTGCATCCGAAACCGCTGAAGACGAAATCTTGTGCCAAGGGTTTATCCGGGCCAATGTCGCTGCTCGTCAATTGAAAATCGGCGGCAAACGCCGCTCCCAGCGCCGGGGCCATCAAGGCTGCGGCCAATATCATCGCATGTCGATTTCTCATTGCTGTTTTCCCCCTTTGGCCGACCATAGCAGACGTACGGATCGAGTAATATATCTCTGTAAGTGAATAAGGAAACCTTTGTCGCGTTACTGCCAGCAAGCTGGCTGAACCGATTCTCACTGTCGCCAACCGATCTGCTGCGCGACCGGACTTACCGCAGGCTTTGGACTTCAATCCTGATTTCCTCATTTGGCGGTCAGGTGACCTTGCTCGCCATTCCGCTGACCGCAGCCGTTTTGATGCACGCGGCGCCCACGCAAATGGGCCTGCTGACCGCAATGGAAATTTTTCCCTTCGCGCTGTTCTCACTGCCAACCGGTGTGGTGCTCGACCGGATCAGAAAGCTGCCCGTATATGTTTTCGGCGAGTTGTCGATCGCCCTGGGCGTCGCCACGGTACCAATCGCTTGGTGGTTGGGTTGGCTGTCCATGCCCTGGCTATATTTTGTCGCGTTTTTAATCGGTGCGGTGAATACGACCGCCGGCAGCGCAGCCCAGATCGTATTGACCCAGATTGTCCCGCGGTCGCGCTTGGTGGAGGCGCACGCAAAGAATGCGCTGGCTTCCGCCACGGCGGAAGTAACCGGACCCGCCGCCGCGGGTGCATTGATCAAGTTGACCGGCGCGCCGATTGCCCTGTTGGCGAATGCATGCCTGCTGTTGACATCGGCGTCCATTCTTCGCGGTGTACCAGTCAGAGAAACGCCCAGCAAGTTCAATCCGCCGTTTTGGGCGGCCATGCGTGAAGGCCTGGATTTCGTGCGTCGCCACAAGCTTTTGGTGACCATGGCTTCTTGCGTTGGAATCTGGCAAATGTGCAGCCAGTGCGCCACGGTGGTGCAAATTCTTTTTGCGATCCACCAGCTCGGCCTCTCGGAGCGCGGCGTTGGATTCAGCTACGTTGCCTTAGGTGTCGGCACGGTGTTTGCGAGCGCCAATGGGCACCGGGTTGTCAGGCGATTAGGTCCGGGCCCAACCTTTGTTTTGGGGTTTGCAATCTCGGGCACGGGCTGGCTGATACTGTCCATCGCACCGGCCAATACCTTCGGCGTCTTTGCTTACGCAACCATGCTGTTGATGTTCGGTGTCGGCGCCATATTCATTTTCATCAATTTCCTGTCCCTGCGTCAGTCGGTCACGCCGGCTCCAATGCTCGGCCGCATGACCAGCACAATGCGCTGGCTGATTCTGTTGCCGGCAGGACCCGGGGCACTGCTCGGCGGCTGGTTGGGCGAGCATGTCGGGCTGCGTGCGGCATTGGGCTTCTCCGGCGTTACTGCGTTGCTGTTGGCGAGCGTCGCCTGGCAGTTGCCTGTGATTCGCAGCGTGAAAACATTACCAACTCTTAAGGCGGAAGCGGTTACTCCGTATTCTTCCGATTCTCAATGACTTATCGATCGAAGATGGCGGCGCGAATGCGGTGCCGTCCTACATACGTGACCGGGTGGTCAACGGACTATATATCGGTGCCGTTTAGGCAATAAGTTTGGCTCCTTGGTGGCCGAACGACATCAAAGAAGGAGTAATGAATGAAAGCTTCTCGTAAGGCATTATTTCTGGGGTTATGCATGGCTGCGAGTGCCGTGGCAGTGCCAACGATTGCATCCGCCGGGGTCGCCGTTGATATTGATATTGCGCCGCCGCCCCTACGCGTTGAGACGGTGCCACCGCCTCGTGTGGGCTTCGTTTGGGCGCCGGGATATTGGGATTACCGAGGCCATGATCACGTTTGGGTCGGCGGCCACTGGGTTCACGAGCGTGCGGGCTATCACTGGGTCGGGGACCGTTGGGAACAACGCGGGCCGCATTGGCATCACGAGCCGGGGCATTGGGAGCGATAAGTTTCCGATTGAAGGACTGAAAGAATTGCGGCGCGGACTCTTGAGAGACGCGCCGCAATTTTCTTACTAGACTGCGGCTTCGATGAGCGCCAGGAACGCATTGCGAGTCGGCCTTATCTCAGACACTCACGGCCTATTGAGACCCGAGGCGCGGGCATTTGCCGGAGGTTGTGATTATATAATTCACGGCGGCGACATCGGCTCAGCCGCGATTCTCGATCAGCTTTCAGCTTTGGCGCCGCTGATCGCCGTCAAGGGCAACAATGACAGGCAAGCGTGGGCCGCTCATTTGCCTGAGACAGCGATGATTCGAGTGGGCGGCGTCTTTATTTGCGTCATCCATGACATTGCTCAGCTCGATATCGAACGCCACGCCGCGGGTGCACAGGTGGTCGTGTCGGGACACTCCCACAAGCCGCTGATTGAACTCCGAGGTGGAATATTGTACGTCAACCCCGGGAGTTGCGGACCCAGGCGCTTCAATCTGCCTCTCTCTGTCGGCGAGATACGGGTTGATGGCACCAAAGTCAGGGCGCGAACTGTTGAACTGGTCGAACAGTGATTTGATTCGGCCAGCCATGCCTTAGTAGCCCGGCTCCGTGACTCCCTTACCCGGGGTGATGAAGCGGTAAACCAACGCGCCGATTGCACCGCCGAGCAACGGCGCCGCCCAAAACAACCAGAGCTGCGACAGGGCCCACCCTTGAACGAATACCGCGGGGCCGGTACTGCGCGCGGGATTTACAGAAGTATTGGTGACGGGAATGCTGATCAGATGAATCAAGGTGAGCGTGAGGCCGATTGCCAGCGGTGCAAAGCCAGTCGGCGCCTTTTTATCGGTGGCTCCCATGATGACGAACAGGAATATCGCCGTCATGATGATCTCGCACACCAAACCCGCAGCCATGCTGTAGTGACCCGGCGAATGATCGCCATAGCCATTCGCGGCGAGACCGCCGGCTACAGGGTCTGAGCCGTTGCCGCCGGCGATGAACACCAAAATAGCTGCTGCCACGATGCCGCCCAGCACTTGGACGAACCAGTAGGGCAGCATTTCTTTTGCCGGATGGCGTCCGCCAAGGACGAGACCGAAGGTCACCGCGGGGTTCAGGTGACAGCCCGACACGTCGCCGATGGTGTATGCCATGGCCACGATCGTCAGGCCGAAAGCCAGAGCCACACCCAGGAGGCCGATACCGACGTGTGGAAACGCTGCGGCCAGGACGGCACTCCCGCAACCCCCGAGGACCAGCCAAAAAGTCCCAATGAACTCCGCCGCAAGCTTCCGGGTCAGGGGCATAGCAGACTCCTGTCTTTTTGTGTTTTTTCCTGGACCAACGGCCCGGCGGGCCGTACCAAGAAAATACCAGAATCCGACTCTCGGTTAAACCTTAGGCCGGAGCCCAGGCACTCACTCGACATACGTGCACCTTAGCGCTGCGGCGTCCCTGCGAGTACCCGGAGAAGTAATGCTCTCGATTTTGGTTTGCCACTCTTATTTTCTGCGGCTGGACCAAAAGCAGATCGCACGCGCCAAACCGTATCCGCCGCTGGCAACCCTCCAGGTCGTATCCCTGCTGCGCGACGCCGGTCACCGGGTTTCGTTTTTCGATGCCATGCTGGCCGACGGTATTGAGGAATACCATCAACTATTGGTGTCGGAATCGCCGCAACTGGTGCTCTTCTACGAGGATAATTTCAATTTTTTGAGCAAGATGTGTCTGGCCACGATGCGCCGGGCTGCCTGCGACATGATTGGTTCGGCACGGCTTTCCGGAGCGAGGGTCATCGCAGCGGGTCCCGATGTCAGCGACGCTCCCGGGCCCTACCTGCGCGCGGGCGCCGATCTGGCGTTGATTGGGGAGGGACTAGGCACTCTCCTCGAACTGCTGCCGAGACTTGACGCACAACTCAGCGCCGACGGTACGGATTTGGTGCGCGGGCTGTCGGGTATCGCATCCTTAACCGGCGGCAAGGTCCTCAAGGCGAGCGGCACCAAGGGATTGGCCCTGGCTCATGACGCGGGGCTCGCGGCCTGGGATCTCGTGGATATGGATCGCTATCGTGCCGTATGGATGAAGGCTCATGGTTACTTCAGCCTGAATATGGCAGCCTCGCGTGGTTGCTCTTTTCGCTGCACTTGGTGTTCCAAGCCCATATGGGGAAATCACTATCTGCAGCGCAGTGCTCTCGAAGTCGCCGCTGAAATGGCGCACCTCAAGCGCACCTTTAGTCCGGACCATGTTTGGTTCGCCGACGATATCTTCGGTTTTCGCGTGGACTGGGTCGCGCAGTTCGCCGCCGCGACGCGTGCGGCGGACGCGCAGATTCCATTCAACATACAAACACGCGCGGACCTGATCAGCGAGCGCATGGCGCTGGCGCTGCGCGATGCGGGCTGCAAGGAAGCGTGGATCGGCGCGGAGAGCGGCAGTCAAAAGGTTTTGGACGCCATGAATAAGGGCACCACTGTGTCCGAGATTCTGGCCGCCCGCGAGCGTCTGAAGTCCGCGGGAATTCGCGTTGGCTTCTTCATTCAGCTGGGATACATCGATGAACAAATCGAGGACATCCTGGCTACCCGGGATTTGCTGGCGTGCGCGCAACCCGACGAGATCGGCGTCAGCGTGTCCTATCCTTTGCCCGGCACAAAATTTTACGATCTGGTAAAGGCACAGCTGCGTGCGAAAACGCATTGGCAGGAAAGCAATGACTTGGACATGATGTTCCAGGGTACTTACACCTCGGATTTCTATCGCGTGGTGCGCAACTTGTTGCACGATCAGATCTCATTGCAAACGGCCGATGCACCGCTCCTGCCCGAACACGAGAGGGCCGCCGATGCGATTGAAAAGCGCTGGCAGGAATTGCTGAGGAACGAATTGAAATACCGTTCCTCCAGTCAAAAGTCTGCGGCGATGGCGTAAGTCATGCAGGTCGCTCGCAGCGCGGGCTGCACTGCATCGACCAGCTTGCTGGGCGATCAATCGGATCGAGACTACTCGGCCAAGCTGCGAAGCTTCAACACGTTTGCCGAGCCGGAAATTCGCGCGCTCATCCGCAGCCTAGACCTGAAGCCTGGAATGCATATTCTCGACGCGGGTTGTGGTACCGGCGAAGCGCTGAGTTGGCTAGCGAGCGAAGTAGGACCACGGGGAAGCGTGGTGGGCATCGATCTCGCGGTGGCACATGTGGCCGCCGCTCGAACTCATGCCTCACCGACCGTTCAGATCCATCAAGCCGATTTGTTCGATGTCTCGATGAAGCCTGCAAGCTTCGATCTTGTTTGGTGCGTCAATACGATTAATCATCTTACTAATCCGGTCGCTGGCGTAAGGCACCTCGCCAGGTTTTTACGCCCTGGAGGGCGTCTCGCGCTCGGCCAAAGCTCATTGCTGCCCGACATGTACTTTGCGTGGGACGCCAGGTTGGAACGGGTAACCAACGAGGCAGTGCGCGCCTACTATCGGGATCGCTACCACCTTGAGGAGCGCGATCTTGCTGCCGTGCGCGCCATTGTTGGACTTCTGCGGGGCGCGAATCTGCGAAACATCAACGCGCGCACGGTCGTAATCGAACGGCTGGCGGGGATGGACGCGGCGACCGAGTCGTATTTAAGGGACGCTATTTTTCGCGATACCTGGGGAGAACATCTGCGGAAATATCTTTCGGATGAAGACTACGCAGAACTCAGCCGTCTGTGCGATCCGCGGCATCCTCAGTTCGCGTTGCATCGCCCGGATTTTCATTTTCTGCAGAGCTTTACTCTGGTAGTCGGCGAGGTTCACCCATGAACCTATCTCCCAGCCCATTGCGGAATACGCCAACCAAGGCTGCGCCGCAATTGCGCGCCACGCAAGATGCCTTTGACAGTGTCGCTGCGGACTACGACGGTCCACGCGGCAACAACGCGTTGATTCAGGACATGCGCAGCGAGATGTGGCGTTGGCTGGACAGCACATTTACTCCGGGAAGCCGGTTGATCGATATCGGTTGTGGCACGGGACTCGACGCCATCCGCATGGCGCGGCTGGGGTATCACGTGACGGCGACCGATTGGTCGCCAAAGATGGCGCAACGGACCGGCGAGCGCGCGGCAAGCGAACGATTGACGGAGCGCGTGCAGGTCCTGCCCGTCGGGGCTCACGAGCTGCATCGGTTGGACGGGCCAGGCGCCTATGATGGCGCGTACTCGAATCTCGGCCCGCTCAATTGCGTGCCCGATCTGCGCGAGGTCGCTCGCGAGTGTGCCCGCTTGCTTAGACCGGATGGAGCGCTGGTCTTCACGGCAATCGGCCGCATCTGTCCATGGGAGATCGCGCACTACCTACGGCGGCGGCAATGGGCACGGGCTAAAGTTCGTTTTGCCCGCAGCTCGGTGCCCGTGGGCATGAACAAGCACACCGTCTGGACTCGATATTACGGTCCTCGCGAGTTCTACCGCGCTTTCGAGGAGCACTTTGAGCTCGCGCACTATCGTGGACTATGCGTGTTTGCGCCTCCGCCGTATCTGACGTGGATTCGCGAAAGGCATTCGCGGCGGTACGAATGGTTGTGGCACATCGACCGACGCGTCGCCGGCTGGCCCGTCTTGCGCGAGTTCGGCGACCACTTCCTGATTGTGATGACGAGGCGTTGATGAATTACCCGCGAGGATTGCAGTCCCGAAACATTTAGGCGGCGTGAAATAGTGATCAAGAGGCTTGTACGCAAGGTGGTTGGCCGAAGACGAGCACAAAGCTTGCGCGCGTTCGTGCGCAACTCATCTATTTTTACGCAACAGACGGAAGTCTGTGAGCCCGGGGACGGCAAAATCGTGGTTCTTGCGCCGCATATGGACGATGAAACTCTCGGCTGCGGCGGAACGATCGCCAGACACGTGAAGGCGGGTGCGCGAGTCACTGTTATTTTCCTGACGGACGGGCGGTATGGCGGAGGATCGTATGCCGAGATGACGGCTGTTGAACGCAACCGCAGGCTGGAAGAGATCATTGTCGTTAGGAAGCAGGAGGCGCGGTGCGCCGGTGAGATTCTCGGCGTTCAGTCGCTCATGTTTCTCGACGCGGAGGACACTCGGCTGAGTGCGGACCGGCGCGTGCCGACGTTACTGCGAGAAATTCTGGAACGGGAGCAGCCGCGCTGCGTTTATTTGCCGTATTTCCTCGATCAGCACCGAGATCACCGCGCCGCCAACGGCGTGCTGCTTGCTGCGGTGGCAGGGACGCGGCTTGAATTCGAGTGCCGCGGCTACGAGGTATGGACACCTCTCTTTCCGAACTGCGTAGTCAAAATTGATGTAACCATAGACTCGAAGAAGCGAGCGCTGGCCTGTTATCGCAGCCAGTTGGCCGATACGGACTATGTGCACGCGGCAATAGGACTGAACGCGCATCGTTCGCTGGCGCTGGGAGGCAAGGCGGGCCTGTTCGCAGAAGCTTTCCACTCACTGCCGGTCGCCGATTATCTGCGGCTCTATCGTGCTGTCCCGACATCGATGTTGACGTGAGCCGCCCAATGCAATGGAGCCCAAATGCCCGCTAGCGCCGCTCGAGAGGTGGTTACTGGAGTCGAGTACGTCAAGCAAATTACGGCGATGGAATCCGATCGCCGTACTCGTGCGGCTTTTCAAACACTCGTTCTGAGCATCGTGCGGCCGGGCGGCACGTTGTTCGACTTCGGCGCGGGAACCGGGATGGACGCGCGGTTCTATGCGGAGCACGGTTTGACCGTCGCGGCGTACGACGTTGATCCAAACATGTGCGAGTTCTTCAGCGAGTATTGCCGTGAGCTCATCGAGGCGGGCCGAGTTACATTCGACTGCGGCGGTTATCGAGAATTCCTGGCCCGCGACGGCCGCGACGGCGGTCGCGGTGTCGATCTGGTCACGTCAAATTTCGCGCCGCTCAATCTGATCGCTGACCTGCGGGAGCTGTTTGTAAAATTCGATGCTCTAACCGGACCTGGCGGCAAAGTGCTGGTCAGCGTTCTGAACCCTTACTACGTCGGCGATATGAAGTATGGTTGGTGGTGGAGGAATCTGATTCGGCTCCGCCGCGAGGGCCACTATTCCGTGCAAGGCAGCCAGGCCCCGATCGTCCGGCGGCGGCTCGCCGAGTTCGCAGCGCACAGCGCGCCCTACTTTACGTTGAAGCGGGTCTTTCCGGGACTGCCGTCGATTGCGGGTGGGGGCGCCCAGTATGCGTGGCTGTGCATTATCAGATGCCTGTTCATGTTCCTGCTGTTCGAGAAGAGCAATCACGGCATCGGCGCAGCGCCTGTAGTTTCCGGTCCGAGTAGCATCTCATCCAAGAACGAGGCTCGCTCGCGCGCAAAGGAACCCCGCAGGTGATTCGAGTCCACATACAGTGGCAGTCCATCGAGGCCGGTGGACGGGCAGATCAGACCCTCACACAGCGTGCGGCTGGGATCGACAACGATTGCCCCAGTCTGCGCGGCGATGTTCCGCAATCGGTCGGTCAGTGGCGCTACGAACGACTCGAACGGCCTGGCATCGACAAGCGGTCCATTGCCCGCAAGACGCCCGGGAGGATGCAGCGACAGTCTGACCTCGGTTGGAAAAACCGGCACGAACAGTCGTGACGTCGGATTCGAGAGCACGATGAAGACGCGGCGCCCACCCGACACCAGCATCGCGACAGTCCTGCGGAATTCATCGAAGGCTGCACGCGTATCGGCAGAGTCGAGCTCCAGCGGCGGCACGCCTGCGGCCTGTTGCGCGGAGCCGTCCTCCGAGTACTCACCGATGAAGTAGTTCTCCCAGAAGGCGCCGAATACGATGGTGTCAACATCGGGTAGGAAAGCCAGCTTCATGGCATGGTCGAAAAAGCCCCTGCAATTCTTGCCGCGCCACGTGCTGTTGATGCGCGGCAGCGGAGGGCACCCCTGAGTGGTCGCAAATACTGCCGATCGAGCGGCGTCGGGTCGTGTGTCGATGACGCGCCTTGCGCGGGGCCAGTATTGTTCGATGTGCGAGTCGCCGACGAAAACGGCTTTCAGGTCACGGTGACTCGTGACGACCACCGAGCCGAATCTGGATGCGCTGTCGATATTGGATTCGGCAGGATAGTACCAGTCGCCGGCTGCGGCATCCCAGGCGGCGAAGGGCGGCCCGGAGAATCGGCCGGGAATCCACAGTGCAGCTGTGGCAGCCCCAACCAGCGCGACGCTCCCAAGCGCTGCGAGCAAACCGGCTACTGTCCGGCGCCCGAAGGAGCTGTAGCGTATTGGCAGCTCCACGAGGCGATAGGTGGCATAGGCGCCGACCAGCGCAACGAGGATCAGACTTGTCGCCATCGCGGGCGCCGGGGCGCGCCCAAGGATGATTCGCGCATACGAGAAAAGCGGCCAGTGCCACAGATAGAGGGAGTAGCTCAACCGCCCGACAAATATCATCGGACGGTTTCCGAGCAACAACAGGCTCACCGGCGTGAAAGGACCTGCTCCGATGAGCAGCGCGGCCCCGGTAGTCGGAATGGCGCTCCACATACCCGGAATCGTGAGGTGTGCAGTCATGAACACCGCGCTCGCAATGATCAGCGACAGTCCCGCCAGCGAGCACAAATGCGCGCCGGACCAGAACCGGGAGGGACTCGCGCGGACGCTGAAAGCACTGGCGCGAAGTTCACGCAATTGCCAGACGGCCAAAATGCCGCCGAGGGCCAACTCCCACATTCTCGGCGCCGGAAGATAAAAGCTAGGTCTTGGCTCGTACCAGGCACCCCAGATGCTGATTCCCAAGGATGTTGCCATCACCCCGGCCAGAACCACGAGCGTCAGGCGGCGCCTTACCGCCAGCATCAGCAGAACGGGCCAGGCAAGATAAAACTGCTCTTCCACCCCCAACGACCACAGGTGCAGAAGCGGATTCAAATCGGCAGCTTTGTCAAAGTAACCGCCGTTTCTCGCGAAATACAAGTTCGCAAGGAACGGGGCGCTCCAAGACATCGATTTGCCCAGCGACTGCAGTTCGCTGGGTAGCAGCAGCAACCAGCCGAGCAGGAAACAAGCTGACATGACCACCAACAGAGCAGGCACAATGCGCCGCACGCGGCGCCGATAGAACTCACTCAGGCTGAAGGTCCCTGCTTGCAGGCCGGTCAGAATCAGCTGGGTGATCAGATAACCCGAGATGACGAAGAAAACATCGACACCGATGAAACCACCCGTCAGGAATTTCGGAAAGGCGTGATAGGCGACGACGACTCCGACCGCAACGGCACGCAGCCCATCGATATCGGGCCGGTACGGCAGATTCATCCGGTGAGATCTGCGTACATCGTTTGAAAAGCTCGTGCGGTGTAGTCCGCGTCTTCCTGGGTAGCGCGGCGCATCGCTTCGCGGCCCATGCGAAGACGGAGATCCTCGTCGCCAAGTAAGGCAGCCGTCGCACGGGCCAAAGCGGTCGGGTCTGCGACGGGCACCGAAGCGGCCGCATCGGGTGTCCATTCCTTGATGTGCCCGACTGCCGTCCCGACTGTAGGTACGCCGAGGGTGCCTGCCTCGAGAACCGCCAAAGGGCCGGCCTCGTGTAGTGAGGAAATGAGCATTACGTGCGCCGATTCCATGAAGGCAAGCACGTCCCGCTGCGGCAGAAATCCAAGGAATCTCACCCGTGCGGATAGGCCCAAGTGGCGCGACATCTGCTGTATTTCACCTTTCAGCGTGTCCTCGCCGACGATGTCCATATGGAATTCCAGTCCAGACGCGGCGAGCGATGCCAAAGCACGCAACAGAGTTGGCTGGTCTTTGACTCGATTCAGACTCGCGATGTGGATCAATCTGGCGGGTTTGCCGGGGTCACGGCGGACGGGCTCCCGCGGTTTCCAAACTTTCAGATCGACGCCCAACGCGAGTCGCCTTGCGGTGATTCCGATCTCCGCAAGCGCTTCGACCATGGCCGCACTTGCCGCGGTGACCCGGGTCGCGGCCCGTAGGACCGCCGCTTCGCGCGCGCGCCCCTTCCAGTTGCGACGGCCCCCGTAAGATATCTGCGGCAGCGCGACGAGCTCTCCGCCAGCGACGTGCACGAAGCTCGGGATACCCAATACCCTGGCTGCCGACACCGCCACGAAACCTGGGGAGCCGGACCAGATGGATTGGACGGCCTGAAACGCGGACGATCGATGCTCAGCGCAGATCGCCCGAACGGCCCGCAGGTGCGTGCACCCAGCGCCAATGTTGTGGATGCGCGCGCCCGCCAAGTCCCATTGGTCAGGGCGATCTTCCTGTGCCAGGGCAAACACGTGGATTTCGTGTTGATGCGACAGACGAGCTATGAGCGCCAGCAACGCGGGGATGACGCGGTACTCTCCGGAACGGTCGACACCCCCCGGCACCACAAGGGCGATCTTCATCGGCCCTCTCGTCCGCCAACAGGTATTGGGTCACGCGGAAGCAGCTCTCTAAGCGCCTCGACCGCTCTCATGGGATGATTTCCTCGGCGCAACTCAAACGCCGGCAGACGGGAGGCGTGTCTTGCGAAGGATTTCCAACCCGGCTGGCTCGCGGCGTATCGCTGGTCGGAGGCGAGCAGCTCAGGTATTGCGGCACCGCGCAGCGGTGTGAGGAGCGGACGATTACCGGCGCTCTTGGATGAGATGAATACGAGGACGCTAATTCTTTGCGGTGCCAATGCCAGGCGATACTGCGGACGCCGCAAATCGATCTCGAACTTCTCGACGCCGCTTCGACGTCGGATCACAGCTGACTCTCGTATGGCAGCCGCGCTGCCGGCGTCCATGAGAAACCGCAACGAGTCAGCACGGACATGCAGGAAGTTCGCGACGCCGGTGGCAAGCAGACCGTCCGGCCTGACCAGCACACTATCCTCCGCCAGAAAATCAAACCCCTGCAGCAGACAGTGCAGAGCCAGTGTCGACTTGCCCGCACCGCTCGCCCCAAGCAACAAGATGCCTTGACGATTGCCGCCGACACAGGCGGCGTGCAGGGGCACCAACCTCTGCACGCGCGCTGCCAACATATAGACAGCGAACTCCAGAAGTTCGTAGCGGATGTGATAGGGAAATTCGAGCATGTCCGGCGAGACCACGACCACTGCCGAGCGCTGCTGTGGGGTTAGCGCCATGAAGTTGGCGGACTCCATCGCCCCGCAAAAGATACCTCCTCCCGCTACCGGTCGTACTCGCGGCGGCTCGCGGACAATCGGAGTTGACCGGTGCCGTGCTTTGGAGGCGAGCACGAGTCTCACCCGAAAACTCGCTGTAGAGCCCGAGAACCTGTGCGGCGGCAACTTCGCATACGCAAACCGCACGATCTGCAGCAGCCGTTTACTGTCCGACTCGAAATGAAACTGTCCACCCAGCAATTGGATGCGCTCGTGGAACGCCGCAGGCCGCCGCTCGCCAAAAGGATCGGCAGGAATGTCGGCCGGAGAATCACGGTTTAGAGCTCTCATGAGACCTTCTGGCTGATCCGCGCCGCTAAGCGGAACAGGCGTGCACGCCAGAGAGCAAGGGCAGGGAGGTCGTAGCCGAGTGAGGTGGCGGATTCTCCCACGACTGCCGTGAGTCGCTCACGGTCAAAACGTGTCAGCGTGGTTGTCCACCGATGATGCGCCGAATTGAGACATCCAGGCACCCCCTCGGCTGTAAACGAGCTGTTGCTGGGCACCGGGAGTCCGGCGGCCGTGGGCTGCATAAGGATCGGAAGCGGTTCGATGTTCAGGAAAGCAGCAAGTTTCTCGACCATGGTATGCGTGCTTTCAAGCAAGTCCTCGTAGCGAATCAGCAGGTACTGATCTGATCGGTGGTTGCAGCTTTGCTCCAGTGCGACTCGATAGGATAGCCTGAGGTCGCGAAGCACCCGCTTGGCATTCCGAAACACTCGGCCCAGTTGCTGCTGCTCGTATTTGTGCGACGCGTACACCGCAAAGGGGTGCCGCACGACGTGGATCAGTTTGGCATCTGGAAACTCTGATCGGAGTCGATCCAGGAACCGTTCGTTGGTCGGCGTCTTCTCCACCCACCGTTGAAGGACGGAATTCGCGCGGACGCCGTTGGTGCAATGCGCATAAGCCAACGCAACGGCAACGAGTGGCCATGAAGCTATGTGGCTCATACGCTGTTGCGCGAGCGGCCACCACGCCATCAAAGCTCGCGCGAATTCGACATACGGCGACCGGTCTGCTGCAGATGAGCCGAGCAGCCAGTACGGGTGCTGGTGGATGGGATTTGCCAGACGGCACAACCATTCACATCCGAGAAACTGTAGCCGCTGTATCGGCGGCTGTCGCAGCAAGCGCGATTCGAGGTTGGTGATGAACGTCCCCTCGGCGGGCACCACGGCCAGAGCCGGATGGTTGTCGAGCATGTCCCGAACGAGAGTCGTCCCGCTGCGATGCGCGCCGCATATAAAAACGGGGCGCTGCGCCACGTCAAATCCTCGCGCAATTTCATCCCTGACAAGCTCGACCGGACCCGCCCTGCTGGCTGCAGCCCACACGGCCGCAGCCCACCGAGCCGCCGCGCCCGGCAACGCGCCCGCGTCGTCCGCGGTGACGCGAGGCCGTGATAGGCATCGATCGAGCTGCTGTTCAAGAAGTACGAGACTAGCTGGCATAGGTGCTGCGCCAGGAGTTCTAAGCTCCTAACATCCTCTCGAACCGCTCCGACTTCCGAGACAGCTCATCGTGGCTTCCGCTGCCGGTGATTCTTCCGTTGTCGAGCTGATAGATGACATCGCAGGAACGCACCGCGTTCATTCGCTGCGCAATCAAAACGATAGTGCATCGGCCGCGCAGGCCGCCGAGCGCCGACATCAGTTCCGCCTCCGTCAACCCATCGAGTGCAGTGGTTGCCTCATCCATCAGAAGTACGGAAGCCTCCCTGTACAGCGCGCGAGCAATCCCGATCCTCTGGCGCTGGCCGCCGCTCAAACGTATCCCGCGCTCGCCCACACGGTGCTCATAGCCATCAGGCAAGCTCGCGATGAAATCCTCGAGTTGCGCCAAGCGGGCCGCCTGAACCATTCGGCGCCAGTCGATCGCATTCGGCATAATCCCGAACGCGATGTTTTCGGCAATGCTGGAATCCAGCAGGAAGATATTCTGCGGCACGTAGGCGATCCTCGCGTGCCAGCCCGCGCGATCGGCGTTGAGCGCGACCCCGTCGATCAGCAACTCACCTTTAGTCGGCAACAGCAGGCCCGCCAACAAATCCATAAGAGTGGTCTTGCCAGAGCCGTTTGCTCCGACAAAACCAACCATGCTGCGCGCGGCGATCCGCAAGTCGACGCCCTCGAGCGCCCATCGCCGTTCCGGCGCGTATTGAAATGAGACGTTCTTGAACCGGATCTCCTCGCGAGGACACTGTTGCCACCACGAGTCCGGCAAGCAACCAACCCTGTTTGCGATTGCGTTGCTCCTTACGGCGCGCGTACGACGGAGATCGGGCGCGATCAGATCGAAAGCACCCCGATCGGCGCGGATTCTCACGGTAGCAGCAAAAACCTGCTGCAGTATCGGCAGCAAGCGGTACGCTGCAAACGCGACGAACGTCAGTTCGCCGAGCGAGGAACCCATTCCGTCGCCTTGTGCGTCCGTCAAAAGAGCGACGCCGACCAGAACTGATACTGCCGTGCACTCCATGACGTGCTTCGGAATCTGCCCGACCGCGAAAATATCCGCGGTGGTTTCCGAGACGCCGCGGGTCGCGCGGTCAAAGCCATCGCTGAAGAGGCTACGGCTCTGCAGCAGGAGGATCTCCCTGATGGCGCCGAAACTTTCGATCACGATCCTGGCACGGTCAGACCAGGCTCGCGAGTGAGCCTGCCCAAGATGCAACAGCCGCCTGCGCACCGACAAGTAGATCGCAAGGTAGCCGGCAGCCAGACCCAGGAGAAGCACGACGGAGATTGCCGGATTGAGTATTAGAACGGAAAGAATGATCAATGAGCCGGTGGCAATGCTGGTGATCAGTACGAAGGCATTCTGCAAGATCCCGTTGTTGATCCGCCCAACTTCATAGACGACGTTATTGAACAGTGTCGAGCTGTTCGTGCCGGTATGGAAAAGATAGGGCCTGGTGAGATAGTCGTCGAATAGTGCCGTTTGCAACTGATGGCCAATATGCAGGGCCAGGCGATTCATGGCCAGCGCACCGACTGCGTTGATGACGTTGGCAAATACCACCATGCCGACAAATAAGATGCCGAGAGACACCACGAAGGTGTGCTCCGTGGTGAAACCGCCGTGAACATACAGCCAATGCAGCCAACGTTTCTGCCCTATAAACCGCGGATTGCCGAGTACGGAGAAAAACGGGGTGATCGCTGCGATCCCGGTGACGGTAGAGATGGCCATCGCGAGTGAAATGGCCTGCGCTGCAAGTACCTGACGCCTTTGCGCGGGCGTAAGAATGCTCCAGATGTCGGACAGCAGATTCACGGGTCGTTCAAGCCCAGGGCGAGGCATGTTGGCTCACAAACTCGCCGCGCCGCTGTGGCTGCGCCGTTGACGGCGTACGAAACTGCGGACCGCTGGGGGTGCGAGTGTACGCGCAGCGCTACGCCACCATTCCCAATATGGCCAGGAGTATTTCGCGCTCGAAACGAGGGTGCCGACGGCACTTAGGCGCTTTCCGGACGAGACCTGGCTGCTTGCCAACCCCGCGGCCATCTCGCCGCGCAGTCTGCGCAGTAGCGAGCCGAAGCGCTCGTTCCCGCCGCTGGTCAGCATCTTTTCGAACACGCGTCGGCGGTCTCGCCATGCTGTAACGTCGTCCCCGAAATGCTGTCGATGGCGGCGTTTGAGTGTGAGCGTTTCGTCGATGGCGTCGATTTCACTCTCGGCGGCCAGACGGAAGTAGAGTTCGTCATCCTCGCACATGAGCAATTGCTCGTCGAAAGGACCCAGCTGCTCGAGCAACTGCCGAACGACGACCACGCTTGATAAGGTGACTACGGTCTTTCCTTTCAGGAGCTTTTCCAGGATCCATCCCGCAGGAGCCGGTCCGCCGCGGGGGTGAGTGGACCCGGTCGGATTCCCTGCTGAGTCCACCAGTCCAAACCTCGTGTAACTCCACTTGCGGGTTGGGTGACGGCGCAGCGATGCGATTTGGGCCTCCAATTTCATGGGTGGCCAAATGTCGTCGGAGTCCAGAAACGCGACATACTCGCCGTGCGCTTCGCGAAGCGCCGCGTTGCGTACGACCGCCGGCCGGCCCGTGTGCGACAGGTACAGCACGCGCACGCGCGGCGGATCCTCGAGACCTCGCAGATAAGTCCTCGTTTCGGCCTCCGAGCCGTCGTCGGCGATGATCAATTCCCAATCCGTCAGCCGCTGGGCAAATACCGATTCGATCGCAGACGGCAGAAACTCCAGCCGGTTGTATGTCGGCAGAATGATCGAAATGGTGGGCGTGGCAGTCATGGCGCTCCGCAAAGTATCTTGGTCCTTCACGTTAGTGCTCTCCAGCGGCTGCGAAATCTGCGGGCGAGTTTCTGTACCGGCTCAGGAGTCAGTGCCCAGGCCGTCGCCCCCAGTGCGGCGTACCACCAGCGGCGATATCGCCAGGAGTACGTGACGCTGGAAAAGAGAGTCCGCAGCGCTGCGATACGTTTGCCCGAGCCTGCGCGGGTTTTCGCCAGTCCAGCGACGAGTTCCGCGCGTTGCTCGAGCAGAAGAGGGCGGAGGTGCTCGACAGCTCCCGAGCGCAACAGCTTTTCGATGATTCGAACATTGCTCTCGAACGGGATGACTCCTTGTCCCGAGAAATGCTGCGTGTGCCTGCGGACGAGAGTCAGGACCGTGTCGATTGCGTCAACTTCGCCCTGCGCCGCTAAACGCAGGTACAGCTCATAATCTTCGCTCCCGACCAGATCCTCGTCGAAGTTTCCGATCCGTGAAAGCAGGTCGCGCCGGACCACGATGCTTGGCAGCGCAATAGCCGTCTTCCCCGTCACCAACTTGTCGAGAATCCAACCGCCCGGGACCGGCCAGCCTCCGGTACGTCGCGCCCAGGCTGTCGGGTTTCCCGATGCATCGACAAGGACAAATCTCGTATAACTCCAATTGCGGCTCGGATGGCGGTGCAGCGACGCAATCTGCGTCTGCAGTTTCATCGGAAGCCAGATATCGTCGGAGTCCAGAAAAGCGACAAACTCGCCGTGCGCTTCGCGGAGCGCTGCGTTGCGCACCGCTGCCGGCTTTCCCGTATGCGGCAAGTAGAGGACCCGCAGGCGCGGGGGATTCTCCAAAGTTTGCAAATAAGCCCTGGTATCGGCCTCCGACCCGTCGTCCGCGATGATCAGTTCCCAGTCCGTCAAGGTCTGGGCAAATATCGATTCGATCGCGGGCGGGAGGAACTCCGGGCGGTTGAATGTTGGCAGAACAATGGATACGGCTGGCGAAATCGCGGTTTCTCCTCGAGAGATTGTCAAAACGTCAGCACGGCACGCGCTTCACTGCGCCTCAGCCGGCTCATCGCCCCGGGCGTGCGATCGAATACCTGTTGGTACATCGCCGCGAGCTTCGAGCCGAGCGAATCAAATGACAGCTCGCGCTCGAAGTGCGCGCGCACCGCCGCACGCAATCCCGAATCCAAGCGGTGCGCAACTGACCGGACTGCTTCACTCAGAGCGCCGGCATCGTTACACGGCCAAAGCATTCCCACCGTCCCCGCTCCCGTAAGGGAGCGAAAGGAAGGGATGTCTGTGACCACCGGTGGAAGTCCGCAGGCCATAGCCTCGATCAAGGAAAACCCAGTGCTTTCGTGATGGCTGCCGAGGACAAAAATGTCGGCCGCCCGCATGAGGTGCTCCACTTGCTCATGTGGAACGCGACCGAGCAAGCGAACACGGTCGCCCAGCATGGGATCGTCCGCGATGCGCCTCTGGACCTTGCGCATCAGGGGTGCTGTCCCGAAACAACACCATAAACGCAAGCCCGGCAGCGTGCGCGCCGCCTCACTGATGCCCGCGAGCACGGTGAGGGGATCTTTGTTTTCGTCCAGATGTCCGACCCACAATACCGCCGGATCGCCCTCAATCTGGGTAACGCGGCGCGCATGTTCTCGGTCGCCACGCGAGAAGCGACTTGTGGCTTCTGGAATCTGGTAGACGTGTGCGGTGGGACTCAATAGGCCGGCAGTTATGAAGCGCCGTGCATGCTCCCGGGTGCAGAATGTCATTGCGGCCGCCTGCGCCATTTCACGGCGCCAATGAGCCCGCCGCCAGATTCGCGGCGGTCGGTCCGCATGATCTTGCAAGATGATTGGAATACCCGGTGCGTGCGCGGCCATCGACAACACATGCCGGGGAAAGCCGAGACCGTGGACGTGAAGCACATCCGGGGCCAATCGACCAATCAATTCACGAAATCCTGCGACGTGTTCCCTCGATGATGGCGCATCGCCGAACGGCAGGAAGCAGTAGCGCACCCCGTTGCGCACCAGGAGCTTCGAATGCGGGCACGCTTGAACCACCGACACCCGAATAGCGCATCGGGACGCGGCTTCCGCGACGTCAACGAGAGTAGGCCACGCATCCAGCAGCTGCTCAGGCGACCGTTGCTGCGGGTCACTGAAGAAGCTGACCTGTACGGCGTGCAATGGGCTCGGCATGATCATCACAAGCTCATGACGCGCGGATCCCAATGACGGATTAGTTTTCGCGAAACACGCAGCTCCCAGGGATCATCGTAGCGTTGAAAGCGATAGCGCCAGGACGCCAACACGCGCAGAGCCGATTTTCCCCAGGCGGAGGCACGAACATCCATGATGGTCGGATATCTGCAGCCCAAAACGGTGGTGAAATCGACGATTCGCCGCCGCAGCCGATCGTTGAGCCACGGCGCGCTTTGATGACACCAGTAATCCACCCACTGCGGTTCGGCCCATTCGTCCGCGCTTCGCGGAAACACGACCGGCTTGCCGTCGCAATCGCGCAGCGCGTTCTCCGCGCGAATCGAAGCCGGGTTCCTGTCGTTCGGCCGCCTCGGCAGAGGCGTATAGATATAAATCATCACTTCCGTCGCCGGGTGCAGCCGCTTGATCAGGCGAATGAATTCAAATGTTTTCTCAGTTTCTCCCTCGGGATCCTGCGGCGGCGCCAGCATGAAGGAAAGCTCGGGAACGATGCCGTGGGCGCGGCACTTTTCCACCGCTTCGAGGGTTTGATCCCGGCTCGTGCCTTTGCGGATATCGTGCAGCAGCCAGTCGCTCGGCGATTCCGCCCCGATATAGGCCATTCGCAACCGGCTCTTCTTCACCAGCGCCCAGGTCCGCTCCGACAGATTCACGAGAGCATCCGAGCGCGCAAAACACCACCATGGCATTTCAAATTTCGCGAGCACTTCCAACAGCGGCAGCATATCGACTTCGCGATCGAAGAAGTTGTGATCGTAAAACTGGATTGCGTCGACACCGAAGCGATCCTTCATGAATTGAAGATCCTGGTTCAGGCGTGCGGCCGGCGGCAAGGCCATCTTGCCTTGGAACATCTTCGCCACACCGCAAAATGTGCAGCGAAACCGGCAACCCAAAGCCGCCTGGTAGCCGATCGTGCGCCGCCCGAGATAGGTATTGGTCAGATATTGACGCGGATTTTCCAGCTTCTCGTAAGGCAGCATCCTATCGAGGCTGGCAGCGGTGAATTTCCGATCCTTGTTGTGCACCGCCTCACCGCGCAGTCGCCAAGACAGCCCGGCAACCGCCTGCAAGGCAGAAGCGTCAGGGGCAGCGAGCGCCGCTAAAAGCTCCACGAGCGTGTCCTCTCCTTGGGCCCTTACCACATAGTCGACGTACGCGGAATTCAGCGCAGCATCCGGACAAACCGTTGGAAAGGCGCCACCCCAGACGATTGGCAGAGCGGGTAGCTGCTTGCGAATGGCCTTCGATACCTCGATCGCGGAGCGCAGTTGCGGCCCGCCCATAACCGTGATGCCCACGGCGGCAACGTTGCCTTCAGCAACTGCATTCCGGGCCGTTTCAATGTAGTGACGATCGACGTTGCCATCGATGATCGTCGATGCGAACTTGCCCTCGAGCGCCGAGGACAAGCTCATGACTGCCAGTGGGAACCTCGCATGACGGTGCGAAGTAATGGTCGGATTGATCAGCAGAACGCGTTGCGAAACGCCCATTAGGACCTCTGCAGCTTAAAAACGGTCAACGTCTCGTTGACGAAACGGCGCTCGGCCAGCACGGATATCCGCAGCCCGGCCTCGTAAAACTGCTCCAGGAAGTGTTTGCCATCCCCGAAGGTGGATAGCAGCACGAGCGCGATTCCCGCGGGCTTGAGTGCGCTGCTTAGTCCGGTGGAAAACCGTTCTGCAATGTCGCTGGAGCGCCAAGCTCTGTCGCGATCATCATCAGGCGTGCCGCGCAAGAACGGCGGGTTGAACAAGACCAGATCGAATTGCTCGCCCGGCACAGCGGCGAACAGATCCCCTCGACGAACGTCGACCCTGTCCTCCACATGATTCAGAAGCAAATTAATGCCGGCGCAGCGCACAGCAGCAGGATTAATGTCGACTGCGACGACGCGGGCAGCGAGTCTCGCGGCAAACACCGCGCACACCCCCGATCCTGTGCCCATGTCCAGGACGCTAAAATTGCGCCCAACGATATTCGCGTCAAGCATCGAGGCAAGAAATTCGCCGGTGCGGGGCACTTTTGGATTGAAAACGCTGGGCATTACCAGAAACGGCGACCCGCTGATGCGCTCCAGGCGAAAGTCATCATATCGATCTTTGCCAACAACCCGATATCCCCAGGCCATCGCTTTGCCGATCAATCGGCTCAGCAGCGGGGTCCGGGCGATGCGCAGCGATCTCGGTGCAGAAGATGCTGGAGTGCTCATGACAGCGTTTGCACCGGCACCAGCCAGCGAGTGAACAACATCTCGACCGGCCATCGATAGTAATCTCGGTCGCAGCGCAAGCGTGCGAGTTGCTGCAGGAGCCGTTTGCCGCGAGACACTTTTTTCCACGCCAGTTCGTGGAAAAATTTGAAGCGTTCGATCAGTTCAAATTTTTCGGCGGACACCCAGGGGCCCGGTTCTCCCGCCACGTAATCGAATTTCGCCCAATCCTCGAGTGTTTCCGGCAGTCGAAAGCCGCGAGCCACGGCTTCAATGACCAGCGCACTGCCGGGGTAGGGCTTGAAGTAGTAAATCGGCGTCAGGAAGTCCGGGCTCATGGAGCGCAATTTTTTGGCGCAATCGAGGGTGGCTTGAATGTGCGCATCGCTTTCGTCCGGGAAGCCCACGATGAAGGGAAAATGGCCGGCGATCCCAAATCTCCGCATCTTCTGCGCGGTCTCGTAGACCTGCTCGATCTTGATATCTTTTTTAATGCGCTTCAGGACTTCGTTGGAGCCTGATTCGACGCCAACGAGCAGCCGGCGTAAGCCAGACTGTTTACAGCGCGCCCACACGGCGTCGGGGAGGCGCACGCCTTGATCGGCGCGCATCGTGGCCGCCCAGGTAATTTTCATTCCCGACTCGACGATCCGGTCGGCGAGCGCCTCCACCCGGCCGGCTTTGGTGAAGAAGGTTTCATCCTGAAAATTAACGTCATCGAAATGATATCGATCCCACAGCTCCTTCAGTCGCATCGCCATGCGCACCGGTTCTAAACCCACCCACTTGCGTCCGTACACGAAAGGGTCGGAGCAGAACGCGCAACGAAAATTACAGCCTTGCGAGGAGATGTAATCGAGCTGGCGTTTACCTTTGAGCCGGAAATAACGCTCGACGGGAATCAGCCCATAGTCGTGGGCGCGAAAATTATCAACTTGCGCCAGTTCTCGTGCCGGATTTTCTTGAATGGACCCGTCGGGTAGCCTAACCGTGCATCCAGCGCAATCATCCAGAGAGCGGCCCTGGGCAAGGCGAGCGACGATCTCGGCAAAGGTCTCCTCTCCTTGGCCGCGCACCGTCACATCGACTGACTGCTCCAACAAGCATTCCCGAGAAAACATGGACGGATGCCAGCCACCCCACACGACCGGTAGATTCGGGCGCGCTCGCTTTGCAGCACGGGATACGCGCAGCGCATCCGAAATCGGCGCTCCCGTGAGCACGGTGATTCCGAGGCAAAGCGCTTCGCCGACGTGCGATAGAACCGCCTGTTCTGCATCCGGATCCAGGCGAGCGTCGATCGTTACGACCTCATAGACATTCGGGTCGAGTTCGGAGCCGATGGCGAGTAAAGCGAGCGGCATCGTGAAAAAAACCGCCTGCGGATTGTATAGCAGCACTTTCAGCCGCTTCCCCGACGGTTGCTGCGGGGTTGCCAATGACAGAGCATTCGCAGTCACCGCAAAGCCTCCGAGCCAAATCTTTGCGGATCCCGCCACATCGAACACACGCAGGTCTTGCATTCGGCGCGCGCGCCGGCGCGGATTGCAGCGCGCAACGCGTTCATGCGCTCGCCGTTCAGCGCACTCGAAAAATCGTCGCTTGCCGTGCCATCGCCGCGCAACGCGGCCCCCGCCGGCCCCGATATAAAGAAGCATGGCTGCACGCCGCCTGAAGCGCCGATGACCGCGGAGAACTCCGGTGCATTACAGCGCACCTCGGGGTAGGGGGTTTTGCCGTGAATGGCGCCGAAGTACTGCAGAATGCGCCGGAGCTTGGCGGGACTCTCTGCGATGAATCCTGAGCGAAAGTCCGCCGCGCACTCACGTTCCATGGCGCCGAGCAATTCGTCCAACACGGGCAGGTCTTCGGGACGCAGGGCCAAATCGCTGCCGAAGCCCTCTGTGCGGCCAAAGGCGTGTGGATTGGCGACATCCACCGCGAGAAACGAGACGTACCGTGCACCGAGTCTCTTCGCCAGGGACACAAAAGCCGGTAGCTGTCTGAAGTTCGCGCGTTGCAGCGTGACTCGCACTCCCGGCGCGACGCCGTAGTGGGCCGCGGCGCGAATGCCTTCACACACCTTGTCCAGCGCATCCAGTCCACGAATGGCTTGGTAGGTTTTCCGATCTGTGCCATCCAAGGAAACGGTGATGGCATCGAAGAGCTCGGCGGCGCGCCGGGCGTGCTTGGCCAGGGACAGAGCGGAAGTCAGCAGCCACACTTTCAGGCCGATGTCGCCCAGCGCCTGCGCAATGCACTCCCACTCGGGATTGAGCAGGGGCTCGCCTCCGGAGAGCAGAACGATCCGGGTTTCCAGCCGTGCGAGGCTGGGCAGGAGGCGCCGCACAGTCTTAAAGGTCATATCGGCGCGGCCGTGACGCCAGTAGTCGCAGGTGACGCAGCGCGAGTTGCAGCGTTCCGTCAAATACAGCGTTACCAGCGGCAAACGCTCAAGACTCAAGTTCGGGATCGGACCGCTCACGAGCGCTTGCGCAGACAATCTACCCTCCAGTCCCATTCGTGCCGCCAAAGAATTTCATCGTGAGTACCCAGCGGTCGGCCGCGGGTTGGTGCGGCAGCGGTAATTTTTGTGGGCTGGTGCACGCTGCCGAAGGGCATTCTGATGATCAAAAGTGCCTGAATAGGTAGCTTCAACCCTTTGATTTAGTTAAGCTCACGCGCACATGAACATCGCCACAGACGGTCTTGCGGTCGACAGAGTCCACGTTTGGCGCGGCGATCGTCATGTGCTTCAGGGCGTCAGTGCTCAAATCGGTCGCGGCCAGCTTCTGCATGTCTCGGGCCCCAACGGCACCGGCAAGACCACATTGCTGCGCGTGGTCAGCGGTTTGTTGCGGCCGGAGCAGGGCAGCGTCACCTGGCAGGGCCAATCCATCGTTTCGCATCGGACCGACTATCAAGCGGCCCTGGCCTACGCCGCGCACGAGCCTGCGCTGAAGGCAGATCTGACCGCGCTGGAGAATCTGCGCTTTTCCGTGGGGATGAAGCGCCGCTCGCCGCCGCACGAATTGCGCGAGGCGCTGGAACGAACGGGGGTTGCCGCCTGCGCCGACCTACCCGCGCGGGTACTCTCGGCAGGCCAGCGGCGTCGCGTATCGCTGGCGCGGGTGCTCGCGATGCAGGCGTCGGTGTGGTTGTTGGATGAACCTTACGCAAACCTCGACGCCGCAGGCTCGGAGTTGGTTTCGGGGCTGCTGCAGGCCCACGTGGCAGCCGGGGGGCTTGCCCTGGTAGTTGCGCACCGGGAGCTGGCGCTGGCCTGCAACGTGCGCCGCTTGGAGCTCAACTCGTGACGGTCAGCGGATGGCAGGCCTTTTGGCTGCTCGTGCACCGAGAGATGCGTCTCAGTTTCCGGCGCCCCGAGCAACTCTTGCAGCCCTTGGTGTTCTTCCTCATCGTCACTACGCTATTTCCGTTGGGATTGAGCTTGCAGCTGTCGCTGTTGCGAGACATCGCACCGGGTGTGCTTTGGGTGGCGGCGCTGCTGTCGGCGCTCTTGTCGCTGGATTTCCTGTTCAAAAGCGACGCCGATGACGGCACTTTGGAGCAACTTGCCTTGAGCGGGCACGGTCTAACCCTGATTGTTGCGGCAAAAACCCTTGCCCATTGGCTGGTGACGGGCCTTGCTTTGGTATTGGTTTCCCCGATTGTGGGAACTGCGCTTGGCATTCCCGTAGGCGCATTTGCGACAATGCTGCTGAGTTTGGCGCTGGGAACGCTCACCTTGAGTTGGTTGGGAGCGATCGGCGCGGGTTTAACGATCGGTCTGCGCCGCGGCAATGTGCTGCTGTCGTTGATCGTGTTGCCGCTGGCGACACCGCTGCTGATTTTTGGCGCGGCGGCGACCGAGCGGGCAGTCTCTGGGACGAGTGCGGTCGGGGCTTTGTATTTTTTGGCGGCGCTATGCGTGTTCACCTGCACCTTGGCGCCGTTTGCGGCGGCCGCGGCGCTGCGCATCACATTGGAATAACGGTAGAGAATTCATGTGGACTTGGTTTTATAAGCTTGCCTCTCCGCCTTATGTGTTCGGCGTTGCGGCGGCGCTCATGCCTTGGCTGTTTGGCGCGGCGGCATTGGCGATTGGCTATGGTCTGGTCGCCGGACTCGGCATTGCTCCGCCCGACTATCAACAGGGCGAGGCGTTTCGCATGATTTATGTACACGTGCCGAGCGCAATTCTGTCCGTGACGGTCTACACCATCATGGCGACGGCGAGCGCGGTTGCGCTCATCTGGCGCATCAAAGTAGGTCACGCGGTCGCCGCGGCATCTGCGCCCATCGGCGCATCGTTCACTCTCTTGACTCTGGTGACAGGATCTTTGTGGGGCCGGCCGATGTGGGGCACGTACTGGGCCTGGGATCCGCGTCTGACCTCCGAACTGATTTTGCTGTTTCTATACGTGGGCGTGATGTCGTTGCGCTCGGCGTTCGAGGATCCCGCGCGCGGCGATCGCGCGGCAGCACTGCTCGCAGTGGTCGGCGTGGTGAATGTGCCCATCGTGCACTTCTCCGTGGTGTGGTGGAACTCGCTGCATCAGGGTGCAACGATTGTTACACTAGAGGGGCCCAAAATGCCGGGCAGCATGCTCTGGCCGCTGCTGTCGATGTGGTTGGGGTTCATGCTGTTTTACGGCGCAGTGCTGTGCATTCGGGTGCGGGGCGAAGTGCTCAATCGCGAGCGTCAGTCGGCCTGGGTGCGGGAGGCAATTAAATCATGAGCGACTTTTGGTCCATGGGTGGCTATGCGCGCTACGTGTGGCCATGCTTTGGATTCAGCGGAATCGTGTTGGCCTGGAATGTGTGGGCGGCACGCCGCTTGCTGAATGCCGCGCGATTGAAAGCCGCTCGGGCACTGGCCATGACGGCGAGTGAGGCGCGATGACGCCGCGCCGTAAGCGTCTGTTCGTGGTGCTCGGCATCCTCGGCGGTGTGGCCGCATCGGTGTCCCTGGCGGTGATGGCATCGCGCGAGAACATCATGTTTTATTTCGATCCCAGCCAAGTGGTCGAGGGCAAGGCGCCGCTCGCCAAGCGTTTTCGCATCGGCGGCATGGTGGTGAAGGGCAGCGTCGATCGCAAGCCGGGTGATTTGCAGGTGCGCTTTGTGCTCACGGACTTCGCCCATGAAGTTCCCGTCGAATACACCGGCGTGTTGCCGGATTTGTTCCGCGAAGGCCAGGGCATCATTGCTCACGGCACCATGAATCAAAGCGGCGCCTTCGTCGCGGATGAAGTGCTGGCGAAGCATGACGAGAAGTACATGCCGCCGGAAGTCGCCGCTTCACTGAAGAACAAGCAGGCCTCGGCTGCGGCGCCGCACGGTCCGGGTACTTAACGAGCGGAGAAATACCTTGGCACCCGAATTAGGAATATTCGCCCTCATCCTCGCCTTTCTCTTGAGCCTCTCGCAGGCTTTTTTCGGCTTGGCCGGTGCTTGGAAGGGCAAGCCGGCGTGGATGGCGGTGTCGCGGCCCGCGGTCACCGGTCAGTTCGTATTTGTCGCCATGGCATTTGCCTGCCTCGTGTATTGCTTCGTGAACGACGATTTTTCGGTGCTGTACGTGGCGCGCAATTCCAACTCGCAATTGCCGCTGTTCTACCGCGTCGCGGCGCTGTGGGGCGCGCACGAAGGTTCCTTGCTGCTGTGGATTCTGATTCTCTCGATCTGGAGCGTCGCGGTGGCCGCATTCAGCCGCGCGCTGCCTCTGAGCTTTTCCAGCCGCGTGCTCGGCGTCATGGGCCTCATCAGTTCAGGCTTCATGCTGTTTACCTTGTGGACCTCAAATCCTTTCACGCGTTTGAGTCCCGCGGCGCAGGACGGCGCCGACTTGAATCCGGTGCTGCAGGATTTCGCGCTGTCGATTCACCCGCCCATGCTCTACACGGGCTACGTGGGATTCTCCGTGGCCTTCGCCTTTGCCTGCGCCGCGATGCTCGAAGGGCGGCTTGACCAGACCTGGGCAAGATGGACGCGGCCTTGGACCATATTCGCTTGGATGTTTCAGACCATCGGCATTGCGCTGGGCAGTTGGTGGGCTTACTACGAATTAGGCTGGGGCGGCTGGTGGTTCTGGGATCCAGTGGAAAACGCCTCGTTCATGCCATGGCTGGTGGGAACTGCGCTGATCCACTCCTTGAGCGTCACCGAGAAGCGCGGAATTTTCAAAAGCTGGACCCTGCTGCTCGCCATCTTTGCCTTCTCGTTGAGCCTAGTGGGCACTTTCCTGGTGCGCTCCGGCGTCCTGGTGTCGGTGCATTCCTTCGCCACCGATCCGACCCGCGGTCTCTACATTCTGGCGTTCCTGGTGCTGACCATCGGCGGCTCGTTGACGCTGTACGCCTGGCGGGCGCCGAAGCTGTACGCGCCGGGTGGTTTTGAACTGTACTCGCGCGAGTTTTTCCTGTTGGTTAACAACGTGATTCTGGTGAGCGTCGCCGCCCTGGTGCTATGGGGCACCTTGTCGCCGCTGGTTTATGAATTGCTGGGCATCGGCAAGATATCGGTTGGACCGCCGGTATTCGCGCTGATGTTTTTGGTTCCCATGTTTCCGCTCATGGTGTTTTTGGCGATCGGCATGCACTCTGCCTGGCGCCGTGGCAAGCTCACGGTCACCGCCAAGCCGCTGTGGTGGCTCGCCGCCGCGGCCGTGTTGTTAGCCGTCGCCATCCAAGGGTTGGTGTTCAAAGAATTTCACCTGGTGGGTCTCATCGGTTTCAGCTTTGGTTTCTGGATCATGTTCTCCGCGGCGCTCGAACCGCTGCGGCGGGTGCGCCAGAAACAAACGCTGACCGCGGCGCTCTTGGGAATGTCGATCGCCCACTTTGGCGTCGGGCTATTTGCAATCGGCGCGAGCGGCGTGGAGAGCTATAAGATTGAGAAGGATGTCGCCCTGAAGCCCGGCGGCTCCTTTTCTATTGCGGGCTACGACTTTAAATTCGTGAGCGCCGCCAATGTGCGCGGACCGAACTACGATGCTGTGCAGGGCACGATCGAAGTGACCCGCGGCGGCAAGCCCGTGACAGTGCTGCTGCCGCAGAAGCGCCATTTCTGGGTGCAGCAAACCAGCAACAGCAAGGCGGCCATTTCGGTGAACTGGGCGCGAGACCTGTTTGTCGCCATGGGCGATCCGTTGGGCGCGAATGCCTGGAGCATGCGCATTCAGTACAAGCCCTTGGTGCGCTACATCTGGTTGGGCGCAATCGTCATGGCGCTCGGCGGATTGGTTGCTGCGACGGATCGGCGCTATCGGGTCAAAGTTCCGGTTGCCGCGCAGGGGACTGTGTCGCCGCCGAACCCGCGGCCGGAACTAGGCGCCGCCTGATGTGGAAGTTCCTGCTGCCGTTTGCGGCATTCGTCGCGTTGGTGGTGTTGTTCGCGTTTGGCTTGAATCCGAACCGCGACATCCACGCCTTGCCCTCGCCGCTGATAGGCAAGGCGGCGCCGGAATTCACACTCACGGATGTGCTCGATCCGACGCGCACGGTGAGCACTGCGGCGCTCAAGGGCCAGGTCTATGTACTCAATGTGTGGGCCACGTGGTGCGTCGCCTGTCGAGAGGAGCAGGAGGAGTTGCTGGAGATCGCACGCCAACATGTGGTGCCCCTCATTGGGCTGGACTACCGCGACGATCATGACAAAGCGAAGCTCTGGCTCACGCAGCTCGGCAACCCGTACACCGCCGTGCCCTTCGACGGCGATGGCCGCACGGCCATCGATTGGGGCGTGTACGGGGCGCCGGAAACGTATTTGGTGGACACGCACGGACGAATAATCTTCAAGTTCATTTCCCCCATGACGGAAGAAGTCTGGGAAAAGGAATTCTTGCCGCGTATCGCCGCCGCCCGGAGCGGGGCGTGAATGGGCTTCGCACGCTGCTGCTGGCATCGGCGCTTGCCTTCAGCGCCTCGCCGTCGCTCGCTCAGCCGGCGCCATTGCCGGCGCCGGCGCGAGCACCGGCCGCGTTGGACGAGCATGGGCAGCTGCGGGATCCTCTCCTGCAGACTCGATTTGAGCGGATCACGAAGGAACTGCGCTGCCTCGTGTGTCAAAATGAATCAATCGCCGATTCCAATGTGGACCTCGCGGCGGATCTTCGCCGGCAGGTGCGCGAGATGCTCAGCGCCGGCAAGAGCGATGACGCCATTTTCAAATTCATGACGGATCGGTACGGCGAGTTCGTGCGTTTCGCACCGCCGCTGTCGGCGAAGACCGCGCTCATCTGGGGTGCGCCTTTCTTCATGTTGCTGCTGGGCGGCCTGATTATTTTTCGCGTCGTACGCCAACGCTCGCGCATGCCGCTGGACGAATGAGCGCCTTCCTCATCGTCGCAGCCCTCATGGCTGCGGTTGCCGCAGCCATCGTCGCGGTACCGCTGCTGCGCGACAAGCGAAGCCGCATCATTGGAGCGCTTGCGGCGTGCTTGGTCGCGGGCGCCGCGGCGGGTTTGTATCCGTTGTGGTCGAATTGGAATTGGCACGCGCCCGTACAAGCGCCGTCGATGCCCGCTCCAGACGTGCTCGCCATGGTGGCGAAGCTCGAGCAACACATGCGCGACGATCCCAACGACCTCGCGGGCTGGCTGATGCTCGGACGCTCGTATCTGGCTTTGCAGCGCATGGACGATGCCGTGAACGCCTATGATCGCGCGCATCGCCTCGACGGCAACAGCACCGAAGCCGCCCTGGGCCTGGGCGAGGCCATCAGCTTGCGCGCCGGCGGACAGATCTCGCCCGAGGCATCGAAATTATTTGAAGACGCTCTGGCATTGGAGCCGAACAATCCGAAGGCTCTCTTGTACGGCGGATTTGCCGCGGCCGCTCGGGGAGATCGCGCCTTGGCGCGCAGCCGCTGGCAGGCATTGAAAGATTTGCATCCACCGCCGCAAATCGAGCAAATGTTGGACGTGCGCATCGCCTCCCTTGGGCTCACCGAGGAATCGGGGACGAATGCGTCGCCGGCGGGGACGAGCGCGAGTCCTCAGGGGTCGGCAGCCGCGCAAGTCACTGTCAATATACGCATAGCGCCTGCATTGAAATCGCGCTTGAAACCGGAGACACCCTTGTTCGTATTCGCTCGTGAGCCTGACAGCCGTGGGCCGCCTCTGGCAGCCAAACGTCTGACGAGCGACGCCATCGGCACACAGGTGCAGTTGTCCGCGGCGGATTCCATGATGCCTGGTCGCGTGCTGGTGGCTGGACAACGGGTCTCGATCACCGCGCGTGTGTCGTTCAGCGGGCGGCCCATTCCGAGCGCAGGCGACCTGTACGGCGAGCTTTCCTACGATGTAGGCCATGACGGCGCGCTCGACCTGGTAATCGACCGGGTTTCCGAGTAAGGATCCGCATGAGCGTCGCCAAGGGTCTGATTGCCGGGCACATCCTCGAGGATCAAATATTTCCCTACCCGCAGCTGCGCGATAAGGACCAGGAAGTTTTAAGCCTGATGGTTGATGCCATCGATCAGTTTTTAGGGCCCAAACGCGAGGATTTCAAACGCTGGGACCGTGAAGCGGAGCAGCCGGCGGAATTCATTCAGGGACTGCGCGATTTGGGCCTGTTCGGCCTCATCATTCCGGAAGAGCACGGAGGACTCGGGCTCTCCAATGCCGGCTATGCGCGGGTCTTGAGCCAGAGCAGTTCGCATGACAGTTCCGTGTCGCTCACCATCGGCGCCCACAGCTCCATCGGCATGAAGGGAATCCTGTTGTTTGGAACGCCCGAGCAGCGCGCGCGCTATCTGCCGAGGCTCGCCAGCGGCGAGATGATCGCGGCGTTCTGTCTGACGGAGTCTGGAGCCGGCTCGGACGCCGCATCGATTCGCACCCAGGCGGTCAAGAATCCAAACGGCTCCTGGACCTTGAACGGCGAGAAAATATGGATCACCAACGGCGGCATTGCCGACCTATACACGGTGTTCGCGCGCACCGCATCTCCCGCCGGCAAGATCACCGCATTCATCGTGGAAGCCGCGTGGCCCGGGGTTAGCCACGGGCAGCATGAGGACAAAATGGGCATTCGCGCCTCCTCGACCACGACCGTAAATTTTGCGGCTGTCCAGGTGCCCGCCGCGAACGTGCTCGATGTGGAGGGCAGGGGGTTTAAGGTGGCGATGGCCATTTTGAACAACGGCCGCACCGGTTTGGGAGGCGGCGCCGTCGGCGGGATGAAGGCGCTGATCGCCCTGTCCACTGCTCAAGCGCAGAGCCGCAAGCAGTTCAATCAGCCCATTGCGGAATTTGGCCTCATCCGCGAGAAAATCTCTCAAATGACGCTCGATTGTTTCGCCGCCGAAAGCGTCGTTTGGATGGTCGCCCACTACATCGATTCCGGGAATGAGGACTATTCGGTGGAAGCGGCCATCAGCAAGGTGTTTGCTAGCGAGGCATTGCAGCGGAGCGCCTACGAGGCCCTGCAGATCGCCGCCGGCAGCGGCTTCATGCGCGACTACCCCTACGAACAGATCACCCGCGATTGCCGGATTTTAACGATTTTCGAGGGAACCAATGAGGTCTTGAGGCTGTATATAGCCCTGTCGGGCCTCAAGGACTTAGGGAAATCCCTGGGCGATATGAAGGCGGCGGTTGACGATATTTTCAATAACCCGATTAAAGGATTCGGGGTCCTAACCGACTATGCGGAGAGGCGCCTGACGCAGGCCACCGGCGTCGGGCGCGACAAAATATTGTCATCAATGCCGCAACTTTTGAGCGAGCCCGCGGGTATTTACGAAAGGTATACCGTGGAGCTGGCGAGGACATGCGATCTATTGTTGCGCAAGTATGGCAAATCCATTGCGGATCGGCAGCACGCACTCAAGCGGGTGGCCGACATTGCCATTGATCTATTCGTGGGACTTTGTGTATTGTCGCGCGCCGCAACGCTGGCCGGTACGCCGGGCGAGAAGGGTTCTCAGGCTGTGGTCATCGCGCGGGTATTCGCTCAACAGGCGAAACGGCGCATGGCGAACAACATACGGCGTGCGCAGCGCAACGAGGACGACGAGATGAACATCCTAGCTGGGTTCATCTTGGATAAAGGAAGCTATCCCTGGGATGTGGTGTCATGAGCAGTATCTTGTTTGATCAACAATCCGAAACGACCGCGCCTCCGAAGGTGCTCAACCGGCGCTGGATCGCCTGGTTGGCGGGCGGCCTGCTCATTGCGATCGTGATCGCGCTGGTGGCATGGCGCCTGACACAGGCGCTGGCAAAACCCGAAGCCCCCCCTTCAGCCATCCCAACAGTTTCCGTCGCGCAGATCGGCATCAGCACCGTGCCTTCCACGGTCAGCATCATTGGCACCATCGCAGCTCGCTATGACATGCCCATCGGCGTCGAAGGCGACGGCGGACGTGTTACCGCGGTGTATGTCGAAGCCGGCGATCATGTAAAACAGGGCCAGGTGCTGGCTCACCTGAACAATTCGGTGCTCGAACCGCAGGTCACCAATTTGGAAGCGGCGCTTGATCAAGCACGCGCCGAGGCAGATCTCGCTCAGGCTGAATATCAGCGTGCCCAGGCGGTCGGTGCCTCGGGTGCGTTGTCGGCCGAGGAGACGCAAAAGCGCAAGTCGAGCGCGATAACCGCGGCTACGCACGTCAAAGTGGCTGCCGCACAGCTCGCGGAGGCCAAAGCTCGCTTGGCCCGAGCCGATGTCCGCGCACCGGCCGACGGCATCCTTCTCACTCGCAACGTTGAAGTGGGGCAGACGGCCATGGCCGGCGGGGAAGCGTTGTTTCGCTTGTCCAAGGATGGCGAGACGGAGTTGCGCGGCCAAGTGGCGGAGCAGGACTTGCCGCTGCTCAAGGTGGGACAGCTCGTCGACGTGAAACTCACCGGGACGTCGAAGGTTTATCAAGGCCGCATTCGGCTGCTGGGCGCGGTCATTGATCCTGCAACGCGCCTCGGCACCGCCAAGGTCTCGCTGACGCCTGATCCAAACTTGAGGCCGGGGGCCTTTGCGCGCGCTGAGGTGACGGTCAGCAATGCCGAGCGCGCGGTGCTGCCGCAAACCGCGGTGCTGAATGACGACAAGGGCAGCTATGTGCTCATCGTCAATGCGCAGGGCAAGATTGAGCGTAGAACGATACGGGTCACGGGCATGGTTGCGGGCGGTGTGACCATCGCCGATGGCATCGATCCAAAGGACCAAATCGTCACCACGGCGGGTGCGTTCCTACAGGAAGGAGAGACCGTAAAACCGGTTTTGATCGCCGCAGGCAAGTCATGAAGAATATTTCCGCGTGGGCGATCCGGCACCCGGTCACCCCGATCGTGCTGTTCGTGGTCCTGACTTTTTTAGGGATCGTCGCATTCATACGATTGCCGATCAATTTGCAACCGGATGTGTCCTTCCCCGCGGTCAATGTCAACATTTCGCAGCCCGGCGCCGCGCCGTCAGAAATGGAGACACAGATAGCGCAGAAGGTGGAAGGATCCATTGCCAGTATCGGCAATATCCACCATCAGCAGACCTACATTTCCGAAGGAAATGTGCTGATCATCATCGAGTTCAATATCGGTACGCCAATCGATCGGGCCGTCACGGATGTACGCGACGCGATCGCGCGGGTTCGCGCCGATCTGCCGCAGGGCATTCTCGAACCGCAAGTTCAACGGCAGGACAACGACGGCGGAACCTTTGCGATTTATGCGGTCAGCACGACCGACATGACGCCGGAGCAATTGAGCTGGGCGGTCGATAACACCATCGCCAAACGCCTGGTGGGCGTCAAGGGCATTTCACAGGTGCAGCGCATCGGCGGATTGGATCGGGAGATTCGCGTGGAATTGGACCCCGCGAGACTCCAAGCTCTGGGCCTCACCGCCGTGGAAGTCAATGAGCAACTGCGGCAGTTGAATCTGGACGCCCCGGGAGGACGTGCTCAGGTCGGGGGAGGAGAGCAAGCGATCCGGGTGCTGGGCGGGGCGAAATCAGCCGAGGCGCTCGGCGATACCCTCATCATCGTGCCCGGCGGCAAATCGGTGCGCTTGCGCGAGATCGCCGACGTGCACGACGGCGTTGCGGAAACGCGCAGTCTCGCGCGGTTGAACGGCAGGCCCGCCACCGCGTTCCAATTGTATAAAGCCAAGGGCGTCTCCGACATTGCCACCGCCGAGGGCGTTGCCAAGGAAATTGATAAGATTCTCAAGGACAATCCATCGCTGCACATTCAGCAGATTTTCACCACGGTCAATCACACCATCAATACTTACCATTCGGCCTTGGAGGCGTTGATCGAGGGCTCGATTTTGGCGGTGCTTGTGGTGTGGTTCTTCTTGCGCAATTGGCGCGCCACGCTGATTTCGGCGCTGGCCATACCGCTGTCCGCGATTCCGACCTTCGCCTTCATGCAGATGATGGGTTTCACGCTCAACGAAATTACCTTGCTGTCATTGTCGCTGGTGGCGGGCGTGCTGGTCGATGATGCCATCGTCGAGATCGAAAATATCGTGCGCCATATGCGCATGGGCAAGAGTGGTTATCGCGCGGCCATGGAAGCGGCAGACGAGATTGGCCTCGCTGTGGTGGCCACCTCGTTCACCATTATTGCAGTGTTTCTGCCCGTCAGTTTCATGGGCGGGTTCAGCGGCCAGTTCTTCCGGCAATTCGGGCTCACCGTAGCCGCAGCGGTTTTCGTCTCGTTGTTGGTAGCCCGGATGATCACACCCGTACTGGCAGCTTACGCGCTGAATAGAGATGCCATACCGTACCACAACGATGGGCCGATCATGTCCGGCTACATCCGTGTTTTGAAGTGGTGCGTCGCGAATCGCTGGAAGACCATCGCCTTCGGCGCGTTGTTTTTCGCGCTTTCGGTCGGCGGTGGCATGCTGCTGCCGAAGGCCTTTGTGCCGGCCGAAGACTTTTCGACGTCGATCCTCCAGATTGAGCTGCCGCCGGGCGGCAAGCTCGAGGACACTTCGCGCGTGACCGCGGCTGCCACGGCCATCATTCGCGCTCAGCCGGAGGTTACGGACGTGGTCGAGTTCGTCGGCACCGATTCAGCCGATGTGCGCCAGGCGAACGTGTTTGTCAGCCTGGTTCCTCGCAGCAAACGCAAATTGAGCGCGAAGGCATTCGAGCAGCGCATCATGCCGCTGCTCAATCAGATACCCGACGGCCGTTTGAACTTCCAGAATTTTGGCGGCGGCGGCGGCGGCCGCGACGTCACTTTTTTCTTGGTGGGTGATGACCCGGCGCTGACTGAGCGAACAGGGCGACAGATGCTCGAGGAAATGCGCGGACTCAAAGAGATTCGCTCACCCCGCATCAATGGCGACATGCCTCGGCCGGAAATCGTCGTGCATCCGCGCCTCGACCTTGCGGCACAACTCGGCGTCAGCGTGCAAAGCATCAGCGAGACCATCCGCATCGCGACCCTGGGCGACCTGCCGCAAAACGGCGCGAAGTTCGCGCTGAGCGATCGCACCATACCGATTCGCGTGAGCCTACCGGAGAAGTCGCGCAGCGATCTGACCACGCTCGAGAATCTGCCGGTACCCACCGGCTCCGGCGGCAGCGTGCCATTGAAGTCGGTTGCCGACTTGAGTTTCGGCCAAGGGCCTTCTTCGGTACGGCGCTACCAGCAGAGCCGGCGCCTATATCTGGACGCGGATCTAGCGCCTGGGTACCAACTGGGCGACGCCATGGCGAAGGTCAATGCGCTGCCGTCCATGAAGAATTTGCCCACCGGCGTACGCTTCATCGAAACCGGAGATACCGAGTTCATCAAAGAACTGGTGTCGAACTTTGCGATCGCCGTTGCCGCCGGTGTGTTGATGGTATTCGCCGTGCTGGTGCTGCTGTTCGCCCGGGTGTTCCAGCCGATTACGATTTTGTCGGCATTGCCGTTGTCGCTCGGCGGCGCGTTCCTGGCGTTGTTCTTGACCAATACGCCATTCTCATTGCCGGTGATGATTGGCGTGCTCATGCTCATGGGCATCGTTGCCAAGAACTCCATTTTGTTGGTGGACATGGCAATCGAAGAAATGCGGGCCGGAAAGACCCGCCTCCAGGCCATCGTCGAAGCGGGTCATAAGCGTGCCCGCCCCATTGTGATGACCACAGTGGCCATGGTGGCGGGCATGATTCCGGTGGCAACCGGCTTGGGCGAAGCCAGCGACTTCAGGCAACCCATGGCGATTGCGGTAATCGGCGGCCTCATTACCTCGACTTTGCTGACATTGGTCATTGTTCCCGCGGTGTTCACGCTGTTCGACGATATCGAGCGGCTCGCCGGGCCCGTGGCTGCGAAGATTTTGGCGGGTGGCACGCCGGCCGCGGATCCCGACGTGCCGGCTCCGGCGCCTTGACAGCCGGCATTGCTGCGACCGACCGACAAACCCGATCCCGCCGTTTAGCGGCGTGCGCAGCGGTGGCCCTGCTCGGCATCGCAATTGCCGCGTTGCCTGCGCAGGCCGTAAACGCGGCGCCGCTGAATGCCGCCAACCAGGTCCGCTTGCACGGCTGCGGGGCCTCGGGCACGGTCACACCGCTCTACTACAGCCCACAGCTCGAGCGAGCCGCGAAACGGTATGCCGAAGGCGCCTCGCTGCAAGCTGCGGCTGCTGACTCGGGCTACCTCGCGGGACAAATTGCCGGCATCCATTTATCAGGACCAACGAACGATGCCGAGATTGAACCGATGCTGGCGAAGCGAGATTGCCGCACGCTCAAGGACCCCATGATGCGCGAATTCGGCGCCGTACAGCGCGGGCGCGAGATCTGGATGATTCTCGCGGCCCCGGTCAGCCTTCCGGCACGCGGCGATAGCGCTTCGGTGAGTCGCGTGATTCTCGATCTGGTCAATGCGGCACGCAGCGCCGGCCGGCGCTGCGGCGGAAAATACTTTGCGCCGGCCGCGCCCCTCGCACTCGATCCGATTTTGGCACGGGCCGCCTTGCTGCACTCGCGCGACATGGCCGAGCACGACGCTTTCGACCATCGCGGTCACGACGGCAGCACACCGAACGTGCGCATCGAGCGGGCCGGTTTCGGCGCGCATCGCATCGTGGGCGAGAATATTGCCGCGGGCGCAATGACACCCGCCGAGGTGACTCAAGGGTGGCTCGCGAGTCCGGCGCACTGCGAGAACATCATGGACAGCCGCTTCACGTTGATTGGCATTGCGTATGCCGAAAACCTGCATACCGCTTCCGCGGTGTTTTGGACCCAGGACTTCGCAGCGCGCTAGTCCATCACGGCTTGCGCGTCTTCCGTCACGGGACCTCGGGGCGGACGGATCAGCAGCAACAGCGGCAGCACCAGCAAGGTCAGGAATAACATGAACCAAAAATCGTCGATGTAGGCGATCATGGACGCTTGCTGGGTGACGGCGCCATCGAGCAGGGCTGCAGCGGCGGGAACGTGCACATCAAAGGCCGCCGACACCGCAGGGTTGTGCCAGGCCGAGCTGCCCGCCGTCACGCGCTCAGCCAGGGAGGCATGTGCTATGACCGTGTTACGCGTCAACAGGGTCTGCACCAACGAGATGCCGAGGCTGCTGCCGATATTGCGCACCAGGCTATAGATTGAAGTACCCTGCGCGCGCATCTCGGGACTCAAGGTGGCAAATGTCGCGGCGCTCAACGGCACGAACACCAGGCCGGTGCCGATGCCTTGAATCATCCCAGGCACAATGATGTCGCTTTCAGATAGATCCAGCGAGTAGCCGGTCATTTGCCAAAGCGCAAAAGCCGAGATCAGGAATCCAACCAACAGCGTCAAACGCAGGTCCACCTTGCCGATGATGCGCCCGGCGATCAGCATGGCCAACATGGTGCCGATGCCGGTCGGCGCGGTGACCAGACCGGTGGTTGCGACCGGATAGCCGAGCAAATTCTCCAGCATGGTTGGAATCAAGGCGCGCGTCGCGTAGAGCACGAGTCCAACGACGAATATGAAAAGCAATCCAGTGACGTAGTTTTGATTCTTCAGCAGCCGGTAGTCGAGAAAGGACTGCTTCGCGGGCGTCATGGCAGTGTGCGCCACGAAGTAGGTCGCCGCGACAAACGCGACAATGGCTTCGATCCAGGCTTCGGTGGAGGAAAACCAATCGTTCTGCTGACCGCGATCCAACAACAACTGCAGGGAACCGAGGGCGAGACTCAAGGTGGCAAAGCCGAAAAAATCGAATCGCGCGTGACGCTGGCCCGGGTCCGGTCGAATGTATCTCCACATGCCGTATAAGGCGAAGATTCCGATCGGCACGTTGATGAAGAACACCCAGCGCCAGTCATAACTGTCGGTGAGCCAGCCGCCCAATGTGGGACCCAATATCGGCCCCACCATGACGCCCATACCCCACACGGCCATGGCCGAGCCCTGCTTCTCGCGCGGATTGATTTCCATGAGAACGACTTGCGCGAGCGGCACCAAGGCTGCGCCAAAGACGCCCTGCAGGAGGCGCGCGGCGACGATTTCCGCGAGCGAGTTCGACATCCCGCACAGCGCAGAGGCCACGGTGAAACCGGTGATCGAGGCCATGAAGATATTTTTCTGGCCGAAGCGATCGCACAACCAACCGGTGACCGGCGTGGCGATGGCCGAGGCGATGATGTAGGCGGTCAATACCCAGGCGATCTGGTCCTGAGAGGCAGAGAGCGTCCCCTGCATGTGCGGCAGGGCCACATTCGCGATCGTACTGTCGAGCGTCTGCATGATCGTCGCCAGCATGATGGATAGCGTGATCATGGGCCGATTGAGCGGACGGTTCATGACTGGCTGTCGATGATTCCTTGCAAGCTCTCGAGGAGCTCAGTGGCGAGCAGCAGTTTTTTTTGCTCGGTATTGGCGAGCAAGTCCCGGCGCAGCGCCGCAGCCTCGGCTTTGACCTTTTCGTAGATTTTCATTCCGGCCGGCGTGAGGACGACGCGCTTTACGCGCCGATCGGTGGTCGACGCTTCGCGGTTGACCAAGCCCGCTTTCACCAAGCGATCGATCATCGCGACCATGGTCGCGCCCTCGACACCCAATTTGTCCGCCAGTTCGGATTGCGACAGCGGCGAGCGCGCTTTCGCGGCGATGGCAATCGTCATCCAGCTCGCCTGACTCACGCCCAAGTATTTCAGTTTCCGGTCAACCGCCTGACGCCATGATCGGGAAGTACTGTGCAAGGCGTCGCTGAAGCGTTCTTCCAAGTCGCTCATTGCAAGATCTCTAATGGTTAGCTATCTAACTAATATATCACAAGCTGAAGTGCGAGTCGATTCTGCCGAAACGGGGTCGATTTTGCGGCTTAAGCCTTGAGCCAGGCCACGGTGGCGATGCCGGCAAAGGTCATCAGCAAAGAGCCCACCAGATGCGCGCCCACGGCGCCCAGCGCCATGATCGATCGTCCGGACTGCATCAACATGACCACCTCGGCGGAGAAGGTCGAGAAGGTCGTCAGGCCGCCGCAAAATCCCGTGGTGATGAACAGGCGCCACTCGGGGGCAAAGGCCGGGTAGGTGATGAAAAACGCAATCGCCACGCCAATGATGTAGCAGCCGATCAGGTTGGCGGCCAATGTACCCGGCGGAATGGCCGGGAAATAGCGGTTCAAGAATATCGCGAGATACCAGCGAAACAGGCATCCCAGCGCGCCTCCCACGGCCACGGCAATGAAAGACCTCCACACGGTCACTCGCGCGAACTCCTAAACCAGTAGTACAGCGGAACACCCAATAATAAAAGCGCAGCGCCCCAGAGTACCGCCTCCGCGCCGGCGCCGATGATGGCCCAAAGAGAGTAAGCGGTCGCGAAGATCCCGACAACGGCCAATGGTACCGAGCCCCTGCGCGCCGCTCCCAATTCCTTTGTCCACTGCAAGCGCAACAGCGCCAAAGAGCAGAGGGCGTATAACACCAGGCAAGCGGTCGTCGACAGCAAAATCATGAACGTAAATACACTGACCATGGATTTCTGGTAGTTCGCCAGAATCAGCAGGGTCGCCAGCGCGCTGCCGAAACACAAGCCAAAACCCGGCGTGTTATGCACGGATTCACGCGCAAAAACTCGCGGGAACTCGCCGCGAATCGCCATGGCACGCGGCAGCTCGCCTTGCAGCAGAATCCAGCCGTTCAGTGCGCCGAACGCGCTGATGGCCGCGAACACCGCCACGAGTTTTCCGGCACCTATGCCCCAAAACTGCGTAGCCAGATCCACAAAGGGCGCATTGGATTGCGTCAGCGTCGCAGGAGGAACCAGCAGTAAAACGGTTGTACACGCGAGGGCACAGATCAGCGCGGTTATTACCGTGCCGAGCAGCGTCGCGATGGGAATCGTGCGTCCCGGACTCGCCACTTTGTCGGCCGGAATGGTAGCCGACTCCAGCCCGAGCAATGCCCAAAGCGTCAAGGTCGCCGCGGCGGTCACGCCGCTGACTGAGAGCGGAATATTCAGGCTCGTCGCCGCGCCGCTCGAACGCAAAGACATGAGCCCCAGTGCGCCGACCGCGAGCAGCGGCAGAATTTTTAAAACGGTGGTGACGCCCTGAACCCAGCCGGAAGCCTTGATCCCATACCAATTCACGAAAGTCAGCAGCCACAGTAGCAGCAGCGTCGCGACAGCCGAGGCACCGGGTTTCTCCGCGATCCATGGCAACAAGGGGCTGAGGTAGCTCACCGCGGCGGTAGCGATCGAGACGTTGCCCACCCAAATTGAAATCCAGTAGCCCCAGGCAACGACGAAAGCAATCAGGGGACCGAACGCAACATGCACATAGGCGTAGGGTCCGCCGGCTTGCGGAAACGCGCGGCTCAAGCGCGCAAACACGATGGCGAGCGCGATCGCGCCACTCGCCGTAAAACCCCACGCGATTACGCTATTGAGTCCGAAGGGAGCGAGAGAGGCGGGCAGTAAAAATACTCCCGAGCCAATCGAATTGCCCACCACCAAGGCCACGCACATCCAAAAACCGATCAGCGGGCGTGGTGTGGTCATGTAGCGACACTATAGCTTGACGATAATCGTCTCGCATTTGACATTAATGGAGAACTCGGGGCCTGCCTGCAATCTCATGCGCTGTCGTCCTACAGAATTCGCGCCGACAAAGCTTGAGAATACGTCTGTCGCCCCGATGGAGGGGATCTTCGGTTGCAGACCGGAGTTCTTTAGGGGCAGGGATATGAGGGGCACAATAATGATCGACGCCGAAGTATTGCGGCTGCGTAAATTGCGAAACGTGGCATTGCGGGCCCGGGCGTTGGCCAAGATCCTGGATTCAGATTCCGCACAGGAGCGTTCGATCTTCGCGAGAAGCGCTGTAACTTGTTGGACTATCGCGCGGGTCGCTTCGGGACGTCTCAAAGCCCATCCCTATCCCAGCTATCAGCGGGGCCCAAGCCCGTTGCGCGAACTGGCGGATAACGCCGTCGCATCACTCGTCGCCTTGAACGCACGGCGCCAGAATCGCTGTTCAGACATCTACGCGCAGGAGCTGCAAATTGTCGCGCGCGAGGTGGACGATGTGCGGGCGCTGACTTGGTCACCGGACCTGAGCGATGCCTTGGGGCGTATGCAAATACACATGCGCCGGTTGGCGCATGAACTCAATCTGGGCGCACTCGGCGAGGCTGGCGCGAGCATGCTGCCCGCTGAGACGAGCAGTGCGCTGGACGAGATTGCAGCCGATAGCAGTTGGCCCTATTTGGCGATTTAAGGGGAACCTCGCTGCGGGGCCTGCCCGTCAGCGCGCCTGTCTGACTAATCCTACAAAAATCGTGGCGCTCCGCCGATCGTTGCGCGCGTCTCAGCGGCCGCATGATGCGCTCGCCTGCAGTGCGATAAGAGGAGCGACCAGCCATGGGTAGCGAAAATATTCCGATTACGCCGAGTCCGGAGCGGCCTCCCTTAGCGCCGCACGATCCGCCCGATCCTGCCCCGCAAGCGGCGGCGTGGCGCCGCGCGCTGCGCGTGATTGGCCACGTACCGCCTAAAGAATATCGAATGGGTCGAACCTCGGTCGTGAAGACCACTTTTCGCAAAGGATAAACGCCGACCACTTTTCGCAAAGGATAAAAAACCATGGAAAAGAAACAGGCGATTGCGATTGAAATTGCGCTTCAGACCCACGTACTAAAGACCTGTCCCATCCATCGGCAGATTTATTTCGACGACGACGCGGACGCGGCCAGCGCATTTGCGCTGGCTATCGAGCTGGTTCGTAAGCACAAGCCCTATGTCGAGGCATTTCATGACGACGAGCATGAGCTGATGGACCTTCTGAGCGAAACCTTGGGCGCAACGCCGGTGTGTTGTCCCGAATGCCAATCCGTAGGCGTGCTAAGTTCGCTGCCCGATCGCGGCGGCTTCATTGAGAGTGCGCTCGAGATCCGGTAAGTCGTAGGGTTTTGGCAGCATGAGCACGGTGCGCAGGTCCTGGCCCAAAAATTCCAGGTCTAGTGCGCCGTAACCGGAGGCAATTACAATGGGTAGCTTCGGGTAGTCCTTCACCAGCGAACGGGCAAGTTCAAGTCCCGACATGCCGGGCAAACGAATGTCCGTCATGACCGCATCGAAGCTCTCGTTCTTGAGCCGAATAACGGCGATTTCCGCATCTGCGACGGCCACGACTTGATGTCCAAGTTCATGCAAGTATTCAACCGTGATACAGCTGACCTCGTCGCTGTCTTCGACCAGTAAAATGTTCATCCTGCCAAGAGGGTAGCATAGAGCCTGCCGCATAAGCCGCAGAGGCGCCCAACAGCAAGACTTTGATCTGCTGGGGATTTACCTGCTGTTGATTCCGTGCGCAATCGCGGTGCAGCTGTTTAGGACATAACACGGCGAAAAGCGGCTTTTTCCCCTTGTTTTGAGACCCACCGCATGCATTTTTTCGCCCGGGGAATGTAAAGTTCCGCCGGCGATAAACGTGGAGAAACTGACATGGTTGAAATGGTATCTCGATGGGGCAACAACGCCTTGATGATCACATTTCTGCTCATCACGTACGCGGTAGTCATCACTCTTCGCTAAAAGAGCACCTGCCGGTCAGGGGGGTTTTTCTATTTCACCGGAGAGAGGCGCGCTGCTGAGCTCTTCGGCAACGACTCGTTTGGACTTCCACAGCACCATGCTGTAGTAGCAAACGTAGTATCCCATCAATACGAAATACAGCCCGAGGGTTAGCGGACTCTGCAGCATGCCTGCGGGAGCAAACCCCTGGCTTGCGGAGTCAGCGGCTGCCGCGTGGGTGGCGTGCATGGTGCTGGATACCTGGAGCAAACGGTAGACCAGTCGCCCGACAAACAGCAGAGACACGGCAATGCCCGTGTACGTATGCGGCACGTAGTACAGTTGACCGGAAACGCGCAGAAACCGAGTACGCGCGGCGCCCCACATGGCCAACGCCACGCCCGCCACTATTCCGGCCAGCACCGCGGAGATGAATGCGGCCGAGTGAAGCGCCGCCGGCAACAATAAACAACCAATGACAAGCAGCAAGACTATGCGCACCTGCATGCGCACCGGTCGCAACGGCTGCTGACCGAAGCTGCGGCGAAATCGCCGGTAGATAGCAAAGACCACCAGTATCGCGATCAAAAACGGACCGATTTTCGAAAAATCGAGATTCATTTGACCGATACTACTACACCAATGAGCAACGCAGCTTTTGCGGCGACAGCGAAAGGCGAGTTGACCCGCGGTGTCGGTGCTTGGGGCGCCATCGCGGTGAATGTGGCCAATATGATTGGCACCGGCGTATTTCTCAAAACTCGCGTGATGACCTGCAATGTCGGCAGTGCCAAGCTGGTGTTGCTGGTGTGGCTGGCAGCAGGATTGTTGGCCCTTGCGGGTTCTTTCTCGTATTCCGAGATTGCCGCCATGATGCCGGAGGCGGGCGGCGACTACGTCTACCTCCGGCGTGCATATGGCAGGGCGGTCGGTTTCTTGTACGGCTGGATGACATTCGCCGTTGCCAAGGCTGGATCGCAGGCGGCCTTGGCGGTTGGCCTCGCGATCTTCATGAATGTGGCGGTCGGCGGGGCGTTGGAACATTGGCGGATCGACGCGAGCCCGTTCGGCTATCACCTTGGCGTAAGCGGGTTGACGCTGGTGGCGCTCACCACCATCTGGACGGTGGCGTTGATCAATTGCGCCTCGGTCACGGCAGGAGGCCGTACCGCACTCGGGCTGACGATCGCCAAGGTCGCGCTGATCTTAAGCGTCGCCATCAGCGCGTTTATCTTCGCTCCGGGGGATTGGACTCATTTGAGCGGTTCGGGATTGGCAGGCAGCTGCGAAGGCGTTGCCGCCAGCGCACGCGGCGGATACGCCGGCTTCGGTGCGGCGATGCTGGGAGCGCTGTGGGCCTATGACGGCTGGAGTAACGTCGCGCCGTTGTCGGGTGAAATCCGCAATCCGCAGCGCAATCTGCCGCGTGCCTTCGTCGGCGGGATGCTGGTTGTCGCCTCGCTGTACCTGTTCGTCAACGTCGCCTATTATTACGCGATGTCGCCGCTCGAGATTGCGAGCGTGCCCACGAGTTCATCCGTGGCGACCGAGGTGTTGAAGCGCTTTCTAGGGCCGATCGCCGTATCCATGACCGCGGTCGCCTTGATGGTGTCCTCGTTCGGTTCATTGCATTCGAGCGTACTCGCGAATTCCCGGGTTCCTTATGCGATGGCGCGCGACGGATTGTTCTTTCGGGCCCTCGCGCATCTCTCGCCGCGCTCCAATGTGCCCGCCAGGGCAATCGTTGCGCAAGCCGCGTGGGGCAGCGTACTCGCGCTGTCAGGCTCGTATGATGCGCTCACCGATTCGGTCGTATTCGCTTCGTGGCTCTTCTATGGTCTAAGCACCGGATCCCTGTTCATCTTTCGCAGAACCATGCCGGATGCGCCTCGACCTTATCGAGCGCTCGGCTATCCGGTGGTGCCTGTTATCTTTCTATGCGTCACGGCTGCCTTGCTGATCAACACCTTCGTTGCAGCACCCAAGCAAGCCCTCGAGGGCGTCGCTGTGCTGCTGGCGGGGTTGCCGCTTTATTGGTACTGGGCGCGGAAGAATCCTCGGGAGCCTGTCTCAAATATTCCGCGACAGGCCCCCCCTCCCTAGCCCTTGCGGTTTGGAGCTTCGCCCGGCAGATCAAATACCAGCACTTCCGCTTCTTTGCCGCCCTCGAGATGCAGGTCGGCGGTGCGGGTGATTTGCAGGGCATCGCCGGCGCTGAGTGCAACGCCATTCGCCTGTATCGCTCCTTGCGCCACATGCACATACATGCGCCGGCCATTTTCCACGATGAGATCGGCTGCTTCATTGCCGTTGAAGAGCCCGGCGTAAATGCGCGCGTCCTGGTGAATCAGCAACGATTCTTGCGCGCGATCGGGCGAGACGATGAGCCGCAGTCGCCCGCGCTTCTCCGCAGGCCCGAAGCGCTTCTCTTCGTAGCTCGGCTCGATATTTGCTTTGTCAGGTTGAATCCAGATCTGCAAAAAGTGCGTGCCCTCGGTGCGCGAGGGATTGAATTCGCTATGCCTGACGCCGCTGCCGGCACTCATTCGCTGCACGTCTCCCGGCCTGATGGTCGATCCGTTGCCCATGGAGTCCTTGTGGGCAAGCTCGCCGGATAGAACATAGCTGATGATCTCCATATCGCGATGGCCGTGAGTGCCGAAGCCGGCCCCGGCTTGAACCCGATCTTCGTTGATCACGCGCAAAGGTCCGAACTCAACATGCTTCGGGTCATAGTAATCAGCAAATGAAAATGTATGGAAGGACTTGAGCCAACCGTGGTCGGCAAATCCTCTTTCCTGGCTGCGTCTGATGTCGTTCATGGGAACCTCCTTGCACCCAACAATAGGCTCGAACAGGCCTATTAAAAAGCGCAGAATTTGGGGGTAATTAATCAAGAAATTGGATAGAACGTGAACTTGCCAAAAACGACATTGGAGCAATGGGCGGTGCTGGCGGCAGTGGTGGATGAGGGCGGTTTCGCTCAGGCAGCGTCCGCCTTGAGTCGAAGCCAGTCAGCGATTAGCTATTCCGTCGGGCGGCTTCAAGAATCGCTCGATCTCGCATTGCTGGTTGCGGAGGGCCGCAAATCGGTGCTGACCCCATACGGCCAGACACTGCTCGCGCGCGCACGGGGGTTGCTCAAAGAGCTCGATACATTGGAGGCCTTGGCGCGAAGTCTGAAGCAGGGATGGGAAAGCGAGCTGAAGCTGATCGTCGACGCAGCTTTCCCGCGTGCGCGATTGCTCGACATCATTGCGGAGCTGCAAAGCAGCTGTCCGAGTACGCAGATACAACTCGCGGATGTGGTGCTCTCTGGAGCGGAACAAGCCATCACCGAAGGCAGCGCAGACCTCGTGGTCACCAGCCGAGTACCGCCCGGATACTTGAGTGATTGGCTGCTCGACGTCAACTTCATCGCAGTTGCGCGCGCCGATCATCCATTGCTTCAGCTCGGGCGTGATCTCACCACCGATGATTTGGCGCACCATGTTCAGGCGGTGGTACGGGACTCAGGCACCTCGCATCCCCGAGACGAGGGATGGCTGGGCGCTCCGCGGCGTTTCACCGTGAGCAGCATGGACGCATCGCTCGCGACCATTCTGGCGGGTCTCGCCTATGCCTGGTTGCCGGAGCACATGCTGGTGGAGCAATTGCAAAGCGGCGCCTTGCGCCGCTTGCCCTTGGTCTCCGGCGCATCGCGAAATGTATCGCTGCACATCGTTCTGCTTCACGCCAATGTATTGGGACCCGCGGCTCGCGCGGCCGCGGATGCTTTTCACCGGCATGCCAAAGCGCGAGCCGCTGGGTAGGTCGGTAGGACGCACCCTACAGGGGGTGAGGCGGCGGCCCGACTGTCTTCGCAATTTGATCGAGATTACAGTCTCTTCACCATGCGTCAGGGAGAGTCATAATGTCGATAGGCACCATTCTGCTGATCATTCTCGTTTTGCTTTTGATTGGAGCGCTTCCAGCTTGGCCGTACAGCAATAGCTGGGGCTACTATCCCAGCGGCGGACTGGGCTTGGTCCTGATCGTATTGCTGCTTTTGGTGGTGACCGGCCGCTTGTGAGCCGCTGATGGGCCATCGATGGTGGATGGCGATCCCCTTGTCATTTGCTGTACTGAGCGCTGCATCGGGTGAAATAGCTAACCCGTGCGGCGCAGCGGCGCCGTCGAGTTTCGATTATTTGGTGTTCGCCAGCATGGCCGATTCGCCGAATCCGATCACGATGGCGAGCTATCGCCCATGCCCCCCGCGAGACGATACCCATAGGCGTTAAGCGATAGGCCTCAGGCGCGTTCTCCGCTAGAAATAGCCGTGCAGCTCGAAAAATGTCAGCTGCTGATTCTGCTGGTTGTTCTGCGGAATACCGAAATAATGTCGATAGCCAGCGCGCAGCTGCAGGAACGGTAGCGGCGTGTACTCGTACACAAAGCTGTAACGAGTTTGTTGATTGTTGCGCACCGCGCGATCGGGATCCTCGTATTCCGCGGTCAGCTTCAGATTGTGGCCTTTGAGAAGGCGCCAATCCGCTTCCAACAATCCCCCGGCCTCCGTGCGTTCTAAGCTGTCGTCCTGGATAATGTCGCCTTCGGCCAGCCAGGCGATGGGACCTGTCTTCAATCCCGCAAACAGGGCGCCCATATGCCGATCGCCTGCGCTTGATTGGGTGGATGAGCCGGCGATGCCCACCCGCCATATCGGCTTGGTGTAAACCACTTGGGTGACAAGTTGATAGCCGGAGCCTGTGCTCGCGTTGGCGGCGCCGTTGGTCAGATCGAATTGGGCGGACCAGGCGGAATGCTCCCATCCCAACTCCACGCCTTTGTCGGGCGTAGTCATGTTGATACCGCTAACCTGTTGCACGAACGCGGTCTGATCTTGCAGCCGCCAGCCGAATGGCAGGTAGAACTGACCGCCTTTGAGATAAAACCCATCCGTGGTACTGCCGTAGCGCACGTACGCTTCTTCGTTTTGCGAGCCGTTCGGCGCGACTTGTTCATCGACATATATTCCGAGGCGATCCGGAAGAATGGTGAGATCGGCGTAAATACGGAATTGCTCGAGAGCGAAGGATTGGGTAGTCGGCGAGTTCGGGGCCGTATCTCGACTCCAATCCGCCCGCAAATCGCCGCCGATGCGCAGCCGATCGGTAAGCTTGCCGGTCCAGGAATCGAGTGCGTTGTCCACCGTCTCCGCCGGCAGCAGCACTTTTGCGTAAGTAATACCGAAGTCATTACGCAGGCCGCCGCCCGTCGGGTTGACGTGGCAGACATTGCATTTATAACCCTCCAGCACGGCAAGATAGGGCTCAGCTGCTGACGGTGAAGCGCGCAGCAACGCGACGATCGTGAGTATCAGTGCGGCAAGCAATGAGCGCCGATTCATGGGAGGACCCCGACGTCGAATGTGGAAATCACCGTCTCACCGAACTCGTCGGGCGCGCCGAGCGTCACTTGCTGACCGGCAATGTCGCTGATCTGACTGGAGGAGGCCGCGTCCATGACGAGGCGATAGTGGCCGGCCGAGAGCGGCTGAACAGGCCATAGCATCAGCACACGAAGATTGTCGCTCGAGACCGCAATTCGCGCCGGCACTTGATCAATGACGGCGGGCGCTGCCGCAGCCGCGAGCTTCTCGAAATGCGCGCTGTGAGTTGCGAGCTGGCTCACGTCCAGCTCATGATTGAACGCGACCATGACTTGCGGCAGCGGAGCGCTCACGGACTCCACTTGGTCCGGCACGATTGATGTCACGGCGAGCGGGGCGTTTTCCGCCGCCGCAGCCGCGGGCGGCGCGCCGTTCGTGATCCACTGTTGAATAAAGCCGATGGTAGTCGTCGACAAACAGGGTTGCGTCGTGGGGCAGCCGTCGGGCATTTGCGCACCGACTGCTGCGTGACCCTGCAACTTCTGAATGATGTAGCTGTCGGTAGGATCGCCCGGCTTTACCCGGTCTAGCGAAGGCACTTCAGTGCTCGGTACGCCTACCAACAAATTGTAACTGTCGGCCGCGTCGAGCCGCAGGCCCTCCGGCGCGCTGGCGCCCGCATGGCAGACTGAACAAATCGGCGTAAAGATATTTTCCTGGATCGATTCGAAATCAGCCGAGAGCGGCGCCGGCGCGGCGCCGCCCGGCACCAGCGGTTGGCCGTTGGCATCCAGGCCTTCGCCGTTGCCGGCGCACGCGGCAAGCAGTGCTACGCCGAGCGCGACGCCGCCGCGTGAGAAGGCGTTAATGAGTCGTGAATTCATGGTGGGCCTTTTAAGGGCTGGTCGGATCGATTCGGCGTGGCCGTAGAATCGTGAGGTAAGTGCCCAAGCAATGGAGAAAGGTTTAATCTGTCGCGCCTGCTCGACGAGGTATTGAGGATGCAGTGTTTGAGGCTTGATTCGACGGTTGCGAAATAGTGCATCTTCGCGCTGGCGTTGCATTGCTGATCGGTATTGGCTGTGTATCAACGCAAGTGCGTGCGGCGGACGAGTGGGGCGGCTCGGTGGCGTTGACGAGCGACTATTTTCTGCGCGGCATATCGCGTACCAGTGATCATGCGGCGCTGCAATTGGACTTTCATTATTCGAATCCCAATGGGTTCGTGGCGGGTGTGTTCGCATCGAACGCGCAAATCGATAGCCGCGATCCTGAGGACGTCGAGCTCAGCGGTTTCGTAGGATTCGTCTGGAACCTCGACGAAGCCTGGCGCGCCCGGGTATTGGCGAGCCACTACGCCTACCCCTGGAATCGCGAGGGCTCGCACTATAACTATGATGAGCTGGATCTCGATGTCTCCTACCAGGGCTGGCTGCACTTTGAGTTGGGGTATTCGCCCAACTCGCCCCGATTCGTGGGATCCCCCTATCTGCAACTCATCGGCGTGACTGAGAAATCCGGCGAGGTCAGTGCGCAACGACAAATCCTCGGCAAGCTGTCACTGACGGCTGGAGTGGGGTATAGCTTTCTGGACGGGCCGAAGTCTGGCGGCTACGTCTACTGGAGCGGGGGGGCAGCCTATGATTTTCAGTCACTTACCCTGGCGCTGGCTTATGTGAACACCTCGGCTGAGGCTAAGGCATTGTTTTATAATGGCGCGGCGAGCGGACAATGGATGGGGACGCTCATTTGGCGCTTCTAAGTGCACTCGATGCGTGCAACTCTTTGGGAGGCGCCCGGTACTTACACGGTGTGTCGATTTGGATAAGGATTTGCGTTAATGCTCGTGCCGGCCAAAAACTCACCCAAAGAGCGCGATAGCGCGCTGCTGGTGGCCATCTCAACAGGGGATCGGCGTGCCCTCGAGGAGCTGTATCTCAGCTATCACCGGCGTCTGGCACGCTTCCTGTCGCGATTTACCTCGCGCTACGAAAATGTCGAGGAGATCATCAACGATACCTTTATGGTGGTCTGGCAGAGCGCCAAGGATTTTCGCAATGCATCGCAAGTGTCGACCTGGATCATCGGCATCGCTTACCGTACGGCGTTGAAATCGTTTCGACGCCAGAAAAACCACACCGGTGCGCTAAGTCTCGACGACTATCCCGAGCAAACCGTCGATCCCACCGGCGACACCGAAGTAAGCGATTGGTTGAAGCACGGCTTGAGCCGCCTGCCGGTTGAACAACGGCTGACTTTGGAACTCGCCTATCACATGGGCCATTCTTTGGAGGAAATTGCGGCGATCACCGACTGCCCGGTGGGCACGGTGAAGGCGCGCATGTTTCACGCACGCGAAAAGTTACGTCAATACCTGCCTACCTTGAGCGGCGCGCCATCGGATTTGTCGGCGAGAATCGGATGACGCACGACCGCCGGATCGAGAATTCAGCGGAGCATCACGAGGTCTCTGAGCTGCTCCCCTGGTACGTCAACGAGACGCTCGCGGAGCGTGATCGTCAGCGCGTAGATGCGCATGTCGGTGTCTGCGCAAGCTGCCGCGAGGACTTGGCGGCGCAGCGGCGCATCTGCCAGGCAATTGACGCGCAGCCCGCGGTCGATTACATGCCCGTCGCCTCACTCAAAAAATTACAGGCCCGTCTCGACGCGCAAGCCGAATCGGGCGGCTCTCTAGCGCCGCCAAAGGAGCAGGCAGCGAACCGCCTGCCATGGCGCGGATGGATGGCAGCCTCAATTGCCGCCATGGCAGTGGCTGTGGCTCTATTGGCCGCCGATCGCTGGGCCCAGGTTGAAGCGCGCCGGACCCAGCCTAATTACCGCACCGTCACCAGTTCCGCGCCGCGGCCGCAAGGCGAAGTGATTCGAGCGGTGTTCTCGCCAACCATTACATTAGTGGAATTGCAGACCATACTCGATGAGGCGCAGCTGAGAATAGTCTCCGGTCCGACCGAGGCGGGCGTGTATTCGCTGGCGTCGAATTCCACTCTTACAGTGCGCGCGTCTTTGGCGCTGCTGCGTCAGCACTCGACGGTGCGCTTCGCTGAAGGAACCTCTCCGGAGCCTGCATCAGGCAATTCGCCATGATCCGCGCGATTTTGCTCGGCGCGCTAATCGCGATGGCGAGCGCGTGCAGCGGCTCGCCCGTGCGCATCGATTCTCGCGCGCTCGGCAATCAAGCGTCTCTGTCTTCGGATCGCTTCATTATCGTGGCGGTGGACAATGTGCCGGCAGCCTACGTCGCGCATGCCGGAGGCACGCCGCGCGGCTACGATGCGGTCGCAGACTACGGTGCGACCGCCCGTGCTCGCGAAGTTCTGCATGCCGTCGAACGTGAGTACGGATTGCGCGAGGTCAACGCGTGGCCGATCGGACCGCTGCAGATTCATTGCGCCGTGCTGGAGATACCTTCGGGCGCCGACCGCAGCCAGTTGCTTGCCAACCTGTCGAAGGACCGGCGCGTCAAGCTGACGCAACCCTTGCAGACTTTTGCCACGCGCACCCAGGACTACAACGACCCGTACGTCGGTTTGCAGCGCGGCTTTCAGCAGATGGATGTCGCGGACGCGCATCCTTGGTCGCGAGGCGAGGGCGTCAAGGTTGCGATCATCGATACCGGCGCGGATATACAGCACCCAGATTTGCGCGACAGCATTGCCGCCGCCGTCAATTTCGTGGACGCGGATGACGCGCAGTTTCGCCGCGACCGGCATGGCACTGAAATGGCGGGCGTGATCGCCGCCGTCGCCAACAATGGCGAGGGAATCGTCGGCGTCGCCCCCAACGCGCGGTTGCTGATATTGAAGGCCTGTTGGCAAGCGCAAGCCGACGCCGATGCGGCGCGTTGCAATTCATTCACGCTGGCTCGCGCGCTCACGGCGGCATTTGATGCGCATGCGCAAGTGATCAATTTGAGTCTCGCGGGTCCCGATGACCCGTTGCTAGGCGATCTGATCCGGGAGGGACAGCATCGCGGCGTACTATTTGTTGGGGCGGCGCCGGATACCGCCGGCGTGCAAACCGGTCTGATGCATCAGGCAGGCGTCATCGAAGTCGCCAGTGCCGAATCTCATTCCGTGATCGACTCGGTGTTATACGCGCCGGGCAGCGAAATTCTCACCCTGCTTCCCGGCGGACACTACGACTTCGCCTCAGGTGCGTCCATTGCAACGGCACAGGTCAGCGGAGTAGTCGCGCTCATGCTGGCCAAGAATCCCGGTTTGTCGGCGGCCTCGGCCTACCGTGTAATGCGCGACACCAGTTCCTCGTTGAAGACTGCGGACGGCGTCAAGGGCGTTGATGCCTGCGCTGCGGTGGTGACCCTGGTGGGTCAGGGCACATGTCATGCCAGCGAAGGCAAGAATTCGTTGGCTAGTCCGGCCGGCAATCGGATTGCGTTGCATTGACCAGGAGACAGGCTGCTAGTGCGCCTGCGGGCGTTTCAATAGTTCGCCTCGATCCACGGAGCGCACATTCAGGTGCAGCTGCGTCGCCCCGCGCATGGCCGTGAGAGGCACGCCCGTGCCCGCCGGACCCACCGCCCAGACGCGCCGATAAAACTCCGGCAGCGTGCCGACTTCTTGATGCGCCACTTCGCTGATCACGTCTCCCTCGCGAATATCGGCGCTCTGCGCAGGTCCCCCCTCCACCACGCCGGTGACGTATACCTTGCCGGCCAATTCGACCGCGTAGACCCCGAGCCACGGCCGCGGCTGCCGATCCACTCTGCCCGTAGACCTCAGGCTTTCTAGGATGGGTTTGAGCAAGTCGATGGGGACGAACATATTGGCATTGATCTCCTCGCCGGCGATGACCTCCCGAACCAGCAATGAACCCAATCCCACCAGGGTGCCGCGATTGTCGATCAACGCAGCGCCGGACCAATGCGGGTGCGCTGGAGCGGTGAATATCGCTTCGTCCAGCAGATACTCCCACGCGCCGGCAAACTCGCGCCGCGCCAGTACTCGCGCGGTCTGCGGCGGAGCGAAATCCTTCGCACTCAAGACATGGACTTCGCTGCCGGCGCGCAGCCCCTCCGACGAGCCGATAGTAACGGCAGGCGCATCCAGTTTTTGCAGGGGCAACACCAAGCCGAATCCCGTCACTTGATCGTAGGCCAGCGGGTGCGCCGCAATTTCGCGACCCGCGGCATTGGTCAGCCACACATCGGTCGCTTCCGTCATCAGATAGCCGATGGTCAGCACCAAACCTGCGGAATCGATGACCACGCCGTTGCCGATGCGCTGCGATCCCAAAATGCCCGCGGTAAACGCGTCCTCGGGAATATCGGCGCGCAATTTGGTTACCGATTGGTTGATCGTCTCTAAATCGAGTCCCATCGCCTGACACCGCCGCTACACAATGAACATACATTACTGCAAATTTTGCAACTGCGGTCGCCGCGCCGCGAATTTGGAGTTGAGAATCGTTCGCAATAATTGATCAGCACGGAACTGCGAAATGGGGAAAAATGTGTCATTCCTTCACTCCATAGAGGCGCGCTCATGCAAGGCAAGATTTCACGTCGATCCATCGTCAAGAGCGGACTCATCGCCGGCGCATTGCTGCCGACGTTGAGTCTCGTGTCCGGCAATGCCACCGCCGCGGCGTTGCCGCCGCTCGATCCTAATGATCCAACCGCCAAGGCGTTGGGTTTCGTAAACGATGCCTCCAAGGTTGACACCAAGACCTATGCAACGTTCAAACCGGGCCAAAAGTGCGGTACTTGCGCACAGTTCCAGGGCAAGGCAGGCGATGCAACGGCAGCGTGCACGATATTCGCGGGCAAGAGCGTGCCACAAGGCGGCTGGTGTCAGGTTTGGGCGCAAAAGGGCTGAATTAGTGGGTTGTTCCGACCGATCTCACGGAACTAACTCTCGGATCGGGTCAAACTTTGGGGATGTGGCGGCATCCCATCCTCAAAGTATTTCTGTTCTGCTACATCGCGTGGGGTGCTTGGCATTGGTTCGCCAATCGCCCGGTTCACGCACCGGACGGTGTCCTGGCGGCGGATGAGCCGCAGCAAACGAATGTCGCGGAAGGCGAAAAGCTGCAGATGGGCCGCTGGACCTTGACGGTGCGCGCTACCTATCAGCTGAAGGCTCGAGTGCTGGCGCGCGAGGCTTACCATTTCGACGCCATGTCCGATTTGGTCCCGGAGGATCTGGCCTTGGGCTGGGGTCCGATGTCGGACAACAGCGTGCTGCGGACAATCGATATTTCGCAGTCCAACCGCTTTTACTATTGGCGCACGAGCGCAGCCACTGGCCTCGCGCGCGAGATCATTATTTCCCACAGCGCCAATACGCATGTCATCCCGCAGACGCCGGCGATCGCAAGACTCCTGGCGCGCCTGCGGCCCGGCGAAGTGGTCACCTTGAGCGGCGAGCTGGTGGATGCGGTCCGCAACGACGGACGATGGATCAAAACCTCGATGGTGCGCACCGACACGGGCGCGGGCGCCTGCGAAGTCATGTTGGTGACCGATGTCATATCGTAAGCAGCCACTCTCGCAGGGCAATCGTCACCGAGTCCGGACGTTCGACCGGCGCCATATGGCCCGCCCCATGGATCTCGAATAGCGTCGCGTGCGGAATTCTGCGCCGGATGCTCTGTTGCTGAGAAACCGGCGACCAGGTGTCGTCGCTACCGCTCAACAACAGCGTGGGAACCGCAATGCTCGGCAGCACCGATAGCACTTCGGGTCGATTCAACATTGCGCTGACCTGGCCTGCGTAGGCCTCCGCAGTGAAGCTCTGAATCATCGTGCGGAGTCGCGGCATCAATTCCGCCGCGCGCGCCGCATCACTGCCCAGCATGGGGGGCAGCCACTCAGCCGCCAAGGCCGGCATGCCGTGCTCATAGGCGACTCGCAGTAAACGGCCGCGGCTCTGAGGCTCACCGTCGCGCACCGCATGCACGCCCGTATTGAGCAGGGCAAGTCCTGTAATGCGGCGGGGCGCGGTGCGCATGATTTCGAGCGCGACGCGGCCGCCCATGGAGTGTCCGGCCACCGCAAATTGTTCCGGAGCGATGTCGAGCACATGCTGCGCCATAGCCGGTATGGAGGAGAAGCCGCGGAACGACACCACTTGGATCTCCGCAACACCGGCAAGCCGTTGCGGAATATCGGTCCAAAAGGTCTCGTCGCACAAAAGACCGGATAAAAGCACTAGGAATTGCTTCATAACGCCATCGATGTTCTCCAGGGACGAGCACAAGCCGCCAGCAATATGAGCGGTTACGCGTTTCCCCGCCGGGCGGCCTGCGTAGATTACTGCGCCACGGCTCGCATCGAGTTAAAATAGCGCATGCGGAGGATCACGCGAAGCTTTCGGATTCGCACCTATCCAAACGGGGCTCAGCGCCGTTTGCGGGATCGCTGGTTCGGTGCTTACCGGTGGCTTTGGAACACTGCGCTCGAGATCCGGACCGCGGCGTACCGGGAGTGCGGGATTAGCCTGACGGGCATTGATATTTCGCGTTGGCTGACGCAGTGGAAACGAACTGAAGGACACGAGTGGCTTAAGCTAGCGCCTTCGAGCTGCCTCACCCAGTGCCTGCGCGATCAAGACAACGCCTTTCGTAATTTCTTTGCCGGCCGTGCCCAATACCCAAAGTTCAAGCCGAAAGGCAGCGCGGGGAGCCTGCGCTTTCAAGGCGCGGGTGCGGCATGGGGGCGTGGAATCTTGAGTTTGCCGAAACTAGGGGTTCTAAAACTTGCCGAATCACTGCCATCCGTCGATCGACCGGATCTGGTGA
>Ga0302325_10001654_pt1 | contig 56196 bp, 42 predicted proteins | sample Palsa_T0_2_FD_201948 | JGI IMG/M metagenome (GOLD analysis project Ga0302325, IMG submission 201948) | Peat permafrost microbial communities from Stordalen Mire near Abisko, Sweden - Palsa_T0_2 | ecosystem: Environmental > Terrestrial > Soil > Palsa > Peat permafrost | place: Sweden: Abisko... | reverse complement strand
CAGCCGAACTCGCGTTATTCAGCGAACTGCCGGCAGCGCCGTTCAGTATGCCGTTGAGCTGGTCGCCGGCGCCTCCGAAATTGGCCCAATTGAAAACGTTGAAAATGGCGATGGTTGGCTCCAGATTGATCCGCTCATTCACCTGGAACGGCCGGCCCAGGCGCAGATCCATTGTCTTCAGATAGGTAGCTTCGGCAAAGTGCCCGGGCAGAGGTTGAATCAGAGGCGCATACGCTCCGAGCGCTATCAGTTGCGCGCCGGAGAACAGGCCGCTATTGACGAGCGCCTCGCCTGCCGGGGTCAACTTGCCGGCGAAGTTGGTGTTGTAAAAGGCGATGTCCTTGGTCAATACGCTGGTCGAGTATTTCCCGGTGTTCCCGATAAATGTTCCCGGCAGAAGGTCACCCGGCTTGCCGTCGCCGGTGGTATCGGTGCGGAAGATTTCTCCCGCCACTCCACCGCCGTCCTGCTGCGGAAGATAGGCGGAGAGCGGCAGCGGCGAGGCAACATGCACGATCATCGAGAGCCGCAGGCCGTGGGGCAACTCCGCGATCGGAGTGAACGTAAGCTGATGTCTGCGGTCAAGAGCCGCGGGGCCGAAGTGCCCCAGGTGCGGACGGTTGTAGTCTTCGGCGACGTTGAGGACCGAATAATCTCCGCCGCTGCCGTCGGGCTCGGCAATGTTGCTCTTATATCGGGAGAGCGTGTACTGCATGGTTATGTCCAGCTTGCGGACGTAGCGCAGCGGGTTGTCGCCGCTGACACCGTGGTAAGCCAGGTGCACTCCGGTGTACTTCGACCGCCCGCTCGGAAAGTACATGACGTTTGAGCCTACGGCTGGATTGATGCCGCCGAATGCCGCCTGTTGCTTGCCTAAGACCGAGCACGGAAACGGTCCGCAGAAGGCATTGGACGAGTCCAGTCCGTGGCGCGCGAAGTCGGTGATGCTCGCGGACGGCACATTCGATAGGTAGCAATTCACGGCTGCTTGCGAACTGGCGAACGTTGACGTCGCCTGCGGGCATCCCGCCGACGCGGGATTGGCAGCGAGCGTCGCGTTGATCGCCGAAAACTCGGCGGCGTAGGTGTTGAGCAGGGGGTTCAGATTGTCGCCGTCGGTCAGGTAGTTCGCGCCTCCCACGTGATTGGTATCAATCCCCAGCGGAAACTGGGTGCCGAGTTCGCGCACGTAGTCGGCGGAGAACATACCGCGCTCCCCGATCTGGCGCTGAATTCCGCCACCGAAGTGGGCAATCCGGGGCGTCTTGAAACCCGGAGCAAGCAAGCCGCCAAAATTCGCCACGCTGTTGGCGAGGGAGTAGACGTTCGGTCCGCCGGTTGCGGCCGACTGAGCCGCGAGAAACTGCGATTGCAGATCTTGAATTGCCTTAGATACGACAACCGGTCCTTGAGTTCCGGTCACCGTATCGCCGATCGGCTGGCCACAAATCTGCGTGGCGATATCGAGCCCGTCGACTTGACTCACGACGCCATTGTTCGGGCCTGACGGCGCATTCGGAAACAGCACCGATCCGGTCGGACAGAGCGTCAGGCTGCGGTTGTATTGCCCGTTCGACAAGCGGTTGATGCGATCCTGATAGGCGTTCTGCAGCAGAAAATTGTCATAGAACAAGCCGCCGCTCGCCCGCACCACCGTCCGTCCGTTGTGTCCCGGATCCCACGCCAAACCCGCTTGCGGCGCAAAATTATAGTTGGGCTGGTTCACGCTCTGGCCGAGGAACAGGTGCCCGGGGGTCAGCACGTCGGTGGCAGGATTCAGAATCAGACCGAATTGATCGAGAATAAAACCCGTAGTGCAGGGCGGCGACTGCACGATCGTAGTATTGATCGCAGAACACGGGATCGGCCCCAAGTCGCTGTCCGTGCGGCCGGTGTCGCGCACATAATTCACGCCCACGCTGACATTCAGGTTCGGAACCACCTTGAAGGTATCGCCCAGGTAGCCCTCGAGCCGCGTGTCGAAGTGCCCGCCCGTCGACCGGTTGAATGCGGAGTTGTCGCTGAAGTTTCCGAGGCCGTTGAAAATCGTGAACGTGCCCACCGGGTAGTTGAGCGGATCGTCGGCCGCTCCCCGCGGGTCGCCCGGGTAGAGCGGAAAAAGGTTTGGGTTGCTGTTGATGGCGGTGATCACGTCCAGTCCGTTCGAACTGGTCACCGACGGCCCATCATTTCCGGGCGCATAAAAATCTCCCTGCGAGATGCGATGCACCGCTCCTCCAAAGCGGATGTTGTGATTGATCTTCTTGGCGGTATAAACGGTGCTGCTGTCGTAGCGACCGAAAAGATCGCGCTGAATGGTTTGCCGCGGACCGGCAACGCTTGGCCCGAGAGCATACGTCCCGATCTGCATGTGGAAGGGCGCGGAGGGAAGAATCGTGGAATCGCCGAGCGCCGGATTGATGGCGTTCACCAGTTTCTGATACCCGAAACGGGCGCTGTTTACATACTTGCCGCGGTTCCAATCGAGTCCGAACACGGCTGCCGGAACGTTCACCTGATTGCGAAAATTCGACTGGGAGTTCGAGGGCCCGATGCCATTCGAGTTGTCGTAGGTAAGCCGCGCAAATCCCTTTTCGTTGTCGCTGAAGTTGTAATCAAGCCGGGCGGTCAGCATGTTCTCGCGAAAATAAGCGCTCTGCCGGGTGGTTTCGTTAAAGGCCTCCAGAATGGCCGGGTCCGGCAAAATCAAATCCGCGGACATCATGGGAAAAGAACCGTCCTGCTTGGTGCGTTCCCCGGCGATGAACAGAAACGCCTTGTCCTTGATCACGGCGCCGCCCGCGCCGAATCCGTATTGCTGCCGGCTGTAATCATCGGGCCCGGCCGGAAATCCCGCGAGGCCGAGAAACTGGTCGCGCAGATTTCCGAACAGATCGCCGTGCCATTCGTCTCCCGCATCGGAGCGCGTGGTGACACGCACCGCGCCCGTGGCATTCAGCGATTGAAACACTTCCGGTGTCACCCGCGAGACGATCACTTCGCGCACCGCATCGGCCGGCAGGTTGAGCGAGGACGCGCCCTTGGTATCATCGATCGTCTCGACTTCATCCATGTCGAAGTGCGTGGTTCGTCCGGTTTGGCTCTCGATCGAGAGCGATTGGGTTCCGCTTTTGCCCGGCTCAAAAATCCTTCCGTCCACCGTCTGGAGACCCGGTTCGAGCTGCCCTGCATTCAGATAGTTCCGTCCGTTGATCGGGAGTCGGTCGGGAACATCCCCGCCGAACCTGCTCTCCAGCCGCGCCGGCCCGGGATTGATCCGTTCCAGTTTGAAATCCACCGTGACCGCGGCCCCCAGGACCACGGTGGCGCTGTTTTCGACCGGCGCCATGTCCCGCCCTTCGATGCGTACCACGTAAACGCCCGGCGGCACGGCTTCGGTAACGTACTTTCCGTCCTTGCCGGTGCGCGTAACGCCCCTGGTGTCGGCCGCTTGCGAGCTGTATAAAACCCGCGCCCCTGGCACCGGGGCGCCAGCGTCGTCGAGCACCGTGCCTTGGATGGTACCGGCCGTCGGATTTTCGGTGGTGCTCTCCTCCTGTGCCTGCACCGAAACCGTGAGCGCAGCCACAGCGACGAGCAACAGGGCAATAAACAGGGAACGACGAACGCGCAAGCCCGAGCAATCGAACAAAATGCCACTCTCCTGGGGGCAGAATCTCAAATAGAACCGGGAAGCGATTCCGCGTCTAAGGGTCTTAAAGTTTCCAGCTGCAATCGAATGGAACAGTTTACTAGATGCGCCCACTTCCCCGGCGCGATGTACGCGTTTTTAAACTGGGTCCACTCGGTTCTTGCCCGGGGGCAACTGCGGAAGAAGTCGACTGAGGATCTCCAGCCCCGACAGCGGTTCGGGATATCGACGTGCTTACGGTATCGCGAAAGCGATGCCCGGACGCGAAATCCGCGTTTTCCCGCTCTTGGAAACCATGCGGGCTAGAAGTCTGGTTAGAACGTTGCCTTGTGCGTGTAGTATCCCGCGCGATAGTGCGACTGATAAGGACCGCCCGCCGGGGGGTTGGTCAAGTCCACGCGCAGTTGGCGGAAATCCGAATTCGAATAGCGCTGCGAGGGATAGTAGGCCAGCAAATACTGGGTTCGCAGTTCATCGCTGATCTTGTGGAACGCCTCGTCCAGTTGTGGCAGGGAGTTGGCATAGTAATACTTTCCCCCCGTATCGGATGAGATCTGGACGAGCGCATGCTCGCCGCCCTCCTCGCGTCCCGCATCGGCTTCGATGGGCACGATGATGATGCTATAAATAATCGCTTCGGCCTCTTGGGCCGCTCGCAAGGCTTCTTTGTAATCCACCTGGCTCATGGTGTCTCCGCCGTCGGTGATGACGACCATCACTTTTCTTCCCTGCCTCCGGCTCAGGGCGTGCGATCCCAGATATACCGCGTCGTAAAGCGCCGTTGCCGAGCCGTTGCGCTCTCGGTCGATTCCGGAGTCGATCTGCTTCAAATCGGACGTGAAGGGCACCATCTGACTCACGGTCTCGCTGAATTTGTACACGGCGAGTCCGTCCTGCGGCCGCACGATCGCGTGCGCAAACTTGCGCGCCGAGATGAGCTCGAGCGGCAGATCTTTTCTGGTGCTGAGGCTGGTGTCGACCGCCAGGACAATCGACAGAGGCAGGGCCGACTCCTTGCTGAAGATCGCGATCTTCTGCTCTTTGCCGTCTTCTTTCAGCACAAAATTCTCTTTCTGCAGGTTCGCCACCGGGGCGCCGCGCGCATCGGTAACGGTCACGAACACGTTGACCAGCTTCACGTCGACCTTGATCGTTGTTTCCGGTTCCTCGGCGAGCAAGCCCGCGTTGGCAACGACGCAGAAAACACACACCACTACCCAGGCCATGAGCTGCGAGCTGCGGGCCACGAGCCGCGAGCGAACCGGGTCCGAGGTGGCTTGCCGCTCGCTGCCCGCAGCCCACAGCGCCTTTGGGATTCGCTTCATGCCGGAGTCAATCATTTGGATGCCGGCTGCTCCCCGGCTGTGCCTCCCGGACATCGAATTTCTTCGGGAAACGCCTCCCCATCCGCCCATACCGCGCCATCTGCAAAGTATTCTTTTTTCCAGATCGGCACCGTTTTCTTCAGCGTGTCAATGATCCACCGGCAGGCCTCAAATGCTGGGCCCCGGTGCGCCGCCGCCACCACGATCAGCACGCTGGTCTCCCCAATCTGCAGCCGGCCTAGCCGGTGGACGATGGAGACTCCGCGCACCGCAAAACGTTCCTGCGCCTCGACCGCCAGAGATTCCATCTGCTTGACGGCCATCGCTTCATAGGCTTCATAGTCGAGATAGAGCGTGCGCCGGCCGCGCGTGTTGTCGCGCACCACGCCGTCGAAGATTACCGCCGCGCCATCCTCCGGTCGCTTCAAACGCGCAATCACGGCCTCGGCAGCAATCCGTTCGCGGACCAGCCGAACTTCCCCCGGAACTTCGCCGCCTTCCTCGAAGCCTCCGCTCACCGGCGGCAATAGTCCAACTTCGTCGCCTTCGTGCAACGTACGATCCACTCCCGCATATTGCTGATTCACGGAAATCGCGAGCGACGGTACCATCGCCTCAAAGCGCGGAGCTTCGCGCCCATAATAAAGGAGTAGCTCCCGCACTCGCGCCCCTTCGGGCAGAACCACCGTATCGTCGGGCCGCCCGACCAGTTCCTTCAATACGCCAAAAAAAAGCACGCCAATCTTCATCAGAACTTTCCTGCAGAGAACCGAGCTTGCCGCGGATGCGTCCGCATCACAAATGTATAGGGGGAGGGGAACCTAGGTCGTCCCTCCCGGAAATTGCATCATTATTCCCCATTCCCCACTTTTCCGAGCGCTCAAGCGCTGGCCTAGATTCGAACGCCCCCGCCGGGGCTCGATTCTCTCTCGTTTTATGCCTCAGTTTTATGCCTCCAAAACTGCCCGAAAAACGCGTTTCCAGGCACAAAGTTCAGGGGTGGATCCCGGGTACGCGTCTCTCGAGCGCGCCCGGTTGCCGAAAGGACCTGTCCCTCTGGCGCGGGCCGTTCCCTTCCGTCCAATTACCTCCGTAATCGTGCATTAGGTCACTTTCCCGCTTAGTCTTAACTGCAAACACTCTCAAATTTTAGGAGGCTGTTATCGCCAACGCGGTCCAAACCGATGCCAGCCGCAACGCGTCCGCTCGCTCTTTCCTCCACAGCCTCAATATTCTGATCAAGTACACGCGGCTGTATGGAATGACGCACAAACGGACCGAAGGCCAGTTTCAGAGCACCTGGAGCGAACTCCAACAGGCACTGCCCAAGAGCGGCGACACCGGTTTTCTGCTCGGCGTCTCCGACGACAAACTTCTTCTCGACGGCATCCCGCTCGAAGCCGGACAGGCCGAGCGCAGCTTCGCGCAATTGCTGAACGCCGCCGGGCTCTCGAGCATCCTGTTCTCGAATAAGGTCACCATCGAAGACTTTACTCGCCTGACCAAGGCTTTTGCCATGGGCGGGTCGAAAGCGCAGGACTTCGCCAAGCAGATTAAGGAGACGCTCGGCGACAACAAGGATTCCTCCATCCGCATCAATGAAGTCAAGTTCGTCGCCGCCGATCCCGCTACCGGCGAGCTTTCGATTGCCGCACAGCTTGCGGCCCAGTCGCTCGGCCCCGAATTCAGGCACTGGCTGAACGATCCTCAGAAGCTTCTGCAGTTGATTGCCGCTGCGCAGGGAGCGAGCGCCGGGGGGTCCGGTGGACCCGGCAGCGCGCCCATGGGCAGCGTTCCCTCGATCCCCATTCCCGGCGGACTGGCGACCGGTGGGAGCGCCGGACCTGGGAGCACCGGACCATGGACGGGCGGCGTCGTCGCCTTACAGGAAGAGGAAGTCATCCAGACCATTCGCCTGCTGACCCATTTTGGACAGGCGATGCAAGATCCGAACGCTGCCCAGCAAAATATCCAGGTCGAACTCGGCAAGGCTTCCGAAGGCACCAAGGTCAATCTCGCCCAGTTGCTCGAGAGCCTGGCAGCCGAGGTCACTCAGAACCAGGGTGAAGGCAGCGACGACACGCCGCTTTTGATGAAGGCGGCCGAAAGCATGGCCATCAAATTTGCGCTCGACCGCTATTCGCGTGGCGAAGTCAAGGTTAATGCCGTCCACGAGATGATGGAGCACATGAGCCGGCAGATGGACACGCTCCGCCAGATTCTCCGGGTCCAGGAAGATAAGTTATCGAAGGCCGGCGTCCTGGTTGAGTCGCACGCTGACATTCTCGACCGCATGTTCTGGGCCGAGATTCCCGAAGCGGGCAAGAAAAGCGTTTTGCTTTCGAGCGAAGCCAGCTGCGTGCCGCCGCGCAATGTTCGCCAATTCGTCGAACTCCTTTTCGAGCGCGACGATAATGAGATCGCGGCTAAGATTCTCTCCAACTACTGCAGTGGCCTCGAATCCCCTGAAGCCGATCTGCGGCGCAAGACCGCCAATGGTTTGGCCCAACTCGCCGACCTCTATGGTGCCGCGCCGGATGAGGTCATGCCGAACACCCTGTCCATGATCAGCGAGAAACTGAGCCAGGAAACCGACACCGAGATCCAGAGCCAGCTGAGCGCCGCCTTCGCCCGCTTCGGGCAGGAGGCGTGCAACCGCAAGAAGTACAAAGCCATTGCCGAACTCTGCTACTCGCTCGAAAAAGTAGCCCTGCACCGGCCTGCCCTGGTGGAGGATCTCCGCTCCCGGGTGGGCATAGAAAACCGTCTGCCCGAAATCATCGAAGAAGCCATCCATGCCGACCGGGTATCCGAAGATCTCATCAACGTGCTGCAGCAGATGCCCAGAAATTCCGTCGAGCATCTTGCCGACCGTTTCTTCCGGGCGCGGAAACGCGATGAATGCGATCGTATTGTCGAACTGGTCGACGAACTCGGACAACCCGCCCTCGACGACCTGCGCGACATTCTACGCGGCGGACAGCCGCGACAGGCTGCCTCGACCGTCGGCCTTTTGAGCCGCCTCGCCGTGAACTCGCTGCTCGACTTGCTGCCCTCGCGCATGGGTGAGTTCAACCGTTTCTATCAGGACGTGATCGTTCGCCAGATCGCCTACGGCGCCGCCTCCGACCGCGGCCGCACCCTGCTTGAGCTTCTGGAACTGCTCGATTCGCTCATTTTACCGGAGGCCATCGATGAGATCGGCATGAGCCTTGACCGCAGCGCCAGTTCCAGCCTGATCGCGCTTGCCGCCGCCGGGGAAGCGCACAACCGCCCCCCGTTCGTGCAACTGAAAGCCATCGAGTCACTCGGCCGCTTACGCGAGGTCGAAGCGGTTTCCGTTTTGCGCTCGATCATCGATGAAAAGAAATTCTTCGGCTATAGCCAGCACCGCGAATTGAGAATCGCAGCCCTTCAAGCACTCGCCAAGATCGATCCCCGCTACGGCACCCAGGCTCTCGCCGAAAGCGGCCTCGAACAGGGTGAACTGGCCATCGCTCCGCTCGATCCCGGACCGGGATGTCCCTGGGTCCGCCAGCGCCGCTACGAGCGCATCATCCTGCCGCGTGTGCTGTCGGCTACTCTCTCCAGTTCCTGGGGAAAATCGAATATCGTCATGCGGGAGATGAGTCTCGGCGGTGGCATGGGCACGCGCAGCGACAACCTCCGCGTCGGCTCCGAAGCCCACGTCGAAATCTCTCTGGGCGTGAAAAAGATACGCGGCGAGGTTCTGTTGCGCCGCGCCCGCGTCAATGAGATCGGTTTCGAATTCGTGAGCATGGACCTTGACAGCCGCTACCGCCTACGCCGCGCGCTGATCGAGGCCCTGCAGAAAGCTCCCGAAAATCGCACCGCCACTTGGGATGGCGATCGAAAGGCATAACGGCGGCTCTCAGCGTTCCAGAAAGTGCTACCCTCACCGAAACTAAAATAACTCTCGAGACGCGCTGCCCCGTCGGTCGCGACTTCTGTATCTTTGTATCTTGTATCTTTGTGTCTTCGTATCTTCGAACCTGTTTCCTTGCACCCCGCCCGATCCGCAGGCAAAGAAAAAGCCCCCGCTCTCGCAGAGGCTCTTTCAGAGATCCCAAACTCACCTACACCACTTTCACGAAAATAATAACCAGTGTGAACAGCACCAGGGACTCAATGAAGGCAAGGCCGAGAATCTGCGCTACCATGATTCCCGGACGCGCCGCCGGATTGCGTCCCAACGCGTCGCAGGCTGCTCCCGCAACTTTCCCCTGCCCGAGTGCCGCCAGTCCAGCCGCAATTGCAATGGCAAAACCGGAGGTCAGCGCCACCCAGTTGGTGGTCCCAGGCGCTCCCGTCGAGCCCTGCGCAAACGCCGGCACCGCCATCACCGACGCAATCAGCATCACGAACATCCACAGAACAAATTTCCGCATTGTGTTGCTCCTTAATTATGAAATTGCCTCCAGTGGGTGGTTGACGCCGCGCTTTTAGCCGACGCCCTCACGCTCGAGGCAGGTGTCCAACAACAGGTGTCAACTCTTCCTTGGACCTGGCACCAGAAACCTGAGACACGCTTTAGTGTTCCTGGCCCGTCGCCTCGCCCAGATACACACAGGCCAGCAACAGGAATATGTAGGTCTGAATCACCGACACGAAGATGTGCAGTCCATCGAACACGACCGGGATAGCGAACGGTATGAGCGAGAAGAACACCAACGTGACGAGTTCGCCGGCAAACATATTCGCCCAAAGACGAATGGTGAGCGACATGACACGGGCAAGGTGGCTGACGATTTCAATCGGAAACATCAGGATCGGGAGCGTCAGTCGCAAGAGCACGGGCATTTCCTTGTCCTGCGGCCCGATGAAATGCTTCAGATAGCCAAACGGCCCGTTCGTGCGCAGTCCCTGATAGTGATAGTAGAACCAGGTCAGCAGCGCGCATCCGAGCGGCACAATCGCCACCGCGGTCGGTGAGATTAATCCCGGCACCAGTCCAATCAGATTGCAGCTCAGGATGAACATGCCGAGCGTGATCAGGTAGGGCACGTACTTCGAGGAATGATGCCCGATCACTTCGTCGGCCATGTTGTCCACGAATCCGAGGATGCCTTCCATGGTTTGTTGCAATCCGCCCGGACGCTCCACCGAAAGGCGGAAGCGCAACACGATGAAGAATATCGTCAGCAGCAAAGCCACCAGCAGTTCCATCGCAAAGCTGTTGGAGATCGGAGTCGCCGCACGTTTCACATGAATATGCAACGCCTGCAGCAACGCCAGCACCTGCCGGCCGAACAGACGGTTTAACAAAGCCGTAAAAGCTAGTTGTTCCATTTCTTATTCTTACGTTCTTATTCTTGGACTTTGCTTTCAGACTGCGAAGCTCAATCTTTCAGGGGCGCGGCGCTACAGATTGCTGAAAAACTGGGTTTTCGACGCCCGAAACGGGGCTCTTCAATTCAAACAACTCGAACGGCATACGCACGGGCGACTCCCTTGAAACAAAACTTCCAGTTTTTTAACAATCCGTCTAGCCCCGCCGAAAGGCTACGTAGCCTTCCCATGCTGCTTCGGCCATCAGGGCTGCCACCGGCACGCACAATCCCCATAGAAAACCGTGAAATGCCAATCGAGAACTTTTGAATATAGCATAGGCAGCGGCTCCGACCAATCCGTAACGGACCACGAAACGCAACACGATCGAGCCCCCTTTCTCCCGGCTGTTCTGGTTGACGATGCGATCGGCAAGCGCTTCGACGCCTCGCGTCAGCGAGTGAAAATTAACGTAAGAAACCGCCGCCCCGAAGGCAAAACCAATCGACCCGGCCAAGCGATAGAGCCAGAACGCCGGCCCGAGCAGAAGTGCACTCGCCACCAGCATGTTGCGCAGCACGCGAGGGACGATGCGCTCGTAGGTTGAGATCTCACCAAAAGTCGAGATTCCGGTACCAGTCTCCGCCGGCAGAGCGTCCGTGGGCCGGTCGGGCTGCTCATGGTCATTCATTTATTTTTGGACGCGCCAATGGCCATGCGGATCATCTGTCCAAATCCCACCACCGCGCCGAACAACAACCCGACCAGATAAAGCCACTTGGTGTGCAGCCAGTAATCGGCCAGCTTGCCCAGAAAGAAGCCCGCTAAGATCGCCGCCGGAATGATGAACCCCATCTCCGAGTAGCGAGCGAGCGAGACAAGAGGGTATTTCTTCTTCGAACTTGAAGCGCCGTCCGGATCGAGACCAGGATTCTCAGGCATTCAAAGGAATTCTAAACCAACGAGGGGGATTCGACCCTCTGACGGGCGGACAGGTGCGATTCAAGAGCCATCCACTTTACTTCAACCTCGAGGCCACACGCGGGGTTGGTGCGAGATTCAGCGACCAGTTCACGCTGCGAATAAAAGGCTCGGGGTAGATTCCGATCACAATCGTCGCGAGCGCCGTTAGGCCCACCGCGCAGCGCATTCCGAGGCTGATCGGCAGCCGTTCGGTCTCCATGGGTGCGCGCATCAGCATGGAGTTGGCAATCTTCAAGTAGTAATAAAGTCCGAACAGAGAATAGAACACGCCGAGCGAGGCCAGTCCGTAATGTCCGCTTTCGATGAGGCTCAGAAAGATGTAGTACTTCCCCAGAAATCCGGCGGCGGGTGGAATGCCAGCGAGAGAAAGCAGGAACAGCAGCATCAGCGCCGCCTCGACTGGCGCTCGCTGGTAGAGTCCGGCCATATCATCAAGCTCGTCGCCAATCACATGGCGCTGCCGCAACGACGCGATCACCGCAAACGCTCCGAGATTCATGAACGTGTAGACCATCAAATAGATCAGGATTCCTTTGAGGCCATCGAGAAAACCCGGGCTGCCGACCTGCGAAGTTCCCATGGCCACAAACGCCAGCAGCATGTAACCAACGTGCGCAATCGACGAGTAAGCCAGCAGCCGTTTGGTGTTCGTCTGAGTGAGCGCCGCGAAGTTGGCGCCGGTCATGGTGGCAATTGCGACGACAACCATCACCGGAGTGTAAACCGGGCGCAGCGGAAACACCGCATAGATCAAAATGCGCAGCAACAGCACCCATGCTGCCGCTTTTACCGCCACCGAAATGAAGCCGGTAATGCTGGTAGGCGCGCCTTCGTAAGCGTCCGGCGCCCACTGATGAAATGGAACGGCGGCGATCTTGAACAGCAATCCGGTCATGGTCGTGAGCAGCGCGAGCACGATCACCGGATTGTGCGGATTCTGCGCCGAGACCGCGCGCCGAATGACCGACAGGTTGGTGTCCCCAGAAAGTCCGTAAAACAGCGAGAGGCCGTAGGCAAAGATGCCCGACGAAAATGCCCCCAGCAGCAGGTACTTCAATGCGGCTTCATTCGAGCGCCGGTCGCGCCGCAAAAAACCAACCAGCACATAGGTGGGGATCGCCATCAGTTCGAGCCCGATGAAGAGCAGCACAATGTCGACTCCCGCCGCCATGCACATCATGCCTACCACCGAAAGCAAAAGCAGAGCGTAGTATTCGCCGTGGTGTTCCTCTTCGAGGTCGAGATAGTGCACCGAGCCCAAGATGGCGATCGCCGTTCCCGCCAAGAACAGATACCAAAAATAGAGGGCCAAACGATCGACTAACAGCGTGTTGTGGAAACCTAACAAATAGCCCGATGGCGGCAGCGTCGACTGAATCTGCCATACGCACACAGCCGCAATTAGCACGCCGAAAAAGGCGGAGGCGCTCAAGGCTTTGATCCAGTTCCGTTCCCGCGGAACGATCAGGTCGATCAGCAGAATGCCAAGCGCAAAAATAGTCAGTTCCATCATCGGCATCATCAACCGGTAGTCGATTGGGGAGAAGCCTCGCACTCAGTCGCTCGCTTTCGACACAATGACGTTCGGAGCGACGTTCGATTCGGCGACGTTCGATTGGGCGATGGCTCGCGGCTGCGGGCGCGGCCTAGGCGCAACTTGCGCGCTCGCCGGCGTGTTTGGGTTGGAGTTGTTTTGAAGCGTCTGCACAATCTGATTGACCGGCTGTTCGAGGATCTGGAAAAACGGCTTGGGATATAAACCGATCCATAAACTCATGACAACCAGAGGTACCAACGTAAGGATTTCGCGACCGGTAAGATCGTGCAGATTTTCGTTCTTGGGATTGGTGACCGCTCCGAAAAAGACGCGCTGATAGAGCCAGAGCAGGTAAGCTGCCGCCAGAACCACGCCCGGCGCCGCCCAGGCCGCCCATCTCCAGTTCGCGGTGAATGCTCCCTGCAGAATTGTGAACTCGCCGACAAACCCATTCAGTAGCGGCAATCCCATGGACGCGAGGAACATGATCATCGCGAGGGTCGCGTAGATCGGCATGACGTTCGAAATGCCACCAAATTCGGCGATCTCCTGCGTGTGACGCCGTTCGTACAAAATGCCGACGATCAAGAACAGCGCGCCGGTCGAGATGCCGTGATTGATCTGTTGCAGCACCGAACCGGTCAAGCCGATCGAATTCAGGGCGAAGATTCCGAGCGTGCAGAAGCCCAGCTGGCTCACCGACGAGTAAGCCACCAGCTTTTTCATGTCCTTCTGCATGAGCGAAACCAGTGCGCCATAAAGGATGGCCACAAGCGAGAGACCGATCATCCAGCCCCGAGTTGTCACATTCAGGAAGGTAGCGGAACTGGAAATGACCTGCGGGAACAACGGCAGCGAGAAGCGGACAAATCCGTACGTCCCCATCTTCAGCAAAACGCCCGCCAGAATGACCGAACCGGCGGTCGGCGCTTCCACGTGCGCATCCGGCAGCCAGGTGTGGAAGGGAAACATCGGAACCTTGATGGCGAATCCCAGGAAGAAGGCGACGAACAGCCAGACGGCGTAGTGGAATGGAATCATCGGCGCGGTCTTATAAAGCTCCGGGATACTGAACGTGAAGACACCAGTGACTGTCTGGTGATGGAAATAAAGGAAAAGGACGCCCAGTAACATCAGCACCGAGCCGAGCAGCGTATACAGAAAGAACTTGATGGCGGCATACAGTCTGTGCGGACCGCCCCAGATGCCGATGAGCAGATACATCGGCACCAGCATTGCTTCCCAGAAAACGAAGAAGAGGAAAAAATCGAGCGCCATGAAGACGCCGAGCATCCCCGTCTGCAGGACCAGAAACCAGACGTAACATTCTTTAACCCGGGTCTCGATGGCAGTCCACGAAGAGAGCATCGAGATCCATCCGAGCAGGGTGGTCAGCATGATCAGCAGAAATGAGATGCCGTCAATGCCGAGGCTGTAACCCGCGCCAATCGAGGGGATCCAGTTGTTGGGCGAGCCCTCGAGGAATTTGAAGTGCGTGGGAGTCACGCGGAAACGCTCGGCCCAGAACATTGTTACCAGCGGCAGCGAGACCAGGAACCCGGCGAGCGCGAAAATGTTCGCAATCCAGCGGATCGCGTCTCTGTTTTCCTTGGGAACGAACAGGAGCACGAGCGCGCCCGCGAGCGGCGTGAACAGAATGATGGATAGTATGTGACTCTGCATAACAGCATTTCCCAGTTGCCGCCGGCTACGAGCTTCGAGCCGTGACCTTCGAGCGATCGTTCGCCGATGCCCACACAAAACGCTTCAGCACGACGTATGCGATGGCTCCGGCAAATAGGGACCCTAGACCCACCCAAAACCAAATCACAACTCCAAACAAGGAAGACAAGACCCCGACCAGGCCCGCGACCATCACGAGCGCATACCACTGCATCAAGCCCCATTGCACCAACTTGACAGGATAGGACAAAACGCGCGCCAGAATCGCCGGGCCGTTGACACCCACGCCGTCGATGATCCACGTATCCCACCAACTTGAAATAGTAGCCAGGGCGCGTGTGATCCAGACGACATGGTTGACGGCTCCGTCGATAACGTTGGCATCGAACCACACCGACACTTCGCTCGCACCCCGGACGCCGAGGCGAATGTCGCCAATCTTGCGACGGCCGGTGAAAACGTAATCGTAGCCCTCGTCAACAAACCAACTGTTGCGGAGCAAGCGGTAAAGCGGCGGAGCATTCACGGCGATCGGCTCCAGGTAGTCTTGGCCTGCGTTCCGATAGGACTGGCGCGCCATTCCCCAACCCACTGCCGCCGCCCCGAGGGATAAAAACATCAGCAGATACTCGGCCTTATCCGTATGCTCGGCTTCCTCTCCACCCGCCGCTAACTGCGCCGACCTCCCTTGTTCGACTAAGACGACGGATGCGCGCGCGAACACCGGTTCGAGAAACTTCTCGAAGCGCGCCGATCCGCCCAGGCTATGGGGCCAACTCAACCATCCCGCGCCCATCGAGCAAATCGCGAGGATCACGAGCGGCACGGTCATCGACTTCGGCGATTCGCGCACATGATGCTCGACTGCGTGACTCATCCGCGATGGACTATAGAACGTCAGATACATCAGCCGGAACATATAGAACGCCGTCATCAGCGCGGTGCCATAACCGATAAACCACAGGAGGCGATACGCGTCGCTTTCCCTGGTCCAGGCCTGCCACAAGATTTCGTCTTCGGAAAAAAACCCAGCGAACGGGAAAATGCCCGCGATCGCCAGTGTCGCGATCAGCATCGTCCTGTAAGTAGTCGGGATGCGTCTTTCGAGGTCCCCCATTTTGCGCAAGTCCTGCTCGCCGCTTAAGGCATGAATCACCGAGCCCGAGCCAAGGAACAGCAGCGCCTTGAAGAAACTATGCGTGAACACATGAAAGATGCCTGCGGCAAACGCGCCCACGCCAAGCGAGAGGAATAGGTATCCCAATTGCGAAACGGTGGAATAGGCAAGCACGCGCTTGATGTCGTTCTGCACCAGCGCAATGGAGGCGGCAAACACGGCCGTGAGCGCACCGATGACGGCCACAACCAGCATCGCCGTCGGCGCCAGGACGAACACGGCATTCGAACGCGCCACCACGTAAACGCCCGCCGTCACCGTGGTCACGGCGTGAATCAGCGCCGAAACCGGCGTAGGGCCTTCCATGGCATCGGGCAGCCAGACATAGAGAGGAAGTTGAGCGGATTTGCCGCAGGCTCCGATGAACAGCAGCAGCGCGGCCGTCGTGAGGACGGGATCGCCGATGGCCAAGATCCCACTGCGCGCTAGCGCATTGATGTCGGTGAAGCGAAACGAACCGAGATACCAGACCAGCGTGAGCGCTCCAAGAATGAAGCCGGCGTCGCCGATAAGGTTCACGAGGAATGCCTTGTTCGCTGCGGTCGAAGCGGAGTGGCGATGAAAGTAAAAGCCGATCAGCAGATACGAACACAAGCCGACCCCCTCCCAGCCTACAAATAAAAGGATGTAGTTATTCGCCAGGATGAGAGTAAGCATGGAAAACATGAACAGATTCATGTACCCGAAGAAGCGGTAGGAACCGCTTTCGTGTGCCATGTATCCGGTGGAGTAAATGTGGATCAGCATGCCCACGCCGGTCACGAAGAGCAGCCAGATCGAAGAGAGCGGGTCGAGTAGAAATCCGGCGTCGACGTTGAACGAGGCGAGCGCCCCGTCTCGCTTGACGAAGTTCAGATGCCCGTCGCCGCTGCCCAGCCAGGTATACACAATCTGCTGATAGGGGCGTCCGGTGCCCTGAGCGAAGTGCGTGTACTCGACCACCGTGAAGCACGCGAATAGGAACGCAAGGACGACCATCCCGACACAAATCGCGTTGACCGCGGCGGTCTGCAGTCGCCGGCCGAAAAAAAACATCATCGCGGCCCCGAAGGCCGGGAAAAGCGGGATCAGACAGATGTGGTCGAGAAATAGCATGTCGTTCGTCGTTCGCTCTTAGCTCGGCGCGAAGCTCGCCCGAAAAGCCAAAAGTGAGGCTGAAAGCTGCTCACCTACCATTTCAACAAATCAATCTCATCCATATTGATCGTCTCTTTGTTACGGAAGAAGGCAATCAAGATGCCGAGGCCCACGGCCGCTTCGCAGGCGGCATCGACTGTCACAAAGATCGAAAACACTTGTCCCTGCAGGTTTCCCCACATGTGCGAGAACGCCACCAGGTTCAGGTTTACCGCGTTCAGGATTAGCTCGATTGACATCAGCACAATCACCGCGTTGCGGCGGGTAAGCACTCCGATCACGCCCAGCACGAAAAGTATGGCGGCTACGACGAGATAGTGAACTGTGGTGATTGGAACCATAAAAATATGCCGGTCGTCTTGGATCGTTCGCAATTCGCCGATCGATTCACGCACCTCGAACCGACGAAGGCGACCGACGACTAGAGCTTCTTCTTCGTCATAATTACCGCCCCCAAAATCGCCGCCAGCAACAGCAACGACGCGATCTCGAACGCGAACGTGTACGAACCCATCCCGCCAGCTTCTCCGTAGAGCAGGGCGGCGATTTGCTGCGTGTTCGAGGCCTCAGGCAGCGGGATCCTGCGGTCCGGAAACAGCGCCTTGCCCTTTAGAAACGCGAACATGAACAGCGCCATCAAGGAGCAGGCCGCCGCGAATCCCACCGGCCACATGCGGTTGAATCGCCTTTCTTTGGACGAGCGTTCGACGTTCACCAGCATGATCACGAACAGAAACAACAACATGATTCCGCCCGCGTAAACGAATAACTGAACGGCAAACACAAACGGGGCGTACAACATCAAGTAGAGGCCCGCCACCGAAATCAGGGTCACGATCAGCGCCAGCGCAGAATGAACGGCGTTTCGACGCGTGATGACGAGCGCTCCGCTCAGGACCGCCAGTCCCGCCAGCATATAAAAGAACCAGGGCGTCGCGACCGGGACCATTCCTGCATTCACGGCCGAGTTCATCGCAGGATTCATGGAACGAGCACCCCCACGATGGCCGTCACGATCAACACGCCGAGAGAGATCGGCAGCATCACTTTCCATCCAATCTTCATCAACTGGTCGAAGCGGTAACGCGGCCAGGTCGCGCGATACCAGAGGAACAGGTACAGGAACACAGCAACCTTCAGCACAAACCAATATACGTAACCGATACCTTGGTTGAATCTGGCCGCCAGACTTGCGTCCGCGGATCGGCCCGCCACCGCGATCACCAGCAGCAGCAGCGCGATCAAGCCTAACACCGCCGCAAATCCGGCGAGGCCGATGCGCTGAATCCTGAACAAGGAATGCGCCGGCATGCGCACGACGCCGAGCACGGCAATCGCCGCCAGTCCGAAGAACGTGAGCGCGGGAAAAAGCGAGAAGATCAAGTCCCACGCTGGCGCGTGCAGGAAGTTGGGGAACGGACGCATCCATCCGCCCAGCCAGAGCGTGACTGCGATCGAAGAGACGGCGATCATGGTCGCGTATTCGGCCAGCAGGAACAGCGACCAGCGCAGCCCGCTGTATTCGGTATGATATCCGGCCGTCAGTTCCGATTCCGCGTCGGCCATGTCGAAGGGCGCACGGTTGGTCTCGGCAATCATGGCGATCGAGAAAATGATGAACGCAATCAGGCCCAGGGGAAAGAATCGAAAGATGAACCAGCGGCCCTGATCCTGTTGTGCCTGGACGATTCCGATCATGCTCAGCGTGCCGGTGCCTTTCGCATTCAGGCTGGTCATCAGGATCGCCGAGACCACGGCCAGCGCCATGGCGACTTCGTAGGAGACCATCTGCGCGCTCGAGCGCAACGCGCTGATCAGCGGGTAGTGCGAGTTCGAAGCCCAACCGGCGACCACGATGCCCAGTACGCCGAGCGACGAGACACCGAGCATAAAGAGGATGCCGATGTTCATGTCACTCACCGCTTCGGACGGGCCAAACGGAATCACGGTGTAGACGGCGAACGCGGCCAGCAGGCCGATCATCGGCGCGATCCAGAAAACGAACTGGTCCGCCTCGGCGGGGATGACGTCTTCTTTGAGCATCCATTTGATCGCGTCGGCGATCGGCTGCAGCAATCCGTGCGGGCCCACGCGCATGGGGCCCAGGCGAATCTGGAAGTGGGGCAATGCCTTGCGCTCGAGCCAGTTCATGGCCATCGCGGCCACCGATACTCCGGTGAAAATGATGAACACGTAAATCAGCGCCCAGAGCTGATTGTTGGCAGAACCGGGGGTGACATTGCTGCCGAGGTACGACATGAACTGCTTCAGCATCAGCGGTCGACCTCGCCGAGCACGGTGTCAATGGTGCCAATGACCGCGATCACGTCGGCGACGAGCGAGCCACGGACCATCCCGTCGAGCGCCTGCAAATTGACGAACGAGGGCGGGCGGACGCGGACGCGATAGGGCTCGGTCGAGCCGTCCGGTCTGGCGGGAACGGCAGGCTTGGCAATCGAGGCGGGCGCCGCTTCGGCGCGCTTTCCCGCCATCGGTTTGTTCTCACCCTCGGGTGCCGGCGGTGGAGCTGGCAATTTGACTTCGTCGGCCATGCTAGGGTCGGTCTTCAGAAAAGGCGTGCAAGTATTGGCAAAATGTCACTTCGAACCGTTCGCCTGGTCACCGTCCGTGACCGTCGTCGCAATGCCCGCCGTCACCTTGACCATCCCCGGACGCGCCGCTTGCCGCGTCCCCGCAGACCGGTCAAGCCCGTCTCTACACCCATTCTGCTAGCGCCGTGCCGACTGAAAGGTTTCGACCAAATCGCGAATGCGCACGGCGTCAGGTTTCGGATGGCCATGACTGGTGATCGGATCGGTGCCGCCAGTCGATTCAATCAGAATGTCCGACCAAAAGATTCCGGTCGAAATCTTCACCGAAGCCACCTGGGAAATCGAAATGCTCTCCTCGCTGCTGCCGAACAGACGCCTCTTTACCCGGCTCACGTGCAGCGGGTTGACCACGATGCGCGTCGGGAACCAGAAATTCCCCCTGGTCCAGCGGCTCGCAGTGAAGGTCTCACCGGAACCAGCCGGAATTGGACTCGCCGGATTGATACCCGTGGGACCTACACCCATTCGAGCGCGCCTTTCGTCCATATCCATACATAGCCGACAATCAGGATAACCAGGAAGATCATCATTTCGATCAGCCCGAAGACACCGAGCGCCCTGAACTTCACCGCCCAGGGAAACAGGAAAATCGTTTCCACTTGGAAGACGACGAACAGGATGGCAACGATGTAATAACGAACGGTGTAGCCGCCGCGAGCGTTGTCATAGGGATCGATGCCGCACTCGTAAGGCATCAGCTTCACGCGATTCGGGCTTTGTGTGCGCACGATTCTGGCAAGGAGCAGCGTGACCGGGATCAGGCTGCCGACAACGGCCAGAAAAATGAAGATGGGAACGTAGTTTTGCGGCATTAGGCCTCGCAAAAGTCGCGATAAGGCGAAACCGAATACTAACGCCGAAGTGGCTTAGCTTCAAGGACCGAGGAGTGGGGGAGTGGGGGCAGGTGGCAGTTCTCAGGTGCCAGGTGTCGGGATTTCAAGAAAATGAAACGCTCTGATCGGGAAGAACGAAGATGTGGCGGGCAAGCTCAGAGTCCAGGGTCTCCTGCCGGTAGAGAGTTTTTAGCACGCCGCCCTTCCAGATCAGCAAGTCGGCATTGCGCTCGGCGAATTCTTCCCAGGTGTGGACGCGGCCGGCGCGGGCGCGGCGCTCGCGAATCAGGATGAGGTAGGCCCACGTGATGGTCTCGTGATAAAGCTGCGGTTTCCCCTGCGCGGCGGCAAAGCGCTTCAGAGCAGCGCTGAACCTGGCGACGGCTTCGAGAAAAGGATACTGCGCAACATAGGCGAAAGCGACGCGGACGTGGTCGGAATGGTGGAAGCCGGCGGGAGCGCGGCCCTGTTCGAACTCCTCGATCCGATCGAGATCGTCACCGGTCGGGATTCGGCAGTCGCCAGGCATTATCGCGGTCCCTTTCTGGCAAGGGCTTGTTTCGCCGCAGGCTTGCGCTTGATTTCGGTGAGACGGTGGCTGGCGCTGGAATTGAGATCGAGGGCATAGAACTTCTTCAAGTCACGAATGCGTTTGAGCGATTCGGGCTTGAAAGGAGTCTTGCCGTCAAAGGCGTGCAGCACGATGCCTTCGAGCAAGTCTCCCAGGGACATGTCGTGATACTCGGCGAGAGCCTTGAGCACCTTGAGGAGCCGTTTTTCCATGCGGACGCCGGTCTGGACACGCTCGACGAGAAACTGTGGTTCGGTTACCATGGTACCAATATACCATGGTATTTTTCATTACCAAACAAAGAAATGCTTTGGACGGTGGAAGACGGGGCGAGCCTGTCTCGACCCAGGAGAAATGGCTTGCGTCATGAGAAAATGGCCACAGGATTGATGGAGGTCGCACCGAATGTGCCGGAATATCAGAACCCTTTTCAACTTCGATCCGCCTGTCACCGACGAAGAGGTGCGAGCGGCTTCGCTCCAGTTTGTGCGAAAAATCACGGGCTTCAACAAACCTTCGAAGGCCAATGAAGCCGCGTTCCAGGCGGCAATTGATGAAATCGCCGGCGTCTCGGCGCGTCTGCTCCATTCCCTGGACACGAGCTCTCCGCCGAAGAATCGAGAGGAAGAGGCGGCCAAGGCGAAGGCTCGCGCTGCTGAGAGATTCGGCGCTTGAAACGGGGCGAGCGGCCGTCCAAGCCTCAATGGCCGGCGCTTAGGAAAGCTCCGGCGATCGCCTTCATTCAACGATGCCCTTCCCGTCGTTCTGGCTGGTAACGTAAAAGACGTCCCACGGGCGCGTTCCTCTTCCGATCTTCAAGCAATACGCGCTGGATGGGGCTGCTGTGGCTGGAAAACGGGTTCCGTAGTCTGCGACTGGACAGCATCCGGCTCTTCCGGCGCGCTCTCGATCGGGTTGTTCTCTTTGAGCTGCACCGGCTGATCGGGACGGAAATGCTCACGACTCTCGACTAGGGTTCCTCACCGAGTTTCTTTGCCATCGAACAATAAATCTCCACCGCAGCCCGCAGCTGGGCTTTCTCGACGAACTCGCCTTCGGTGTGCGCTACATGAATCGAGCCTGGCCCCAGCAACAGCGGTTCGCCCCAGTTTGGAAGGGCCGGGATATCGGTGGTAAAAGCGGCAACCATGGTTGGCAGACCCTCGAGAGTTCGCAATCGCTGGAAGGGGGTCTCGCGGGTGAAACGAATTTCAGCCAGGTCGTTGACTGCTTCCGAGATCTCGCGGCGCAGCGTCTCCGCCGGGCCTACCAGGCGATAGAAAATATCCGCCTTGGCGAAGTCGGAAATCACGTTCGGCGCGCGCCCGCCCTGAATGGAGCCAACGTTTCTTGTGCAAGGGCCAATCTCGGCATCTTCCGGAAGCTTCATTGCGTGCAAACGGTGCAGCGCTTCGACCAGCTTGTCGATCGCCGACTCGCCCAGCTCCGGATACGCCGAGTGCGCCATCTTACCGCGCGCCACCAGTTCCACGTGCAGGGCGCCCTTGCTTGCCAGCGCAAGCTTGTTCTCCGTCGGCTCGCCGTTGATCATAAAGCGCGCGCCGATTGGTTGCAGGTTGGCCGTCTTGGCACCGATCGAGTCGCGCTCCTCGCCCACCAGAAACAACAGCCCGACGACAACACCCGCCCCGCGCAGCTTCTCCGCCGCTAGAATCTGAGCCGCGATGATTCCCTTCGCGTCGCACGCACCGCGTCCGTAAATGCGCCCTTCGTTTTCGGATGCGGGGATGAATGGCGGCACCGTATCCATGTGGGTGGAAAAGACAATCTCCGGACGAGCATGCCCGGGCCAGGTGGCCAGCACGTTCGCACGCGCGCCTTCGACCGGCATGGTTCGAGCTTCGAAGCCGCGACGCTGCAACTCGTGGTGTAGAAAATCACCCACGGCACCTTCATTCGGAGTGATGGATTCAATGTCGATCAGGCGGCGGGTGAGCGCGAACAGGTCCATGCAGCAAAAGCGTAACAGCCCATCGCGATCCGTGGATAGCGGCGAATGGAGAGACGCGGTTTGCCGCTTTCTCACTGGCGCGGTGGTGGGGCTGTGTCAGGTCGGGATCGGGCACAGCCCCGACCCCGTACAGCCTGCCCGCGGGAGACGCGGCAAGCCGCGTCGCTACAGGAAGCGGATACGCATCGAACCTCCGAGTCGTGCCCGCTGTTGTACTCTGATTCCGTGGTCCCCGAAACTGCCAGCATTCGTTCTCTGTTTCTCGCCGGGCCGGCCGGACGCCTGGAAGCTCTCCTCAACGCCGGATCGCCGGACGCAACCCACGCTGCCCTGGTCTGCCATCCACATCCTCTCTATGGAGGAACGCTCCACAACAAAGTTGTCTTCCATGCCATGAAGGCGCTCAACAGCTCCGGATTCCCCGTGCTTCGCTTCAACTTCCGCGGCACCGGCCTGAGCGAGGGCGAGCATGCGAACGGCATCGGTGAAGTCGAAGATGTGCGCGCCGCTCTCGACTGGCTCGAAGGCGAGTTCCGGCTGCCCATAATCTTCGCCGGCTTTTCTTTCGGCGCTGCCGTCGGGTTGCGCGCCGCCTATGCCGACGAACGCGTCCGGGCGCTTATCGCCCTCGGACTCCCCGCCGTCCCGGTTGAAAATCGCGTCTACGATTTCGAATTCCTGCGCGCCTGTACCAAACCAAAACTGTTCGTCAGCGGAGCACGCGATTCGTTCGGTCCCCCGGGTAATCTCGAAGCGCTCGTCAACACCTTCGCAGATCCGAAAAAGCTGGTCCGCATCGAAGCTGGAGATCACTTTTTCGAAGGGCGCTTGCGCGAGATGCGGGAGACCCTTGAAGAGTGGATCAGGGAAATTGCTCCCCCTCGCTGAAACATCGCCCGGATTATAATGCCACCCGACATGCCCGATTTTTCTCCCGAGCGCGATCAGCAATTCCGCCGCATGCGCGAAGTCGCCCGCGAGATCTTCGGCTCCGCCCTGAAGAACGCCTCCATCGAAAACGCCTTCGCCCGCAACATCCATTGCGAGCGTCGCGTCCTGCGCATCGGCGAAGACCTGCACGATTTAGATTCCTACCAGCGCGTCTTCGTCGTCTCGATTGGAAAGGCCGCGCACACCATGGCCGCGGCTCTCGAAGCGCAAGTCGGCAGCGGCATCGAAGGTCTCGTCGCCTTGTCGGCCGACCCCGAGAACCAAATCCGCGGTTTTCGATATTTTCGCGGAGGGCATCCCACGCCCACCGCCGAATCCATCCGCGCCGCCGATGCCATTCTCAAATCGCTGACGGCTCTCGACGCCACCTCGCTGGCGATTTTTATGATCTCCGGCGGCGCTTCTTCGATCGTTGAAAAGCCGGTGGACCATGAAATCCTGCTGCCCGATCTGGCTGCCACCTACCGCACGCTCGTGCATTCCGGTGCGCCCATTGCCGAGATCAACGCCATCCGCAAACATCTTTCCGCCGTCAAGGGCGGACGCCTGGCCCAGGCCGCCTATCCCGCGCAGCAGGTCTCGATTCTTGTTTCCGACGTGCCCGACGCTACGCCCGACGCGCTCGCCTCGGGACCCACCATGCCCGATTCCACTTCCATCCGTGACTGCGAGCGCATTGCCGCCCAATACAATTTGGTCGAGCAGTTCCCTCAATCCGTTGCGGATCTTTTCCGCCAACACGCGCTCGATGAGACGCCCAAATCCGACGATCCCGCTTTCGTTCGCGCGCGCTGGTGGACCGTGCTCTCGAACAAAGTGGCCATCGATGAAGCTGGCGCGGCTGCCACTCGCGCCGGTTTCGCCGTTGAAGTCGATAACTCCTGCGACGACTGGCCCTACGATAAAGCCGCCTCCTACCTGCTCCAACGCCTGCGCGAACTGCGCCTTAGAGTATCGCGCGTCTGTCTGATCTCGGGCGGCGAGGTGACCGTCACGGTTCGCAACGGTGGCGTGGGCGGACGCAACCAGCAGTTTGCTCTCGCCTGCGCCGAACCAATATCGGGAGACAACATAACCGTGCTGAGCGCCGGCACGGACGGGATCGACGGCAACAGTCCCGCCGCTGGCGCTGTAGTTGATGGCAGCACCATTTTTCGTGCCGATCCGAGCGCCGGTGGCGCGGACGCTGTGCGGCGGGCGCTCTCCGCCTTTGATGCCTATCCTGTTTTCGAGGCTCTGGGCGATGCCATCATCACCGGACCGACCGGAAATAATGTTCGCGACCTGCGCATCCTGCTCGCCTACTGAGCGGTTGATTCGAACGTCTCCACGAACGCGATCTCTCCCATAACTTATATGTACATTTATGTGTGCGATAGCGAACAGGCGTTTGGCGGCAAGCGTGCGGATCCTCTCGGGTCAAGCCTAGAAAGTTCCGCTGCCATCCAGCAGTTCATGGCCTTCCGGAACCGTAAATTCTTGTAAAATTCGCCTTCTTTCCGGCAGCGCCGCGCTCGCACCTTGCATCCAACGGTTTTGAATCCCAAATACTTAATCGGAGGTTTTCTTTGAAACAGACGGTGCGCACTGCCATACTCTTGTCCTTTGCATGCTCTGCCCTGGCTGCGTTTTCGAATTTCGCCGAAGCGCAGAAAATCGACGTCGCATTCGGCGTCAGCACGACCATAGCCCCGAGTGCCAGTTTCGTGGGCGGAGTTGAAAGCGCCCCGTCGCTCACCGGGGGAGCTATCCCGGCGTGAGCGGCGACTTCCTCTTCTATCACAACCTCGGCGTTGGAGCCGAAGTGTTCTGGAAAGCAACCAGCGTCGGCTGCTCCGATTCCATTTGCGGCGTGGATTCGGGCATCAGCTATCGCCCCGTGTTCTACAACTTCAACGCGGTGTACTCTCCCAAACTCGCCAGTCATGTCTATGCGGAACTGGTCGGCGGCGTAGGCGCGCTCGACACTCACTACTCCGCATGTACCTTGAGTGGTGTGTCGTGCGGTGGCAGCCAACTGATCTCATCAAGCGACCACTTTGACGTAGATCTCGGCGGTGGCATCAAAATTTATCTTAGCCACGGGTTCTTCGTTCGCCCCGAGGCGCGCTTCTACTGGATCAACAACAATACCGATTTCAGTGCCAACCATGCCACTCGCGTCGGCGCCTCCATCGGCTATACCTTCAGATAACTTTCTGTCCGTCTTCGGTGGAAACAGCCGCCACCGGTTGTTTCCGCCGAGCGGGGTTACACCTGAGGCCGGTGGCCACGGGTTTTGGCTGGTTCAGTACTCACGCCCCTCCTGTCTCCGATTTGTAAATTGTTTGTCTCATCCATCTTTGCGAGTGGCCCGCTTCCCCCGTCCCGCATTATGATAGGAGCATGAATTTCGGCTTTTCCGGCGAGATGATCTTTTTGTTTCTTCTGGCGCTGATCCTTTTCGGCCCGAAGAAAATGCCGGAGATCGGCCGTCAGGTCGCGCGCTTCCTGAACGAGTTCCGACGCGCGTCCTATGAATTCCGCTCGCAGATCGAGTCTGAGATTAATTCCCTCGACAGCGGTGGCAAACCTCGACAGCAGATCCTGCCGCCACTGCAAGCTCCGCTCGGGTCGCTGGCCAACCGCATCTTCAATCCGCCGTCGGCCGAAAGACTCGAAGCTGCCGAAGATGCCGCCGCCGAAGCTGACGCTGTGAAAGCGGCCGCCGCGGAATCGGTTGCGATCAAAACCGACACCGCCCATCCAGTCCTCGCTCCCGAGCCGTCTTCCGCCCCGAAAGCAGCGCCCGATGCCTGAAGCAGCCGCATCGTCAAACCTGTCCGAATCCGCCCGGGGTCAAGACAAGGAGCAAATGCCCACCATGGGCTTCCTCGATCATCTCGAGGAACTCCGCAAGCGCATCGTCTATTCCATCGTAGCCATCGCCGTCGGCTTTTTCGCCTGTTGGGGATTTGTCAGGAGTATCTATGAAGTCATCCAGCGTCCCGTGATTGACGCGCTCCAACGCAATGGCCTTACGGCAAAACTCGTATTCCTCAATCCCACCGATCCTTTCAATCTGTATTTGAAAGTCGCAGGCATGGCCGGCTTGTTCGTCGCCTCGCCCTTCGTGCTGTATCAGGTATGGTGTTTTATTTCACCCGGTCTCTACCGTAACGAAAAGCGCTACGTCCTGCCGTTCATGGCCTCGACCATTGGCCTATTCCTGGCAGGTGGATACTTCGGCTACAAAATCGTTCTACCCCAAGCGCTCGTGTTCCTGATCGGCTTCGGCAAAGACTTCCAGCCGATGATCACGCTCACCGAGTACAGTTCCCTTTTCCTCTCCATCATCGTCGGCTTGGGCGTAATTTTCGAAATGCCGATCGTGATATTTTTTCTGGCGCTGATGGGCATCGTCAGCGCCGGCTGGATGTGGCATAACATTCGCTATGCCATCCTCGGCATCTTCGTCGTCGCCGCCATCGTCACCCCCACACCCGATATCCTGAACATGTGCATCTTCGCCGCGCCCATGGTGGCCTTGTACATCCTGAGCACCGGCATTGCCTGGCTCGTACATCCCAATCAGCGCAGGAAACGCGCGGAGAAAAAATCCTGACCACCGAGGATACGGAGGATCACCGGGAAATGAAAAGACCCGCGGGTAAAACTGGCATTTGCCGTGCTCTCCCCTGGATTCCCCTGTGGTTTAACATTTGCCTGGCGCTGCCGCTCGCCATGGCCTTGGCAAGCACCGCAGCCTGCACCAGGGGAACCTCCGCCGACGCCGCGAGCGCAGCGCCAAAATCCGAATCGGGCGTTGCCGTGGCAGCTGCGGCACCAGCCACGCCGTCCGGGGTCCCCGCTTCGAACAACACCCCGCTTTCGCATATCGACTCCAAACGCGCCTTTCAGTACACCCGCGAAGTCACTGCTTTCGGCGAACGCTACATGGGCAACGAGAATCACAAGAAACTGGAGCGCTACATCCTCGACCACCTTAAGGGCGATGCGGTGGAAGACGATGCCTTCACCGCCGATACGGTGGAAGGGAAATTTCCGGTCCGCAATATCATCGCGAAATTTCCCGGCACAAAAGACGGCATCATCGTCATCATGGGCCACTACGACACCAATTACTGGTTGCGTGGAACGGGATACGTCGGAGCGAACGACGGCGGATCTTCGACTGCCATCCTGCTCGAATTCGCGAACCAGTTGCGCAGCCCCAGCAAAAAGCGCGATGGTTACAGCGTCTGGCTGGTCTGGACCGATGGCGAAGAGGCCGTGAAGTCGTGGTCCGACACCGACAGCCTGTACGGCACGCGCCATCTCGCCGAAAAATGGGAAAAAGACGGAACTCTGAAAGAGATTAAGGCTCTGATCGTAATGGACATGATTGGCGATGCCGACCTCGATATCCAGCGAAACACTAGCGGTGCCCCCTGGCTGCTTGACCTTATCTATAGCGCCGCCGAGCGCCTGGGCTACCAGTCCCACTTCTATGCCATGCAGGGCTCGATCGAGGACGATCACCTGCCGTTCATGAAACGCGGAGTCCCCACCGCCGACGTGATCGACCTTGATTACGGCTACAACAACGTCTTCCACCACACCCCGCAAGACACCATGGACAAGCTCAGTCCGAACAGCCTGGAGATCGCTGGCGACACCATCCTTGAAACCGTGCACATGCTCGACCAGCGCTAGCGACCGCCCGCAGCGCGTCGAAATTCTGAGACTTTGGGTTGGAACTCCTGCTAGCATGTCCTCAGCGCCCGTGGGGGCGACTCTAATCGGCTCGAGCGGCCGTGAGCGTTTTGGGGATCCCGCTTGTTCCAACGAATTGTTCCAGCGGTCTTCGTATTGGCATTATTGGCATCGGTCAGTCTGGCGAGCGCGCAGGCGCCCGGCGCGCCCGGCAAGCCGCTTCCGCCCGGGCCGACGCAGCCCAAGATCAAAGCTGCTTGCACGCAGTGTCACGCCACCGACCGTATCACCGAGCAGCACCTGACCCGCCAGCAATGGTCCGAGGAACTCCAAAAAATGGAAGGCCTGGGCGCGGTGATTCCGGACTCCGACCGAAATGCTTTTCTGACCTACTTGACCAAAAACTTCGGTCCCGGAAAAGGCGGAGCCAAGACGGCGGTGAAGAAATTCGGAAGCGCCACCAACTAGAACCCGTCTCTTACGTGGGCTGAGGGGTTAAGCCGCTCTTCACTCAGAGGCTAAAGTCCGCGTTTTGACTGGCCTTTTGCATCCGGGGCTGAAGCCGTGCCCTTCCCAAAATCGATGGATGAGATAGCCGGCGGCAGATCGTGCGGGCACCCAAAGCAAAGCGCTGCCGACCCAACGTCCGAAGTGGCCATTACGGCAGCGCCGCTTGCGACCTTCCTCTAACTGGCTTTAGCATGCGCGGCGCGCCGTCGGACTTCAAGTGATTGTTCAGATGCGGGAGCCTGCTACTTTTCTTTCTTTTCCGTCTCCGCCGCTTCCGCGCTGGAAGTTTTCTCCGGACGCAGCAAGGGAAACAGAATCACATCGCGAATCGTGCGTGAATCGGTGAGCAGCATCGCCAGGCGATCGACTCCCAGGCCCACTCCTCCTGCCGGAGGCATGCCATAGGACAGCGCGTTGATATAATTTTCGTCCATCTGGTGAGCTTCTTCGTCGCCGCGCTCTCGTTCTTTGAGCTGCGCCTCGAAGCGCTGCCGCTGATCTTCCGGATCGTTGAGTTCGCTGAAGCCGTTGGCGATTTCCATGTTCCCGGCAAATATCTCGAAGCGCTCGGTCCAGTCTGGTTCGTCCGGCTTTTGTTTGGATAGCGGCGAGACCGCGGTTGGGAACTCGTAGATGATGGTCGGCTGCATCAGGTGTTCTTCGGCGATCGCCTCAAAGATGGTCGCGATTGTCTTGCCCACCGGCGCCGCCGCATCGTAACTCAAACTGATTCCGGCTCCGCGCACGCGCTCGATCAGGGCCTGGACCGATTCGTGCGTCGCGAAATCGTTTCGCGAAGGCGCGGCTCCGGCTTTGTCCGGCCAGAACTTCGAGATCGCCTCGCGCATCGTCATCCGCCGCCAGTTGGCGTGCGACCAGTCAATCTCGTGCTCGCCCCACTTGGTCTTCATCCCGCCGGTTACGTCTTTGACCGCCTGCTCGATTGCTCCCTGGGTCGTGTCGAGGATGCCGAGATAATCGGTGTACGCCTGATACGCCTCGAGCATGGTGAACTCGGGATTCCATCTCCAGCCCAGGCCCTCGTTGCGGAAGTTGCGATTGATTTCGTAGACGCGATCGAATCCGCCCACCGTCAGCCGCTTCAAATAAAGTTCGGGCGCGATGCGGAGGAACAGATCCATATCAAGCGTGTTGTGATGCGTCTTGAAGGGACGCGCCACGGCTCCGCCGGCGATCGGATGCATCATCGGAGTTTCGACTTCCATGAAGCCCTGCGCATCGAAATACCGCCGCAGGGATTGCACCAGTTTGCTGCGCTTCAAAAACACTTCGCGCACTTCCGGATTCATCACCAGATCGACGTAGCGTTGGCGATAGCGCAACTCGACGTCGGTGAGACCGTGAAATTTTTCCGGCAGCGGCAGCAAGTCTTTCGACAGGAAAGTTAATTCTTCGGCGTGAATGCTGAGCTCGCCGGTGCGCGTGCGAAACAGATACCCGCGGACGCCGATGTGATCGCCCAGGTCGAGCAGCTTCCACAGTTCGTATCCGGCATCGCCGATGGCGTCTTTTTTGACGTAGATCTGGAGGCGCCGGCCGTCCTGCTGCAAGTGCGCGAAGCCGGCCTTGCCCATCAGACGGATCGCCATGATGCGTCCCGCAACCCGAACGCTCACGCGCGGAGATTCCAGTTCCTCCGCGGTCTGCCCGCCGTACTCAGCCAGAATCTGCGGCACGGTGTGGCTGTAGTTGTACTTTCGCGGATACGCCGGATGCCCGAGAGCCTCAATTTTTTTCAGCTTCTCGCGCCGGATTTCATAAATATTTTCGTCGAGTGACAATGAGTGTCCTTGCCCCGTTTTCCATAGCTTCGGCGTAGGATAGCACGCCTGCATTTCGGTTGGCTGCATTGCGGTGGGTCATTGCTGTTGGTCTGAGCCGATTGCGCCAGGAAATGGGTGGTGTCTCAGCCGGTCGCACAGGTGCCATTCCGTGCATCTCGCGATAGACTCTGTTGATGGACACCGGTTCGCACAACGCCTTGGCTCGCGCTTCTTCTTCGTATTTGCGGTCGGCGATGCATCAGCCGATCCAGTGGCATGAGTTTGGAGAGGAGGCTTTTGCTGCGGCTCGGGCGGCTGACAAGCCTGTGCTTTTGGATATTGGGGCGGTTTGGTGTCACTGGTGTCATGTGATGGATCGCGAGTCCTATGACGATGCCGAGGTGGCGGCGATCGTCAATGAGCATTACATCGCGGTGAAAGTGGATCGGGACGAGCGTCCGGACATTGACAGCCGGTACCAGGTTGCGGTGGCCTCGCTTACGGGGCAGGGTGGATGGCCGCTTACGGCGTTTCTTACTCCCGACGGCAAACCGTTTTATGGGGGGACTTATTTTCCTCCGGCCGATGGGTACGGGCGGCCGAGTTTTAAGCGCGTGCTGCTGTCGATTGCTGCGGCCTATCGCGAGAAGCATGGCGACGTGATGGAACAGGCGCAGTTGGTTGAGAGCGCGATCGCGCGGACCGAGTCCTTTTCGGGGGGCGGGGGGAAGGCGTCGGCTACGGTGATCGACGCGATTCTGGAATCGGCGCGGAAGATGTTTGATGACGTGAATGGCGGATTTGGCAGCGCGCCTAAGTTTCCGCATCCGGCAGCGCTCGACCTGGTGATGGAGCAGTATGTTCGTACGATCGAGTACGAAAGCGGGACTCCGACCCACTTGGACGGGGCAAGGCCCCGTAACGCTGACCAGAACGACTTGCACACTATTTTCGTCCACACGCTCAAGCGGATGGCACGGGGCGGTGTGTATGACCAGTTGGCGGGCGGGTTCCATCGCTATTCGGTCGATGAGCGCTGGATCGTGCCGCACTTCGAGAAGATGTGCTACGACAATTCGGAGTTGCTGAAGAACTATGTTCACGCGTATCAGGCGACCGGAAACGAGTTTTTTGCGGATGTGGCGCGCGACATCATTCGCTGGATGGACGAATGGCTCAGCGATCGCGCGCACGGCGGCTTTTACGGTTCGCAGGATGCCGATTATTCGATGGACGATGATGGGGATTATTTTACCTGGACTTTGGCGGAGACTCGCGCGGCGCTGAACGCGGATGAGGCGGCGGTGGCTGCGCTTTATTACGACATCCAGGAAGTCGGAGACATGCATCACGATCGGACGAAGAATGTGCTGCATGTCGCAAGCTCGGTTCAGGAAATTTCTGGGCGGCTGAATCTTCCAGAAGAGCGGACGGGCGCGCTGCTGGCTGCGGCTCAGAAGAAAATGTATGCGGCGCGTTTGCTGCGTCCTACGCCGTATGTGGACAAGACGGTGTACGCGGGCTGGAACGCGATGTGCGTTTCGGCTTATCTGGAGGCGGCGAAGGTGCTGGAACTGTCGGCGGCGCGGCAATTTGCGTTGCGGTCGCTCGACCGGTTGCTGGCGGAAGGATGGAGTTTCGGCTCGGATTCAACGGCACCGGGCGACGGCGGATTCTCCACACTACGGCACGTGATTGCTTACTCTGATCCTAAAGCTGAGCGGCGTGAGGTTTCCGGTGGGCTGGATGACTATGCTTTCACGGTGATCGCTTGTCTTGACGCCTACGAGGCGACAGCGGACTTGAGCTACTTCCGTTTTGCGCGGTCGATCGGAGAGGCGATGGTGGCGGGATTCTTCGATCCGGTGGAGGGTGGCTTCTTCGATGCGCGAGTGCGTGAAGCGACTGCGCTTGGAATTCTGGGGACGCGGCGGAAACCGTTTCAGGATTCTCCGACTCCGGCGGGAAATTCGGCGGCGGCGATCGCGCTGCTGCGGCTGCATGGTTATGCCAATGGCTCGTCCGATCACGACTCGTCCGGTCGCGACTCGTCTTATCGCGACCAGGCGGAGCGGACCCTGGAAGTCTATGCCGGGGTCGCGGGACAGCACGGGATTTTTGCGGCGACGTACGGGCTGGCGGTGGCCCATTTCCTCCAGCCGCATACGCAGGTGGTGATTGTCGGAAAGGATGCGGCAGCTGCGGAACTGTACCGGGCGGCGGTGCGGCCGCTTTCGTTGAGTAGGGCGGTTCTGCGTCTGGATGCCGATAAGGCCGTGGCACAGAATCTGCCTCCGGCGTTGGCGGAGACCATACCGAACCTTCCGGCGCTGCATGGGAAACGATCGTTTGCGGTGGTGTGCTCGGGGTTTGCCTGCCAGCCACCGGTTTACGACGCAGAGGAATTGGCGCGTACGCTCGGGTCGCGGGCTCGTCCGGCGGCGTGAGTACGTACGTTACCAACTGCTATCGACTTCTATGACATTCGTTGACTGGCCGCGGCCGCCTTCGTAAGATGAAGCGACCGGAGGGCCGGGTCTCCTAGTGATCGGTGAAACCATCTCGCACTACCGCATTGTCGAGAAGTTGGGCGGCGGCGGCATGGGCGTGGTTTATAAGGCTGAAGACACCGAGCTTGGCCGCTTTGTCGCGCTCAAATTCCTGCCCGATGAACTGTCGCGCGACCCGCAAACCCTCGAACGCTTTCGCCGGGAGGCGCGGGCGGCTTCCGCTCTCAATCATCCCAATATTTGCACCATCTACGAAATCGGCAAGCACGGCGAACAGTCTTTCATCGCCATGGAGTACCTGGACGGCACGACGCTGAGGCATCGCATTGCGGGAAGGCCGTTGGATATCGAAACTGAGCTCTCGCTGGCGATTGAGATTGCCGAGGGGTTAGACGCCGCACATTCGCAAGGGATCGTCCACCGCGACATCAAGCCCGCCAACATCTTCGTGACCAAGCGCGGCCATGCCAAGATTTTGGATTTCGGGCTGGCGAAAATTGCGCCCCTTGCCAGCTCTTCGAGCCATATTGCATCGGGCAATACGATGACGGCGGTTGACGATGAGCACCTGACGCGCCCCGGCGCTACGCTCGGCACGGTAGCTTACATGTCGCCGGAACAGGCGCGCGCGAAAGAGTTGGACGCCCGCACCGATCTGTTCTCGTTTGGAGTCGTGCTCTATGAGATGGCCACTGGGCAGTTGCCCTTCCGTGGTGAGAGTTCCCCGCTAATCTTTAAAGCCATTCTGGATTCCGCTCCCCTGCCGGCGGTGCGGCTGAATCCCGATGTGCCGCCGGAACTGGAACGGATCATCAGCAAGGCGCTCGAAAAAGACCGCACGATGCGTTATCAGCACGCCCTGGAGATGCAGGCTGACCTGCGCCGGCTGAAGCGAGATACCGAATCCGGCTTCATTTCGGTTGCGCCAACTGAATCATTCCCCGCGAAGGATCCGAGCATTGCGAGCCCGGTAACGTCGGTAACTAAGTCGCCAGCGGATTCCAGTTCCAGCCGCATCCTGGAGATGGCGCACGTTCTGTTCACCGACATCGTGGCTTATTCCCGCCTGCCGATGGACCAGCAACAGGACGCGCTGCATCATCTGCAGGAAGCGGTTCGCGACACCAAGGAATTCACTCGCGCTCAGGCCAGCGATCAGCTCATTCGACTGCCCACCGGCGATGGCATGGCTCTGGTTTTTCTCGGCGACGTGGAAGCCCCCGTGCGCTGCGCTCTGGAGCTGCACCGCATCCTGCGGCGGTGGCCGGAAGTAAAGTTGCGCATGGGAATTCATACCGGGCCGGTATATCGCGTGGAGGACATCAACGCCGCTCGCAACGTGGCCGGGGGCGGTATCAACATGGCGCAGCGGGTGATGGACTGCGGCGATGCCGGCCACATCCTGATTTCCAAAACCGTCGCCGATGTGCTCGAGCAGGTGAGCACGTGGAACACGGCCTTGCATGATCTGGGAGAAGCCGAGGTCAAACATGGCGTCCGCGTCCATCTTTATAACCTGTACACCGACGACGCGGGGAATCGGGAACTACCGCAGAAGCTCCGCGCCGCCCAGACGACGCCAGCGCCCCCCAGTCCTCGCGCACCCGATTCGACGAGTCCCATTGCCGGACCTAAAAAGTACATCGCACTCGCGGCCGCGGTCGTGGTTCTGATTTTGGCGGGCTACTTTATCCTGAGCGGAGCCAAAAGGGCCGTTCCAGTGGGGATTACGACCGACCCGGCGGGCGCGGACGTAACCGTCGGTGCGCAAAAATGTCGCGCACCTTGTGATCTCCGGTTGCGGCCGGGATCGTATGAATTGCGAGCCGAAAGGGACGGCTACGCGCCGGTTACACAGCAGGTATCGGTCGCCGCCGACACGAAGTCGTTGCCGACAGTGAAGCTCGAAGCGCAAGCGCCAGCTCCAAATCCGGGCCCGGCCGCGATCGACCAAGGCACTCTGGTCGTTCACGCCAATGTGGGTGGGGCGGAAGTCTATGTCGATGGCAACCTAAAGGGGCTAACGGACGTCAACGAGAACTATGAGGGTAAATTCGACGTGGGCAACCACGCGATCATTCTGCGCAAACAAGGCTACGAGGATTCTTCGGAACAAATCCAAATTGGCAAGGGAGAGCCGACCACAGCGACAGTGAAACTGAAAGAGCTAAGCCAAGGCCAAAGACCGGCGCAGGCGCCGGTCGCGGCGGCTTATTTTGTCGTCGAGGCCCCTCCCGGAGCAAGCGTTCTCATTGATCAACAGCCTCGAGGAGCAGTTTCCGCGGACGGCCACCTGGTAGCGAAAGTGGATCCAGGCCTCCATAGTATCGAAGCAAAATTGGACGGCTATCGGCCGTGGTCGAAAAACGCCACCGCGGAATCGGGCAAACAGGTATCGGTCTCCGCGCAACTGGTAGAAATTTCCAAGCCGAAACCGGTGATTTCCTCGTTTACCCCGAGCGAAGCGTCGATCCAGCCGGGCCAGCCGGCGCAATTGAACTGGCAGACCGAGCACGCGGACGAGGTCTTGATCAACGGCGCTCCGGTCGAGAAGAGCGGTTCCCTGCAAGTCGAGCCGAACGGTCGAACCACGTACACTTTGACAGCCAAGGGTCCGGGCGGGACTGACTCGAAGCAAGTGACCCTCGATGTGGTGGCACCCGCTGCACCCGCGCCCGCCGCGCCTGCGACTGCTTCAAATTCCGATGCCAGGCAGTGTATCGACAGTTTTAAGGCCGCATACGAGCTCAGGAACACCGACGAACTGACCAAGGTCTGGCCTTCGTTAGCGAGCAACGCGAAGCAAAAGAACGCACTCGACTCCATCTTCAGATTGACGCAGAAAGTGGTGCTTCAGGATCAGTGTTCTGAACCTCCTTCTGTCTCAGGAGATACGGTGCACTATCAGTGTCGCGAGACCGTCACCTACACGAGTGGCGGAAGAACGAACAAGTTCCCGCCACAGGCCGTTGAATTTGTTTGTAAGAAAACCCCAACCGGCTGGGTGGTCGCCGGTCACGGCGTAAAAGCAACTCCACCCGCTGCTCAATGAATCACCTGGAAGTTTCCCGCCCTGACGGGGCGATAGTGCCTAGCGGCCTGGGTTGCCGGTAGTGGCTCAATCCGGAACAGGCTACTTTGATGGTCTTCGCGTCTCCACTCCGTCATACAGTGCTCAGTGCTCGGCGCTGTTTCAGGCAGCGGAAATACACCAACACCATGTCTTGCCTTAGCAGACCCTTTCCGTTTCGAGGGGTTTTGAGCGGTCATCCATCTCAAGCGAAAAACCGCACAGCTAGGGTTGGAAATCATCGAAGTTGCTGACGCGGCTTAAACCGAGAGTTTCGGGCGGGGAGTTCCTGGAGAGATTTTTCAGCTCCCGGGGATTCGTTGACGGGCCGCGGCCGCCTTCGTAAGATGAAACGACCGTTGAGACGGCTCTTGTGATCGACCAGACCATCTCGCACTATCGCATCGTCGAAAAGCTTGGCGGCGGTGGCATGGGCGTCGTGTACAAAGCTGAAGACACCGAGCTTGGCCGCTTTGTCGCGCTCAAATTCCTGCCCGATGAACTGTCGCGCGACCCGCAGGCGCTCGAATGCTTTCGCCGGGAGGCTCGAGCGGCATCGGCGCTGAATCATCCCAATATTTGCACCATCTACGAAATCGGCAAGCACGGTGAGCAGTCTTTCATCGCCATGGAATTTCTGGACGGCGCGACGCTGAAGCATCGCATTGCGGGAAGGCCTCTGGATAACGAAACGGTTCTCTCGCTGGCGATGGAGGTGGCGGACGGTTTGGATGCCGCGCATTCCAAGGGAATCGTTCATCGCGACATCAAGCCGGCCAATATCTTCGTGACCCAGCGCGGGCACGCCAAGATTCTGGATTTCGGGCTGGCGAAGATCGATCCCGCGGCCGGTTCTGCGAGTGGGGTTGCATCGGCCAACACCCTGGCCGGGAACACCATGACCGCAGTCGATCAGCAGCATCTTACCAGTCCCGGCTCTACGCTTGGCACCATCGCCTACATGTCGCCGGAACAGGCGCGAGCGAAAGAACTGGACGCGCGCAGTGATTTGTTTTCTTTCGGTGCGGTGCTCTACGAGATGGCAACCGGTGTGCTGCCTTTTCGCGGGGGCAGTTCGGCAGAGATCTTCAGGGCCATTCTGGATGCTACGCCAGCTCCGGCGCTACGGCTCAATCCCGACATGCCCGCGGACCTGGATCGCATCATCCAGAAATCCCTGGAGAAAGATCGCAACTTGCGCTATCAGACTGCAGCCGATCTGCGAACCGATCTGGCGCGTTTGAAGCGCGACCTCGATTCGGGACGCTCGGCGGGTGCTTCCTCTTCAGGTCCGTCGTCTTCAGGCTCGTTGGCGCCGACGGGCGTTGGCTTGGCCGCGGCCGCTTCGTCCGCTTCTTCAGTTCTGCCGGCGGCGACAGCCCCTGGCCGTTCCAGCAGAATCCTGGTTGCCGGTTCTGCGGCTGTCCTGCTGCTCGCAGTTGCAGCCGCGGGTGTGTACTTGGTGCGCTCAAGATCGGAAACTGGGAAGGTTAACTCCATCGCCGTGCTGCCGTTCGTCAATGCGACCAACGACGCGAACAATGAGTACCTGAGCGACGGGTTGACCGAAAGCCTGATCAGCGCGCTCTCCCAGCTTCCGAACTTTAAAGTCATGGCGCGCAGCACGGTCTTTCGCTTTAAGGGAAACCAGGAAGACCCGCAGAAGATTGGGCAGACGCTACAGGTGGGCGCGGTCCTGATGGGACGCATCACGCAGCATGGCGACGAATTGGGCGTGCAAGCCGACCTGGTCAACACGGCCGATGGCACGGAACTTTGGGGCTCGCATTATAGCCGCAAGTTGGCGGACGTTACGCAGGTGCAGAGCGACATCACCCGCGACATTTCCAGCAGTCTGCGAATCCAACTGAGCGGAAATGAGCGGCAGCGTCTGGGCCGCGCCGGGACGACGAATCCGGAGGCCTACCGTCTTTATCTGGAGGGGCGCCAAGCCTGGAACGGACGCACAAGGGATGGCCTCAAGAAGAGTATCGATTTGTTCCAGCAGGCGATCGCCGCCGATCCCAACTATGCGCTTGCCTATTCGGGTCTGGCGGACACTTACATTGTTGCCCCCAGCTACGACACCGGCATCACCTTTATCCAAGCGCATCAGTTGGCGGATGCGGCGACTCGCAAGGCGCTCGAACTCGACGATTCTCTATCCGAGGCACACAGCGCGAGGGCTGGCGCGCTGGTCACTGCACGGAAGTGGAACGAGGCCGAAGCGGAATACCGCCGGGCGCTGGAGCTCAATCCGAATAACTCTACTGCGCACTATTTTTACGGGTGGGGAGTTCTGATGCCGGAGAAGCGCACCGAGCAAGCGCTCGAGGAATTCCGGACTGCCTTGTCGCTCGACCCGCTTTCTCCGATTGTGAACCTGAATTACGCGTTCACGCTGATGGTGGCGCGCCGCTATCCCGAATCACTAGCCCAGTTCAACAAGACGATCGAAAGCAATCCGTCCTTTCGAGGGCTTCACTTTTATCTCTCGCAATTTTATGCTGCGACTGGGCGGTTCGCGGAGGCGGTCAGCGAATTACAGAGATCCGGGCCGTCGATTCCCGGTTCGTTCAGCGGAGACGCTCAGGGTTATAACAAACTCTTGCTTGCAACCTCCTCGATACAAGAGAATCCCTCCGCACTCGCGGTGAGCTACGCTCTGCTACGCGACCGGGACACGACATTCGAATGCCTCGAAAAGGCCTATGCCATCGAGGACGGAGATTTGGAACAATCCCTGCGCAACCCAGGATGGACTCGGTTCGTTCCGATCCACGCTATGCGGATCTGATGCGGCGGTTGGGGCTGCCGGAGTAGCTTTGGGCTGGAGAGGGTCTCTTACGTGATTCTTGAGGCTTGATTTTGGCCCTTTGGGACCGATGCCCAGCCCGGAAAAGGCATCTGAATTTATGTTTACGGCATCGCCGGAGTGATGCCGTGATCCGAGACTCGAGTTTTTGAGCAAAATGCAAAGCTCGTGTTTTCGTTGGCTCTGGGTGGCATCTTAATCTAGGTGCTACCTTCGAACCGGAGACGAATACGGCCGTGAAACCGATTTCCAAGATTCTCCATTGGATCGTTCTGATTTTCGTTGGCAATGCGCTGTTGCTGGCTGCCGATCGCGGCACGCTGGTGCGCGAAGCTGTCCTTTATCTGTCTCCTGACACGACTTCCAATAAGCTGGCTCAAGTGGAGCGCGGACGAGAACTGATTCTCCTGGATAAGAGTCACGACTGGTTGCATGTCGAGGCTTTGCTCGGCTCTTCGCTTGCCCCCGACCCGGCTTTCGTTTTGGAGGACGAGGATCGGGGTAAAACCATCAGCGGCTGGGTGCTCGATAACGGCGTGGTCTGGGCTTCGACTCCGGAGGGCGACCGGATACTGTTCGGCGCGGCGGTGGATTCTGAAGACGAGGCCAGCCGGCGCCACGGACGCCGCGGTGCAGCCCAGGACGCATTGCGCCTGTATCGACGCGTATATGACATGTTCCCTACCGCTCCGCTGGCGGGCGAAGCGCTTTACCGTGCTGCCGACATTCGATGGCAGGTCGAAAAATCGGACATTTTGTCCCGACCCTCGGCGCGCGAGAGGGATCCGAACCTTCGTCAGGGCATCGACGAAGAATCCATGAGGCTGGTGATGAAGAAATTTCCAGACTCAAAGTGGGCGCAACTGGCCGCTTTCCACCTGATCGACAACAAACTCTGCGGCGACTGGCAGGGGTCTTCCAAGTGCCCCGACAAGGAAGCCGACATCTACGAAAAGTATGTGAAGGAACATCCTGAATCGCCCGCGGCTCCGGAGGCATTGTACGACGCCGCTTCCCGGCGCGCGGCCCTGATCGAGATCTACAAAACCGAAGACCAGGCAAAGAAATCCGAGCAATCGAAGGGCCTGGCGATTGCGCTGGCCCAGCAATTGATCTCCAAGTATCCGCAAAGCGACTGGTCCTCACGCGGACAAACACTGCTTTTCATGGTGCAGCAAGGGGTGCCGACTTACGGGAATGCGATTCAATAGATGTTGGAGTGGCCTTGCAGGATCGTCGACGCTTTGGCAGGTTGCGCCATGACAGGAAACGCATTCGAACTCCCCTGCTCGTTGTGGTCGGCAGGACATGAACCGCGAAGCGGGATCTCGCCTTCGCCGCTATACTATCTCTTGCCAAGACCATGTTTTGCAGCCACTGCTCAACGGAGAAGGCATGTCGAGTGTGAAGGAATTCCAATGCGAGATTTGCGGGATCGTCAGTCAGAATCCGACCCATTGGTTTGTGATCGAGTGCGGAGATCAGAAGCTCGCGGTCATCAGGTGGGATCTGACCGCTGCCGCCACCCCCACTGCACGGCATTTCTGTGGCGAAGGCCACGCCCAGGTGTATATCAGCCGCTGGTTTGAATCTTTTTGTGCGCCACCCAAGCACGTTTTTAAGGTTTCCTAGCGCGCTGCGACCCTGTAGCGAAAGGGTCAAAGAAAGGAATGCGGCTTGCGTCCCAGGTCTGCAATCTGAGGCTGACATCATTCGTCACAAACGGTGTGTGAGCCCCGTCACAGACTTTGAACCGGCCCGGCGCGACGATGGTCTCTGATGTGTCGCAGCCGAGGTGAGCCACCCCCCCAACCAAGGCCACCTTGGCTGCACCTTTTTCCTCCTAGGTGCGAAAACACTCGCGGAAAGAAAACTGCCAGATTTTGGAACCCCGAGACTCCGCCGAAAGGCGACTCACAAGACCAGTTTGAAAACTGAGAACCGGGATCTGAGGACTAGTCTTTCACCGCCTTATCCGTAATTTCGAGCCCCCGGTCGATGATCGCAAACGCCTCTCGCAGTTGCTGCTCATTGATGCACAGCGGCGGATTGGTGAAGAATGTGTTCCAGCGAAGGAACGTATAGAGCCCGTTTTCTCTGAAGAACCTGCCGAGCGCAACCATCTCATCCGAGGTGCCATTGAACGGAGCCATCGGCTGACGTGTCTTGCGGTCGCGAATCAGCTCCACGATCCCGAACAGCCCGATCGAACGCACTGCGCCGACCGACCGATGTTTCGCCTGCAACTCCGCGCTCAGCGCCTTCATAATCACGCCCATCTTGCGGGAATTCTCGATCAGACGATCTTGCTCATAAACGCCAATGGTCGCTAGCGCCGTCGCGCATCCCATCGGATGACTGTTGTAAGTAAGTCCTCCATAAAATACCTTATCGTCGAAGTGTCTCGCGATATGTTGTCGCATACCGACAGCACCCAGAGGAATGTAACTCGAAGTGAGTCCCTTGGCCATGCACAACAGGTCGGGAACGACTTTCCAGTGATCGACGGCAAACCACTCTCCTGTCCGGCCAAAACCCGACATTACTTCGTCGGCGATCATCAAAATTCCGTACTTATCGCACAGTTTGCGGAGGCCCTCGAGATATCCATCGGGAGGCACCAGAATCCCGTTCGTGCCAGTCACCGGTTCCAGAATGAAGGCAGCGATTGTTTGCGGTCCTTCGAGTTGGATGATTTCCTCAATCATGGCCAGCGATGTTTCGACCGACTCCCATCCGCGCTCCACGCCGTGATAAGGATCGAGCACGTGCACCACGCCTGGAATTCCAGGCTCGGCAGCCCATCGGCGAGGATCGCCGGTAAGGGTGACCGCGCCGGCGGTCGCGCCATGATAGGAGCGATAGCGCGCGAGGATCTTGTGACGCCCCGTGAAAAAGCGCGCGATCTTGATGGCATTCTCGTTGGCTTCCGCGCCGCCGTTCGTAAAGAAGAATGTGTCGATGTCGCCGGGCGTGATCTCGGCCAGCTTCGCCCCCAGCCGCGCCCGCGGCTCGGTCGCCATGAACGGATTGGCGTAGGCCAGCACCGAGGCCTGCTCGGCAATGGCCTGGACGACTCGCTCATCGCCATGTCCAATGTTTACCGACATCAACTGACTGTTGAAATCGATGAAGCGCTTCCCTTCCGGCGTCCAGAAATAAATGCCCTTGGCGCGCGCGACGGGGATGGGATCGACCTTCGATTGCGCCGACCACTCAAAGAGCGTATGTTTCCGGGTGAGATCGACGATTTCCTTGCCGGTCATGGTGGGAACTGCAGTTGAAGTAGTCATAAGATTTTGCGAACTTGATCAATCACGAAACGCATGAGGGATCGCCGTGCTCGGCTGTTCCCTACGTCAGCTGCGCCATCAACGCGCCTTTCTTTTCGGCGACATGAGCGAGCGCGGCTTCGAGCACGTCCATCGCTTCGTCCATCTGCGCGTCGGTGATCACCAACGGCATGAGCAAGCGGATAACGTTGCCGTACGATCCGGCCGTGATCGTGACCAATCCATGCTCGTAACAGTATTGTGACACCTGCGTGGTCTCAACGTCAGCGGGCTCGCGTATCGTCTTCGAGCGGACGAGTTCGAGCGCCTGCATGGCGCCAAGTCCGCGGACATCGCCGACCAATTCCCAGTGCTGCTGCCAGGTCGCGGCACGTTTTCTGAAACGCTCGCCGAGGAGGTTGGCGCGCGCGCACAGGTCCTCTTTGTCGATCATGTCGAGCACAGCCAGCGCGGCTTCGCAGGCTAAAGGATTACCCGCGAAGGTGCCGCCTAATTGGCCAACACCGGGCGCATCCATGACTTCGGAGCGTCCCGTGATCGCGGCCATGGGCAGGCCGCCGGTCAGCGATTTGGCCATCGTGACCAGATCGGGATCGAGTCCCAGCCGCTCGCAGGCAAACATCACGCCGGTGCGCGCAAATCCGGTCTGCACTTCGTCGGCAATCAGCAGAATGCCATGTTTGCGACAGATCGCGCCTAGCGTCGGGTAGAACTCCGCCGGGGGAGTAGCGAATCCGCCTTCGCCGAGGATCGGCTCGACGATCACCGCCGCCACCGATTCCGCCGCCACGACACGCTTGAACGTGTCTTCCAGGTGCCTCGCGCAGTGCACATTGCACGAGGGATAGGTCATCGAGTACGAGCAGCGAAAACAATACGCATACGGAATGTGGTAGACATCGCTCGGAAACGGCTCGAATCCCGCTTTGTAGGGATGCGTCTTGCTGGTCGCAGCCATCGCCATATAAGTACGGCCATGGAACCCATCTTCGAAGCTGATAACGGCAGGGCGCTTGGTGTAGCAGCGCGCGATCTTGATCGCATTCTCGACTGCTTCCGCGCCCGAGTTCACGAGTATGGTTTTCTTCCGTCCGTTGCCCGGCGCGAGCGCGTTGAGCTTCTCGCAGACGGCGATGTAGCTTTCGTAGGGCAGCACGTTGAAGCTGGTATGCAGAAAGCGATCGAGCTGGCGGCGTATGGCGTCAACCACAGCCGGCGCGCGATGTCCTGTGTTGAGGCAGCCGATGCCGCCGGCAAAGTCAATCAGGCGGTTGCCGTCAACATCTTCAATGACGGCTCCTTCAGCCTTGGCAACAAAGACCGGGGTGGCATGATAAGCCGCCCGCACAACGGCGGCGTCACGCCGCTTCATGAGGGCTTGCGAGCGCGGTCCGGGAATGGGAGTGCGCAATTGAATCGTGGGCATAAGTCCGCTCTATGCTGTCAGTTCTCGCTGATCAGTTCTCAACAATCAGTTCAAGGCCCGCGCGGGCCAATGTCAATACCAACCAATCGGGGCTTCGTTCAGATTGATGTACACCTGTTTCGTTTCGAGATACTCTTCGATGCCCCACGGCCCAAGTTCGCGGCCAAAGCCCGACTGCTTGTAACCACCCCACGGCGCTTCCACGTAAGTCGGCTGCATGTGGTTCACCCACACAATGCCCACGCGCAACGCCTTCACCGCGCGCATGGCTTTGAAAATGTCGCGCGTCCAGACGGCGGCGGCCAGCCCATAGGGTGTGTCGTTCGCGATCTTCAGCGCGTCTGTTTCGTCGTCGAATGGAATCACGACCGCGACCGGGCCAAAGATTTCTTCGCGCGCGATGCGAGCACTGTTATCGACATTATAGAAGATGGTCGGTTGCACAAAGTAACCCTTCGCACACTTGTCGGCACGTCCGCCGCCAGTCGCTACTTTCGCTTCCTTCTTGCCGATTTCGAGATAGGAACAAACGCGGTCGTATTGGTCTTTCGACACCAAGGCTCCCATCTTCGTTTCGCGTTCGAGCGGCGGGCCGATCTTGATCTTTTTCGCTTTCTCGGCCATGGCTTCAACGAACTTGTTGTAAATCGACTTTTGCACCAGAATGCGGCTGCCGGCCGAACACACTTCTCCCTGATTGATGAAGACGCCGAACAGCGCTCCATCGATGGCGGCCTCGAAGTCGGCGTCTGCAAAGAAGATGTTGGGCGACTTGCCGCCCAGTTCAAGCGTGACGCGCTTGACGGTATCGGCGGCTTCTTTCACGATGATCTTGCCAACCGCGGCCGATCCAGTGAAAGCGATCTTGTTCACGTCCGGATGCTTGACCAGCGGCGAACCGCAGCTTTCGCCGAATCCGGTAATCACGTTCACCACCCCTTTCGGAAGGCCCACCTCGTCGAACCATTTCGCCAGTTCGAGCGCAGTCAGCGGCGTTTGCTCCGCTGGCTTGAGCACACAAGTGCACCCTGCGGCGAGCGCCGGAGCCAGTTTCCAGGCGGCCATCATCAACGGATAGTTCCAGGGGATGATCTGCCCGGCAACGCCCATCGGTTCTTTGAGCGAGAGGCTCATCGCATTGTCGGGAACAGGATTCACGTAGCCAACGACCTTGGTCGCCAGCCCGCCATAGTATTCGAAGCAAGTCGCCACGTCGTTGATGTCGAATTCGGCCTCGACAATCGGCTTACCCGAGTTACGGCACTCGAGATCGGCGAGCATGGGCAGGTTCTGGCGTACTTTTTCGGCTAAGCGGAACAGGATGCGACCACGCTCTTGCGCGGTCGTGGTTGCCCACGGACCTTCCTCAAAAGCGGCTTTGGCAGCCGCGACCGCGCGGTTCACATCGTCCGTGTTCGCGTCGGGGACCTGGGCGATCACCTCTTCGGTTGAAGGATCGTACACGGGAAAGGTCTTGGCCGATTTACTTGCGACCCACTCGCCGTTGATCAGCATCGAATAAGTCTTGACGTCAGTTGTGACTCCACCTGGCATAAGTCCTCCATGAATTGTGTAGCCCCGAATTCCTCATCGGCTCCGCTCAGGACCGGAGGTGCGAGCGCACGTCGCCGTTCCCTGGTCCAAAGTTGGTCGAGCTGGGCTCGACTGGACGATACGAATGCCTCCGTCGCTACGTGGGCCTTGCTGTTCCCAGTATCTTTGCTTCGATCGCGGCAGCCTTCGACGTCTTGAGCCGACCGTATACAAAAAAGAAAAACACGGCGAGCGCCAGAAAAAACAACGTGAAGCCAATCATCTTCGCTTCATACCTCCAGACCGAAGTAATCTGCTTCGCAGGAAAGAACGCCAGCGCAATTCCAAGTGCGGTAGTCACAAAGCCGCAGAATCCGGAAACAATCAACGTGCTGCGACGATAACGCCCGCCTGACAAGTCGCCAGCGAAGGCGAATCTAAGCAGCGCCGCAAACACATACAGGAACGGCACCAGTTGCAAAACTACCGCGAGCGAAAGCATGGTCTGAAAAGTTTCCTGGACGCCGCCCGAAGCGTAGAAATTGATCACGATCAATACGAGCGAGACCACCGCCTGCACGATGAGTGCAGCGTACGGAGTGGCGTACTTCGGATGTACTTTCCCCAGCCACGAGGGCATGTAGGAATCGAGGCCGGCAACGAACGGAATACGCGCCGACCCGCCCATCCAAGCCGAGCCGATTCCCGCGATCGACAGACTCAGCATGAGCGCGAACGGAGTAATAATCCAAGCCACGCCAACTCGACCGGCCATGTGGCTGACCGCTTGCACAATGCCCTGCAACACGCTGATGTCGTTCTTGCCGACCGCAACCAGCAGCGTGAGCGTTGCTCCGATGTATAAACAACCGGAAATCATACCGCCCCACGCCACCGCGCCCGGCAAGGTTCTCTGTGGCTCCCGAATCTCGTCCCCCATGACCGAAGCCAGTTCGAGTCCGACCAAGCCGAAGCAAATCACGCCGAACGAATTCAGAACAAACCTCGAATCCGCGGGAACGCGAAAGTCAGCCGCTGTGATGGTCGTGCCAAAACGCGACCAGACAGTAAATCCCAAACCGATCAGAACCGCCGCCGCAACAAAGGTTCCGATGGCGCCCAGATTATTCAGCCACTTTCCAACTCCGAGTCCCACGATATTTACGACCGTAAGCAGCGCCAACAGCGCCAGAGAAGCGCTCATGGCGAAATTCTTGTTGTCGGCAAGCGCCGCATGGCCCGGGCCCATCGCAAATACAGTTACTCCCACGAAATAGAGCATCACCGTGGGCACATAGAGCATGTTGTTTGTCCAGTAACACCAACCGGAGAGAAAGCCGTGGAAGTCGCCAAATACCTCTTTGGCCCACAAATACACGCCCCCTTCGCCCGGATAACGATGCGCTAACTCAATCACCGCGATCCCCTGAGGCCAGAAAAATAGCAGCAGCGAGATGATCCACAGCCAGACGGTCACGCCCCCGTTGGCAGCAATGCTTGGAACAACGTTGAGATTGAATACGGCAACGACAAACAGCAACACCAGATCGAAGCGTCCGAGGACACGTTTCAGGTGCGGTTGGTTGGGATCGGAAGTCATCGGGTCATCGGATCATCGGGTCATCGGGCCATCTATCCATCCAGTTCTCGGATTTTCAATCACCCGATTGGTCAGATGGCCCGATCCCGTTAATGTGTTGCTAAGACTCCGAGACGCTCGTGCTGAGCGGCAGCTAGCGACGGAGCGACATCGGCAAATGCCGCCAGGTGCTGGTCGATGTCAGCATCGGTGTGCTGCACGGAAATGGTCCACTGCTCATCCCACCAGTAGGGCTGCGCCATCACGCCGCGATTCACCATGCCGAACCAGTAATGCCGCCAGAGATCAACGTCAATCGGCAGCCAGTCCCGGTAATTCCGGACTTCTTTTGGATACAACATGAGCGCGCCGTTCGCCCCGGCGCTTGCGATGTAGCCTTGCAGGCCAACTTTCGCAAGCGTCTTCTTATATCCTTCCACCAGCTTATTGCTCAGTCTCTCGACAAGCGTGTAGTTACTTCGAATCAGCACTTCGCGGAACATTGCCAGACCGGCGGCCATCGAAATCGGATTCGTGTTGTAGGTGCCGCCGTGGAAAACCTTGTGGTCCGCAATCAGGTTCATAACCCGCTTGTGCGCACCGAAAGCCGCCAACGGAAAGCCACCGCCGATCGACTTTGCCAGGCAGATCATGTCGGGGCTCACTCCGAAGTATTCCGAAGCCCCGCCCCAGCAAAGTTTCGCGCCGGTCTTGACCTCGTCGAAGATCAGCAGTGCGCCGTGCTGGTCGCAGAGCGCCCGCAAACCCTCCAAAAATCCTTTTTGCGGCATGCAGAGGCCAACGTTCATCATGATCGGCTCGAGGATCACGGCCGCAATCTCATTCGGATTCTCCCGGAAGCGCCGCTCCACGGTCTCCAGATCATTGAAGGTCGCAACCAGCACGTTCGCGATGCTCGCCTTCGGCACGCCCGCCCCTCCAGACACGGGCTTCGGATTCTTGATATCGCCCAAATCGTCGCCGGGCGGATGCGGCTTCACGCTGACGAGTGCTGCATCGTGCAGTCCGTGATAGCCGCCCTCGAACTTAATGATCTTGTCGCGTCCGGTCGCGGCGCGGGCGAGACGAATGGTATGCATGGTGGCTTCGGTGCCGCTGTTGCCGAAGCGGCACATCTCAATCGGGAAACGGGTGCAGATCTCTTCCGCCAACTCCCACTCCATGTTATGCGGCATGCCGTAAGCAGTGCCCTTGTCGAGGCGCGCTCCGACCGCCTTGATGACCGCCGGATGCGAGTGGCCTGCCATGAGCGTGCCGAAACATAGATTGTGGTCGAGGTATTCGTTGCCGTCGAGATCGCGGAACTTGCTGCCTGACGCTTCCGCGACAAAGATCGGATACGGTTCGTAAGCGCGATAATTGCTGGCTACGCCGAGAGGCAGCCGCTTCAGGTTCTTCTTATGCGCTTCGGCGGACTTCGGAGTACGGCGCTCGAACGTGTCGAGCTCTTTTTGCAAGGCGGGGTACATCATGATCTCCAATAAGACTCAGGCCGGTTAGGCCATTAGATTGGGCCCGGGCGGCCGGAACCGCCGGGGGATAAGCATGTATCCAGTCTATCTGTATTCTTCTCTATCTGTATTCTTCGCTCTTCCGTGCTAAAAGTAAAACTTCAACCCAAACTGCGCCAGACGCGGAGATTTGACCTCGGTCACCTGTCCAAACTGCGCACCATCGGTGCTGTCGCCATCCGGATTAAAGAACTGCGTATGGTTGAACACATTGAACAACTCCGCCCGAAATTCGAAGTGCGAACGTTCGTTGACCGGAATGTTCTTCATGACGGCAAAGTCAGTTTCGCTGATTCCCGGGCCGCAGCAGACCGTGCGCGGCGCGGTCCCGACCCGGCCGAACAGGCTTGGATCATAGCAGCCATACACGACACTCGCCGTGCAGTTCACAATGCCATTCGGTGGCTGCCCGGGGGGCGAGGGAGGGACAGACGCGTTTTCGGTGTAGCTGTTCTGGTTGAAGTAATAACCCCCACTGCTCTGCGGATGAAGCCTCTGGAAGGGCGCGAGTTGGTCCGGCTCTCCCGGCAGTTCAAAGTCGAAGCTGTTCATCAGCTCATTGTCGGCCTCCGACGTAATGCGGATCGGAAATCCTGTCTGATAAGTCGTGACCCCCGATACTGCCCACCCATCCAGCACCTTCCCGGCAAACCCGCTGTATTTTCTTACCGGCAGTTCCCAGTAATAACTGACAACAAACCGGTGCTTGGCATCGAAGAGGGACAGAGAGTTGTTGTCCGCGCCGGGTAGTGGATTCAAGATTCCCTCGAAACTGGAGGCCTCGTCAATAGACTTACTGAAAGTGTAGGCAGCAGTGAATTGAAGACCGTGGGCAAATCGCTTCTCGAGCGAAGCTTGAAAAGAGTTATAGGCTGAGCCCGCAATCGTGTCCTGGGCAAAGATGCTGCTATACACCGGAATTCCGTCGCTCGGACAGCCAGTGCCGGTCATGGGATCGCATTGCGGCGACGAGTACGGGCGCAAGCCGACCAGGGTGATGCCATCCGGGCCAACCTTCGTACCTGCGGGTATAACAGTATTATTTTGCGCGTAGGGCAAATGCAAAGCTACGGGCAGAGGCGTGTTCGGAAGGATGTAGAAAGGAGCGTCCTCGTCAAACTGGCTGCATGTAGTCTCTGGGCCGCCGATTCCCGCCCGGACACGGCCTGGATGGGCGGTCGCGATCTCGGCGATATCGACGCAGGTCTGCGGGTCCGAGTAATTGATATCATGGGTTGCCAGCAGGCGATGCCCTTGGGTTCCCACGTAGCTGACTTGCAGCTTCATGTCTTTGGTTAACTCGCGCTCGATAGTAAGGTTGTACTGCGCGGAATACTGGGTGCGCATGTGCGGCTGGAAATCGCCGAACAGATCGATAGGCTCGAAGATTGCCCAGTCCTGAGGGGTACCACGTTGCGGATTAAGAACTCCGTTAAACGGATTCAGATAACCGAAGGTGCCGCTCTGGTCAAGAAACGGCTGGTTGAACTGCGTCTCATAGACAAACGTGCTTCCGCCAAACGGAGGCTCAGCCCCGAATTGTTCGAGCACCAGTTGCTCGACTGGGTTATAGAAGAGTCCCCAACCAGCGCGAATACTAGTTTTGCCCGAGTTGCCGGGACTCCAGGCTAACCCGATGCGGGGAGCAAACGCCTTGTAATAAGTTTGAGTCATGCCCGGGGGAATCCCGGCATCGCCCGGAACGACCAACCCGACCGCGTCTTGCGAGGTGCAATCGGTATTAGGGCCACCGCAAGGAAACACCGTGGAATTCTGACCGGCGCGGAAAGTCTCGACGTGCTTGGCCTTATCCGCCAGCGGGGTATCTAACTCCCAGCGCAGCCCGTAGTTCAGCGTGAGATTCGGCTTTATCTTCCAGCTATCCTGCGCGTAGAGATAGAATCCGGTGTTGCGGACATTTTCGATTTGCCCCGAACCTTGCCCGAATTGATCGGGAAGACCCAATAGATAATTCGGATATAGACTGGCGGCGCCCACATCGTTCGGCCCCCCGCCGTAATAGTCAAAGGTTCCGTTCACGTTGTAGTAGAGAAATTGATCAAAGCGCTGACGGCGAACATCCACGCCAAACTTCATGGTGTGACTGCCGGAGATCTTGGTCAGACTGTCGGCCCACTGGAAAGAATTCCCCGTCTGCGGAAGCTCGCCTTCGGAATCGTTACCCAGGGAGAATCCTCCCGCGACCGAGATCGAAGGAAGTCCCTCGCGGTCAGGGCCAAGAAAAGGATGTATCCCGTAGCTATTCCCCGCAACGTCGCCATAAAAACAAGGGACGGGCCCAGTAACGTTCGTAAGCCACATAGGCGCCGGGGGACAGGAGTTCTGCACCAGCTCGGTATTAGCCGGATGCTGAAATGTCTGCTGGCCTTCGCGGTTGTAATTGAACCGGAATTCATTGACCGTGTTGGTGTTGATCGTCCAGTCGTGGGTAATATTCCACTGCTGAAAGCGCTCCGCGACGATGCTTCCGAAGCCGGGGACATCGGCACCGGTCAGTTCGAAGTTGGCAAAGGGCTGTACCGTCCGATCGTCATTAAAATAGTAATAGACGCTCAGGTTCTGCTTGTCATTGATCCGATGGTCAAACTTGACCGTGAACTGGTCGCCGCGTACAGGCTCAGTCGGGACGGTTGTGATTAGATTGCCGTCATTTGGAGCAATGGGAACAAACTGGAGCAGATCAACCGCGGTGGGGTCCATGCATGCAAGCGGGATCTGGCTGTTGGGGAAGATGCTCTGGTAGGTTGCACCAGGCGCTGAAATCATTCCTCCGCCAATCGCGGTTACCGCCGTCTGACAGCCAGTACGGTTTTCCAGAATCGAGGGGTTCGTGGGCGCGCCGCTAAACGGCAAGGGGCTAGGCCCGTTAACAGGGTTAATATCGGAGAAGTCCGACACAATATATTGCTGACCATCATTTCCCAACACTGTGTTGGAGGGAGATGGCCTTTCCTGAGAACTGGGCACAGTGACCGCAGGAGAGAGAATGCCCTGCCGTATGCGTCGTCCTTCATACGAAGCAAAGAAGAAAGTTCGATCTTTCTTGATCGGGCCACCAAACGTGCCGCCGAATTGGTTTTGATTGAACTGCGGCTTCTGGCAAGGAAGGCCGTCGGCGGCCTCGGTCAGACAATAGTCGTTGGCATTGAGCACCTTGTTGCGAATAAACTCGTAAACGCTCCCGTGCCAATTATTGGTCCCCGACTTTGTCACCACGTTGACCACCGAACCTGAGTTGCGCCCATATTCCGCATCGAACGTATTGGTCAGAACGCGGAACTCCTGAATGGTGTCAGGTGACGGTTGCACAGTAGGAAGATTGACGAAGAGGTCGTTGGCGTCCCCACCATTCACGCTGAAGTTGTTGGAGCGCCCGCGGCCTCCGTTCACCGAAACCGCGCCTGCGTTGTCGCTTCCATAAATCAGCGTGTTGCTGGAACCGACGGTGGACATCACTCCGGGCTGGAGTTGGAGAAGTTGATAGGTGTCGCGCGTGTTGAGCGGTAAAGTCGAGACCTGCTGCGAGTCCATGACCGCGCCCAGTTGTGTGCTTGTGGTATCGACGAGCGGCGCTTCGGAAGTAACTTCCACCGTCTCTTTTGTTGCGCCGACCTGCAATACCGAGTTGACGGTCACGACCTGGTTGAGATCGACGTTTACTCCGCGCTGCACGTTCTTCTTGAAACCTTCGAGGTCGAACCCAAGATGATAGGCGCCGACCGCAACCTGGGGGAAGCCGTAATCGCCGTTTCCGTTGGTGGTCGTCTCGCTGCTCACGCCGGTAGCATCGTTGGTGAGCGTCACTTTCACACCTGCCAGCAGGGCGCCGCTGGGGTCGGTGACGCGGCCGAGGATGCGTCCTCCGGTGCCCTGGGCCGACATTAGCGTGGAGCAGGTCAGGCACAGGCTCAGGACCGAGGTTGAGAAGATGAGCCAGCGGGACATCCGGGATGGTTTTAGCATCAGTACAGAAGTCGGCATGCAGATCCTCCAGACTCGGGGCAAATTTGCCAGATCCGATTCAGCTTGCGCACAACATAAACCTTGCTATAATCGCGCAAGGTTAGAGACTCCGCCGCCCTCTGTCAAGCGGAAAAATGCGCTTCCCGCGGCGCGACCAGCAGGCACATTCGAAAACTTCTTTTAGAGATATGTCGGGCGACGGGCAAGTTTATCTCAAAATCGGTGACGTGGCCCGTTTAGTGGGGATTTCTCCGTCGGCGATTCGAGCGTGGGGAGCCCTGGGACTCGCTCGCCCTCACCGCACCAAAAGCCGCTATCGTCTTTACACCAACGACGACGTGCAGCTGCTGAAAAAAGCGCGCTACCTGCGCAAAGTCCGCGGATTGAACGCCGCTGCCATCGTGCAAATGCTGAAGGGCGAGGGCGCCATCCAACCCGCCGCCAGCAACGGCACTGCTTCGATCGGGCCACGGCTGCGGCGGTTGCGCACACAACGCGGACTCAGCCTGGCAAAAGTGGCTTCGGCGGCCGGCGTTTCGATTGGCTTCCTGAGCGCGCTCGAACGATCGCGGATGAGTGCCTCCGTCAGCACACTGCGCAGACTAGCACGCTATTACCGCACGAACATCCTTGATTTTTTCGATGCGACGGAATCGAATACCCGATTGGTGCGCCCGTTGAAGCGCAAGGTGCTCCAAGCGGGTCCGGGGGTGCGCATGGAGCTGCTCGCCTGGGGTAACAAGGTGATGGAGCCGCATCTTTTTCGTATTAAGTCAGGAGCCGGCAGCGGCGAGTCGTACGCCCACGAAGGCGAGGAGTTCCTGTTCGTGCTGCGCGGAGAGCTGAAGATCGCACTTGACGGCGAGGAGTACCATCTGAAGCGCGGCGACAGCTTTTATTTTGAGAGCGCCACGCCCCATCGCTGGAAAAATCCCGGCCGCAGCGAGACCTGGCTGTTATGGATCAACACGCCGCCGACGTTTTGATTTGGCAAGAATAATCGTGACCATGCGGCACGTCACGGCTTCGATCGGGAGGGAGAAACAGTCAATGTTTCGCAAATTCGCGTGCTCTCTGTTCGCCGTGTCGCTGCTCGTGTTCTGCGGATCCTGCGCCCGGAAAACTCCTACGCTGAATCTGCTGGTGTGGGAAGGCTACGCCGATCCTTCTTACCTGAAGGCTTTCGAGGACCAGAACCATTGCCGAGTATCGGCTTCCTATATGGGATCGAGCGATGAACTCGTCGCCAAACTGCGGGGTGGCAGCTCGGGCAACTACGACGTAATCTCCCCGTCGAGCGATGTGGCCACGATGATTGCGACGACCGGCCTGGCCGCTCCGCTCGATCTTCGGCAACTACCCAGCTACGGGCAGCTTTCGCCGCAGCTCACTTCGCTGCCGCTGGTCCGGGTTAAAGGCGCAGTTTACGGAGTGCCCTTCATGTGGGGACCAGACCCGATGATTTACGACACCACCGCCTTCCCTCAGCCCCCGGAAAGCTGGAACGTGATGTGGGACCCGAAGCTGAAAGGAAAGGTTTCCGTGTGGGACGATCTTTCCACCGTTTACATGGCGGCGCAGGTGCTTGGCTATGACAAGCCGGATCCGGCTCGTCTTTATAACTTGAACGACGAGGAACTGGACGCGGTCAAAAAGAAGCTGATCGAGTTGAAGCCGAACATTCGAAAGATATGGTCGACGGGCGGCGAACTTACCAACCTTTTTCAGAGCCACGAAGTGGTGATCGCCATGGGCTGGCCGCTTATGACCAACCAATTGCGCAAAAGCAGTTTTCCGGTGGGCGAGATCATTCCCAAGGAAAACACAACGGGATGGATCGATCACCTGATGATTACCGCGGGCAGCGAGAACAAGGATCTTGCCTACAAGTTTCTCGCCTTCATGATCGAGGCGCAGACGCAGAAAAAAGTCACTGACGTGACTGGGTATACGCCGGCGAATCCGCGGGCCGCGCAATCCATGACGCCGGAAGAAGTGAAGGACTTGCACCTGGACGATGTGGACAATTACCAGCGGCGGCTTTATTTCTGGCAGAATGTTCCGCGCCGCGCGAAATACAACGAGATCTGGAACGAAGTAAAAGCTACGCAATAGCCCCGGTAGCGCGGACACTCTGTCCGCGATTGAAGCAGCGCCCAAGACGAGAGCTATGGCAACAACGTCAGAACCCGCAGTCGCAACCCGTAGTCAGCCGGGCTCGGCATCGTTCCTTTCCATTCGCTCCGTCGCCAAGCACTTCGGCAAGAACGTTGTTTTGCGCGATATCTCGCTCGAAATCGCCGAAGGCGAATTCCTGACGATTCTCGGCGAGAGCGGGTCGGGAAAGACCACGCTGCTACGAATTCTCGCCGGCTTCGAACCGTCCACTGCCGGAGAAGTCTGGATGTCAGGCGAGCGTCTGGATACGCAGCCTCCCTATCGACGTCGCGTGAATACTGTTTTTCAGAGCTACGCGCTGTTTCCGCACATGACCGTCGAACGAAACGTCGGCTATGGCTTGGCTATCGCAAAACGTCCGGCCGCCGAGATCGAATCTCGCGTGAGCGAAGCGCTGGCGAAGGTCAAAATGTCTGCCTACGCGAAGTCGAAGCCTTCGAAGATCAGCGGCGGACAGCAGCAGCGCATCGCGCTCGCCCGCGCGCTGGTCAATCGCCCGCGCCTGCTGCTGCTCGATGAACCGCTCTCGGCGCTCGACGCCAACCTGCGCCGCCAGATGCAGGTCGAACTCAAAGCGCTGCAGCGCGAAGTGGGCATCACGTTCATCTTTGTTACCCACGACCAGGAAGAAGCGATGGTGATGTCCGATCGCATCGCGCTGTTGCGCTCGGGCGAACTCGAGCAGGTCGCCAGCCCACGCGAAATTTATAATCGGCCCGCGACCTCTTACACCGCGCAATTCATCGGGCACACAAATTTGTTGCATGCCGACATTCGCCGCGGCACGGCTTCCTGTGGCGCACTGCAATGGTCTACTTCCCTGCCCGATGGCGCGGCGTTATTCTCGCTCCGCCCGGAGTGCATTCGCCCGGCGAGTTCTGCGCCTGCCGCGACTGGTTCTCCGGAACATCCGACGATCCGTTTTCGCGCCCGGCTTCGCGACCAGGCTTTCCACGGCGCCACCGACCTGCTGCGCGTCGAGTCCGATGGCGGACTGATTTTTACCATCCGCACCGCCAGCCGCGATTTCCCCAATTCCGAAGCCTCGCTTGAATTCGAATTCTCTGCCGCCGATGCGATCCCCGTTCGCGCGACCAGTCTCACCTCCATTTCAATGGAGCACGTCTGATGTTCTCCCGCGCCTACCGCACCGCGGTCGCCGTCCCGCCGCTGGTTTGGGTTGGTGTGTTTTTGCTCGTGCCCTACATGCTCATGTTTTGTTACAGCTTCTGGTCGGTCTCCGAATCGGGGACGATCGTGCATTCCTGGAACCTCGACAACTACCACGAACTCCTCACCAAGCCTGTTTATTGGGAAACGCTGCTGCGCTCGATGTGGATTGCCGCGCGCGTGATGTTCTTTTCCATGTTGCTCGGCTATCCGCTGGCTTACTTTCTTTCATTCCACGCCGGCGGCCGAAAGGATCTTTACTATCAGCTCGTCATTATTCCGCTTTGGGTAAGTTATCTGGTGCGGGCTTACGCGTGGAAGACGATTCTCGGCACCGACGGCGTCCTGAACACGCTGCTGCAGTATGTGCACCTGACCAGTCATCCGCTCGAAT
>Ga0302325_10001653_pt1 | contig 56206 bp, 48 predicted proteins | sample Palsa_T0_2_FD_201948 | JGI IMG/M metagenome (GOLD analysis project Ga0302325, IMG submission 201948) | Peat permafrost microbial communities from Stordalen Mire near Abisko, Sweden - Palsa_T0_2 | ecosystem: Environmental > Terrestrial > Soil > Palsa > Peat permafrost | place: Sweden: Abisko... | reverse complement strand
GAACACGGCGCCAGCGCCAGCACGGCGCTGGAGGACGTTCTGGCGACGACGCGCTTCGCAGCGTATCGACAGCTGCTGGTGCTGGGGCGCGAGGGCCCGCCGGCGGTGCATTCGGGCGCGCAGGCACTGGGCATCGTGGCTTGCGCCTTTGGCAAGGACGCGGCCGCTGCCGGCAATCTACTGGCCCGGGCGGAAGTTGCCGCCGCGATGATCACGGCATTTGAGGCGACCGGCGGGCACCTGGGCGCACGCCTGCTGCAGGCGCTACGCGCAGGCGCTGCGCGCGGCGGTGAAGCCGGGCCGATCCATTCCGCAGGCCTTTTGATCGTACGCGAGGTCGCCTGGCCAATCGTCGATCTGCGCGTCGATTGGACCGAGGCCGATCCGGTGGCCGCGCTCAGCGCCATCTGGGACATCTACGCGCCGCAGATCGACCAGTACGTGCAGCGGGCGCTGGATCCTACGCATGCCCCCGCTTTCGGCGTGGCCGGCAATGTCTGAGGAGCGGCTGCAGCGCACCAAGGAATCGGCGGCCGATGCGCATCGGGATGTGCTGCGCCTGATGCGCAGCGGCGACTGGCACGCGGCCGAACCGGCCTGCCGGGCGATGAACGCGCGCTACCCGGATTATGCCGCGGGCTGGCAGTGCGCCAGTCACATTGCACTGCGACTCGACCGCATGGACGATGCCCTCGGCTATGTCGATCGTGCGCTGAGCATCGAGCCGGGCAATCCGGGATTGATGATCCATCGCGGGCAGTGCCTGCTGGCGGCCGGAAAGCTGGCGCAGGTCTGCCAGGCCGCCGCCGCAGCGCAACTTGGCGCCGGCAGCGATGGTGTGCTGCTGGATGCGATCGGCAGTCTCTACAGCCGTGCCAATGACCAGCAGCGCGCGCTGGCCGCGTATGAGCAGGCCGTGGCCGCGGCGCCCGGCAATGCGCAGTTCATTTTCAACCGCGCGGCGGTGCGGCGCTTTCTGGGACAGTTTGCCGAAGCCGAGGCCGACTACGATCGCGTCATCGCGCTCCATCCGACCGACTACGAGGCCTACCGGAACCGCTCGAATCTGCGCACGCAGAGCGCACAGAGCAATCACGTGGCCGAGCTTACGGCGCTGAGCGCGCAGCCGCTGCCCGACTGGCGCGCAGAAGTGCAGCTGCAGTACGCCCTGGCGAAGGAATACGAGGACCTCGGGCAATACGAGCAATCGTTCCAGCACCTGCGGCGCGGCGCGACAGTGCGGCGTCAGCATATGCGCTATGACGTTGCCACCGACGTGGCGACCGTTGACTGGATCATCGACGCCTTTGCAGCCGCACCGGCCCAAACCGCGGCCAATGCCTGCGCCGATGCGCCGATTTTCATCGTCGGCCTGCCGCGCAGCGGTTCCACGCTGGTGGATCGGATTCTCGGCAGCCACTCGCAGCTGCACAGTGCCGGAGAACTGAAGTGCCTGGCATTGGCGATCGTGGATGCGGTGCGTCGGCAAAGCCCGGGCGCGCCGTTGTCCCGCAGGCAGCTGGTGGCGGGCTCGGCGAGCCTGGACTTCGCGGCGCTGGGACGCGATTACCTGGACCGGGTGCGCTCAGCCGGCGTCGACGCGCCGCGCTTCACCGACAAGATGCCGCTGAATTATCTCTACTGCGGGTTGATCGCGCGCGCCTTGCCGAACGCGAAGATCGTACACGTGCGCCGCGATCCGATGGCGGCCTGTTACGCGATCTACAAGACCCTGTTCGAGGACGGCTACCCGTTCTCTTACGATCTGGCGGAGCTCGGCCAATACTACATCGGCTATCGTCGCTTGATGGCGCATTGGCAGGCGATCATGCCGGCAGCCATTTATACCTTGAACTATGAAGACCTGGTCGCGGATCAACTTGGACAGACGCGCCAGCTGCTGCAGTTCTGCGGACTGGAATGGGAGGAGGCGTGCGCGCAGTTCCACCAGAATGCCGCGCCGAGCACCACCGCCAGCGCGGCGCAGGTGCGTCAACCGATCTACGACTCGTCAATTACGCAGTGGCGCCATCACCAGCAGCAGCTCGCGCCGCTGAGAAGCCAGTTGTACGCGGCCGGCATCCGCACGCAGAAATGAGCGCTTCAACTGCAGCATCGGCCGGCCTGGCGATGGAGCGCAAATCCATCGACTATATCGACCAGCGCGACCGCCACGGACGGGTGGTGGACCAGGTACCGTTCTGGTTTCTGGCGAATTTCCATTTCTTCAGCATCGCGATCGGCTTCGTCGGTCCGAGCATGGGCCTGAGCTTCGGCTACACCTCGCTCGCGGGGGCACTCGGCATTTTGTTTGGAACCATGTTCGTCGCCTTTCATGCCTCGCAGGGACCCGAACTCGGGCTACCGCAGATGATCCAGTCGCGCGCGCAGTTCGGTTTTCGCGGCGTCGCCCTGGTGCTGATCGGCACGCTGTTCACGTTCCTGGGCTTCAACGTCGCCGACTGCGTACTGACGGCGCACGGGCTGAACGCGATCCTCGGCTGGAACCAGGGTGTGGTGACTGTCGCGGCCTCGGCCGCGGCGGCGTTGCTGGCGATCTACGGATACGATTGGATGCATCGCATCTTTCGCTGGAGCTTCGTGCTTTGCATGCCGCTCTACACGCTGCTCACCGTGGCGATCATGCTGCATTGGATCCCCGCGACCCATGCTGGCACCGGCGGCTGGAGCACGGTCGCGTTTTTCGGCCAGTTCGCCGCCAGCGCCAGCTATAACATTGCCCTGGCACCGTCGGTGTCGGATTACTCGCGCTACCTGCCGCGTGACAGCCGGCCGCAGGCGATCATCGCCGCGGTATACGTCGGGGCGTCTTCTTCGGCGATCTGGCTGATTGCGGTGGGCGCCTGGCTGGCGACGCGGCTCGGGGCCGCGGACGGCCTGGTGGCGCTGTACGATGCGGGCAACAGCCTGTTCGCCGGCTTTGGACTGGTGCTGTCGGTGGCCTCGGTGCTGGTGCTGACGGCGACCATGGGACTCAACGCCTACAGCGGCATGCTCACGGTGCTCACCGGGCTGAGCTCACTGTTCGAGCTACAGCCCACGCCGCGCCTGCGCATGATCACCATCATCATGCTGGCGCTGGTATGGGCGGCGCTGAGCATCGCGATCAGCGCCAATTCGATTGCACTGCTGTTCGCCGTGCTCACCATGATGCTGTACCTGCTGGCGCCGTGGACCTCGATCAACCTGGTGGATTATTTCTTCGTGCGCCGCGGGCGCTATGCGATCGCCCAGTTGTTCCTGCCGCATGGCATCTACGGCGCCTGGGATGCCAGGGGGCTGACCGCGTACCTGGCGGGCTTTATCGCCGCGACTCCGTTCTTCGTCGTGCCCGATGTCTATACCGGGCCGGCGGCGCGCGCGCTCGGCGGCGTGGACCTCGGCTGGCTGGTCGGCCTCGTGGTGGCCGGGGCGGTATACCTGTGGCTGACGCGCGCGTTCGATCCGGCGAGCGAAGCCGGCGCGATCAGCGACAGCGAGCGCATGCTGGCGCTGGCAGAGTGAATTACTGCACGGATTGCCCAGGGTGAGAGCCAACGGTATCGACTTCAAACGCAACTCTCCCATCGTTGCCAGGCAGCTGATAGGTGCGACATTGCTGGTCAATGGTGTGGGGGGCGTCATTGTCGAGACCGAGGCGTACGACGAGGCCGAGCCGGCGTCCCACAGCTTTCCTGGGCCAACGCTGCGCAATTCCGTGCTATTCGGACCTCCTGGACACGCCTACGTCTATCTTTCCTATGGCATTCACTGGTGTCTGAACATCGCATGTCGCGAAGTTGGCCACGGGGCGGGCGTGTTGATCCGCGCATTGGAACCCGTCAGCGGCATCTCCGAGATGATGCGCCGCAGGCATCAAACGGACATCAGAAAGCTATGCGCGGGTCCCGGCCAGCTCGGACAGGCGCTTGCAATTACCAGTGCCTTGAACGGCAAGCGCATCGACGTACGGCCATTCAAGTTGCTGCCTGCCACAGTCCGACCAAAGGTAGTGCGCAGCGCAAGGATTGGAATCTCCAAAGCAATCGAGCTCAAATGGCGCTTTGGCCTGTCAGGTTCGGCCTTCCTTAGCCGGCCGTTCCGATGAAGGCTTACCGCATATACTGTGCGCCAACCCCATGCATCGCCCCATCGAGATCCTGCTGCAGACCACGATTCGCGCGGCGTCGGATGACTGGTCGATTGCCCGCTTTGGCCTGCTGGCGAAGTTTCTGCGCAATGAGCGCGATAGCGACCACCAGCCGTTATTCAACGTGACGGCGCGCGACCGCGACCCACCAGGTACCCCCGATTCGGTGCTGTCGCGACTGGATCGGAGCGACTTCGACCAGCTTTGGCTGTTCGCGGTGGACACCGGCGATGGGCTGACTGCGGAAGACTGCCAGGCGATAGCGAACTTTCGCCGCCTCGGTCGCGGGCTGATGCTCACGCGCGATCATATGGACCTGGGTTGTTCGATCTGCGCGCTGGAAGAAGTCGGCGCGGCGCATCATTTCCACAGCAAAAACATCGACTCGAACTCTCCTGCCGAGCGCGATGATCCCTACACGACGACTATTTCCTGGCCCAATTTTCACTCTGGCGCCAACGGCGACTACCAGGCCATTCAGGTCAAAGGAGCGATTCATCCAGTGCTCTCCAATCCTTCGTCGCCCAGCGGGGCGATCCGCTTTTTGCCGTCCCATCCGCACGAAGGCGCGGTGAGCGCGCCGGCGGGCAGCGATGCCCGAGTGATCGCCACCGGCACCAGCAAGGCCACCGGCAGAACATTCAATATCGCCGTCGCATTCGAATCAGGCCCAGGCCGCGGGCGCGCGATCGCTGAGAGTACGTTTCATCACTTCGCGGACTACAACTGGGACACCCGTTCCGGTGCCCCGAGTTTTGTCACGGAAGCTCCGGGCGATGCGATCGCTCGCGAGACCCAGGCGATGGCTGATACGCAGCGCTACGTATGCAATGTGGCGCTGTGGCTCGGGGGCGCAAACCGCTAGCGGGCGGCAGCTAAGCCTAGTGTGTACAGGGTTTCGGTTCGGTCCAGTCAACCGGTTTGAAGATAAGAAACCTCCGCAGCAGCCAGTTGGTGGCAAGGTATCGATTATCGACCAGATCGACATGATCGAAGCTCTGGCCATCATTCGAGAACTGCAGCCTGGTATCCGGAGCATCGGCCAGGAAGCGATGCAGTTCGTATTCAACCATCTGCCGATTCGGCCCGATGTATTCCTGCAAGACAGCGGCACTGCTGGAATGAATCGTCACCAGCCGCTCCTGGGCCGCAACGCGGCATTGTCAGTTCTGGGGCGTGAGAAAATCGGCGAGCAGATGCCGCAGCATCGCAGGCACGGATAACGCCGAGCGCCCGCCAGGGACTGTCAGACTGGCAGCGTCTCTTCGCGCGAGGCGCGCTTGCGATCGTGTGCCTTCAGGTGGCGCTTGCGCAGGCGGATGCTCTGCGGCGTGACCTCGACCAGCTCGTCCTCGGCGATGAATTCCACCGCGTATTCGAGCGTCATCTGGATCGGGGGCGTGAGCACGATGGCCTCGTCCTTACCGGCGGCGCGGATGTTGGTCAGCTTCTTGGTCTTGATCGGGTTGACCACCAGGTCATTCTCGCGGCTGTGAATGCCGATGATCGAGCCCTCGTACAGCTTGTCACCGGGGCTGACGAACATGCGGCCACGTTCCTGCAGCATGAATAGCGCATAGGCGACTGCCTCGCCATCCTCGTTGCTGATCAGCACGCCATTGCGCCGGTCCGGAATCTCGCCCTTGACCGCGGAATAACCGTCGAAGATGTGGCTCATCAGCCCGTTGCCGCGCGTCAGGGTCATGAACTCGCCGACGAAGCCAATCAGGCCGCGCGCCGGCACGCGGTACTCGAGCCGCGCGCGCTGGTTGCCGTCGATCTGCATGTCGGTCAGTTCGGCCCGGCGGGCGCCCAGGGCCTCCATGACGCCGCCCTGATGGACCTCGTCGATGTCGACCGTCAGCGCCTCGAACGGTTCGAGTACTTCGCCGTCGACGATTTTCTTCAGCACCTGGGGTTTGCCAACGGCCAGCTCATAGCCCTCGCGGCGCATGTTCTCGATCAGGATCGTCAGATGCAGCTCACCGCGGCCGAGTACCCGGAACGCGTCGGCGTCAGCGGTGTCCTCGACCCGCAGCGCGACGTTGCTCTGCAGCTCGCGATACAGGCGTTCGCGGATCTGGCGGCTGGTGACGAATTTGCCTTCGCGGCCCGCCAGCGGCGAGGTGTTGACCTGGAAGGTCATCGCCAGCGTCGGCTCGTCTACCTGGATCGGCGGCAGGCCTTCGGGCTGCAGCGGATCGCAGATGGTAATGCCGATATTGATGTCCTCGATGCCGGTGACGGCGACGATATCGCCGGCCGCGGCTTCCTCCACCGATGAGCGCTGCAGGCCGGTGAAGGTCAGCACCTGGGCGATCTTTGCCGGGCCGCGATCCTCCTCGCCGTAGCGCAACACCACATTGCGTCCGGCACGCAGCGTGCCGCGGCGGATGCGACCGATGCCGATGCGGCCGACATAGGAGTTGTAGTCCAGGGTCGAGATCTGCAGCTGCAGCGGTGCGTCGATTTCGGTCGGCGGCGGCGGCACGTACTGAAGAATGGCCTCGAACAGCGCCGACATGTCCGGGTCGCGGCGCGTCATGTCGGTACTGGCCCAGCCCTGCAGCGCCGAGGCGTAGATCACCGGGAAATCCAGTTGCGCATCGGTGGCGCCGAGCTTGTCGAACAGCTCGAAGGTCTGATCGACCACCCAGCCGGGGCGCGCGCCCGGGCGATCGATCTTGTTGACTACCACGATGGCCTTGTGGCCGAGCGCCAGCGCCTTGCGGGTGACGAACCGGGTCTGCGGCATCGGGCCTTCGACCGCGTCGACCAGCAGCAACACGCCATCGACCATCGACAGCACGCGCTCGACCTCACCGCCAAAATCGGCGTGGCCGGGAGTGTCGACGATGTTGATGCGGGTGCCGCCGTACTCGATCGCGCAGTTCTTGGCGAGGATGGTGATGCCGCGTTCACGCTCGATGGCGTTGGAATCCATGATGCGTTCGCCCATCTTCTCGTGCGCAGCGAAGGTCCCGGATTGCTTCAGCAGGCAATCGACCAGCGTGGTCTTGCCGTGATCGACGTGGGCAATGATGGCGATGTTTCGAATAGGGCGTTGCATGGGCTCACGGGGTCGTTATGTAAATCAAGAACAGGATCTAAGTCTCGAATCTGAATGCCAAAAGGGCGACGAGGGTAGCAGATGGCCCCGGCGGCTGTTACAATATTTTGGCTTATATAAAGATATGTTTATATGTTGAAGGAATATGTTTAAAGGCTCAATCGCCAGCGATGATCTCGGGGAGGTCGTGCGCGCGCTCAAGAGTGCCGCCGAACCGACCCGGCTGCGACTGCTATTCGTGCTCAGCCAGGCGGAATACACCGTCGGCGAGCTCGCGGTCGTGCTGAACCAAAGCCAGCCTCGCATATCGCGCCACCTGCGTCTGCTAACTGAGGCCGGATTTCTCGACCGGTTTCGCGAGCAGCAGTGCGTTTATTACCGCGCCCCGAGCAACGGACGCTATCTCGAGTGGCAGCGGCAGCTGCTGGGGATGGCCGACCCGGACGCGCAGCTGCTCAAGCGCGACCGGGAGCGCGCGCTCCAGGTGGTGGGCAACCGGGCCCTCGTTGCGGCGCGACAGCTTGGAGCGGCGCTGCGCGCCGGCGGCGGCGCGGTGGCGGAGGCGGTGGCGGAGGCGGCGGGCGGCCTGTCCGCCGATGCCGCCGGATCAGCCTCCCAGTCAGCCTCGCGCGAGGAGCTGTCGAACGTGCTGCTGCAGGAACTCGGTCCGACCCCGGTCGGCGAGCTGCTCGATATCGGCACCGGATCGGGGCTGATGCTGCAGATCCTGGGCCCGCGTGCGCGGCGCGCGGTGGGCGTGGATATCTCGGCGCCGGCGCTGCGACTGGCGCGCACCCGCATACACGGCGCGGGCCTCTCACACTGCGAATTTCGCCGCGGCGACATGTACAGCCTGCCGTATGACGATGCCAGTTTCGACACCGTATCGATCGATCGGGTGCTGGCGGCGGCCGAGCGGCCGGCAGCGGCGATCGTCGAGGCGGCCCGCACCCTGCGCCCGGGCGGGCGCCTGATCGTGGTCGAGGACTTCGATCAGATCGACGCCCGCGCCTCGGACAACCCGTTGTCGCAGCTGCGACGATGGTTCGCGGCCGCCGGGATGAACGCCGACCGGCTGCGGCCCTGTGACCTCGCCAGCCGGCATTTCATTGTCGCCCTCGCGCACCATGGCCATCAGCCGTCACGCATCATCGAGCCGCAACGGCTGGCAGGTCAGGCATGAACAGCGCATCTCTGGTCGGCCGCATCGGCAGCAGTCTGAGCTCGCTTGCGCATCCGGTGCAGGTATCGTTCGAATTCTTCCCGCCCGGCGATGAAAAGATGGAGCAGACGCTGTGGCAGTCGATCCAGCGGCTGGCGCCGCTGCGTCCCCGATTCGTGTCGGTCACCTACGGTGCGGATGGCTCGACGCGCGAGCGCACGCACAACGTGGTGTCGCGAGTGGTGAAGGAAACCCTGCTGACACCAGCGGCGCACCTGACCTGCGTCGGCATGGATCGCGCGCACGTGCTGGAGATCGCACGCAGCTACTGGCACACCGGTGTGCGGCACATTGTCGCGCTGCGCGGCGATGCGCCGCAGGGCAGCAGCGGCTACACGCCTTATCCGGGCGGCTTTGCCTATGCGGTCGATCTGGTGCGCGGTCTGCGCAGCGTGGCCGATTTCGAGATCTCGGTCGCGGCCTACGCGGAAGGGCACCCCGAGGCGCCCAGCGCGGCCTTCGACCTGGATAATCTCAAGGCCAAACTCGACGCCGGCGCCGATCGCGCGATCTCGCAGTTCTTCTTCGAGCCGAGCATATTCCTGCGCTTTCGCGATCGCTGCGCGGCCGCCGGCATCAAGGCCAGCCTGGTGCCCGGCATCCTGCCGATCACGCGCTTTCCGCAGATGCTGCGTTTCGCCGAGCGCTGCGGCGCATCGGTGCCGGACTGGTTGCGGCGGCGCTTCAACGGTCTGGAGGAGGATGCCGATACGCGCCGTATGATTGCCGCGGCCTTTGCCATCGAGCAGGTGGAGGCGCTGTCGCGCGAGGGCGTCGATGAGTTTCATTTCTATACCCTCAACCGTGCCGACCTGACCTACGCGATCTGCCACGCGCTCGGCGTTCGCCCGGCACCGGTCGAGTTACCGGCGGTGCAACTGGAGCAACGCGCATGAGCCGCGAACAGCGCGTCCAGGACTTCAAACGCCTGCTGACCGAGCGCATCCTGGTGCTCGACGGGGCCATGGGCACCATGATCCAGGCCTATGCGCCCGATGAGGCGGCCTACCGCGGTCAGCGCTTCCACGACTGGCCGAGCGATCTGAAGGGCAACAACGATCTGCTGACGCTGACGCAGCCGGCGATGATCCGCGAGATACACGGCAAGTATCTTGCGGCCGGGGCCGACATCATCGAGACCAATACCTTCAATTCCAGCGCGCCTGCCCAGGGCGACTACCGCATGGAAGGCATCGTGGTGGAGCTCAATCGGACGGCGGCGCGCCTGGCGCGCGAAGTCGCCGACCAGTACGCCGAACGCACCGGGCGGCCGCGGTTCGTGGCCGGCGCGATCGGTCCCACCAATCGCACCGCGTCGCTATCGCCGCGCGTCAACGATCCTGGCTTTCGCAACATCAATTTCGATCAGCTGGTGGCGACCTACAGTGAGGCGGCCGCGGCGCTGATCGAAGGCGGGGCCGACCTGATCCTGCTGGAGACCATCTTCGACACGCTCAACGCCAAGGCGGCGCTGTACGCCGTGCGCCGTACCATGCGCGAGCTGTCGGTCGATCTGCCGATCATGATCTCGGGCACGATCACCGATGCCTCCGGCCGTACGCTCTCGGGGCAGACGGTCGAGGCGTTCTGGAATTCGATCCGCCACAGCGAGCCCAGCGTGGTCGGGCTCAACTGCGCGCTCGGGGCGAAGCAGCTGCGCCCCTATGTCGAGGACTTCTCGCGCATCGCCGATGTGGCGATCTGTGCCTATCCGAACGCCGGCCTGCCCAACGCCTTCGGCGAGTACGACGAGCAGGCCTGCCAGACCGCAGCGCTGATTCGCGAATTTGCCGAGGCCGGACTGGTCAATATCGTCGGTGGCTGCTGCGGCACCACGGCCGAGCACATCGCCCATATCCGCGAGGCGGTCGCAAGTTTCCCGCCGCGAGTGCCGCCGCGGCTGACGCCCCGCTGCCGCCTGTCGGGACTGGAGCCGCTGGACATCGGCCCCGACAGCCTGTTCGTCAATGTCGGCGAGCGCACCAACGTCACCGGCTCGGCCAAGTTTCGCCGCCTGATCGAGGCCGACGACTACGACGGCGCGCTCGATGTCGCGCGCACCCAGGTGACCAGCGGCGCGCAGGTCATCGACGTCAACATGGACGAGGGCATGCTCGATTCGGAAGCCGCGATGGTGCGCTTTTTGAACCTGATCGCCTCCGAGCCGGACATCGCGCGGGTGCCGGTGATGATCGACTCCTCGAAGTGGACGGTGATCGAAGCCGGGCTCAAGTGCCTGCAGGGCAAGGGCATCGTAAATTCGATCAGCATGAAGGAAGGCGAGGCGGCGTTCCTGGAGCATGCCCGCAAGGTGCGCGCCTATGGCGCCGCGGTCGTGGTGATGGCATTTGACCACCAGGGCCAGGCGGACACGGTGGAGCGCAAGGTGTCGATCTGCGAGCGCTCCTACAAGCTGCTGACCGAAGAGGTCGGCTTTCCGCCGGAAGACATTATTTTCGACCCGAATATTTTCGCGGTCGCGACCGGTATCGAACAGCACAACGGCTACGCACGCGACTTCATCGAAGCCACGGCGCTGATTCGAGAGCGCTGCCCGCATGCGCTGGTCAGCGGCGGCGTCAGCAATGTCTCGTTCTCGTTCCGCGGCAACGAGCCGGTGCGCGAAGCGATGCACTCGGTGTTCCTCTACCACGCGATCCGCGCCGGCATGAGCATGGGTATCGTCAATGCCGGCCAGCTGGCGATCTACGAGGAGATCGAGCCGGAACTGCGCGAACGGGTCGAGGACGTGATCCTGAACCGGCGCGAGGATGCGACCGAACGGCTGCTGGAAATCGCGGCACGCTATCACGGCGAGGCGGGAACCAAGCGCGCCGAGGACCTGGCGTGGCGCAACTGGCCGGTAGCCAAGCGCCTGGAGCATGCCCTGGTGCGCGGCATCGATGAATTCGTGATCGCCGACACCGAGGAGGCGCGCAGCGCGTTCGACCGGCCGTTGCAGGTGATCGAAGGCCCGCTGATGGACGGCATGAACGTGGTCGGCGACCTGTTTGGCGCCGGCAAGATGTTCCTGCCGCAGGTGGTCAAGTCCGCGCGTGTAATGAAGAAGGCAGTCGCGCACCTGATTCCCTATATAGAGAAAGAGAAGGCCGCGGGCGGCGAGGTGCACCGCAGCAACGGCCTGATCGTGATGGCGACCGTCAAAGGCGATGTGCACGACATCGGCAAGAACATCGTCGGCGTGGTACTCCAGTGCAACAACTTCGACGTGATCGACCTGGGCGTCATGGTGTCGTGCGAGAAGATCCTCACCACGGCGCGCGAAAAAGGCGCCGACATGATCGGATTGTCGGGATTGATCACGCCGTCGCTGGACGAGATGGTGCACGTTGCGAAGGAGATGCAGCGCCAGGGGTTCAAGCTGCCGCTGCTGATCGGCGGTGCGACCACTTCGCCGGCGCACACCTCGGTGCGCATCGACCCGCAGTACGAAGGCCCGGTGGTGTACGTCAAGGACGCCTCGCGCTCAGTGGGCGTGTGCCAGCAGCTGGTCACGCCCGCCACGCGGGAGGCCTACAGCGCGCGCATCAAGTCCGAGCATGGCCTGCGCCGCACCCAGCACGGCGCGCGACGCACCAAGTCGCCGCAGTTCACGCTGGCGCAGGCGCGCGCCAACCGCACGCGTATCGACTGGCCGGCGTACGCGCCGCCGGTGCCGCGTATGCTCGGAGTACGCGCGTTCGAGCACTATTCGATCGAGGAGCTGGCGCGCTACATCGACTGGACGCCGTTCTTCCAGGCCTGGGAACTGCGCGGCAAGTTTCCGGATATCCTCACCGACGCGCAGTTCGGCGAGCAGGCCAGCAGCCTGTATGCCGACGCCCGCAAGATGCTGCGCACCGTGATACGCGAGGGCTGGCTGCAGGCGCGGGCCGTGATCGGATTCTTTCCTGCCAATTCGATCGACGAGGACGTGGAGCTGTATCGGGACGACGCGCGCACCCAGGTGCTCGATCGGGTGCACTTCCTGCGCCAGCAGAAGGACCTGCCGGAGGGCAAGCCGCACGGCGCGCTGGCCGATTTCATCGCGCCCAAGGGCAGCGGTGTGCGCGATTATTTCGGTGCCTTCGCGCTCACCGCCGGTATCGGCATCGAGCCGCACCTGCAGCGCTTCGAGGCCGCGCATGACGACTATTCGAGCATCATGCTCAAGGTGCTGGCCGACCGCCTGGCGGAAGCCTTTGCCGAGCGACTGCACGAGCGCGTGCGGCGCGAATTCTGGGGCTACGCGCCGGAAGAGAAGCTGGGCAACGAGCAGATGATCCGCGAGGAGTACCGCGGCATACGGCCGGCACCCGGCTATCCGGCCTGTCCGGATCACACCGAGAAGGCGACGCTGTGGCGGCTGCTGGACGTGGATCGCAACGCCGGCATCGCGCTCACCGAGTCGTACGCGATGTATCCGACCGCGGCTGTCAGCGGCTGGTATTTCTCCCATCCGCAGTCGCGCTATCTTGCGGTGGGTCGCATCGACCGTGACCAGGTCGAGGACTACGCGCTGCGCAAGAACATGAGCGTCGAGGAAGTCGAGCGCTGGCTGTCACCCAACCTCGGCTACGAACCCGAAGCAGTGGTGCTGCTCACGGCATGATCCCGCACGGTGGGCGCGCGGCCGGCGCTGCGGCGGCACCTGCGGCCAAGGCCGACGTGCTGCTGGGCTTTTTCGGGGTGTTCCGCTACAGCCGGCGCGCCATACAGCTGGTATGGGAAACCAACCGCACGTTGCTGCTGGCGATGGCGCTGCTGACGCTGGCGGCCGGCCTGTTGCCGGCGGGCGTGGCCTGGATCGGGGCGCAGATCGTGGACGCCGTGGTCTACGCGCGCGGTGCCGCCGGGCACAACGCCGCGCGCGTGCTGCGACTGGTGCTGCTGGAGGGGTGCCTCGTGGCCGGGGTCGCCGGCGCACAGCGCGGACTGTCGCTGTGCCAGGCGCTGCTGCGCGCACAGCTTGGCCAGCGCGTGAACGTCATGATCCTGGAAAAGGCCCTCACGCTCGAGCTGAAGCATTTCGAGGATTCCGAATTCTACGACAAGCTCACGCGCGCGCGCCGCGAGGCTTCCAGCCGTCCGCTGAGCCTGGTGATGCGTACCTTCGGCCTGACGCAGAATGCGATATCGCTGTTGAGTTATGCCGCGCTGCTGGTGCGTTTCTCCCCCTGGACCATGCTGGTACTGCTGGTTGCCGGACTGCCGGCGTTCGTGGCGGAGGCCAAGTTCTCGGGCGATGCGTTCCGCCTGTTCCGCTGGCGATCACCCGAGACGCGCATGCAGGTGTACCTCGAGACGGTGCTGGCACGCGAGGATCACGTCAAGGAAGTCAAACTGTTCGGCCTGGGGCCGCGGCTGCTGCAGCGCTACCGCGACATCTTCACCCGGCTGTATCGCGAGGATCGCGCGCTGTCGATCCGGCGCGATAGCTGGGGATTCGCTCTGAGCCTGCTGGCGACTGCGACTCTGTACGGTGCCTACGCCTGGATCGCGCTGTCGACCATACGCGAGCGCATCACGCTCGGTCAGATGACGATGTACCTGCTGCTGTTTCGCCAGGGACAGGGCGCCGTGTCGGCCATCCTGTCAGCGGTCGGCGGCATGTATGAAGACAACCTGTACCTGTCGACGCTGTACGAGTATCTCGAGACACCGGTGGCCGCGTCACTCGGCAGCGCGTCGCGCGGGCCATTACCGGCCGACGGCGTGCGCTTCGAACATGTGAGCTTTACATATCCCGGTGCGGCCGAACCGGCGCTGATCGACATCGACCTGCATCTGCAGCCTGGCAGCAGCCTCGCACTGGTGGGCGAGAACGGCTCGGGCAAGACCACCCTGATCAAGTTGCTGACGCGGCTCTATAGTCCCGATTCAGGCCGCATCCTGGTCGATGGCCTGCCGCTGCCGGAGTGGAGCGAGGACGCGCTGCGCGCGCGCATCGGCGTGATCTTCCAGGATTTCACCCGCTATCAGATGCTGGTGGGCGAGAATGTCGGTGCCGGCGACGAGCGCTACTTCGAAGACGAGCAGCGCTGGCACGACGCGGCCGAGAAGGGCCGCGCCTCGGACTTCATCCAGCAATTGCCGCGTGGCTATCGCACGCAGTTGGGGAAATGGTTCCAGAACGGCCAGGAACTGTCCGGCGGCCAGTGGCAGAAGATCGCGCTGGCGCGTGCCTTCATGCGAACTGACGCGGATATTCTGGTGCTCGACGAACCGACGGCGGCGATGGACGCGCGCGCCGAAGCGGAGATTTTCGAACATTTTCGCACGCTGGCGCGCGATCGCATCGCCATACTGATATCGCACCGCTTCTCCACCGTGCGCATGGCCGACCAGATCGCGGTGCTCAATCGTGGCCGCATCATCGAAAAGGGCAGTCATGAGCAGCTCATGGCCGAAGCCGGGCATTATGCTCAACTGTTTGCACTGCAGGCGCGCGGCTATCGCTGACCGGCGGACGCGGTACAATGGAGCCACTTATGGAAGAAGCTGCTGATACGTTCGATGCCGCGTTCTCCAAAGCGGTCGATCTCGGCAATCGACTCGCCGGCAAGGACAAGGAAGCCGATCTCTGGGACATCGCCGACGGCCTGCTGGCCGGTGCGGTGCAGTACTGGTTGTATTCGCGCCAGCCGTGCGGCGATCCGCGCTGCGAGGACTGCACGCCGATCAGTACCGCCGAGGCGCGCATGACGGAACTGAAGCGGCTGATCGACCAGCTGGCAGCGGAGAGCGAATACTTTCACGCGCCGACCGACGCCAACGCCGGGCGCGCTTAAGACCTAAGCCCGGATCATCGGGCCAGTACTTCAGGGCGCTGTCATACCATGCGCGTTTTTTTGATAATTTAAAAAAACGCGCATGGTATGACAGCGCCCAGCACCAGCCAGGATCACTCGGACTCGATCTTCGCGCGCCTCAGGCGGTAGCGGCGGCAGCGGTCGGCGCGCGCGTGACTTCGGCCAGCGCCGCATCCAGACGATCGAGCCCCTCAGCCAGCAGCGCGTCGCTGATCGTCAGGGGTGTGAGGAAGCGAATCACGTTGCCATTGACGCCACACGACAGGATGATCAACCCGTGGCGCGCCGCAGCCTGCACCAGGGCTCGCGTCAGATCGGCATCGGGCTGTTCGGCGTTGCCGTTCTTCACCAGCTCGATCGCCACCATCGCACCCAGGCCGCGCACGTCGCCGATTGCAGCGTATTTGGTCTGCAATGTCTTCAGTCGTGTGCTGAGCTTTACCCCCAGCTGCTGCGCGCGTTCGATCAGCCGCTCCTCGGCGATCACATCCAGCACCGCCAGCGCCGCGGCGCAGGCCACCGGCGATCCGGCATAGGTGCCGCCGAGTCCGCCCGGCGGCGGCGCATCCATGATCTCGGCCTTGCCGACCACCGCCGACAGCGGCAATCCACCCGCGATGCTCTTGGCGACCGTCATCAGGTCCGGTTCGACGCCGGCGTGTTCGATCGCGAACATGCGCCCGGTGCGCGCAGTACCGCACTGGATTTCATCGGCGATCAGCAGCATGCCGTGCCGGTCGCATAACGCGCGCAGGCTGCGCAGGAATTCCGGCGGCGCGACGTAGAAACCGCCTTCCCCCTGCACCGGCTCGATGATGATCGCAGCGACGCGCGCCGGATCGACATCGGCCTTGAACAGCTGCTCGATCGCGGCCAGGCTCATCGCCGGCGTCACACCGTGATAGGCCATCGGAAACGGCACGTGAAACACGTCCGGCAGCATCGGACCGAAACCGGCCTTGTACGGGTTCACCTTGCCGGTGAGAGTCATGGTGGCGAGCGTGCGGCCATGAAAGGCACCGTTGAAGGCGATGACGGCCGAGCGGCGCGTGTGGTAGCGAGCGATCTTGACCGCGTTTTCCACCGCCTCGGCGCCGGTCGAGAAAAGGATCGACTTCTTGGGAGTGGAGCCGGGGGCGAGCGCATTGAGCCGCTCGGCCAGCGCGATATAGCTCTCGTACGGCGTCACCTGGAAGCACGCATGGGCCACCTGCTGCATCTGCTGCTGTACCGCCGCGACCACGCGCGGGTGCAGGTGGCCGACGTTGAGCACCGAGATGCCGCTGGCGAAATCGATATAGCGGCGCCCCTCGACGTCCCACAGCTCTGCGTTCTTCGCGTGATCGACGTAGACGGCGAGTGAGTTGGATACGCCACGAGGCACAGCGCTGGTGCGACGGCGATGCAGGTCGGTATTGCTGCCCATATCGGGATCTCCTCCAGTTTGGCAGACTATAAGCCGAAGGCGTAAAGCCCTGAACCGGTTTTTGATTGCCCTGGGCGCAGCCGCGTCGCTAGAATTTCGCGGCCTCATCCAATCTGCGAGCGTATCCCATTGAGCGACAACGACATCACCACGGAAGTGGTCATTATTGGCGCCGGTCCGGCCGGCCTGTTCCAGGTATTCGAACTCGGCCTGCTCGGCATCAAGTCGCACCTCATCGACACGCTCAAACAGCCTGGCGGCCAATGCACCGAGCTGTATCCTGACAAGCCGATCTACGACATCCCGGCGCTGCCGATCTGCGGTGCCCAGGAGCTGGTGGACCGCCTGATGCAGCAGATCAAACCCTTCGGCGCCGGGTTGCACCTGGGCGAGGAAGCGGTGCAGCTGAGCAGGCAGGACGACGGCCGGTTTCGGGTCGTGACCGCCGCCGGCACGGTGTTCGACGCCGGCGCCGTGGTGATTGCCGCGGGCGTCGGCTCGTTTCAGCCGCGCCGCCTGGCGCTCGAAGGAGCGGAGAGCTTCGAAGGCAAACAGATCCACTACAAGATCAAGGACGTCACCGACTTTCACGGCCGCGACCTGGTGATCTTCGGCGGCGGCGATTCGGCGCTCGACTGGGTGCTGGCACTGGCGCCGAAGGCGAAAAGTCTGGCGCTGGTGCATCGACGCTCGGAATTTCGCGGCGCACCCGCCACGGTGGCACAGATGCGCGAACTCCAGGCCGCCGGCAAGCTGCGTTTCATCGAAGGCCTGGCGCATTCGGCGCACAGCGAGGACGGCAGACTCAAGGGCGTACACGTGAAGGATGCCAGCGGTGAGCTGCATCGGCTCGATGCCGAGCATCTGCTGGTGTTCTTCGGACTGGCGCCCAAGCTCGGGCCGATCGCCGACTGGGGACTGGAGCTCGACAAGCGCGCCATCAAGGTGGACACGGAAAAATTCCAGTCCAACATCCCGGGCGTGTTCGCCATCGGCGATATCAATACCTACCCGGGCAAGAAGAAACTGATCCTGTCCGCGTTCCACGAAGCGGCACTGACCGCGTTCGCGATCCAGCACCATCTGTACCCGGCCAAGAAACAGTTCCTGCAGTACACCACCACCAGTCCGGCGATGCAGAAACGCCTGGGCGTCGCGACTGCCTGATGCATCCGGGTCTTGCCGAGCTGCTGCGGCTGCTGGAGCTGGAACGGCTCGAGATCAATCTGTTCCGCGGCGTGAGCCGCGACATCGGCAGTCCGCAGGTGTTCGGCGGACAGGTACTGGGGCAAAGCCTGCGGGCCGCGTATGGCACCGTGGAACCGGAACGCATCGCGCATTCATTACACGCGTACTTTCTCAGACGCGGGGATTTCAACGCGCCGATCGTCTACTTCGTCGACCGCAGTCGCGACGGTGCCAGTTTCACCAGCCGGCGCGTGACGGCGGTCCAGCACGGCGAGCAGATCTTTCATATGTCGGCGTCGTTTCAGGTAGTGCAGCCCGGGGTCGAGCACCAGATACCAATGCCCGACGTGCCGCCGCCCGAATCGCTGAAGGAATCCGACCCGGTGCCGAAGGCGGTGCTGGAGGCGATGCCGGAGAAGACACGGCGGCTGTATGCGTCCGCGCGGCCGTTTGAATTTCGCATGGTCGAGCGCGGCGATCCAACGCATCCGAAGAACGCGCCGCCGCTGCAGCACATCTGGATGCGCGCCATCGACCGGCTGCCCGACGACGACGTGCTGCATCGCTGTCTGCTGGCTTATGTGTCGGATTTCTACCTGCTCGCCACGGCGACGCTGCCGCACGTCGAGCAGCTGATGAGCGGCAAGCGCTTTCTGGCGAGCATCGACCATGCGATGTGGCTGCACTGGCCGATGCGGGTCGACCAGTGGTTCCTGTGCTCGTACGACAGCCCGAGCGCCGCGGGTTCGCGCGGATTCTCCCGCGGCAGCATATTCACCCGCGACGGCCGCCTGGTCGCAAACACCGCCCAGGAAGGCCTGATGCGTATCAGCGCACCCGCGGCCACCTAGCCGCTACGCGCTCGCTACGCGGCAAAGCGCCCGCTGCGATAATCGTCCACCGCCTGCTCGATCTCCTGGCGCGTGTTCATCACGAACGGACCGTATTGCACCACCGGCTCGCGCAAGGGTCGCGCGGCCAGCAGCAGCAGCTGCGCCCCGCGCTCACCGCCCTGCACGCGCACGCTGTCACCGTCGGACAATACGCCGGCGGCGCGATAGGGCAGTGTCTGGGCGTCGTGTGGCTCCCCGACCCGGGCCTCACCCTCGTAGACATATACAAACGCGTTGTGCCCGCGAGTCACCGGCACCTCGACCGCAATCCCGGCCGGCAGCTGCAGATCCAGGTACAGCGGATCGGTGCTCAGCGGCGCATCGGCAGCGTTGACCGGACCGCTGACGCTCTGGCCGTCCAGCAGCACGTTGCCCGCGATCACCTTGGCGCTGGCGCCCGATGAGAGCTGCAGGGTCGGGATCTGCTGCGCCGGAATGTCGCGGTAATGCGCCGGCTTCATCTTCTCCTTGGACGGCAGATTGATCCACAGCTGGAAGCCGCGCATGCGGCCCTCGCTCTGCTGCGGCATTTCCGAGTGGATGATGCCGCGCGCGGCGGTCATCCACTGCACGTCGCCGGGTGAGAGGTCGCCGCGGTTACCGAGGTGATCCTCGTGGCGCATGTGACCGTCGAGCATGTAGGTGACGGTCTCGAAGCCTCGATGCGGGTGGGCGGGGAAGCCGGCGATGTAGTCCTTCGGATCGTCCGAGTAGAACTCGTCGAGCATCAGGAACGGATCGACCTGAAAGCCGCGCTGGCTGCCCAGACTGCGGCGCAGCTTGACGCCGGCGCCGTCCGACGTCGGCACCGATGGAATGATCTGTGTCAGGGTACGCATTGGCTCTCCTTATGCCGCCAGGCGTTCAATCTGTGCCGCGGCGCGAGCTAATCCTGCCGCCTTGGTCTCTGCACCCAGGTGCAGGCCCTCGGCGTACACGAACTCGATGTCCTCGATACCCACGAAGCGCAGGAAATCACGCACGTAGCTGGTCTGTGTATCAAGCGCGGTGCCGGCGTACAAGCCCCCACGGGCGGCGAACACATAGGCCTTTTTTCCCGTCAGAAGTCCGACCGGACCATTGGCGGTGTAGCGGAAGGTCTCGCCGGCGCGGGCGATGTGGTCGAAATAGGCCTTGAGCTGTGACGGCACACCGAAGTTATACATCGGCAGTCCCAGCACAATGACGTCGGCCTGTTTGAGTTCCGCGATCAGCGTGTCGGAATAGGCGACGACGTCGTTTTGCGCCGCGCTGCGCTCATCCGGCTTGCTCAGGAAAGCCGCGAAGCGCTCGGCGCTCAGGTGCGGAACCGTATCGGCCGCCAGGTCGCGCAGCACGACGCGTGAATCCGGATGGCCGTGGCTGAAGGCCTGGACGAACTGCGTCGCCAGCTGGCTGGACTGGCCGTGGTCGGCGTGGATGCTGGCATTGATCTGAAGCAGGGTGGTCATGGCGTGATCCTCACAAATGGGTTGATTCGGTGAGGTGTAGTTAACTATTGAATCAGAAGATAAAAAAGTACAATAATCGGCTAAGATCAATCTAATTATCAGATGGATTATGGCCCAGACGCCGCGCATATCGCTCGAGCAATGGCGTGCCCTGCAGGCCGTGGTCGACGCCGGCGGCTATGCGCAGGCGGCGGCCCGGCTGCACAAGAGCCAGTCGGCGATCACCTATGCGGTGCAGAGAATCGAGACCCTGCTCCAGATCAAGCTATTCGAGCTCAGCGGCCGCAAGGCGCGGCTTACCGGCAGCGGCGAGGTGCTGTACCGGCGGGCCAAGGGGCTGCTGGAGGAGGCCGAGTCGCTCGAAGGTGCCGGGCGCACTCTGGCGGCCGGCTGGGAGAGCGAGCTCAAGCTTGCGGTCGAGATCATCTTTCCGACCTGGCTGCTGCTGCGCTGCTTCGAGCTGTTTGCCCGGGAACGGCCCGATACCCGCATCGAACTGTACGAGACCGTGCTCAGCGGCACCGATGAGGCGCTGATCCAGCGGCGGGTGGATCTGGCGATCTGCTCGCAGATTCCGCCGGGGTTCATGGGCGATGCGCTGATGCCGATGAAATTCATTCCGGCAGCGCATCCCGAGCATGCACTGCATAAACTCGGCCGCAAGCTCACCGCGCAGGACCTGCGCAAGTACCGCCAGCTGGTGATCCGCGACTCGGGCAGCCTGCGCAGCCGCAGCGCGCCGTGGCTGGGCGCCGGTCAGCGCTGGACCTTCAGCCACAAGGCGACCCAGATCCACGCCGCGGTCATGGGATTGGGGTTCGCCTGGTTTGCACAGGACACGATCCGCGCCGAACTGGAACAGGGAGTGCTCAAGCCGCTGCCGCTGCGCGAGGGCGCGGAGCTGTCCGCCGAGCTGTACCTGGTGTACGCGGATCGTGACTATGCCGGACCGGGCGCGCAGCGCCTGGCCGCGATCCTGAGTGAGCAGGTCAAAGCAGCTTGCCAGGGTTCATGATGCCGTTCGGATCGAGCGCCTGCTTGATGGCGCGCATCGCGGAAAGTGCCACCGGGGAGGCGTAGCGCGCCAGCTCGTCACGCTTCAGGCGGCCGATGCCGTGCTCGGCGCTGATGCTGCCGGAGAACTTTGCCACCAGGTCGTGGATCGCGCGGCGCAGCTGCGGCTCCTGCGCCAGGAACGCATCGTTGCGGGAAGCATCGATGCAGCTGACGTTGAAATGCAGATTACCGTCGCCCGCGTGTCCATAGCACACCAGCACGCCGTCGCTGACGTGTGCCTGCACCCAGAGCGAAGCCTCGCTGATGAACGCCGGCAGCGAGGCGACGGGTACGCTGATATCGTGCTTGAGGCTGGAACCCGCGTGGCGCTGCGCCTCCGGCACGCTCTCGCGCAGCCGCCAGAAGGCGGCACGCACGCGCTCGCTGGTTGCCAGCGCCGCATCGAGCAGCAGTGAGCGTTCCATGGCCTCGGCCAGCGTCTGCTGCAGCAGCTCCGACAACGGCTCGACCGCGGCCGAAGTCAGCTCGCACAGGATGTACCACGGATAGACCGTCGTCAGCGGATCGGTGACACCGCCGATGTGGCGCGTGGTGAGTTCGATCGCGATGCGCGGCAGCAGCTCGAATGAGCTCAGGCGTTCGCCGGCCTGCGCTTTCAGCACACCCAGGAGCCTGACGGCATCGGCCGGGGTCGCGATGGCGACGATGGCGGTGGCGCTGCTGCGCATTTTGGGCCACAGCTTCAGGGTTGCCGCGGTGATTACTCCGAGCGTGCCTTCCGATCCCACCAGCAGCGACTTGAGGTCGTAGCCGGTGTTGTCCTTGCGCAGCGATTTCAAGCCATCGAACACCTGGCCGTCGGGTAGCACCGCCTCGATGCCCAGCGTAAGGTCGCGCGCCATGCCGTAGCGCACGACATTCAGGCCCCCGGCGTTGGTCGCCAGATTGCCGCCGATCTGGCAACTGCCCTCCGAGCCCAGGCTCAAGGGAAAGAAGCGATCGGCCGCATCGGCGGCCTGCTGCACGCTGGCGAGCACACAGCCCGCCTCGGCGGTGAGGGAGAAATTATCGGCGTCGATGCTGCGGATGCGATTCAGCCTTCGCAGCGACAGCAGCAGCTGCCGCCCCGATTCATCGGGCGTGGCGCCGCCGCAGTAGCTGGTGTTGCCGCCCTGGGGCACCAGGCCGACGCGCTGCTGGTTGCACCAGCCAACGATGCGCGCCACCTGTCCAACATCGCGCGGCAGCGCGAGCGCCAGCGCGCTGCCGCGGTACAGGTGCCGCTGATCCACCAGGAATGGCGCGGTATCGGCGCTGGCCGTGAGCACGCAGTCGGCCCCGATCAGGCCGCGCAACTGGGAGCGCAGCGCCTCGCTGTCGTTCATGCGAAGCGCCGGCGCGGCTGCAACTTAATGTTTCTGGAGTTAATTTGCGGTTAGCTTGCGTAGCGCGGCGATGCGTTCCTCGAGCGGCGGATGGCTCATGAACAGGCGCTGCAAACCGCCGCCCTCGCCGCCGGCGATGCCGAACGCGTTCAGCTGCGCGGGCAGAGGGGCATCGTGGGAGAGCCTGAGCCGCTCCAGGGCACCGATCATCCGCTCGCGACCGGCCAGCCGTGCGCCGCCGGCATCGGCGCGGAATTCGCGCTGCCGCGAAAACCACATGACAATGATGGTGGCGAGGATGCCCAGCACCAGCTGCGATACCAGCACGGTGATGAAATATGCGGGGCCGCGGCCGTCGCTGTCGCGTGAAGTCGAGCGATCCACGATGTTGCCGATGATGCGCGACAGGAAGATCACGAACGTGTTGACCACGCCCTGGATCAGCGTGAGGGTCACCATGTCGCCGTTGGCAACGTGGGTGAGCTCATGGCCCAGTACCGCCTGCACCGCATCCTTGTCCATCGAGGTGAGCAGCCCGGTGCTGACCGCGACCAGCGCGCTGTCGCGCCGCGGCCCGGTGGCAAACGCGTTCGGCTGCGGCGAGTCGAAGATACCGACCTCGGGCATGCCGACGCCGGCTTTATCCGCCAGTGAGCGTACCGTATCGAGCAGCCACTGCTCGGTGGCCGACTCGGGCTGACGGATGATGCGCACGCCCATGGCGCGCACCGCCATCCATTTTGAGATCGCCAGCGAGATCAGCGCGCCGCCGAATCCGAACAGCGCCGCGAACACCAGCAGGCCTTCGAGGCTGCCGCCCTGCTGGGTCAGCCAGGCATCGAGGCCGGTGACCTGGGCGACGATGGACAGCACCAGCACGATCGCCAGGTTCGTCACGACGAAAAGAAATATGCGCTTCATGGCAATTACCGACAGGGCTCCGGTGAAGTTTGAACGCGCCACATCAGGCGCTTGGGCTCGTCATGCGTTAGATGCCGGCGAACTGCAGGAATTCAACTCCCGGCAGGCACTCAGCTGCCGGCAAGGCTTTCCTGCGAAATCAAAGACATACTATGCTGCCGCTGCCCGCGAGCGGAGTTTCAGTAGTTGTCGCTTTCCTTCTCTTCTTCGTCCCAGTCGTCGTCGTCGTCCTCATCTTCGTCGTCGTCCCAGGTCTCGTCGAGGTCGTCCTTCTCGTCCTTTTCTTCTTCCTCCTCGTCCTCTTCCTCCGCGCTGCCCGCCCACCCCTCCGGCTCGGTGATCTTCTCCAGGTCGAGTTCGTGCCAGGTTTCCAGATCGATTTCCTCGATGTCACCGTCGAGGTATTCGAGCTCGACCAGCTCGGCATCCTCATCCACCGAGAGCACGCGAAAGCTCTCGTTCTCGTCGATGTTCTCGTACCACTGGCCTACGGCGGGCTCGTATTCTCTGGACACCTGGCTTATTCCTTGACGACTGTGGCGCGCACCATGCGTTGCGCAAGGATATTAGGGCGCCCGCCGCAGTGAGGCAATCCGGGTGATCGCGCTGCCAGTTGCTCTACAATGGCGCGGCCGCTCATGATCGATCGCAGAACAAACCGATCACCCACGCCACTGACGGCCGCACGGCGCATTGTCGTCAAGGTCGGTTCGGCGCTGCTGGTCGACGCCCGGACCGGGCGGCTCAACCGCTCCTGGCTCAAAACGCTGATCGATGACCTGCTGCGCCTGCACCGTCGTGGCCAGCAGGTCATCCTGGTGTCGTCGGGCGCCATCGCCCTGGGCCGGCGGCATCTCGGGCTGGCCCCGGGAGCGCTGCGACTGGAAGAGAGCCAGGCCGCCGCCGCGGTCGGCCAGATCCGGCTGGCGCACGCCTACAAGGAACTGCTGGAAGCCGGCGACGTGACCGTGGCGCAGGTGCTGCTGACGCTGGAGGACAGCGAGCAGCGTACGCGCTACCTGAACGCGCGCGCCACGCTGGAAGCTCTGCTGGCGCTCAAGGCCATCCCGGTCATCAACGAAAACGACACCGTGGCCACCGCCGAGATCCGCTACGGCGACAACGACCGGCTGGCCGCGCGCGTGGCGCAGATGGCCAGCGCCGACTGCCTGGTGCTGCTGTCGGATATCGACGGCCTGTATACCGCTGATCCCCATCGCGATCCGCGCGCAAAGTTCATCGAGCGCGTCATGCACGTCACGCCCGAGATCGAGGCCATGGCCGGGCGCTCCAATTCCGAGGTCGGCTCGGGCGGCATGGCGACCAAGATCGCCGCGGCCCGCATTGCGGTGAATGCCGGCTGCCACATGTGCATCGCCTCCGGACACCAGCGACATGCGCTGCGGCGCCTGGAATCCGGAGCCCGCTGTACCTGGTTCATGCCGGCCTCAACGCCATTGGCGGCGCGCAAACAATGGATCGCCGGCACGCTCAGGCCGGCGGGTGCGATTCATATCGATGCCGGAGCGCTGCGGGCGCTGCACAGCGGCAAAAGCCTGCTGGCGGCCGGGGTTACCGGCACCCTGGGGCGGTTCGAAAGCGGCGAGACCGTCAGCGTACTGGCGCCCGACGGCGTGGAAGTCGCGCGCGGCATCGCGGCTTATTCCGACAGCGACGCTTCCCGCATCATGGGGCGCAGGAGCAGCGAGATCGAGGCCATCCTGGGGTTTCGCGGTCGCGAGGAGCTGATACATCGTGACGATCTGGTCATTCTCCAGCATGATCATCGGCCCCAGGAACACAAGTCCGCGGCGCCAGCAGCGCCGCGCAGCGTAACCGAGATGAAACCATGACCGGTGTCGTCACATCGATCGCCGAGCGCACCGACTCGTCCGACCTGCACACCCTGATGCAGAACATTGGACGCAGCGCGGTCCTGGCCGCGGAACGCCTGGCGTTGGCCGACAGCGGCACCAAGAATCAGGCGCTGCTCGCGGCTGCCGCCGCGATACGCGCACAGGCGGCCGCGATCCTTGCGGCCAACGCCGAGGACATGCGGGAAGCGAAGGATGCGGCCTTAAGCGGCGCGCTGCTCGATCGGCTGCAGCTCGACGCCGCGCGCGTCGAGGCGATAGCGCGCGGGCTGGAAGACGTCGCGGCACTGGCCGACCCGATCGGCGTGACGATCGCCGAGTGGACGCGCCCGAACGGTCTGCGCATCAGCCGGGTGCGCGTTCCGCTGGGGGTGATCGGCATCATCTATGAGAGCCGGCCCAATGTGACCGCCGACGCGGGTGCGCTGTGCCTGAAATCCGGCAACGCCGCGATCCTGCGTGGTGGCTCGGACAGCCGCCGCTCCAGTGCCGCCATCCACGCCTGCCTGCTCGAGGGGCTTACGGCGGCGGCTCTGCCGCCCGGCGCCATCCAGCTGGTGCCCACCGCCGACCGGGCCGCGGTCGGCGAGATGCTCTCGGGCATGCAGCAATTCATCGATGTACTGGTGCCGCGCGGCGGCAAGGGCCTGGTGGCGCGCGTCCAGGCCGAGGCCCGGGTGCCGGTGATCGGCCATCTTGAAGGCAATTGTCACGTCTATGTGGACCGCGACGCGGAACTCGATATGGCGTGCAGGATCGTGACCAACGCCAAGATGCGCCGCACCGGTGTGTGCGGCGCGGCCGAGACGCTGCTGGTCGATCGCGCCTGTCCGCCCTGGCATCTGACATCGTTGATCAGTGAACTGATCGCCGCGGGTTGCGAGGTGCGTGGCGACGAGAGCGCGCGTGAAGTCGATGATCGCGTCAAGCCCGCGACCGAAGCCGACTGGTCCACCGAATACCTGGATGCGATCATCGCGGTGCATGTCGTCGACGGCGTGGACGAGGCCATCGCTCACATCGCCCGCTACGGTTCGTCGCACACCGATGCGATCGTGACCTCCAACCTGGCCACCGCGGAACATTTTCTGCAGCGCGTCGACAGTGCGATCGTGCTGCACAATGCGTCCACGCAGTTTGCCGACGGCGCTGAGTTCGGCATGGGGGCGGAGATTGGCATTTCGACCGATCGTTTCCACGCCCGCGGGCCGGTTGGGGTGGAGCAGCTCACCAGCTACAAGTACGTGGTCCACGGCGCCGGCCAGGTACGGCCCTGAGTTCGCTGGCTGTTGGGTCTGACTTAATGAGGTATCGCACCATGAGTTCGTTTTTCGTAATGAAAAACGAACTCATGGTGCGATACCTCCATGGGCGTGATCCAGGAACGCAGCGAGGGTCCGGGCCGAACTAGCCGGAGCCGCGAGCGTGGTCGTGGTGTAGGTCAGGCTCGTGCGCCTGCAGCGCCGCGCCGGCGCAGCGTTCGCAATTGACCCAGCCCGAGTCGCCGTCCTGGTAATACTCTTTCTTCCAGATCGGCACCCGATGCTTGACCTCGTCGATGATGTAGCGGCAGGCGTCGAAGGCCTCGCCGCGATGGGCGGCACTGACGCCGACCCAGACCGCCAGCTCACCGACCGCCAGCGGCCCGACCCGGTGCGCGCAGCGGGTGCGCTCGACCCCGAACCGTTCACGCGCCTCGGCGAGTATGCGTTCACCCTCGCGCACCGCGAGCGGCGCGAAGCTTTCGTATTCCAGCCTGAGCACCGTGCGACCGTCGTTGAAATCGCGCACCCAGCCCTCGAATGCCGCATAGCCGCCGCAGCCCGGATTCTGCAGCTCTTTGCGCAGCTGCTCGGGTTGCAACGTCGTCTCATGCAGGCTGAAGCGGTTCATGGGTGTTCGCAATAGCCAGCTGTGCGTCTTAGCCGCCCGCCACTGGCGGCAGGAAAACCACGGTGTCGCCGTCGGCAAGCAGCGAGCGCCAGTCGCCGAACTCGTCGTTCACCGCCACACGCAGGAATTCAGGGGACAAAGTCAGCCCGCGCCGGCGGCGCAGCTCCTCGTACAGTTCGCGCGGGGTGGAGGCCTGGGTCTCGAGTTCCTCGGTACTGCGGCCGGCCTGCTCGCGCAACACCGCGAAATATCGCACCCGCAGGCGCCGCAGCGTCGCGGGGCTGACCGGCATCGACGACGGTGTCGGCGCCGGTGGCGGCGCGTCCACGCTGGCGGCGCCGAGCGCCGCTATCGCCGCGGCGTACTCCTCGCCGGTATTGATGTTATCGAGTGCCCGTGCATTTGGCAGTTCCAGCAACTCAACGTCGGAGCGCGACAGCAGCGCGCGCGGGCATTGCTGGGCCTGGGCGAGCGACTGCTCGATGATGGGCAGGCTGCGCGGTTCGAAGATCGCGCACAGCGGCTCGGGCTGCGCATCGAAACTGCTGCGATATGCGGTAGCTATCCGGGTGCTGGCGCGGTGCGCAATCAGGTGCTGCAGCGTCGTGCGGTCGAGGAACGGCAGGTCGCATGCGAGGATCAGCCACGCATGATCGGGATAGGAGCGCAGCGCCGCATGGATACCGCCTATCGGTCCGAGATTCGGCTTGATGTCGGTGATGGTGTCGTACGCGGCGCGCTGCGGGTCGTGGATCTGGTCATGCCGGACCGACACGAAACAGCGGGCCACCAGCGGGGAAAGCAATTCCATCGCGCGTGCCAGCTGCGACTTGCCGGCATATTCCAGGCCGGCTTTGTCGCGCTGCATGCGACGGCTGCGTCCGCCGGTCAGTACCAGCCCGTAGAGCTGCGGCGCGCTCACGCCGCCGCCCGCATGCGCGTGCGTGCCCCGGCCCGTGCACGCACCACGCGCTTGCCGCCGCTTTTGGACAGCAGCCGCACGCCCGATATGCGAATGTCGTGCGACAAGGCTTTGCACATGTCGTAGATGGTCAGCGCCGCGACGCTGGCGCCGGTCAGGGCTTCCATCTCCACCCCGGTCTTGTGGCGTACCTCCACCCGGCAGTGCACCACTATGACGGCGCTGCCGGGTGCGAAGCCGATATCGATCCGGCATTGCTCGAGCGCCAGCGGATGGCAGAATGGGATCAGCTCCGAGGTGCGCTTGGCGGCCATGACCCCGGCGACGATCGCGGTGTCGAACACCGGGCCTTTCTTCGTGCGATGGCCGCTGCGCCTCAGGGCGCGCGCCACCGCTGCCGGCACACGTACGCGCGCTTCCGCCTCGGCAATCCGGTGGGTAATGGCTTTGGCGCCGACGTCGACCATCGTGGGTCGGGAGCGCGCATCCAGATGCGACAGGCCGGTGTTGCGGGTGCGGCGTGGCATGCTATGGCTAGCCCCCGACGTAATTCATCTCGACGTGCTGCACGCCGCGGGCGCGCAGTTTGTCGCGCAGTTCGCTGTAGCGGTCCGAGCGCCGCTCCCACACCGCGCGGATAAGTTGCAGCATCTCCTCGTCGCTGGCACCGCCGCGCAGCGGCGCCCGCAGATCGGTGCCCTCGGCCGCGAACAGGCAGCTGTAGAACTTGCCATCCGATGACAGGCGCGCGCGCGAGCAGTCACCGCAGAACGGCTGCGTAACCGAGGAGATGAAGCCAACCTCACCGGCGCCATCGTCGAACGCATAGCGGCGCGCGACCTCGCCAGGATAGGCCGGATCGAGCGCGGTCAGCGGCCAGCGTGCGTGCATCAGGTCGAGCAGCTGCTGCGAGGGCACGACACTCTCGCGATTCCAGTCGTTGCGATTGCCGACGTCCATGTATTCGATCAGGCGCACGGTGACGCGGGAGCCGCGGAAGTGCTCGACCAGATCGAGTACCGTGTGGTCGTTGACGCCGCGTTCGACCACCGCATTGACCTTGATAGGTGACAAACCGGCACGCTCGGCGGCGGCGATGCCATCGAGTACGTCCTTGACGCTGCCGTAGCCGCCGGACATGCGCGCGAACACCGCCGGATCCAGACTGTCGAGGCTCACGGTGACGCGCTGCAGGCCGGCGGCGCGCAGCTCGGCCGCGTGCTGCGCGAGCAGCACCCCGTTGGTGGTCAGGGCAACATCCTCGATTCCGTGCAGGCCGGTCAAATCCCCGACCAGATCGGCAAGTCCGGCGCGCAGCAGCGGCTCGCCGCCGGTGACGCGCAGCTTCACCACGCCGAGCTGCACGAACAGCCTGGTCAGCCGCAGCAGCTCGTTGAAATCGAGGCGCTCACTGGATTTGAGAAATCGATACTGATCGTGAAAATGCTCGCGCGGCATGCAGTAGGGGCAACGAAAGTTGCAGCGATCGGTGACCGACAGCCGCAGATCGCGCAGCGGGCGGCCGAGGCTGTCCTGGAGCAGGCGCCGGCGCGGCAGTAGCGGTTGGACCTTGGCACTCACCATGTGCCAAGGCTACCAGATCGGGCCCTTCGCCCCATCACGGCAAAGTCACAGCTGCGGCTTTTTACCAGCGAAACAGACGCGTTACGTAACCTTTGGCGAACTCGGCAGGACCTGGCGGCAACTCGACGAAACCGTCGGTCATCGCCATCGAGGCGAAATCCCCGGAGCCGTTGGTCGGGCAGGGCAGGGCCCAAGGGCGCGCCCAGTCGTCGTTCGAAACCCGCACCGGCACGAATCCAGTCATTTGCGCGTCCCAGTGAATCGGCGCCGACAGCGCTACGCGTTCGCGCGCCGCCTGCGGCATACCCATGGCCGCATACAGCGCCGGTATCACGTAACGCACCAGGCACACCAGCGTCGACACCGGATTACCGGGCAGTGCAAATACCGAGCGGCCGTCGCGCGAAGTGCCATACCACATCGGCCTGCCCGGACGCTGTGCGACCCCGTGCAGTACGCAGCGCACGCCTATGTCCTCGAGTACCTTGGGCACCAGGTCGAAGCGCCCCATCGAGACGCCGCCCGACAGGATCAGCACCTCGTGTGTGTGCAGATGCAGCCGCAGGCGTTCGCGCAGCTGCCCGGCATCATCCTGCAGGTGATCATCGGCCACGCGCTGAAAACCGCGCTGGCGCAAGGCGGCAACTACCGCGTAGGAGTTGGATCGGCGAATCTGGTGCGGCGCAATTGGGTCGCCCGGCTCTACCAGTTCGTTGCCGGTGGATATCACCATGATCGCCGGCTGGCTGCTCACGCGCACGCGTGCCATACCGGCCGAAGCCGCCACTGCGATTTCCGGTGCATTCAGCACGCTGCCGGTCACCAGCAGCAGCGCACCCTGGGTACGGTCGCTGGCGCGGCGGTGCACGTTCTTCCACGGCGCGATCGTAAGGCCCTGCTCGATCTCCACGTAGCCGTTGGCGCTATGCAGCCGCTCGACCGGCACTACGGCGTCGCAGCCCGCGGGCAGTACCGCACCGGTCATGACTTCAATGCAGTTCTCGTCCGAATCGAGCGTGGCGGCCGGATCACCCGCAGCTTGCGTGGCCTGCAGTTTGAAGCGCCGCCGGCCGTTCGCGGCCGCGCTCGAGGCCAGAGCGATGCCGTCCATCGCCACGCGGTCGAACGGCGGTTGATCGCGCTCGGCATAGATGTTTTCGCGCAGCACGGCACCGGCGCACTGGCCCACCGGCAGCGATTCGATCGGCAGGCAGGCCAGGTGCCCGCTGATCAGCGTCTCTGCGGCGTGTGGCTCTATCATGGCCATATGTTACGCCGCTGCCAGCGGCCCTGTGGTGCGTTGCCGAGGTTCATGCCACGATGAACGTTCGCTGCGCCCGTAGCTCAGTTGGATAGAGCATCAGGCTTCGAACCTGAGGGTCGGGAGTTCGAATCTCTCCGGGCGCGCCAATCGATCAATTACTTGCCGCTGATCAGCAATGCTCAATTGACCAAACGTAGCGAAAACGTAGCGTTTTCCGCTACGTTTTTGCCACGCGACGCGACCTTCAGACTTGGAACTTCCGATTGCCGCTCTATGCGACTGGCCACGGAACTCAGTTTCTCCGGTGCCAGGTGTGCATAGCGCAGCACCATCTCGTACGACCTCCAGCCTCCCAGCTCCATCAACTCCTGCAGTGAGGTACCGCTCTGCACGTGCCAGGAGGCCCAGGTGTGCCTCAAGTCGTGGAAACGGAAGTCCTCAATGCCGGCACGCTGCTTCGCCTTGTCCCAGGCTGTCGAGCTCTGGTGGATGCGCTGACCGGCGAAGGTGAAACACCAGCGCCGGTGCTGACCCCGCGTTGACTCGAGCGCCGCCACGGCGTCCGCATTGAGCGGAATACCACGGCCCTCGCCCGACTTCGTGGTGCCATGATCGAGCCATGCCACCTTCCGAACGAGATCCACCCGGCTCCATTCGAGCCCGTGAATCTCGCCCGCACGACAGCCGGTCGCCAGTGCAAACTGCACGATCGGCTTCATGTGCGCAGGCAGCGCCTCGATCAATCGGTCAGCCTCCTCGCGTCTCAGGAAGCGCACGCGCCGACGGGGTTCCTTCAGCATCCGAATCTTCGGAACCCCACGCAGCCACCGCCAATCCTGATGCGCGACGTTCAATATCCGCCGAACCACCTCGAGAGCGCGATTGACGGTCGCGTTCGAGACACCATCCTTCGACTTGCGATCGCGAATGTACGGCTGCAATGCCGTCATATCGATCGCATCCAACCGCAGAGAGCGCAGATAGGAGTCGAGCTTCTTCAGATGATCCCTGTCATTGAAAAGGCTCCTCTTATCCGCAAACTCCTCGAGATACCGTATGACCGCTTGCTGCCATACGAAAATACCGAGAAGCCCCTGCTGCCGAGCTTCAATCGCCTCGTTCTTCAGGCGGACTACGTAGGCTTCAGCCTCGGTGCGTTCGACACGCCCAGTGCTTTGGCATACGCGGCGTCCATCCGGGAGAACGAGGTTAATCCACCAGAACCGCGAATCCTTGCGGCGGTAGAGTCCACGTTCACGGGCCATAGAGTCTCCTTCCAGGCCCGCCCTCGGCACTTATCCTGCTGCATGCGCTCATCCAGATCAATGCGGTCGTAGAGCTTGCAGCGGCCCTTGCGGATGAAGGGCAATCCCATGCCGTCGAGGAAACGGACGCTGCAACGCACATAGGCCGCTGCCTCGCGGCGGGTGAAGTAGCGCGCAGGCGCGACCGCCGGCTGAGCGAGCCGCGCGGCCCTGGACGCCGATGCTCGGCGATGTCGAGGCGGCGAAAAGTCGAGCAGCAACTGCCCAAGCGGCGGCGCCACGTCTGCCAAACCCATGTTGTCAGCGCGATTCGGCATGTCGTCTTGCGGTTCCCGGCCGTCATGTCGGCGCCTTTTCGGCACCGACTAGGAGCGCGGCAGGGGGTCAGGCCGAGACCAAGTTTCGGGGCGAGTTACGGCAATACCTCGCCAATGAGTCGCGCGGTAGCCGAAGTATCCGGAGCTGAGGTGTAGTCGTGACAGGTAGAGCATTCATACGTGTGATGCCAGTGTGTGGTTCCGGTCGCTTCAGGGCACGTTGTCACGTAAAGAAAGCCTACCCGTTTCACGCGCAAGATCCAGGCAGCGATTCGCAGTAAATCCAGCGAATCTCCAATTGCATCTTCTCTTGTCGCGTCGGGCCGTGCGCGGGTAGGTTGGCCTCATCGCACTTCAACCAGGTACGACGGCGGCGATCAGTTGGTATGACGTTTCGCTGAATTTTGAGCGGATTGCAGGATAGCTTCGCGGCCGCTCTGTGTGACACTGGGTCCCACGTAATGCAGTCAGCGTGGACACGCAATCATGGCCAGGCACACTTTTCGATTTGGCGGAGATCGGGATCCTGCGTTCGACTTTGTGAGTTATGGCCGACGCGGTACCGGCCGCCCCGCGCGTTTCACCCCGGAGCAGATCGCGCAGATTGCGCGCACAGTCAGGCGCGCGCCCGAAGCCATGGTGAAGGTTTCAGGCGGTGGCAACTCGCCTGGCGCGGTTGCGGCGCACTTTGACTACATTGACCGGCATGGTGAGCTCGAGATCGAGACGGATGAGGGCGAGCGGCTTCAGGGGAAGGACGTGGCGGCCAAACTCGTGGAGGATTGGGATCTCGATCTTGACGCCGCGCTGGATCGATGGGATCGGATGGAGCGCGGCGGGCGCGTAGCCCAACCCAAGCTCGTGCATAACATCGTTCTGTCAATGCCAGCGGGCACCTCGCCGTCGCGGCTGCTGGCGGCAAGCCGGGAGTTCGCCAGGGAGGAGTTTGCCCTGCAGCACCGCTACGCGATGGTGTTGCACACGGATCAGGACCATCCGCATGTGCATCTCGTCGTCAGCGCCCACAGAAGGGAAGGCGGCCGACTGAATATCCGCAAGGCTGATCTGCGGCGATGGCGGGAGCAGTTTGCCCGTCAGCTTCGTCGGCAGGGCGTGGAGGCGAACGCGACGCCGGCGCAGCTCAGAGGGCGGCTATCGGACCACCCCAAGGACGGGATCTTCCGCGCCGCGCAGCGCGGTGAGTCGCGTGTGGAATGGGAGCGCGACCGCCACGCGATCTGGGACATGAGATCCAGACCGGCAGCCCAATCGGCGAGCCTCGATCGGATCGCGCAAACGGCCAAAGCGGTGCAGCACGACTGGCTCCTGACGGGCGCAGCACTGGAGAGCCAAGGCTTCAACCGACTTGCCGCCGAGGTGGAGAGATTTCGGCATTCACTGAGTGTCCCCCGGACTCGGCACGAGCGGGCGATGCGAGCGTTCGCGTACAGTCGCGCCGAACCTACACCCATGCACCTCGAGATCACGAGATAGGGCTGCGCACAGCAATTTCGACCCCGATGCATGCGTGGTGATGCTGCGGCAGAGGATCAAGAGGATTCGCTCCATCATTTCATTGCATCGCCCTCGTGCAGCGTGCCGCAGCGCGTTCGCGCGCAATCCAATACGGACCTGTATACGATTGCTGTTAGGTTTCGTATTGTGTGCGATGGCCGGCGCGACCGGCGGCGAAATTGTCGAGCCCGACCTGGATGCGGCCGGGCCGCCGCAGGGAAGGCTCTGGGGAGACCGACTTGCAATTCACCATACTAAGCCATGCCGGCATTTGCGTTGAACACGATGGCGTTCGCATCGTTGCCGACCCTTGGCTGATCGGCTCCTGCTATTGGCGCAGCTGGTGGAATTTCCCGGAGCCGCCTGCCGATCTCATTGCCGATTTGAAGCCGGATTACATCTACCTGACCCATCTGCATTGGGATCATTTCCACGGAGCGTCGCTGAAAAAACTGTTTCCTCCGACGGTCCCGATCATCGTTCCCAGGATCCACACCACACGGATGATCGATGACCTGCGCTGGCTGGGATTTCGGAACATCATCGAGATCCCGCACGGCGGTTCCATGAAGTTGGGGGGGGAGATTTCACGCTGTCCTCCTATCAGTTCAACCTGCTCAGCTCGGACAGCGCCATGCTACTTTCGGGCGGCGGCCGCACGATCTTCAATGCCAACGACTGCAAGCTGTTCGGATGGCCGCTGCGGCAGGTTACTACGGCGTTCCCGAAGATCGACTTCGTACTGCGCAGCCATTCCAGCGCTACACCGATACCTTATTGCATCGAAGGCTACCGGGACATGTTCCCGACCATGCGCTCCCAGCAGCATTACATCGAGGAATTTAGCCGCTTCGCGCTGCACGTGGGTGCGCGCTATGCCATACCATTCGCCAGCAATCATTGCTTTCTGCACAAAGAGACCGCCCATTTCAACGACACGGCCGTTTCCCCCGTCGACGTGCAGAATTATTACGGGCATCTCGCCGCTCAGGCCAAATTGCAGAGCGAGTGTGTCGTCATGGCACCCGGCAGTCGCTGGAGTGACGTCGACGGATTCCATCTGCTTCCGTTCGACTACAGCAGGCGCGAACAGCACATAAGCTCGATGCTCGCCAGCCGCCGTGACACGCTGCTGGCCCAATATGAGTCGGAAGACTCAGCGATCGCTGATTTCGGCGCGTTTCGCGCCTATTTCCGGGGAATGATTCGCTCCATTCCGTGGATCATCCGACGTTTGCTGAAGACACGGGTCGTTTTTCGCACCAGCGACGCCCATGGGCAACACAATTGGCTGGTGGACATGGTAGCCGGCAAAGTCGAGGAGCTGGCTGCGGCTGGCGAGGAAAGCGTGATCGAAGTGCCGGCAATCGTGCTTAACGATTGCACCAAAGTCCCCATGTTTTCGGTCTGGCCGCCTTCAAAAAGGCTGCGTATCCATCTCCCGTCACGCAATAGATTCAAGTCACTGGTTATCTTCCTGCAGCTATTGGATATGTACGAGCTCAACATTCTGCCGCTGCGCAAGAACCTCACCTGGAGGGCCATCACGGTGCGATTGCGGCGCTGGCGCGAGATCATCGAGATGGGTCGAATGGCTGTAAAGCACGGCGTATTGCACCGCCCAATCGACATCGCGGGACTTTACGCCCTGCCCACCACGCAGACCGAATAGCCCTGGCCCCCAGCCGAGACCACCTTGTTCGGAAACGTATTCAATTGGTTGGCTTTGCTACGCGCATTCGCGGTCATTTCCAATCCGGCAAGGTTCTTTGCCGCAATCGCGCGCGGCAAGGAGTTGCCGGATGTCGTCGTCCGAACGCCAACGGGAAACGTGTGCATCCACCTGCGTAACTTCGAAAGCCTGCGGACATTGTTCAGTATCTTCTGTCGCCTCGATTACAACACACCCGCGCAGCCTGCATGTGCATTCATCGATGTCGGAGCTAACATCGGAATCGCGAGCGTCTATTTTCTGAGCCGGAACCGCGCGAATCGGGTCACGTGTTTCGAACCGGATCGCGAAAACCTCGATTTCCTGCGGCGAAACCTTCGGACCTTCGCGAACCGCAGCACAATCTGCGCTTATGCTCTGGCGACTTCGGATGGTTCCGCCACGCTTTATCGTGCCGAGGACGGTAAATACAGCTCACTGATTGCGTCGGAACGCGCCTGTTTGCCGGAGCAGATCGAGTGCCGGAGTTTCAAAAGCACGCTGCAGACGATTAACGCCGACACCCTCCCCATTACCGTCAAAATCGACGTCGAGGGTCTTGAACTGGCACTGGTTAACAGTGTCGACTGGCGAGAATTTCCGACGGTGCGCCGCCTGATTTGTGAAGCAACGGGATGGGGGGCAACGATCCCCCGACCGCACACTCAACGGGTACGAACCGCCTTGGTAGAAGACGTGATATTTACCGATGAGGGTGCTCCATCGTAATCGCCCGGGTAGGTCGGCAATCTACGGCGTATCATTTGCTGACGCATAACCTGGCCACTTAAGCGAATCAAAACGTGGGCGTCGGCTTTTAGGCAGCGATTAACAGGCGACGAGCGATCGGTATTGGCCGGGAGTTGCCCGTCGTTTCTAAGCCCCTCTCCATCGATCCCCAGACGCTCAAGACCGGATGCTTTCTTCGGGTACACGACCAGGGTTTTCCCATGTCGCGGATTGTCATAGCTCATCAAGAATGTCCGGAATATTCCGGCGGCCGTGGATTAGGCGGACAATCTCGATCGCGCGTGGGTGCTCGCGATAGAAAACAAGATAGTCGCCATGCGTGAGTAGCCTTAGGCGAAGGCGCCGGTGACGATAAACTCTGCCCAGTCTTGGCTGACTCGTGAGCAATTGAATCGATTGATCGAGCGCACGTAGCACATCAGCCGCCGCGCGCGGATTTTCGCGAGCGATGAAGTCGTAAATAGCGTCGAAGTCGGCAAGCGCTGCGCGAGAGAGCTCGATCCGACGCGGCATCAGCTCCGCGCCCGGCGGGCGCGAGCGGCCAACCGACGACGACCGCGTCGGATAATCTGGTTGATATCGAGTTCACCGGCCGGTCCGGAGTCGAGGCCCTTCTGGATCTCGGACTGCAACCAGGCAAGCTGTTCGCTGCGACGCTTTTGATGCAAGACGGCTGCGACGATTGCGGCCTTGCGACTGCTATACGCGCCCTCGCGCACCTGCGAGGCCACGAATTCTTCCAGAGCGGCTGGCAGTTTTAGTGCGGTGATGGGCATTGCTCTTCCAGTATAGGAGACGGGGATCAGCGGTCAAACCGGATGATCGGCACCGTAGCGAAAACGTAGCGTTTGATGCCGCTTCATGCGCTACGGTGCCTAATTCGAGAGAGGGCGGGCCCGATAAGTGGTTGAAAATAAAGCCTCTATAAAATCATCTGTGCGACTTCGAACCTGAGGGTCGGGAGTTCGAATCTCTCCGGGCGCGCAAAGCGATCAACTACTTGCCGCTGATCGGCAATGCTCAATTGGCTGAACGTAGCGAAAACGTAGCGTTCTCTGCTGCGGATCGTCCTGACATCAGCTCCGCCCTGAACTTCATTTTCGATCTCACGCTGGCGAGCGATTGCTTTATCACCGGGCCTGTGCGAGTTCCTCCCGCAATATTTTTCGCACCTGAGCGGCTGTCACGGGCTGCTCAGAATTGCTCATATACTTCGCCAACGCATCGTTGATGAGCGTCTGGTACCCCCCTTGCCGGTACGCTCAGACTTAGCCTTGCATATCTTACAAGGCGGCCGAAAGCCCGCGCCGCAGCAAACTGTATGGACTTACCGGGAATTGGAAACGATCGTTCATCCAATTAGGTATCGACAGCGCCGCTAGAGAAGTTCGACTACGGAACCTTTCGGCGAAATTCTCGCCACCCGCCCGAGTCGCTCGACACGCTCAGGGCGCGGCAATAGGCGGGCGCGTCACATCTTCCCGCCGAGCAGGCGCCCATAATTCCGGCGCGGCTCTGAAGCAATCGCTGGCGGTGCTTCGCGGTGCCGGACCTGCGGGGACGCTGGCAAATGAAAGAGCCTACCAGTGGGAGCGCTGATGAAGACGAATGCCCGTGTATTGCAGTCACTCCTCGCCTGCGGAGCGATGGCGCTCTGGATCAGCGGCTGCAACGATTCGAATTCCAGCCCCTCGTTGGTGACCATTGGCGGCACCGTGACGGGATTGTCGGGCAGCGTAACCTTGCTGAACACCACGCGCGACTCGCAGCTCATAGTGAGCGCGGACGGTACATTCAGCTTTGCCACTCGAGAGCGCGAATCATCGCCCTACGCCGTGGTGGTACTCACCCAGCCGGCCGGCCAAACCTGCACCGTCACCAATGGATCGGGCACGGTTGGCAGCGCGAACGTCACTGATGTCTCGGTCGTCTGTGCGGCCAACACGTTTACTCTGGGCGGTACGGTCTCCGGCCTGTCAGGCACGGTGATCCTGCAGCGCGCGGGCGGCGAGGCCCTGTCGATCTCCGCCAACGGCGACTTTGCCTTTCCCACACCGGTGGCCGAGGGAAGCACCTATGCGGTGATCGCTAAAGCTCAACCCGCAGGCGGCACCTGCACCGTCTCCCAGGGTTCCGGTGTCGTCGGTTCCGCGAACGTGACCAACGTCGCGGTGGCGTGCGTAGCAAACGCCTTCACCACCGGCGGTACAATCTCAGGCCTCATCGGCAGCGTGGTGCTGCAAAATAACGGTGCCGACACTCAAACGATCAGTACCGATGGCGTCATTACCTTTCCGATCCCGGTCACGCAGGGCAAGCCCTATGCCGTGACGGTACTCACACAGCCTACGGCTCAAACCTGCACTGTCGACAACGGCACCGGCACCATGGGCGCCGCCAAGGTCACCAACGTGGCGGTGGTCTGCTCCACGAACTCATTCAACGTCGGCGGCACGGTGTCCGGTCTGGTCGGCAGCCTGGTCCTCCAGGACAACGGCGGGGACGCGCTGACGATCAGCGCTAACGGCACGTTCACGTTTGCGACCCCGGTGGCGCAGGGCAGCACCTACGCGGTCACGATCCAGACTCAGCCGAGCACCCAAACCTGCACCGTGGCGAACGGCACAGCGACCCTGGGCGCGGCCAATGTGTCGACTGTGAGCGTGACCTGTTCCACGAACGCCTATACCGTCGGGGGCACTGTATCCGGCCTGAGTGGTACGGTGGTGATGCAGGATAACAGTGCTGATTCCACGACCCTTAATGCCAACGGCGCATTTACTTTCTCAGCGCCCGTCGCGCAGGGCGGCAGCTATGACATCACGGTGCAGACACAACCGGCGACTCAGACCTGCACGGTGGCAAATGGCTCGGCCACCATGGGCGGCTCCAACGTGACCAATGTCACCGTGACCTGCACGAACAACAACACTACGCTGAGCGTGAGCGCGACGGGAACAATCCCCGTTAACAACGGCAGCGGCACGCTCACCATCACAAACACTGGAACCATCAATACAGCCTACAATGTGTACGCGACACTGCCGCCGGGGTGGACTGCAGTGACGCAGGACGCCACGAACTGTGCCTCAATCGCGCCCAATGGTGGGACTTGTACCCTGACGTTCACCTCGACCGCTCCCTATGTAGCGCAGGGCAATATCTCCATTACCGGAGATAACATCACCTCACCGCCCGCGACGGCGTTGGCCTTTACCGTCGGCGGCTACCTGGTGTTTTCGGTTGACTCTTTGGCGAGTGCCAGCGTGATCGATGCGGCGGATCTTGCGGCAACACCGTGGGGAACGGTTGGCATAACAACTGGTGCCACTGACCTGACCGATGGAGCGTCCAATACGAATGCGATCGTCAGCACCACGGGTGTGGCTCCGAGCGCGGCCATTGACTGCAACTCCAGCACCAACGGCGGGGTGACGGTGGGGACCTGGTACCTGCCGGCAACGTGTCAGTTGGGGGCCGCCAGCCAGGGGGCCGTGTGTCCCACAGGAATCGCAAATATCGACAGCAACCTGTTCCAGTTGGGCTTCGGTGGGTTGAACGCAATGTTCGGGTTTTACTGGAGTTCCACGGAGGATCCATATAGCCCGGCGGACTTTGCAGTGTTGGAAGCGTTTGCGACGGGCGGCGAGAGCAATCAGGATGGCGCCGAAAAGTATACCTCGTTGGGCGTCCGCTGCGTCCGCTCCATTGCCTATTAGATCAGGGCATCGAGCGCGTCCTTAGCTCACTCGGGCCAGGGGTGCATACAGAAATGCTTGACTGAAAGGTAAGTTACGCCTTACCGTTAGTTATGGCTTACCGAAATAAGCAGGCATCTTACGATGTCTCCGTACTTGCTGTCCTGGCGGACCCGAGCCGTCGCGCGCTGCTCGACCTGTTGCGCCGCGAGCCATTGCCCGTGGGTGAACTGGCGTGCCAGATGCCGGTGAGCCGCCCGGCTGTGTCGCAACACCTCAAGATCCTGAAGGAGGCTCAACTCGTCCGCGAACATCGCCACGGCACGCGCCATTATTTCGGCCTTGATCCGGTCGGCTTCGCCGGGCTGCGCGAGTATGCAGACTCCATGTGGCGGGAGGCGCTCAGCGCCTTCGCTACCTATGTGGCGGAACAGAAGGGCGCAGCGAAATCCCTGGCCGGCACCGGCCCGACCAACACAAAAAGGGAACCATAGCGCATGGCAACCAAGGCAGTCTCGATTGAGCCGGTCATGAAGGCAATAACGGTGGCATGTACGCCAGAAGAGGCCTTCCGCTACTTCACTGCCGAATTTGGCATGTGGTGGCCCATCGCCACTCATTCCGTTGTCGCCTACGCGAGCGAGTTCAGGGACAAGCCCGCGAGTGTAATCCTCGAACCGCGTGTCAGCGGTCGCATCTTCGAGCGCTCGCGCGCCGGCGAAGAACACATCTGGGGCAGCGTGCTCGCATGGCAGCCGCCGGCACGTGTGGTGTTCAGCTTCCATCCCGGCCGCGATGACAAGGAAGCGCAAACGGTGGAGGTCACGTTCTCCGCAGCGCCGGAAGGAGCAAGAGTCGTGCTCACGCACAGTGGCTGGGAAAAACTAAGTGCCAACGCGAAGCAAGCCCGCGACAGCTACAACCAAGGATGGGAGGGCGTATTCGTCACCGCCTACCGCGAATACATTCAGAACAGAAAGCAATTTCAGGAAAGGTGATGCGAACCACGCGATGAATCCCGTTCAGGATGTTGCGAGCTCAGACGTCCAGAAGTCCCACGTTCGCTCTATCGCAACCGAGGCGGACCTGTCTCCAGTTTCGGCTTCTCCTGCGGAGAGATAGATGACAGGCCCCAAAGCCATTGCTGCAGCTTGTACCTGCGCATTGGTTTTCGTGTAGACGGCGCAATAGACTGCTTGTGGAACTGACCCGCCAACAACGGTGGAACCATGCCCGCGCATGAGTACCACGCTCTTCTTGCCGAGTGATTTAGCGAGCGCTTCTCCAAGCACTTGGTTGCTGATGAGCAGGTTGGAGTCGGTGCCAGCGGCGTCGCGAATCTCAAACACTGGCGCTCCGTCGCCAAGAAAGGTCGCGGTATGACACACCGCGCGCAGCGGCTGACTGGGAACGACACTGAACGAGAGTACTGAGTCCGAGTGGCTGTGGACGACAGAATGCACATCCGGCCGTGCAGCGTAAATCGCGCTGTGGATATAGCGTTCCAGGAAAGTCGGGGTACCGTCCTTGTCAATCAATTCGCCGTCCATACCGAATTCGCGGATGTCTTCGGCGTGAACCAGGCCAGGTGCGAGGCGGCGAGCCAGCAGAAATCGGTCCGGCTGCGCCGGATGGCGTGAACTGACGTGGCCGAAGGCATCGACAACCTTGTGATGGAGGAGTATCCGGTTGGCAAGAACCAGCTCCTCAACGATCGCCGCAATACGCTTTTCTGTTTCGCTCGTGCCAACCATGATTTTCTCCCTAACCGCGGAACACGGGCCTGGGTTCCCAGGTGGCTTTTTTCTACACCGCCGAGCAAGGAGCTTTCAAGTGGCGCCTGCTCCCCGCGCGCGCAAGGGAGTCTGCTATGCTGCCATTGGCTGTCATCGCTTCCCCGGACGGTTTGGCACCCGGACTTGCTGTGCCAGGCATACTGCCGCTGTGACGGCGCGGGAAAAAGAATTGGCTGGAGCAATCAAGCAACCGAAAGCCGCGCCCGCCGATGGCGCGCACGCGACGAAGTATAAGCGCGAGCTTCTGTTCGCCTCCCTGGTCGTATTTTTCGGGATCACGGCGGTCACTCTCAGCCAGCAGACCGCCATCGGACTGATCCCGTTCAAAAATCTTCTCAAAAACGAACTGCACGTAGACGCCGCTGCTACCGCGGCGTTTTTCTTCTGGAACGGTCTCGCGTGGTACCTCAAGCCCTTTTTCGGAATCTTCACCGACGCGTTTCCGTTGTTCGGTACTCACCGGAAAAGCTACATCCTGACGGGTGCGATTTTCTCCGTCGCGGGTTTCATCGCGCTCATCTACACACCGCACCGGTACGCGGCCTTGTTGGCGGTGAGCCTCGCGATTAACGTTTTCATGGTCGTCTGCAGCACCGCCGTCGGCGGCTATATGACAGAGAAGGCGCAGGCGCTGAAATCGTCCGGCGGCTTCGCGTCCGTCTTCCAGATCGCGTACCAGACCGCGGGTGTCATCGGAGGGCCGCTCGGAGGAGTCTTGGCCGGCATGGCATTTGGATGGACCGGCGCGGTCAGTGCCGCAATCATGTTTCTGCCCATACCGGCCACGTTTTTCTTCCTCAAGGAAAGACCAATTAAGGTCGATTCGCAAAAGCTTCTAGGTGACGCCAGAAGGCAGCTCACGAAGATCGCCAAGGCCAAGACAATGTGGGCCGCAGCTGGCTTCAGCTTCCTGTTTTATTTCGCGCCGGGCATTCAGACCGCGCTGTTTTATCGGCAGCAGGACGTGCTGCACATGAGTACCGGCCAGCAAGGTCTGATGTTCTTTCTAAATGGCATCTTTGCGATGGCTACCGCGGCGCTTTATGGCACGTATGCGGCAAAGCGCTGGACCCTACGAAAGCTTCTCTTTTGGTGCATCCTCGCCGGTGCTGTCGCGCAGATGTGCTACGCCTTCTACGATTCGATGGTACAGGCCTACATCATCGAAGCTCTCTGGGGATTGGGCTGGGCGTCCGCGGACATGGCTTTAACCGATCTCTACTTGCGCGCGACACCAGCCGGAAGCGAAGCGCTCGGCTTCTCACTGATGGTCAGTGTCCGCAATCTATCTCTCTTTGGAGCCGACTGGCTCGGCGCCAAAGCGATGGAAACCTATCACTTTCAATTCGGTACCATGGCAATCGCTAACGGCTTGGTCTCTTTGATCGCTCTGCCGCTCATTTTTCTGCTGCCGGGGATCATCATGGATCACGCGGACGGGCGTGCAGGCGAAGTTCCTCTGGAGCCCCCCGGAGGAGCGCGCCTCGATACGCTCTAGTCGCCCCCGACCAATTGATGCACGTCGCTGGTCTTGCCCGCGCCTACTTGACCTTGATAATCGCTTCGATATTTAGGCTTGCCGGGTCAAACAGGGCGAGCAGGGGACGCCCCCTCCCGGTAAAGGCCATCGAGTTCACTCGATCTGTGGGCAAGCCGGCCGCCCGCAGGCGCTCCTTGAGCAGTTTCTTTTCGGCACCCGAGAAATAACCCAGTTCGTCCACGCTCATAAGTCGCTCTCGAAGCTCGGGTAAGCCCTGCTCCCACGGTTTGAAATATCTCGGCATGGAGATTACGTCGTCGCCGCCTGCGACCGCTGATTTTATGATCCTATCGCGTTCGTCTGGATCCTTCGGCAGCGGCGCCCAGATCCAGCGCGGCAGGCTGTAGCAATGCGGGGCCAGTTCCGGGTTTTGCTTGCGGGCCACAGCTGCTTCCTGGCGCTCGATATCGTATGCCTGTACCAGCTGTAAAAAACCCTCCGAATAAGCGTAATACAGCGGCCGGCCCTTCCACAGCAACATCGCACCGTAGCTCAGCGCGAGCAGTTGAATCACAACGATTATCGCAATGTCGCGCACGAGTTCCCGCCGAGGTTTGCTCGATCGGGCAATAACGAACGTGAGCAGAGGACCGAGCGCCAGGTCAACTCCGGCCACGGCCGCGACAACGCGCAGGGCGTCGGCCAGATACCAGCCAGGCCAGCGATACCATCCAAGGTAGAGACTTCCGAGGACCAGCGTCAATACAGTGGCGCTCGCGATCAGATGTAGTCCCGAAGCTCGAAGTCTGAAGCTCATGGTTTGTTCGTTTAGCCAACAGCCCGGATTGCAATATATTATGCCTGCGGACTTACCAGTCACGGACAAGCCGGCAATGCGTTATATGCGGATATTTGCCTTCGCCGCTGTTGCGCTGCCGGCCATGCGGCTGCAGGCGCAGCCGCCGGCTCCGGTTGACGGACCGGCCGGATACGAAGTGGCCTGCTCGCTGCATCCAGCATCGGGATACCGCTCCTGCAGCGATCTTCCTTCGGCCCAATCCTGCACGTCGGAACCCAACTACGCATCCCGGCCTTCGAAAGAACCCACCGGCATCACCTTCGTCAACCGCAGCGACGAGCCGGTCAAGATCTACTGGCTGAGCTTTCAGGGCGAGCGAAAACTCTACCACTACCTGCCGCCCGGCGCCCGCCACACGCAACAGACATTCATTGGGCATTACTGGCTGGTCGCGTCCCTGACGGAACAGTGCATCGGTATTTTCAAGGGCGCGCCGCAGTCGATCGCATTTTTCTAGTGCCCGCCGTGGCAATCGAGCTGCTCGACAACATCATGTGGAATTCCCTGACCGGGCCGCATTCGAAGTTCGCTGCCGGCAGCGGCGACGCTCGACGCTATGCGAAAGGTTTCTCGCCGATTGTCGGATTCAGAGACCCGGAGCGGCCTGATCTTGCGGCGCTGGCTCCATTCTGCGAGCCCGGCGAACATTTCTATTGCGATATCTGGTCCGGTCCCGCGCCCGAGGGCTGGCAGATCGACCATGAGGCCAGGATGCTCAAGATGGTGTGGGAGGGGGCCGCGCCCGCGGATGATGAGGCCCCGGATGCAACTGCGCTGCGCGCGGAGCACGCCGCGCAGGCGGTCGAGCTGGCGACGCTGACCAATCCCGGGCCATTCGGGCTTCGCACCATAGAGATGGGCGAGTACTTCGGATATTTCGAACATTCGCGCCTGATCGCGATGGCCGGGGAGCGTATGGCTGCGGGCTCGCTGCACGAAGTCAGCGGCATCTGCACCCATCCGGAGTTTCGGGGCCGAGGACTCGCGCGTCGACTTACGAGCAAACTGGTGCGCCGGCAAATTCGACGCGGCGAGACCCCGTTTCTGCACGTGATGAGCGCCAACACGGGTGCCCAGACGCTGTATGAGAAGATGGGTTTTCGGAGCTATCGCGAAACAGTAGTGCGCGTGATATCGCTGCGCCCGGCCGCGAAGTAGGGTGCGCACCGCAACCTAGATGCCGGCGTACCACTCGTAGCCCTGATCCTCCCAGTATCCGCCGCGGCCACGACCGAGGGCGCCGAAGCTCTCCACCAACTGCAGGCGCATGATGTATTTGGCCATCTTGTATCCGAGCTGGCGTTCGACGCGCACCCGCAGCGGCGCGCCGTTGGCGATCGGCAGCGTGGCATCGTTGAGTTCGTAGGCCAGAATGGTCTGGGGATGAAACGCATCCTCCATGTCGATGCTCTCGTAGTACTTGGTGCCGTTGCTGTCCATCGGATCGGCGCAATGGAACACCACAAATCGCGCCGCTGCGCTCGGGCGCACCAGAGTCAGAACATCGGCCAGCGGCACGCCTTTCCATTTTCCAATGGCGCTCCAGCCTTCGACGCAATCATGGCGCGTGATCTGCACGCGGCTGCGCATGGCGCGCAGTTGCTCGAGCGAAAACCCCATCGGCTGGTCCACCAGCCCATCGACCTGCAGTTGCCAGCCGGAAAAACCGGCCTGCGCCAGCGCCTGATAGGCCGCATCGTTCGGATTGCCGGTGCCGTTGCTGCGGAAGGTCGGCGACAGATCACGTTCGGTGAACTCCTCGGCCATCGATTTGCGTGCAGTCACCGCATGCTGCACGCGCCGACTGAGGGTTTCACCAGCCTTGAGAATGCCGGGGAACCACTCAGTGCGCGACAGCGCGTCGCAGCCGCCCAGCAGCAGTCCGCCCACGGCAGTCAGCAGGTTTCGACGCAGGCGGCGTGGCGGCAACTCGCTGTCCGCGCTCACATCGGCTCTCGTGGGCCAGGCTCGGGGGCGATCCGGTAGCGACCGGTAATCATCGAGCGCAGATTATTCCATACACCGCTGATCAGGACTTCGAACACATGAATCAGCACGAACAGCACCAGCGACCATGCCACCACGAAGTGCAGCGTGCGCGCCGACTGCCTGCCGCCGATGAAGTCCACCCATCCGGGCAATGCGGTATCCAGCCGTGGCGACATCGCCCAGCCGGTGAGAATCATGACCGGCAACAGGATGAATATGACCGCCAGGTAGGCGAGTTTCTGCAGCACGTTGTAGCGTGCCGCGGCCGCCCCAGTGGGATGGCGAAAGCGTATGTGATCGAGAATCGAGCGGCCGATCGAGCGCCAATCCAGCCGCGTGGGCAGCAGGTCGCCGGCCAGGTGACGGCTCAAGAATGAAAACGCCAGGTACACGCAGCCGTTGATTACCAGCAGCCACGCAAAGAAGAAGTGCCAGTGGCGCGCCATGGCCAGCCACTGGAAGCTCGGAATCGTGATCCAGGACGGAAAGCCCTTCGCCACCTGTCTGCCGCCGTCGGTCGACAAGCCCAACACACCCGTAGTGTCGAAGGTGTGATCAAAAATGCGCGTGGTCCCGATGGTCCTGCCATCGGCCGTGATCGCCGCTCCGGTCTCGAATACCGGAGCGCGATTGGTGTACGACGACTTGCCCCACGACAGGCTGGGGTGGGCATTGAAAATCTGCAGCCCGCTCATCAGCAGCATCGTGAGCGCGAGGACGTTGATCCAGTGGGTGACGCGCACCACCAGCGCGTGCCGGTGATATAGATAGCCGCGCCCAGCGGTCTGCGGTGTCGGGATTGCCTCGGATTCGGCATCGGTCATAGCGCCTCCAGGGGCGCGATCATATCGCGGTTATTCCCCACAGGTCGGGCAGCGTTCGAAGGTGGCAGGCCCATACAGGTCCGTGACCGCCGGATCGGTCGGCCGGACGTGCACAAAGCGGCGTACACCGTCGCGGTGGCAGAAGAACGATCCGTAGCGGCCGTCGTCCTCGATGCTCCAGCCTTCGGCCGCCAGGCGGTCCATCGCGCGCGCCAGCGCAGCGTAAAGATCGGTTCCGGGCTCGAGCGCGCTTGAGTCCAGCACACGGCCCTGCATGTCGCTGACGGTGAGCCAGTGGGGGTCGCGGCGGTTGGATAACGGCTTGCGGTCGTCGCGGCGGCGTATCATGCCGACAACGTATGGGCGCCGCCCGACTGGCGTCCATTCAGTAGTCCGCGGTGCAGCAAGCTGTATAACCTTCGAGCGACGTGTCATGTGCGGCCGCTATATCACCAAAAATCAAAGGGCGCTCGAGCGCGAGCTGCCGTTTCTCGACATCAAGGACTGGCCGCAGTTCGAGGCCAGCTACAACGTCGCGCCCACGCAGCCGGCACCGGTGGTCATAGCGACCCCCGGCGGCAACGTGTGCCAGCTGATGCGCTTCGGCCTGATACCGTTTTTCGCCAAAGGAGTGGCTGGCAAGTACAGCACCATCAACGCGCGCGTTGAGACGATCGAGAGCTCAGCCGCCTATCGCGGGCCGTGGAAGCGCCAGCAGCGCTGTCTGGTGCTTGCCAGCGGCTTCTACGAATGGCATCTACTGCCGGACGGCAAAAGCAAGCAGCCGTATTTCATCAGACCGGCGGATCAGGACAGTTTCGCGTTTGCCGGTCTGTGGGATACATCGAAGGCCAACGACGGCACCGTCATCTACAGCTTCACCATCATCACACTGCCGGCGTCGCCGCTGATGGCGCAGATCCATAACACCAAGCGGCGTGAGCCGGCGATGCTGACAGCCGCTGGCTGTCGCATCTGGCTTGGCGGCACGGCGGAGCAGGGGCGTGAGCTGCTGCAGCCCTATGCTGATGACCTGCTGGTCGCGTGGCCGGTCAGCAGACGCGTGAATTCGCCAAGCAACAACGACGAGAAATTGATACAGCCGGAAGAAATTGCATGACCGCGCCATCGTGCCGCTGACGATCATTACCAGTACCTGGCCGCTGCTGCTCGGCATGGGTGTGCTGATGCTGGGCGCCGGCCTGCAGAGTACGGTGCTCGGCCTGCGCGCCACACTGGAGGGATTTCCCACGCCGGTCACGGGCGCGATCATGTCCTGCTACTACATGGGATATCTGGCAGGCACCGTCGCCGCGCCGCGCATGCTGCGCCAGATCGGCCACATCCGCGTGTTCGCCGCCCTGGCGGCCGTGGCCTCGGCAGCCGCCCTGGTCCAGGCACTGTTCGTCAATCCGTTTGCCTGGGGCGCGATGCGCGCGACTTCCGGTCTATGTTTCGCCGGCATCTACGTTGTGGCCGAGAGCTGGCTCAACGATCGCGCCAGCCGCGCCAATCGGGGCCGGCTGCTCGCGATATACATGCTGGTGCTGTACGTCGGTCTCGGGTCTGCCCAGTTCCTGCTGATCCCGTCGAACCCGAGCACACCGGCACCGTTCATGCTGGTGTCGGCGCTGATCTGCCTGGCGATGGTTCCCATTGTGGTGTCCGCACGCCAGGCACCGGAACCGGCAGTGCCGAGCAAAGTGCGCTATCGCGACCTGTATCGAAATTCGCCGCTCGGGGTGGTGGCGGTCGCCGTCTCGGGTCTGATCTCCGCCATCATCTTCTCGATGGGGCCGGTGTATGCGCGCCTGAGCGGCATGGCGACAGCCGATGTCGCCACGTTCATGGCGCTGAGCATCTTTGCCGCGGTGCTGACGCAGTACCCGATCGGCCGCCTGTCCGATCGCATCGACCGGCGCAGCGTGATCGCCGGCATCTGTACCCTCGCCACCGTGCTCGCGGCCAGCATCGCGCTGTTCGGCGCCATGCCGCGTGTGCTGTTCCTGGCGCTCTCGGCGCTGTTCAGCGGCTTCGTTCTGACGCTGTATTCACTGGCGATATCGCACGTCAACGACAAGCTGGAACCGGCGCAGACAGTCGCGGCCAGCAGTGCATTGCTGCGCCTGAACGGCACCGCTGCGGCCACCGGGCCGTTGCTCGCCGGCAGCCTGATGGCCGCTTTCGGACCGTCGGCATATTTCGTCACGCTCGGCTCGCTGACCGGGGCACTGACGATCTACGATCTGTGGCGCAAGAGCCGGCGCCGGCCGGTGCCCAGCGCACAGAAGGGGCCGTTCATCAACGTGCAGCCGCAGGGCATGACCGGTCAGATCGCAGCGGGCCTCGACCAGCGACCCGACCGCCCGCCCGGGCCGGCGAGCGAAAAGCGCGCCCGGGCGCGCGATGGCCGATGAACGCAGGCCGCGGCCGTCGGCCGTCGGCCGTCGGCCGTTAGCCGTTAGCCGTTAGCCTTCAGCTACGCATGCGCCTGCCGTTCGGATCGAAGGCCGGTACGCCCAGGCGCGCGGCTGCACAGCGCTCACCGATCAGCTCGACTTCGAACCCGGCCGATTGCTCCGCGACCTCACGAGTCACGTAACCCAGAGCGAGTGATTTGCGCACGCTGTGCCCGTAGCCGCCGGAGGTGACCCAGCCGACGACGCGCCCGTCGTGCCAGATCGGCTCATCCCCGATGGCATCCGCATCGCGCGCCGCCACGTCGAGTGTGATCAGGCGCCGCTCGCCGCCGCTCGCCTGGTGCGCGGCGGCGGCATCGCGGCCGATGAACGCGCCCTTGTTCAGATCGACGAAGCGCCCGAGGCCGGCTTCATATGGACTGTAGATGGGCCGGTATTCGCGCGCCCAGGTGCCAAAGCTCTTCTCCAGGCGCATCGCGTGCAGGGCACGGCCGCCGAAGTGACGCAGGCCCAGCGCCCGGCCGCCTTCGGTCAGCAGATCGAACAGCGTGCGTTGATAGTCGGTGGTCACCCAGATCTCGTAGCCCAGATCGCCGGTGAACGAAATGCGGCCGACCAGCGCCGGAACCATGCCGACATCGAGCTGGCGGAAACTCAGGAATGGAAACGCGGCGGTGGACAGGTCCGCATCCACCAGCGACTGCAGCAGCTCGCGCGAGCGTGGACCGGCCACCGACAGGCCCACGTACTGCATCGCGCACGGGCGTACGGTGACGCCGCTCATCGGCATGTGGCGCTCGAACCAGCGCAGGTAGTAGCGCTCAGCGGCGTAGGTGCCGATGAGAAAGAACCGCTGTTCGGCCAGCCTGCACAGCGTGAAGTCGCCGATCAGTCGGCCGCGCTCGTTGAGCATCGGGGTCAGCGTGATGCGACCGACGGCCGGAACACGATTGGCCAGGATGGACGACAGCCAGACGTCCGCGGCCGGACCGCTGACTTCGAACTTGCCGTAGTTGGAGATCTCCAGCAGTCCGACCGCTTCGCGTACCGCGCGGCATTCCTCGCCGACCACGGCGTGCGCGTTGGAACGCCGAAAGCTGACGATCTCATGCGGCGCCGTGCCCCTGGGTGCGAACCAGAGTGGGTGCTCGAGTCCGCAGTATTCGCCGAACACGGCGTTTTCGGACCGCAGTCGCTCATAGATGGGCGTGGTGCGCAGCGGCCGCGCCGCATCCAGCTCCTCGTTCGGAAACCGGATGCGAAAGCGCCTGGAATAATTCTCACGCACCTTGGCGTTGGTGTAGCCAGGCGTGGCCCAGTCGCCGTAGCGCGCCACATCCATGCCCCAGATATCGGCGCCGGGATCGCCATCGACCATCCAGTGCGCGAGCGCGAGCCCGACGCCACCGCCCTGGCTGAAGCCGGCCATGACACCGCAGGCAACCCAGTAGTTCGACAGCCCGCCCACCGGGCCGAGCAGCGGATTGCCATCCGGCGCGAAGGTGAACGGGCCGTTGACCACCTTGCGAATGCCGGCTGTGGCCAGACGGGGAAAGTGCTCGAAGGCCACTTCCAGGCTCGGGGCAATGCGCTCCAGATCGTTGGGCAGCAGGTCCTGGCCGAAATCCCACGGCGTGCTGCGGGGCGACCACGGCACGCAGGCGCGCTCATAGGTACCCAGCAGCATGCCGCCGCGCTCCTGGCGCATGTAGATCTCGCCCTCAAAATCGATGCAGTGCAGCTGATCCTTCTGGCCCGCGAATTCCGGCAGATCCTCGGTGATCAAATACTGGTGCTCCATCGCCAGCACCGGCAGTTCCAGGCCCACCATGCGGCCGACTTCACGCGCCCACAGCCCGCCCGCATTCACGACATGCTCGGCGTGCACCGTGCCGCGCTCGGTGATGACGTCCCAGCTGCCATCGGGGCGCGCTTTCATATCCAGCACGCGCGTCTGGCGGTTGATCTCGGCGCCGGCCAGCTGCGCCGAGCGGGCATAGGCATGCGTCACCCCGTAGGGATCGACGTGGCCTTCGATCGGGTCATAGATGGCGCCCACGAAATGCGCCTCGTCGAGCAGCGGAAAGATCTTCTTGGCTTCCGCGACCGACAGCAGTTCCAGCTCCATGCCGAGGTAGCGGCCGCGCGCCTGTGCCATCTTCAGCCAGTCGAGCCGCTCCGGCGTGCCAGCCAGCAGGATGCCGCCGTTGACGTGTACGCCGCACGAGACGCCCGAGATGCGCTCGATTTCCTGGTACAGCCCGATGGTGTACTGCTGCAGCTTGGCGACGTTGGGATCACCGTTGACGGTGTGCATGCCGCCGGCGGCGTGCCAGGTGGATCCGGAGGTCAGTTCCGCGCGCTCGATCAGCATGACGTCACGCCAGCCGGCCTTGGTCAGGTGATACAACACGCTGGCGCCCACCACGCCACCGCCGATCACCGCTACCCTGGTGTGTGTCTGCATGTCGGATGTTTGCTGGTGCTGACGCGGGAGCGCGTCATGGTGTCGCGCGCATCAACTCACCGGAGGCGCGCCGCCGGCGGCGATGCGGCGCGCCACATAATCGTCCACCGCTTCGACCACCGCCGCATCGCGCACTGGCGGCACGTAGTTTTTCAGGGTGTCCTGCCACAGCGTGCTGGCGCGCTCGGTCGCGGTGTGCGAGCCGGCCTCAGTCCACTGGCCGAAGTTGCGCCAGTCCGACACCAGCGGGGTGTAGAACGCGCTGCGGTAGCGCGCCATGGTGTGCGCGCAGCCGAAGAAATGCCCGCCCGGCCCGACTTCCGCGATGGCGTCGACCGCGAAGTCATCGCTGCTCGCCCCGAGCGGCTGAAAGATCTCGGCAAACATCTGCAGCATCTCGATGTCGAGCATGAATTTTTCGTACGATGTGGTGAGGCCGCTCTCGAGCCAGCCGGCCGCGTGCAGCACGAAGTTACAGCCGCCCATCAGCGCGCCCCACAGGCTCATCTGCGATTCGTACGCCGCCTGCGCATCGGGCGCGTTGGATGCGGTGGCGTTGGAGGAGCGCCACGGCAGGCCGATGTGGCGCGCCAGCTGGCCGGCGCCGATCGAGGACTTGACGTATTCCGGCGTGCCGAACGCCGGTGAGCCGGATTTCATGTCGACATTGGATGTGAAGCTGCCGTACACCACCGGCGCGCCGGGGCGCACGATCTGTGACAGCACCGTGCCCGCCAGCGCTTCGGCGTGGGCCAGCGTCAGGGCGCCCGCGACGGTCACCGGGGCCATCGCACCCGCCAGGGTGAAGGGCGTGATGATGAACACCTGCCCGGCTGCAGCGAACTCGAGAATGCCATTGCCCATCGGAATGTCGAGTTGCAGCGGTGAGTTGGTGTTGATGATGGTGGACACGTACGGACGCGAACGAAACTCCTCCGGCGTCAGCCCGTAGGCGATGCGGATCAGCTCGAAATTGTCGGCGATCTGCGGCGAGCCGCGCGAATACACCTTGGGAATCTTGTCGGTCAGCATCAGCATTGCGCGCGCAGTTTCCAGGTGCCGGAACTGCACCGGCACGTCCTGCGGCTCGACGCCTCCGCCAAGAACGTGGATGACTTCGAAGCTCTGGCACAGCTTCATGATGTTGCAGAAGTCCTCCATCGTGCCGGCGCGCTTGCCGCGCCTGGTATCCATGATGTTCGGCGGTCCGGAAGTCGGCGCAAATACCACGTGGCGCCCGGAAATCGGCATGCTGTGCTGCGCATCCCGGGCGTGCAGCGTGACTTCGCGCGGTGCCGTGGCGAGCGCGGCTGCCACCAGGCCGCGGTCGATGCGCACCATCATCGATGATTCTTCGACGCTGGCGCCGCCCCTGGCATAGGTCTGGCGGGCTTCCGGCAACAGCACCCGCATGCCCTGGTTCTCCAGCACGCTCAGCGCCGCTTCATGGATGGCCGCGACCTGATCGTCCGAGAACACCTTCAGCGGCTCGAACGGATTGACCAGGTGACGGTAGCTGCGTGTTCGATCGACCACCGGTGCGCTCGCCGCGGCGCCGCTCGGCCGCCGGCGCGGACGCCGTTGCAGGCGCTCGCCGGATTCGTTGGCGCCGATGAGCGCTGCGGCGGGGTCCTCAATCATTCGATACTGCGAGCCGCACCGGCGCATCCTCGGCGGGCTTGCGCGGACCAAAGTGTTCAATCAGCCATGAGCGGAACAGCGCGATGGCGGTATCGCTCAACGCCTCGGGCTGTGTGATCAGATAATATCCGTAGCCGTCGTCGAGCGAGACTTCGAACGGCCGTACCAGGCGGCCGGATCGCAGTTCCTCGGCAAACAGATTCACATCCACCAGCGCCAGGCCTTCGCCGCTGAGCGCGTATTCGACCGCCAGCAGCGCGGTGTCGAAAATCAGGCCGCGCTCGAAATTGATCTGGCCGAGATTCGCCTGGCGCGCAAGCTGGGTCCAGACGTGGTGGCGCGGCTGGTCCGCGATACGCACGTGAATCAGCTCGTTGTCGCGGATGAAAGTCGCCAGCTCCTTGCCGGCATGGCGCGCGGCGAGCTCCGGATGGCACAGGATGGACAGCTTCACCGGCCACAACAGGTCGCTGACGTACTCGGTGACCGCGGGCTTGGAATAGACCACCGCCACATCCACGTCGCTGGGCGGCGGCCCGACGCCATACGGACTGACCAGATCGAGCTCGATGTCCGGGTTGGCGCGGCGAAAATCGCGCAGTACCGGCACTGCCAGGCGCACCGCAAAACTCGGCGGCATCTGCACGTGCAGGGTGCGTAACGTAGGCGCACCGGCGTTGCGGATTTCATCCAGCGAGTACTCGAGTCGGTCGAATGACTTGATCACGGTCGGCAACAGATGCTGTCCGGCCTTGGTCAGCACCAGGGCGTGCGGCCGGCGATCGAACAGCTGCACCCCGATCAGCTTCTCGATCGAGATCACGTGGCGCGACAGCGCGCTCTGCGAGATGCGCAGCGCATTCGCGGCCGCGGTAAAGCTGGCGTGCTTGGCGACCGCTTCAAACGCGCGCAGCGCGTTGAGCGGCAGCCAGCGCCGGTCGATGCGTCCTCTGCTGATCATTGGCTTTCCTGAAGAATCCTGTGTGCCGGCAGCGCTGCGCCGCCTGTTCGCGGGCGCACACATTCTAGCCCGGCGCCAGCGGCGCGGCTTGAGAGTGCGGCAAGGCGAGGCCGGAAGGCCAATGCCTTGTATTGATGAAGCCGATGCAATTTCTCGGTCTGGAGTCAACCGGCGATCTGTGGAAGTATCGCGTGCCACTCACCGGATGGGTCATGAGCGCAGTTCACCCGGCACGGGTTCCAGAAATCATCCAGGGCGCCGGAAGCCTGGACGCGCTCGGCAGCACACTGACGGCCTGCCTGCCGCGCGGCAGCGCCATCGTGCTGCTGGCGGACCCTGGACTGCGCGCCAGCGGCCTGATTGACAGCGCGGCCGCGGCGCTCAGGAGCGGCGGCTTTGGCGTCGTGGTGTGCGACGACGTACAGAGTGACCCGACGATGGCGCAGGCCGACGCGGCCGCGGCCCTCGCACGCGATGAGCGCGCGGCCGCCGTGGTGGCGATTGGCGGCGGCTCGGCCATGGACGTGGGCAAGTCGGTCGCCGCCGTCGCCGCGGCGGAGCACCCGGTGAGCCACTATGGCCTGTGTGCCAACGCATTTCCGGCCCGACGGTTGCTGTCGGTGTGCGTACCGACCACGTCCGGAACCGGCTCGGAGGCGACCCGCACCGCGGTACTGGCGGCGCCTGATCACTCCAAGGTGTGGCTCTGGGGCGATGAGCTCAAACCCAGCCTGATCGTGCTCGACCCGGTGCTGACCACGGGGCTGCCGGCGGCCCTGACCGCGGCGACCGGCATCGATGCGCTGGTGCATGCCATCGAGGCATCGACCAATGCCAATGCCAATGACGCCAACGATCTGTTCTGCCACGAGGCGATCCGGCTGGTGCTCGGGAACCTGATGCGCGCCCTGGACACGCCCGCCGATCTTGCGGCGCGCGCCGGCATGCAGCGCGCGGCGACCCTGGCCGGGATCGGCATCGACAACTGCGGCACCGCGATGGCGCACAACATCGGCCATGCGCTGGCGTCGCTGCGCCCGGTGCACCATGGCCGCGCCGTCGGGCTGGCACTGCGCGCGACGCTGGCCTGGAACGCCGCCGAAGACAGCGAGGGGCGATTTGCAGCGGTGGCCGCCGCCATGGGCGAGCCGCGCGAGGCCGCCCATGCGCCCGCGGCCTTCGAGCGGCTGCTGCGCGGGTGCGGCGTCAAGGTGTCGCTCGCCGGCGAGGGCCACGACGCGATTCGCCCGGCGCAGCTGGCACGACAGATGGCGCGGCCCGAGAACGAGGCGATGCGCCGCTCCAACCGGCGTCGGGGGTCGCGTACTTTTCGTGCAGAAAGTAGCGGTTTCTCTGCTGCATCGCAGTATTGATGATGCGGTTGCGGGGTCGGGTTGAAGGCGTAGCCTCCGTGTTTTGTTCGCCGGAGGGCTGCGCATGG